>Ga0137383_10002139_pt1 | contig 11948 bp, 9 predicted proteins | sample SagtaG_19_FD_104817 | JGI IMG/M metagenome (GOLD analysis project Ga0137383, IMG submission 104817) | Vadose zone soil microbial communities from Sagehorn Ranch, Mendocino, California, USA - Sage2_R_40_16 metaG | ecosystem: Environmental > Terrestrial > Soil > Vadose zone | place: USA... | reverse complement strand
CGGGGTCGCCGGCGCCTCGACCCGATCGTACGCAGGCGCACCGAACTCGCGCGTCAATTCACTGTAGAGCTCTCCTGCGTCGCGGCCGGCCCTCGCCATGATCTCGGCCGCGAGCAGTGCTAGCGCGATGCCATCCTTGTCCGTCGTCCACGCGGTTCCGTCGCGGCGCAGCAACGTCGCCCCGGCACTCTCTTCCCCGCAGAAGCCGAGGGACCCGTCGCCGAGGCCCGCGACGAACCACTTGAAGCCGACCGGAACCTCGTGGAGCCGCCGGCCAAGCTTCGCGCTCACCCGATCGATCATGCCGCTGCTCACAACTGTCTTCCCGACCCCGGCGTCCGCGCCCCACTGCGGCCGGTGCTGGAAGAGATGGTGGATGGCGACGGCGAGATAGTGATTGGGCGGCAGCAGCCCCGTGCTGCGCGTAACGATCCCATGTCGATCGTGATCCGTATCGCAGGCGAAGGCGATGTCGAAGCGGTCCCTCAGGCCGATCAGCCGCTGCATCGCATAGGACGATGACGGGTCCATCCGGATCCGACCGTCCCAGTCCACCGACATGAACCGGAAGGTCTGATCCACCACGTCGCTCACGACCGTCAGATCGAGATGGTAGTGCTCCGCGATGGGAGCCCAATACGCGACGCCGGCCCCACCGAGCGGGTCCACGCCCAGGCGAAGCCCCGCGCTCTGGATCGCCGTCATATCGATGACGTTCCCCAAATCGCGGACGTACGCGTTGAGATAGTCGTGCCGGTGCGTCGTGGCGGCGCGGAGCGCCTTCTCGTATGGGATGCGTTTCACGCCTTCGAGGCCGCGCTCCATCAACTCGTTCGCCCGGGCTTCAATCCAGCTCGTGACACCGCTATCGGCCGGTCCCCCATTGGGGGGGTTGTACTTGAAGCCGCCGTTGTCCGGCGGATTGTGCGACGGCGTGACGACAATGCCGTCGGCCAGCCCCCCGCCCCCCCCGCCCGTGCGCCCGCGGTTGTAGCTCAGGATGGCGTGCGATACCGCGGGCGTCGGTGTGTATGCGTCCTGCTCGGCGAGCATGATGTCGATGCCGTTGGCCGCGAGCACCTCGACGGCGGTGGTGCACGCCGGCACCGACAGGGCATGCGTGTCGAAGCCGAGAAACAGCGGGCCGTCAATCCCCTGCTGGCGGCGGTAGCGACAGATGGCCTCGCTGATCGCGAGCACGTGCCATTCGTTGAAGGTCTTCTCGAACGACGACCCGCGATGGCCCGAAGTGCCGAAGGCGACGCGCTGGGCGGGCACCGAAGGATCGGGAATCTCGGCGTAGTACGCCGTGACCAGCTTCGCGACGTCGAGCAGCATCGCCTGCGGAGGCGGATGGCCCGCGAGCGGACTGATCTTCATGGCGTTAGGTCAGCGGCCGCCGCTGCGTCCACGCACCAGCGCACGCGGCCATTGGAGGGCGCGATCGCCTGCGCCGGCAACTCCTGCGGACGGCGGGGGCCTTCGATCACTCGGCGGAGAATGCCCGCTTTGGCGTCGCCGGAGACGAGGAACAAGACCTCGGCCGCGGCGTTGATGACCGCCGGTGTCAGCGTGATCCGCCACATCGACGCCGCGACCGCGCGTGCTGCCATCACCCAGCGTGTCCGCTCGTGAACGGCGGCGCTTCCGGGAAAGAGCGATGCGGTATGCCCGTCCTCACCCAGTCCCAGGAGGACGAGGTCGATGCGCGCTCCCGCCGGCGTCCGGAGCAAGGCCCGCAGCATCGCTTCGTAGACTTCCGCAGCGGTAGCAGGATCGTCTTCACCATGGATCCGGTGCACATTCGCCGCCGGGATCGGTACGCGGTCGAGTAGCGTTTCACGCGCCATACGGTAGTTGCTCTCCACGTCGTGCGGCGGTACACACCGTTCGTCCCCCCACAGGACCTGGACTCGCGACCACATCACCTTGGACACGAGAGCCCCCGTGCCGAGCCGGAGGTAGGTGTCACGCGGCGTCGAGCCGCCGGAGAGCGCGACAATGAACTGTCCACGCGAGGCAATCGCGTCCCCCGCGGCCGCGACGAAACGTCCCGCGGCCGCGTCGGCGAGCGCGGCGGCGCTGGGCAGCACCGTGAGATCAGCTGGCATCGACCTGAGCCATCATCGCTTCAAGAATAAACGGCCGCCGCTCGTGAGCGACGGCCGTTGCGTCTTGGGAAGACACTGGCGGAATGTGTTTCCACACCCCGCCCGCTGTCAACGTCATTGCTTCCGATAATAGCGCCAGGCAGCGATGGTTCCGCCCGTGGGCTTCATCCCGAACTGCTGGCTTTGCCCCGGCGGCGTCGTCGCCACATCCACCGTATCGGTCGCCACGACCGCGCCCTTCAGGTCGACGAACTCGAATACCAGCCTGTACGGTGCATTCGGCTTTTCTCGCGTGTTCGTCACGATCCCCTTCACTTCGCGGCCCGTATCCGTCGAGTCGAACTGGCTCACCGCAACATCCCCAACCAAGAGCGAGTCGCCCAGCTTGTAGTAGAACAATGCGGAGTCGATCTTGCCGTTTTGCTGCTGCGCGTACGCCATGATCTTGATGCCGGTGCGGTTCATCGGATCGACCGCGAGCAGGCGGCGGGACATCGTCAGCGCCGTCACGGAGTCGTGCAGCCCCAGCGCCGTGTTGGCGCGGTAAATCAGCGTCTCGCGGTAGTAGGGATTGACCTTGAGGCTCGCATCCAGCGCCTGCGCGGCAAGGGAGAACGCCTCATGCGAGTTCGCGAGGTAGGTCTTGGCGATACCCGACGTCACAGAGTCGCAATGCATGCGAATCCGCACCACGGTCATCGGCGGACGCTTCGCCCGTGACTCGCGGCGGCAGTTACCACCCGCGATCGACGTATCGGGATCTTCAGGGACGCCACTGGAAATCTCGGCGCCGACCTTGTAGAGCTGGTAGTACCCCAACGAGTCGCCCTTACTGATGATCTGCCGATACAGCGTGAACGCGCTGTCGCGGTAGGTGCTGTCCTTGGCGCCTTTCTGCATGTACACGCCGCCCAGCGCCGCCATGATCTCGGCATCCCCGGGGTACAGGGCCAGATACTCGCGATAGGTCTTCTGCGCCTCGGGCAGCTGCTGCATGCTCTGCTGAATGCGGCCGAGGTTGAAGAGCGCGTCCTTACGATCCTGGGCAAACTTGGGATCCGCGGCGGCGACGTCTGCCGCCCTGCGGAAAAACAGCAACGCCGAATCGCCCTTCCCCGTGTTGTAGTACAGCGTGGCGATATACTTGAGGCCTGTCGGCTCGCCGGGCAGCATCCCGCTGGCGCGCCGGAACGATTTGATCGCGGAGTCGAGGTTGTTCGCCTGCCACGCCGCGATCCCGGCGTTGAAGGCCGGCACCCACACGTAGCGGCGCCAGATGTCGATGTCGCCCTTGCAGTCGGGCTTCAGCTGCTCAGCCTTCGTGAACGCCGAATCGATCCCTTGCCCGTCGCCAGTCATGACGTAATAGCGGGCGAGGTAGTACCACGCTGCGGGATTCTTCTCCTGCCCCCCGGTCGTCAGCGCCTGGGTCAACACCCGCTGCGCGTCGCTCAGATCTTTCTTCTTTTGATCCTCGAACTTGCCCATCGTCGCGCTCTTCAAATACCCCATGCCCTGGTTGACGAGGGGGTTGTTCGGTTTCAAGTCGCATTTCGGATCCGCCCAGCGGTTCGGCGCCTGTTGCTGCTGCTGAGCCACCAGCGGGACCGAAACGACGGTGAACAAGATTCCCGCAAGAGTACGCAACGTTCGCACGTTCACTCCTTGGATTTCGCGATAAGGGCCTCGGCGTCGCGCTCGACGGCGCGCGCCACTTCCAGCGGCGGGCGTCCCAGCGCCTGCGCCGCGGCCAACACATCATCGTATTCTGGCTTCACTCGGACAGTCTCGCCATCCAGTACCTTCACCCGCACCGCCACGCCATCCAGCCGCACCGTCAGCTGATGTCGCGGCAGCGTGGCCCGCTCCGCGATCCAGCGGCGCACTCCGGCCGTGGTACTGTGGCGGAACAGCTCGGCTGTCACGGCCTCCGCCAGCGCCTCGGGCGCCATGACTTCCACCCGGAACCCCTGCCGGCCTTTCTTCATCTGTACCGGCCACGTCTGCACGTCGAGCGCGCCGGCCTGGACCAAGGCCTGGCGGAGCGGCTCAACGTACTCGGGACTCATATCGTCCACGTCAGTCGCGAGCACCACCACCCGACCTGCCTCACTCGCCGCGTCGGCGAGGAGAATCCGCAGCGCGTTCGGATAGTGCTTGGGATCGCGCTGGCCGGCGCCCCACCCGCTGCCAACCATCCGCCAGCGATCCGGCGGCGCTCCTGTGGACAGCACCCGGAGCAAGGCCGCGCCGGTGGGCGTCGTCGCCTCGCCTTCCACGGGGCCGGCGCTTGCGATCTCGAGTCCCTCCAGCAGGATCGCGGTGGCGGGCGCGGGGACCGGCAGGCGCCCGTGCGCCGCCTCGACCCAGCCCTGCCCCACCGCGACCGGAAAATGATGGACGGCTTGGGCGCCGAGACGTTCGAACCCTTCAATGGCGCCCACGATATCCAAGACGGCGTCCACCGCTCCGACTTCATGCAGGTGGACTTTGTCGGGAGCGACGCCGTGGACTCGACCCTCAGCCTCGCCCACCAACCGGAACGCGCGGACGGCGCGCTCCTTCACCCAATCGGACACCGGCGCCCGCTCGACCAGTCGCACCAACTCGCCCACATGACGGCCGTGCGGTTGCGGCGGGATGTCGAACTCGACTTGCTTGCACGTGACCTCGGCACGGCGCACGTCACGGACCGTAACACGGACGTCGCCCACGCCCAGCCGTCCCGGCAGCTCCTCGAGCCAGGAAACCGGCAGGCCCAGCGAGAGGAGCGCCCCTAACGTCATATCGCCGCTGATACCGGCCGCGGGATCCAGGATGGCTATGCGCATGGGCCGAAGTGGCGAAATATAAACGGCTTAGGCTCTGTAGAGCCACCCGGCCCCGGTGTTAAACAGGACGATGCGCTGTTCGGGACGGAGGACGCCTCGGTTCTTGAGCGCCACGGCACCTGACAAGGCCGCTCCACCTTCCGGCGATGCGTCGATCCCCTCAGCGAGCTGCAGCTCGTGCGCGGCCGCCCCCAGCGCCTCGTCGCTCACGGCGACGGCGCCCCCCCCGCTCTCGCGCAGCGCCCGCAGCATGAGCCTGTCGCCCAGCGGCGCAGGCACGCGCAAACCAGCCGCCACAGTTGTGGGATCGGGCCACGGCTCGCACCGCTCGGCGCCCGATTCGAAAGCCTGCACGACCGGGGCGCAGCCGCTCGCTTGCACGGTGAACATCCGCGGGAGCGGCCCGCGCAGCCAGCCGCTCTGGCGCAGCTCCTGGAACGCTTTCCACATGCCGATCAAGCCCGTCCCGCCGCCCGTCGGATAGATAATCGCGTCGGGAAGTGTCCATCCCAACTGCTCGGCCAACTCGAGCCCGAGCGTCTTCTTGCCCTCGATGCGATACGGCTCTCGCAGCGTGGAGACGTCGATGGCGCCGGTATTGGTGGCGTGCAACCGAGCCGCAATACCACAGTCGCCGATGTGACCATCGAGCAGCATCAGATCGCCACCAAACGCGCGGATCTGATCCAGGATGGGGCGCGGCGTCGTCGCAGGCGCATACACCCGCGCCGACGCCCCCGCGCGGGTCGCGTACGCGGCGAGTGCGATCCCCGCATTGCCGGCGGTCGGTACGACGAACTCTGTCGCGCCTGCCAGCACCGCGCGCGTGACGGCAGCGGCCAGACCACGGGCCTTGAACGATCCTGTGGGATTCGTGCCTTCGTCCTTCACCCAGAGTTGGTCGAAACCTTGGCGCGCGCCGACTCGCTCGACTTTGAGCAGCGGCGTCCCACCCTCGCCGAGTGTGACGGGGTGCTCGCCTTCCGCGAGTGGCAACCATCCGTCATAGCGCCACATCGTCCAGCGTCGGGCGCGTAACAATGTCTTGGCTTCGGGAGATGGCAAGGCAGCGTATCGGACCAGATAGGGAGACCCGCACACCTCGCACACGCCGGGGAAGCCGTCGGTGTCGCGCGTGCGGACGGGGTCGCACGCCGAACACTCCAATGTCCAGGGTGTCACGCGCGCTGGTGCAACCGATCGAGGATCCGGTCCGCGAGCGTGGTGGAGAATCCCGGCAGCGCCGCGATCTCAGCCGGTGTTGCGGTCCGCACGCCCGCGAGCGAACCGAAACGCTCCAGCAGGACGCGCCGGCGTGCCGGGCCAATGCCGGGGATGCGCAGCAGTTCCGACGTGATGGTGCGCTGCGCCCGCCGCTTGCGGCTGTAGGTGACCGCAAAGCGGTGGGCTTCGTCCCGGGCGCGCTGCAGGAGCTTGAGCGACGGGCTGCGCCGCGACAGTCGCAATGGCTCACCGGAGTCCTGCAGGAAGACCTCTTCTTCCCGTTTCGCAAGACTCACCATGGGGAGACGCTCGAGTCCCTGCGCGCGCGCCGCTTCGACTGCGGCAGCCAATTGGCCCTTTCCTCCATCGATCACGATCAAGTCCGGAATCTGTTTGTTCTCCGCAATGCGGCGTGTCAAGAAGCGGCTCACGACTTCCTTCATCGCCGCGAAGTCGTCGATTCCTTCTACACCCTTGATCCGATATCGCCGGTACTCGGCTTTGCGCGGCCGGCCGCCTTCGAACCAGACCAGCGACCCCACCGTGTCCCTGCCCTGGTTATGCGAGATATCGATGCACACCATCGCGCGGGGCACGACCGGCAGGCCGAGGTCGCGGCCCAGCGCGAATACCGGGTCGGCGGCGCGCTCGTCGATGTCGAACGTCTCGATCTTGAAGCTATCGAGCAGGTGCCGGGCGTTCTGATCGGCGAGCTCGACGAGCTTCGCGGCCGAGCCGCGCTGCGGCACCACGAACTCGATGCCCGGCGCCAGCTCGCGGAGCGCATCCAAGTCGGCCGGTGCAAACGGGAGCACCACGCGCTGGGCCCGCTGATCCAGCGGCAGATAATAGCCCACCAGGAACGTGCGCAGGACGTCGCCTTCGGGGGCATGCTCGACGTGCTCCAAAAAGCGATGCTCGCGCGCGACGAGCCGGCCGTCCCGAATGCGCAGGATGACGCCGACCGCGTCGTCGCCGTCGCGGGCGAGGCTGATCGCGTCGGCGTCGCCGCCCCCGACGACCTCCACCGTTTGCGGCTGCTCGAGCTGATCCAGCCACTTCAGCGCGTCCCGGAGCTGGGCGGCGCGTTCGTAGTCCTGGGCGTTACTGGCCTCGTGCATCCGCTGGCGCAGCCCGGACCGCACGTCGAGTGTCTTTCCCGACAGGAACAGCAACACATCGTCGATCATGCGGCGGTAGTCTTCCCGGCTCTGATAACCGACGCACGGTGCCTTGCAGCGCTCGATATGAAAGTCGAGACAGGGCCGGTCTGGTGCGTCGTCGGGCAGATTCCAAGTACAGGACCGCACCGTAAAGATCCGGCGGATGATTTTCAGCGTCTGCCGCAGGGTCGCGACGTCGGTATACGGGCCGAAGTACCGCGCCCCCGGGATCGTCACCCGCCGAACGACGAGGACGCGCGGGAACGGCTCACCCAATGTCACAGCGATCTGCGGGTAGCTCTTGTCGTCGCGCAGCCGGATGTTGAACTTCGGCTGGTTTTCCTTGATCAGCGTGTTCTCGAGCAGCAGCGCCTGCGCCTCGGTCGGAACGATGATCGTCTCGAGGTCGGCGATTTGCTCCCGCAAGAACTCCCGCTCCGTGCTTCCCTGCTCGTCCGCGAAGTACGCGGGCACGCGCGAGCGGAGGTTCGCCGCCTTCCCGACGTACAGAATCTCCCCGGCGGCGTCTTTCCAGATGTAGACGCCGGGGCGAGCGGGAAGTGCCGCTAGTTGGCGGGCGAGCCGGTCAGAGATTGCCATGCGCGTATCGCGTCGGGGTGGCGGAACGCCAAAGTGAGCGCCCCGTATGCCACCCCAAAGATACCCAGCACAGCAATGGCGCGAGGGATGGGACGCCACCCGGCGGCGACAAGCTGATCCACGCCGCTGCCGAGAACGACGGCGATCAGGGCCGCGACGACGACGAGCCCGACGATCCGCCAGTCGGTGCGCTGCAGGATCGTTCCGATGCGCCGGTCGAGGTCGTACAGGTGCAGAACGGTATTGAGCGTGCCGCCAATCGACGAGCCCAGCGCGATGCCCGCGGGGCCGAGGCGCCGCATGAAGAACCACGACAGGACCCCCGAAATCACGAGCGAGATGATGGCGATTCGCACCGGCGTGCGTGTGTCGCGCATCGCGTAAAACCCGGAGGCAAAGAGTTTCACGGTCGATTGCCCCAACAGCCCGATGCCGTAGGCGGCCAGGACGCCACCCACCAGCATCGTGTCGTCTGCGTCGAAGCGGCCCGTCTGGAACAGCGCGCCGACGATCTGCGGGCCGAACGCGGCAAGCGCAAAAGCAGATGGCAGGACGAAGTACGCGATACGGCGAAATCCGGTCGCGATCCGCGCGCGGAGCTGTTCGTTCGCGGTCTCGGAGATCGCGTCGCGGGCGAGATCGGGGAGCGCCACCGCAGTCACGGCCACACCGAACAGACTGATCGGCAAGACCTGGACGAGCTGGGCATAGCCGAGGCTGGCGAGCCCGCCTACGCCGGTGTACGAGCCGAGGAATGTGTCGACGAGGCCGGAAAGCTGGGCGACGCCGGCGCCAACGACCAGCGGCAGCCAGGCGACGATCACCTGACGCACGCCCTCGGGGGCGAGGCTCACGCGGAGCGGAATGCCTCCCAACAGACGCCAACACGTCGGCAGCTGAATGGCGATCTGCAGCAGGCTGCCCGCGACCGTTCCCCATGCGAGCGCGAGCGACAGACCGTACAGCCCCTCCCCCTTCAACCACGCGGCCGCCCCAACCATCGCCGCGATCCCGGCGATGTTCCACAGCGCGGGCGCCGCATACGGGAGAAAAAAGCGGCGGTGCGTGTTCAGAATCCCGAGGCACCATGCCGAGACGACCATCAGGCCGGTCATCGGGAACAGGATGCGGACGAGGACGGTCGTGAGCTCGCGGCGCGGTCCGTCGAACCCCTGCGCGACGGCGGCGGTGATTGCGGGCGCAAAGGCGATGCCGATCACCGCCAGGATCCCGCTCGCGAGCAGCAGCAGGCCGAGGACCGCGCCGGCTAGAGCCCGCGCGGCCGGTTTGTCCTTTTGATCTAATGATGCATAGACTGGAATAAACGAAGCAGACAGCGTTCCTTCGCCGAGCAGATTGCGGAGCGCGTTCGGGATGCGCAGCGCCGCGCGGAACGCGTCGGCGGCGGCGCCATTGCCGAAGTAGTGCGCGAATACTCGTTCGCGCACGTAGCCGAGGACGCGAGTGACGAGGATGCCGGCCGCCACCCGTGCTGCGTGACGACCCCCCCCGGTGCTGCCTTTCAAGACGTGGGTTTCTTGCGGCGAGGATCTTCCAGCAGGCGTTGCATGAACTGCAGCTCTTCCCGCATCCCGGCGACCGAGCGGTTGAGATCCTCGATCTCCGTCTCCATCAGCTCGACCCGGCGCTGCATGTCACGCACCTCAGGCGTCGCGCCTGCCCCGCCATCGACGCGTCCTTCCATGCGGCGCGCGACGGACTTGCCGAGCGGCGAGTCCACGAGAATCGCGACGACCGGAATCATCAGCGCCACGATCAGAATTACGGCGAGCACCCACATGGATCGGATTTTAGAGACCCTGCGCCCAGCGCGCCACCTCTGCGTCGATTTGGTCCAGCAGCGAGCCGCTATAGCGCGCCAGGAACGACGCGACAGTGAACACGCGCTCCTGTGGCTTGCCGTCCGGCATCAGCGCCGCCCGCGCGCGCGTGAGCTGGCTCACCAACGTGCCCTGCGTGCGCTTCAGGCTGGCGATGAGCTTTTTCTCGATCTCATTGGTGCCGGCCAGCGCCGCGTTGCGCGCCGACTGGACGGTGCGCTCCAGCGTGGGATCGAGCTGCTGGACCTCGCCGCTGATTCTCGCGAAGCGCGCTTCCACGTCGGCCCGCAACGCCTTGAGCGATTCGGCGAGGGCGGGCGGCAGCTCACCTTTCGCAATCTGGGTCTCGAGTGCGCCGGGCGGGCCCGCGAAGTGGACAGGTGTGAGCCCGTGCTTGGTCAGCACCTTCTCGACGCGCGCCTCGATGATGACGCCCGACCAGCGCGGCACGTGAGCCTGCGGCGCGACGCCCAGACTCGCAAACAGCGGTGCCGCCTCGGGGAGATACTCCATCTCTCCCGGACCGCCGACGTACGCGAGTGTGGGGAATAGCGCCGCTTCGATCACCGGCCGCAACAGCACGTTGGGTGAGAGCCGTTCGGGCGTCTCGGCAGCGATTTTTTCCAATCCGTATCGATTGAATCCCTCGCTGCTGCGGCGCGTCACGTAGAGGGGCCCGCCGTTCCGATCCCGACCACCGTCCTTAACCAGCCGGTCGCGCCCGAGCTCCCCTTCGACCATCACGGGCGTCAATCCATCCGGCAGCGTCACGTCCAGCGCTTTCAGAATCCACGGGGCGGCCGCCCGCTTGGCACTGCGGTCGTACGCGCGAAAGACGGCGAGACCGCGCCCCCCGAGCAGCTGGTTCAGCGCGTCGGCCCCGGCGTCCGCCAGGTTCGCCTCGGGGCGATAGTGGGTCTCGAGCCACTGCTTCACCTCGGGCTTGCACTCGGAATCGGGGAGCGCGGCATCGAGCGCGGCGAGCGCGGCGCGGATCTCGGGACCGAGCAGCTCGCGAAACAGCGGCAGTTGGGGCGCTTCGTGTGGCCGCTCGCGCAGCACGATCTTGACCAGCTCGCCGTCGCGACCCAGCACCGCGGCGTGGTTCGCCTCGGCGAAGTCGTGATCGTCGCCGGCGACCCAAAAGACCGGCACGACCGGCACACCGCGTTCCCGCTCGATCCGCTGCGCAAGCGCGACGGCCGACAAGGCCTTGTAGATCGTGTAGAGGGGTCCGGTAAACAGCCCGGGCTGCTGGCCGGTCGTGATCGCCAGCACGTCCCCAGCGGCGAGCCGATCGCGGCCTGGCCCTGGTAGGACGGAGGCGAGCACGTCCGGATGCACGCGGCGCGGCATGCCGGCGGGGAGTTTGCCCGCCTGCATCGGAAGGGGCGTCGAGAGGATGCGCGAAATCATGCGCGCGCGGCCGGCGTGGCCACCAGGATCACGCGGGGTGCGTCATGCCCGGCGGCAGCGCCGTCGTAGTCTCCGAACCGCGCCACGACGCGGAGGCCGGCGTCGCTGAGCAATGCGGCCAGCTCGTCGGCGCCATACAGGCGCACGCGTTCCTCAAACCGGCGACCCTCATCCCGCAACTCGATCTCCTTGATAACGAAGCGATCGGTGCCGTCGATGCGGCGTCGCACCACCACATCGCGGCCCTTGGCCTGCTCGATCACCTTGAGCGTGCGCCGGACGTGCTCTGCGTTGAGATAATCGAGCACGAAATGACCGCCCGGCGCGAGCGCTGTAGCCACCTGACTGACGACCCGGCGGTTCTCCTCTTCGTGCAGAAAGTAACCGAATGATGTGAACAGATTGACTGCTAACGTGAAACTGCCGGCGCGAAACGGCAGCGCCCGCATGTCCCCCCGCACCAGTGCCCCCCTCCCGGCACTTCGCTCGCGCGCACGCCGCAGCATGGCCCGCGACAGATCGAAGCCCACCACCCGGCTGCTCCAGCGCGCGAGCTCCGCGGCGTGGCGTCCGGGTCCGCACGCGAGATCGAGAATGCGATCGCGCGGCCCCCACGGGACGACACGCCGGATCAGCGCGACGGCGCGGCGCGCGTCCTCATCGTCGCGATGGGGATAGAGGGCATGATATTCCTCGCCGAACCATTGCTCGAACCACTCGGTCATTCGACGAAGACGTCCGCTGTGAACGTGAAGACGCGGG
>Ga0137383_10002138_pt1 | contig 11950 bp, 9 predicted proteins | sample SagtaG_19_FD_104817 | JGI IMG/M metagenome (GOLD analysis project Ga0137383, IMG submission 104817) | Vadose zone soil microbial communities from Sagehorn Ranch, Mendocino, California, USA - Sage2_R_40_16 metaG | ecosystem: Environmental > Terrestrial > Soil > Vadose zone | place: USA... | reverse complement strand
TTTCTTGAGCAATGGCTCGCTCGGCAGTGCTGATCAGGCGCGGCGTCAGTGCTTCCATCAGCGCCAGGAAGATGCCCTGCTTATTGGGGAAATGGAAAGAAAAGCCTCCTTTGGACATATCGGCAGTGCGCACGATATCATCAACTACCGCTCCATGATACCCCTTTTCGGCAAAAACCTCTTCCGCGGCCTCTAGAATGCGCTGGCGCGTAGCTTCCTTGTCACGAATATGCGTATGCTGGCTCTGCTGTTTCTCTTTGCTCATCTCACACCTCTGTAATGCCTGTCCTTCTCCTTTGAAGGGCCATGATCATCGAATACCAATTCCTCGATGAACAAACCGACGTGTCAGTCGGTAAGTAAATCTATGTATATAATAGGGCAGAGGTGAGGGAGGCGTCAAGAGAAAAACTCCAGGCAACATCCCGCCGGGAGATAAATGTAGTGGCAGCCCTCGTGGCTGCCAGGTACGAAAATAGTACCTCTGTTCTATTTTCCCTCTAAAACGCTTGAATTTTGCTTTTTTCCTGTGTATACTTAGAACAGATTTTCTTCTTTGAACGAAAGTTCTAAATCCCTTTGGTTTTTAACCAGGAGAGGACGGTACTGACGTGGACCAGCGACGTATGCAGCAGCGGGGGAAATACCCGGCTGCTCAAAAACTTCATGTAAATACCCGTGAAGAGGTCCCTCCGGAGGATGAGTACGATGACGTCTGGCCTGTCCGTATGTCTAGTAGCGCACGTCGTTATCAGGGCCTGGCTGATGTGAGAACAGAAGTCGGGCGCACCCATGCTGACGTGCAGTCACTTTCGAGCGAGCGAAGTTATCGCCAGGGTAATTCCGGTGGTAAGTCAACCGTTCCACCTCGTCGCAGTGCCACTCAGACAGACATACCGGTAGTCCAGGGTAATCGACGCCGTCCTGTCGAGACGGATGATATTCCTATCCGGCGTAGTGACCATTTACAGTTAGTAGAGGGCAATGGTAAACCTCGCTTCCATTGGCTTGTATTTGTAGGAATGGCGATGTTTACCATGTTGGTAGGATGGGTTGTGCTCACAATGTTGTCAAATTGGTGGCAGGTGACCCAGGATGACTGGCACTATGGACGCCCGCGTACATACCAGTCCGATATAGCAGTGGGGCATAATGATTCGGCCGCCAATCCCAGTCATTTTATTGCTTTAAATATAAAGAGTCATATTGAGATCATTGAGTTTCCAGGTGGCGACACCTCAAAGGCCAGAATCTACGTTGGTCCAACATTAATTGGAACGGGCCAGGACCTGGCAGCAGTAACTCTTACTTTTAAAGATGTCAATGGTGATGGGAAGCTGGATATGATCGTCAATGTGCAGGACAGCCATTTTGTATTTATTAATGATAATGGTCAGTTTCGCCCTGCACGTCCAGGTGAAAATGTGCAGTTGTGACAACAAGTTGAGAGCCACAAGCGCTATCCGCCGCTTGTGGCTCTCAACTTGTTGATGGAAAGATTCAGCCTATCGTAACTTTTTCCATTTCGCCAGTATCTTGACGGGTAGCGGCACGCTGTACTGGTATAGGCTGTGTGGCTATCATATGCAGCATCGTTGATGCATTATTGACAGGTAAGGAGTTTGATGAATTCGCCAGGTCTCCAGACTTGAACGAATCTGAAGTATTTGAACGCAATGCTAATACTGCGAAAGTGACCATCCATACCAGTAAAAACCCAAGAAGTGCCCCAATCAAAATTATCTGGGTGGTGCTTAGCGATGCATCCATAGTGAGTCCTCTCTCAAGTTCCGTATCTGAGGGATGGGTAGAATAATTCCCCTGCATTCTTATAGACGAATGTTATAAGTAATCTTAACGTCAGTTACAATAAGCTACTAGTATTATATTTGTGTGCGCAAATTATGTAAGAATGCTCCCCCGAATATTCTCTGATAAAAAGACGCTGAGTGACTTCAAAAAGTTTCACCTTTCTGCTATATTGAAACCGGAGCATCTTGTGCTTTTGGCTAAAACCTGTCACAATAGCTACATCCTTAAGTTATGTGTTAGGCTAATACCTGTAGATGGAATGAACGGCATGGAACGAGTGAACTGGTCGCGAACACGTGACATCCTGATTAGCATTATCTGTATTGGCATTATATTATGGTATGCCTGGGGACTCCTCTTTGGATTGTTTGTGCATGCCGTCGTATTGCTTCTGCTCTCTATGGCAGTTGCATTCTTGCTCACCCCTGCAGTAAACTACCTGCAAAAGAACAACATGCCGCGCATAATAGCTACCCTCGTCATGTATGCCTTCGTACTAATAGCTCTCGGCGCCCTGGCTTATGCTATTGTCTTCTCTCTCATTCAACAAGTCCTCACATTCCAGGTGACGGTGGTAAATTATGCTAATGCTTTGCCCGATCGCTTAACGGCACTGCAAAAATTTTTAGAGAGCAATGGTATTCCACAATCAAGTATTAACGACGCCCTGAATCAAATTAGAGGCCAGGCTACTGCTTTTGCGACAGCTCTGGCAAACAACGTTTTGAATATTGCCCTCATCCTGACGAACACCTTCATAGATATGCTCTTAATCATTGTCTTGAGTTTCTACTTTACTCTGGATGGCAAGCGTATCCGTGATAACCTGATAAATATTACTCCTAAAAGGTGGATGTCTAATGTGCTCTTGTTTGAAGATGCTTTAAATCGCGTGGTAGGTAACTACATACGTGGGCAGCTTACCCTTGCAGTCATTATAGGCGTCCTGGGAGGAGTGGGATCAGCCTGGCTGGGCTTGAGCGGTTATGCCCTCATTATTGGAGTATTAGCCTTTGTCTTCGAGACAATTCCTATGGTTGGGCCAACGCTCGCCTCTATTCCTGCCATTCTTATTTCGTTAATCTTGCCCGACCCATTTCCACGTACCTTCTGGATCATCATTTACTTCGTTGTTGTCCAGATGTTTGAAAGTTATGTCCTCGGTCCTCGTATTGTCGGTCATGCCGTCGGTCTGCACCCGATAGCATCTATTCTGGCCTTGATTATCGGCGCGCAGTTATTCGGTGCCTTTGGTGCCCTCCTGGCTACACCGATTGTGGCTGCAGCCTGGGTGGTTATTGCTAGCCTGTACCGCTCCGCGCGTGGTGAGACTGCTGATCAGATGATGTCCCATAGGCGTACCGGCTGGGTCATCCGTCCTCCCAACAACCTCTTACCAAGGAGAAGAAAGACAGGCGCTCTGTCAAACGGGTCAAATACAGACATTGGATTGATGAGTGTGCCAGTACATGAAGAAGAGGCTGTGTCAAAAACGCCCGTGCAGCAAGAAAACGCTCGCTCACAAACCACTCCCACTCATGTAAAAGCAACCTCAATACCTTTAGAACACATTGACCTCTTGCGTCCTGTTCCTACCAGCAAAGAGCACTCTTCTTCGCCTACTGGCGAAGAAGAAGAGAAATAGCTAGCGTGTTGTACCCAATGCAGTACGCAGCGCGTCTTCACCATCGCGGCTCACAAGTGCATACACCTCATCGTTGGCTAAAATCTTCGTTTCGGCGTTAGGGAAAATATACTCCTTGTCACGGATAATCAGGGCGATATTGCCGCTGCGTGGGAGGTTAATGGTGCTCAACGTCTTGCCCGCAATGGGCGAATCTGGCGGGACACGTATTTCCAGGATTTCCAATCCAGCTCTCTTGAGCGTCATCAAAGTTACGAATGTAGTACCGGGTAGCTCTGCTTCAATTAACGACAGGATCGACCTTGTGGGACTGACCGTTACGTCGATACCCAGCTTTTGGAAAATCAGCTCGTTCTTCGGATTATTCAGCCGGGCGATTGTACGGGCTACATTGAAGCGCTTCTTGGCCATCTGGCAAATGACCAGGTTATCTTCGTCTTCACCTGTAACTGCAATCACCACATCAGCTCGATTGGCGCCGACTTCCTCCATCGTCCTTGCCTCACAGGCATCGCCGCGTACCACTGATTGACCCAGCTCCTCACTCAGTGCTTGATAGCGTATGTTGCCTTTCTCTAACAAGAGTACTTCGTGTCCCTGGCTCAACAGGCTCTTCGTCAAATAATAGCCAACATCGCCGCCGCCGCCGATAATAATATACATATGGGTACCTCAATCCTCTTCCTTATTGTGCCTTCTTTGGCTTATCCCCCGTAAGGGCTTCAAACATCATCTGCGCACCAACTATTGTCGGGGAGATGGTATCAAGACCGAGTTCATTATATGTACTCTGACGTATTGGGTCGTAGATGCGGCAGACGACCTTTTTGACATTGAAGATCTCTTTGGCAATTTGACTGGCCATGATGTTACGATTATCACCATTGGTAACAGCCGCAAAAGCATCAGCATCTTTGATTCCGGCACGAACCAGTATCTCTTCATCGACGCCGTTGCCGATCAGGGTCTCACCACCAAATTTGGGGTCTAGACGACGAAAGGCCTCATTGCTGTAGTCGATAATCGAGACTTTATGCCCTGCACGATCCAGCATAGTAGCCAATGTCGCACCAACACGGCCGCATCCAAGGATCACAATTTTCACCGCTTGCCTCCTATTGGTCAAGGGAACCAACGTCTATGTTCTCTCTGTACTCTATTCTGTGTATCTCAATTTCAGTACTGGGGACGCTCCCCATCAAATGGTATTATAGCACCGTCAGGCCAGCTTGTCTGACTCACTGCCAGAGCTACTTAAAAGTCACTCTAAATGCACCCTCTTGAGCAAGCGCCATATAATGGAATGAATCTGTTGTTGTAGGAGATAAGTGTATGCCCCCGCAGCGTTACGTCTTGCGTAAATTGCCTGCTGCCGAGTGGAAGCAGTGGGATCAGTTTGTCAATGAACACCCCCGTGGACATTTTCTACAGAGTTGGGGCTGGGGAGAACTCAAGGCCAATGGCGGTTGGTATCCATTACGTCTTGCCCTCATGGATGAACAGCAACAGCAGATCGTGGCCGCGGCACAAGTCTTGTGCCGCACCCCGGCTCATCTTCCCTTATGGACCGGCCATCTTGCCTATATTCCTAAAGGGCCGGTAATCGACTGGTCGCAGCCCCAGTTATGCCAGGCTTTCTTCACGCAACTCAACGCATACCTGCGCCAACGAGGGGCACTTGCTCTACGTATGGAGCCAAATCAAGAGGTGAAGGCACTTGAACAGGTTTCTATGACTGCCTCGTCCATAGTCGGGGAACCTTGTCTGGGGGACAGGCACGAGAGCCCGGGAGGCTCACACACTCCCTTTGTGGGAACCCTCTCTGAGGGAGAGGTAACCCTGTTTGGGGAACAGACAACCCTGCCTCTGCTACTATACCCTGTCCCTCCCATACAGCCTGTCCGCACCATCCTGCTGGATCTGGCTCCTGATGAGGCGACCTTATTGGCACATATGAAGGAGAAGTGGCGTTATAACCTGCGCCTGGCCGAGCGCAAAGGGGTGAAGGTACGTGAGGCGCGGACACATGAAGACGTGCATGCCTGGTACGCCCTCATGCAAACCACCAGCGAACGTGACCACTTTGGTATCCACACCCTCGACTATTATCTGCATGCATGGCATACCTTCGCTCCACGCCAGCAAGCTCGTCTGTTCTTAGCCGAGTACGGTGGGCAAGTGCTCGCGGGTATCTTCGTAGCCCTGTTCGCCAGGCAGGGCATCTACCTCTTTGGTGCTTCGGGCGACGAGCACCGTAACCTCATGCCCAACTACCTGCTGCAATGGGAGGCCATACGCTGGGCCAAACAGCAGGGCGCAACCCGGTACGACTTCGGGGGCATCGCTGCGACAGATTATGAAAATGACCCCCTGGCAGGCATCTATCGCTTCAAACGCGGCTGGGGCGGGAAAGTAGTGCGTTTCGTCGGCTGTTATGAGCACATCTACCGCCCTGTAGCAATGAAATTGGCGAAGCGCTACGTGCCGAAACTTGTCTAAGCGCGCCAACAGGCCTCTTTAAACACACATCCACAACCCTCTATTCATCTTATCTCATTACTTGCCGATAAACATGTCTCGTAGGGGCTAAGTTTATCTGTGCAGAACGTGGTTTTAAAGAATGGAGCATAAGATGCGACGAATATCGTTGACATGCCTGGTCCTGCTGCTACTGGTAGGGATAGTAACAGTATTCTATTTCCAGGGCGAACTCAGAGCTTATTCGCATACCGGTACAAACCAGATATCTGCGAATAGAGCTAATACAATTACAGGAGGCCCCTCTAACACTACGGCATATATCTACTACACCCTAAAACAGTCTACAGGTTTTGTGCTGGCTCGTGCTCTCAGGGGAAGCAGCGGGCAGCCGGTGAGTGATCCACAAGCTGTTGCTCGTTTTAGCGATGGGTTTGGCCTTGCGGAGTCTGATAGTGTATTGAACATGCAACTCTCGCCCGATGGACGCTACCTGGCAATTGATGGCACGCGCGATCACGGCGAACAGGTATGGATGTACGCTACACAGCAGATGAGCATGAATCTGACACCTGCCTACGTTCTTGGTAACTTCCTGCACTGGTTGCCAGGTGGAACAGGCCATACCTTCCTCTACCGCCCTATGTTGCCACTGGGTCCCTCTGCCCCAATGGATGGCAACGGTTGGAATCCTGGTTTGTGGGAGGTAGATGCGGCTACTGGTGCGCACATAAATATTGACATCCACGTGCCCTCAGCGTATTTGATTGACGCTGTCTCTTCACCGGATGGTTCGCGTATTATCTATTCAACCACTGCTGGCCTTGGAATGGGCAGTGATACCTGGCTGATGAACAGCGATGGCAGCGGTATGACCCATCTGTTCAATAATCCTGGCGGAGCACAGTCTATTGCCGCTCTCTTCACCTGGTCTCCTGACGGCAAAACAATTGCCTATGAACGTCTCTCGGATAGCCCCACACCGTTTCTACCTGCCGGTTTATGGATCATGAATACTACCGGTGGGCAGCAATATCGTATGGCTGACGCTGACGGCGGCCATGGCTATGCCCCTGTCTGGTCGCCGGATAGTCGCAAAATAGCCTTTGTAGCGCGTACCAATGTAGGGAATCGCCAGGCCGATCTACAAATGCAGTCCTTACAATCTGCTGTTGCCGTCGTGGATGTGACAACCAGCCAATCATGGATAGCAGCCTCTGCCAACCAGACAGGTATGCAGCTCAACTACAATCCCTCGTGGGCAGCCGGTAGCGCCAGCATCACCTTTACCGCCTCCAACCCGGTAAACCGCGTCCTTGGAGGTATGCCCCGCTATTGGTCTGCCCGCGCGGTTGGCCCGCATATGCAGCCGGCCGTATCCCCCCTGACCCCGGTAATGGCCCACATAATCTCCACTTCGTAGCGCGCCTTTTTATTTTGTCGGATTAGGGGAACCCCTTTGCAGGCTAGAAAGAGGGAAAGGAAATGCATACTCTGAGATATAGATGGCAAATCATACCCATTGTTATCTTGCTTACCTTACTGTTAAGTATAGTCAGCGCGTCCACGCTAACCCTTGCTTTACCCGGGCAGGGCTTATTCATGAAACATCCCGGCAGCATACAGGATGCGGCTTTAGTGCAAATGTCTTCTCACTATAGTACACCTACCCGGTTTATGTATCGTCCATATTACGGCAGCCAGAGTGTTGCTCAGCGTACCACCTCCTTTGTAGACCATGATAAGCCGTGGTATGAGAATGATGGTATCTTCGTGCGCTATGATGGTGCCAGGTGGACCAACGCTTCTATTGGCTCCTGCACGCCTGGCGTCAATTGCTATGACGGTCACAATGGCTATGATCTCAACTTGCGCTATGAGTCGGTACTCAGTGCCGCGGCGGGAACGGTCGTTCGTGCGGGCTGGTACAACCCGTATGATCACCAGAGCTCCTTAGGACTATGGGCCGCCGTTGACCACGGCAATGGCTACCTGACCGCCTATGGTCACCTCAGTGCCTTGACCGTAGCCGTCGGTGACAAAATAGGCACGCAATGGCAGGTTGGCACCAGTGGAACTACCGGTTCCTCAACGGGGCCGCACCTGCACATGGCTACTTATTATCTGCCCTATTGGAACGCCACCGACCCCTTCGGCTGGACAGGCAACTATCCTGACCCCAATGTCGTATCGGATAACTACCTCTGGGTGGATAACCCGGGTACCAGCTATACCGTGCCAGTCTTAAGTAGTCATGGCAATGCAGTCTATCCTGGTGCAACCCTTGTTGATGATGGAGATGCAGGTTGGAGCAGCACAGGCAACTGGAGCCGGGATACTTCGTCCACCGCTATCAAGGGTAACCTGCACTGGACATCTACCTCGAGTGGTGGCGCTACAGCCACTGCCACCTGGCAGCCCAGGCTACCCGCCGATGGCTATTATGAAGTTGGTGTCTTTGTCACTGATACTCATGCCAGTAGTAGCTGGGTTCCCTATACCGTCTACAGTGTCGATCCCAACAATCCTGGCACACAAGTCAGCCACATGGTCTACGTTGATGAAACACACATTGGCTCCTTCCAGGGACCGTTCGGCTGGGAAAGTACCGGTCCGCAGTGGATTAGCCTCGGAACGTACTACTTCAAAGCTGCACAGCCCGGTCGAGTTGTCCTGAGTAACGCCACGGGCGAGAATGGCGCCCAGGTCTCTGCTGACGGTGCGGAGTTTGTACCTGTCTCAGAGCCGGCGCCTCCAACCCCAACCCCAACCCCGACACCAACGCCAACACCACCACCAACGCCAGTCTATGGTTTTGCGGTGACAAACAATGGGACACCGCCCGCCATGCTGCCGAACAGCACGACCAATGTCAATTTGACACTCAAGAATACCAGCAACTTTACCTGGAAAGCGACAGGCACAGGTGCAGTAGAAGTGCTCTACCGCTGGCTCAATGCCCAAAAACAGGTCATTGCCACCGGCAATCCTGCCGTATTAAACCAGGATGTCAATCCTAATGCCTCTGTGACGGTGACCGTGCCGGTGCACACACCCACACAGGAGGGCTCGTACACCCTGCAATGGGATATGCTGCAAGGCCCCAAAACCTTTTCACAACAGGGCGCCCAGGTACACAACGACAGCGTCCAGGTTGCACACTATACTGAAGTCTTTGGCCCTCTGCCCTTGCCCACAACACTAACGCCAGGAGCGACCATACACATCAGTGTCAATGTGCAAAACAAGGGAGCTATTACCTGGCCAGCATCCGGCAGCGCGCCGGTAACCCTTGGATATTACTGGCTGGATACCTCCGGGCACCCTCTAAGTGCAGCAGTAGCTGGTGCCAGCAGCACCGGCACTCTTCCCAACGACGTTGCTCCGGGTCAGAGCGTCTCGATACCCATCACGCTGCATTCCCCCGCTTTAGCAGGTAGCTACCAGCTCGTCTACGACCTCCAGCAGCAAGGGATATGGTTCTCCTCGCTTGGTGGGACCCCTTTAAAGCTGGCCGTAACTATCACGCCAACACTTCCCAAAGTCTACTACTTTGCGGAAGGATATACAGGCTCTGGCACGACCGAGTATCTGTCGCTGACCAACCCGGGTGTCAGCCAGGCTTCAGTCTCCGTGACCTATCTCTATGCGCAAGGCGTTCCGCAGACTCACACCTACGCCGTGCCGGCCCAGGCGCATAGCCTCTTGAACATTAACCAGGAAGCGGGTGCCAATCAAGCTGTGAGTATGATCGTACAGAGTGACCAGCCCATTGTGGCCGAGCGCAGCATGTTCATCCACAATGGATCATTCGTCGCCGCCTCTGACAGCGTTGGGTCACCGGCGTTGAGTACCACCTGGTACTTCGCCGAGGGTAATACCACCTTTGGTTGGGACACCCTCCTGACCGTTATGAATCCCGCTGCGCAGTCTGTCACGATCAAGATTTCATACCTTTTAGGTAGCCGTACCATACTTATACCCCTTGGCGCCAATAATGGCATCTATACCATTCCTGCTCGTTCACGCAGCACCATAGTGCTAGGTAATGACATACCCAATCAACAGTTCGGTATGTCCATCTCAGCCAGCGGCCCTGTCATGATCGAGCGACCTGAGTACCTCGTGATGAGTAACCTGCGTGGCGGCAATTCTGTCGTCGGCGCTACCTCTCCCCAAACAACCTGGTACTTCGCCGGTGGCAACACCAATCCAGGCTTCAATGAACGTCTCATTCTCTCCAATCCTGGCGTTGGGTTAGCGAATGTGCAGATTCGTTACCTGTCCGTCAATGGCCAGGTAGTTTCGCAGAAAGTGAGTGTGCCTGGACTGAGTCGTATCGAGGTCAATGTCAATAGCGTCGCGAAATGGGGCTTCCACTCGACTGTTCTCACCGCCAGTTTGCCCATTGTAGCTGAACGTCAGGATTTCTTCTCGACGAATCTCAATGGAACAATCCTGGGTAGCTCGACAACCATGGGCAGTAGCACCGCCCTTACAAGCTGGTACCTGGCGCAGGGCGATACCACCAGTGGTTATACCGAATACCTTGCCCTGGCTAATCCCAACAATGTGCAGGCACAGGTGCAGGTCGTCTACTACCTGCCTTCCGGTGCCCCAATTGTCAAGACCTATACATTGGCGGCTAACTCCCGCCTGACGGTCAATATGCTCAATGACGTGGGGACAAATAAGACGGTGGGCACGGCCATCTACGCAACCGTACCCATTGTAACGGAGCAAGATCTCTTCTTTAACATCTCTGGCGCCAGTGGGGGCTATGCCAGTGCATCATTTGGGGAACGATAGGTACCATAGACTATAGGGGCAATGCCCACGTCATGTTGCGGCTTCGCCGCAAATAGTCCTTTTATACAAGTTTTTGTGTGTTTGGCGTGCGCTAGCGCACGCCAAACACACAAAAACTTGGGGTCGCCGCAGGCGACCCACCTGTACGGGGTATTGCCACTACAGCCATAGAAGACAGTATTTGGTGCAACAAAAGAGTACCAGATTCGTAAGATAGGTAGAGACTGAAAAACAAGTGCGTTGGTCCTCATCACTATGTGAACGGCTCAGGACTAACGCTTTACTCTGAGGAGACTATCCATGTCAGGCAACCGTGGGTGTTTAATGAACTCACTACTGTTTTTAATAATCGTCTTGGTTCCCCTTTTAGGTCATATCATTGTAACGGTGATGACTCTGGAAGACGATCATACGTTCTCAGGCAAGTTAATCTGGTTAGCAGTCATCTGGCTGATGCCCATTCCCGTTATTATTGGTCCGCTGCTGTACCTGCTCTTTGGGCAGAAAAGACGTAGCGGGCGAGTAATGTTCGGCCAGGCAAGCCATTAAAAAGCTAGACAGGAGCCAGGGCAGCGCCCTGGCTCCTGTCTGTCAATGAGCTGACGGATCTTCTACTAAACCACTTGTGGCATTCTTTGCTGGGCAGCGGCGACCGCCTCGGCCGGATACTCATAATCTTGTAGTTTGCCGGCGAAGTAGGCATCGTAGGCAGCCATATCGAAGTGGCCATGCCCGCACAGGTTGAAGAGAATGACTCGCTCTTCTCCTGCCTCCTTGGCCTGGAGCGCTTCGTTGATTATGGCGCGGATGGCATGTGCGGCTTCGGGTGCGGGAATGATGCCTTCTGCGCGTGCAAACTGCACCGCTGCCTCAAAGACGGAAAGCTGGTGAAAGGCCTGAGCCTCGACAATGCCTTCGTTGTGCAGCAGCGACATCAACGGGGCCATACCGTGATAGCGCAGCCCGCCCGAGTGAATCCCTGGCGGCATAAAATCGTGGCCGAGGGTGTGCATCTTGATCAGCGGAGTCATCCCGATAGTATCTCCAAAATCATAGGCGTACACGCCCTTGGTCAAACTGGGGCACGCCATCGGTTCTGCGGCCAGGAAGCGGGTCTTCAGTCCTTTCTTGCGAGCTTCACCAATGAAAGGAAATGCCAGGCCCGCAAAATTACTGCCACCGCCTACACATCCAACGACAACATCC
>Ga0137383_10002132_pt1 | contig 11985 bp, 10 predicted proteins | sample SagtaG_19_FD_104817 | JGI IMG/M metagenome (GOLD analysis project Ga0137383, IMG submission 104817) | Vadose zone soil microbial communities from Sagehorn Ranch, Mendocino, California, USA - Sage2_R_40_16 metaG | ecosystem: Environmental > Terrestrial > Soil > Vadose zone | place: USA... | reverse complement strand
GACCGGCCCATGCCCGTTCTGCGGCGGGCCACGGCACGCCGAGCTTGAGGGCCGCTGCCCGCGCTACCGGCTTCGCCTCGACGCCCAGCGGGAGGAGTAGCCATGCCCGTCCGGATCGTCCCCGAGCCGCCCCAGCCCGACCGCGACCCCGAGCAGCTGGCGGAGGAGCGCGAGCTGGCGCGCAGCGCCCGCCTCGCCGGCCTGGCCGTGCAGCGCACCACCGACCTCGGCCGCCTGCTCGGCGGGCAGAAGCCCGACGGCTACACCCTCGACCAGCTCGACCACCTCGCCAGCACCCTCAAAGGCTGGGGGGATCCGCACGGCCTTCGGGACTGGCGACACCGACCTGCTGGCCGAGCTGACCGGCCGCCAGTGGACCGCCATCGAGCGCCTCGACGACGTGATGCGCCTCTGGCACCAGCAGCACCCGACACCCCGGAGGAGTGAACACGTGACCACCACCACCACGCCGACGCCCTGGCCGACCAGCGACCAGGTGATCACCGCGCTGGGCACCATCCAGGACCGCGCCGACCTGCACCCAACTGGGCCAGCGTCCTTAGCCGGGCTGCGCCAGGACGCCGAACGGCACACCGCCCTGCGCGCCGCCCGGGAGCTGCTGCACCGCGAGCGGCAGACCCTCGCCGGCGAGACCGACGCCGACCGTCCCCGCCCATCCGGTGCGCTCGCCGTCTTCGACGCGGCCGCCAAGGTTGGCGAGCTGGAGACCATGGCGCTGTGCCGCTACGCCTGCTGCGCCCAGGCCGCCCTGGAGCTGGTCGCCACCGGCGCCGCCCCGGCGTCCTGGTCCGACCCGCTGCCCGGCGAGCGCCCCCGGGTCGACGGCGACGAACAGCCGCTGCCGCCCGAGCCGGGGGAGGGGCTCGGAGACCTGCGCGTGCCCGAGGCCCTGACGGACGCGCCCGGCGTCGACCTGTGCGCGGCGGTCGGCCAGGCGCAGGCGCGCTGGTATCGCCGCCACCGCCAAAGCCCAGCGCCCAAGCGCGAGCGGGTGCCGGCAGCCCAGCCGCCACCGCCGCCACCGCTGCAGCGGTCACCGCGCCCACCAGTAGCCAGGCGCGCGGCGAGGCGTCGGGCAGGCCTGGTCCCGGCGCGGCCGCGGCCAGGAACAGCGACAGCCCGCCGCTGACCGCGATCAACCACTGGCCGCAGGCAAGCGACCGGCCCGACAGGGCCGCCCCCGCGTCTGGTGGCGTGTCACCGCAGGTGCTCGCCGAGCGGGCCGACACGCAGGCCGGCCCGCCCGAGCCGCTCGGCGAGCAGTGGCAGCGCCCCGACTGTCGAACGCCACGCGCCCGGCGCGGAGGTGCAGTCGGAGTCGTGCAGCAGCACCGTCCCCCCAGCGACCATGCCGCCCAGCACATCGGCGGTGACCGACGCCGGGGTCGCGGCGGCGCGCCAATCCCGCCCCCACGCCGTCCACAGCACCGGCCGCAGCCCGAGCCTGGCGGCGTGCAGCAGCACCGGGCCGGTGAGCACCCCGTAGGGGGGACGGTACCAGGCCGGCTCGCGCCCGCTGGCGGCGGCGACCCGCGCACGGCCCCGGCGCAGGTCGTCCCCGGCCTGGCTGGGGGTGCGGCGCAGCAGGTTATGGTGCGCGTCGCCGTGCAGAGCGACCTCGTGGCCGGCGGCGGCCACCTCGGCGGCCAGGCCCGGAGCGCGGCAGGCCATCTCCCCGAGCATGAAGAATGTCGCCCGCCAGCCGAGCCGTGCCAGCGCCTCCAGGATCGCCGGGGTGGCGGCCAGGTCGGGCCCGTCGTCGAAGGTCAGCGCGACATGGCCGGGCCGCCCGACACCGGCAAGGCCAGGCAGCAGCCGTCGGCGAAGCGGCCCGACGCCGGCCAGCGCGGGCGCCGCATGCCACACCACCGCGCCGCCAACGGCCAGCAGCCCGACCCGGCGCCACCGGCCAGCCCCCACCGGGCCAGACAGCGGGGCGGGCGCCCGCGCAGGCGCAGGGGCCTGGGACGGGTGCGCTACCGCAGCGCCACGCACGGCTGGCTCCGCAGGTGGGCCGCCTGGACCGCGTCGGCGAGCGCCTGCAGCCCGCGGTCCAGCGTGGCCGGGTCCTGCCGCGTCCCGTCCACCAGGTACACCCGGCCGGGCTGCAGCCTGACCGGCCCAGCATCGTCGGCAAGCACCCGCTGGGCCAGCACCACCCGGGTGTGGGTCCAGCGGGAGAACAGCAGGTCGACCACGTCGATCCGCCTGGCCGGGACCAGCTGGTGCCAAGCGGCGCTCGGCGCGGGCCGCCGCCCGCCCCGCCAGCGCACGACGTCGGCGGCCTGCCAGTCGGCGAACGCCACGTCCATCCCGGCCGGCAGAGCCCCCACGGCGTCAGGGTGGCGGGCAAGGTCGGTCTCGTCCAGCACGGCGGTGGCGTGCAACCGTTGCAGCGCCGCCAAGACATGCCCGTCGCCCAGCTGCCCCGAGCGCAGCCGCACCGCGACGAACACCCTGTCCGGCTGGCCGGGCGCCGCCGCGGCGTGCGCGACGCCGAACCCGTGCGCGGCCGCCATGGCGACCCCCACGGTCATGCTGGCGTACAGCGCCGCCGCGGCGGCGGCCGCCGCCACCACCCGCCGCCGGACGTGCCCCCGACAAGCCGGGTCGTGGGCGGCGTCGCCGGCCAGATCGGCCAGCGGGACCAGATCCGCCGCGTCGGTGGCGAACAGGCGCCGCCCCGCCGCCACCGCCCGCGCCCGGGCCGGTCCCGGCCGGGTCAGCACCTCCAGCGCCGCCAGCAGCTCGGCCTCGCCGCGCGGGTGCCGCGTCACCCCGGCGCCGGCCATCGCCACGGCGTTCTCCAGCCCGTGGCCCGGCAGCGGCCGGTAGGTGACGACCGGCAGCCCCGCGGCCAGCGCCTCCATGCAGGTCAACCCGCCCGCATTCTCCACCACGGCGTCGGCGGCCGCCATCACTGCGGGCATGTCGTCAACCCAGCCCAGCACGACGCCGGCGCCCGCCCGCCGCAGCCACGCCGCCAACCGCCGGTCGCGGCCGCACACCGTCACCGGCACAAACCGGCCCGACCGTGCCAGCGTCAGCACCGTCCCCCGCACCTCGCCCACACCCCACGACCCGGCGACCACCAGGACCACCCGAGCGTCGTCCGGCAACCCCAACCAGGCGCGGGCCGCGGCGCGGTCCGGCAGGCCGCCACGAAACCTCGCCGGCGCCAGCGGCCCAGCGACCAGTGCCTGCCCGCCCAGCCGGCGGACCGCCTCGGCGGCCACCTCGTGCACGCACACGTGCAGGTCGACCTTGGGGTGGACCCAGAGCGGGTGCACGCCGAAATCGGTCACGACCGTGACCGCCGGGACACCGAGCGCGCCCCGCCGGCGCAGCTCGCCAAGCACCAGCGACGACAGCGTGTAGGTCGAGACCACCGCGGCCGGCGGCCGGTCGGCAAGCCAGCGGCGCAACCGCCCACCGGCAAGCCAGTGGAAGAGCGCGACCACCGGCGGCCGCAGCACCGGCAGCCGCCACCAAGCGCGGTACAACAAGTGGTAGCTCCACGGCGCGACGCGCAGCTGCACCGCGTAGGCGCGGCGCAGCAGCCGCCCCAACCCCAGGGGCAGCGCGTGGAGGAAGTCCACCACACAGACCTCGCACCCGCGGGCGCGCAACCGCGCGGCCAGCTCGGCGGCGGCGCCGTCATGCCCCCCGCCCATGCTTGCCGAGACCACCAGGACCCGCGGCGCTCGGCCGCCCGACGCTGCCGGCGGCGCACCTTTGCGTGATGCTGCCAACGGCGCACCTTCCTCGCATGCCCATGCCGGAACCAGGGCGACCCGCGACGGCCGCTACCGCCGCGCAATTTCTACCACGCCGCCGCGGCACCCCCGCCAGGCTCGGCCCCACCGTGCCGGCCAGCCAGCTGGACGCACACCGGCAGACCACACAGAACGTGGTCAACCAGCTGGTCACCACCTCGCTGAAGAGACCGGTGGCCCGCACGCTCCCATGCCCGCGATGCCAGCACGGCCTGCTGGTCTGGAACGCGACCACGGGTCGGCGCACTGCTGAACGGCTATGCAAGCCGTCGCCGACCCGGCGGTCGAAACAGTCCAACCAGCCTCACGCGCCGGCGGCCAGCATGGTCGACAGGCGCACCAGCCGCAGCCCACGGGCGCGGAGCCCGGCCACGATCGCCGGCAGGGCGCGCGCGGTCAGCGGCGCGGTGTTCCCCCCGGTGATGTGCATGACCACGATCGACCCGGCACGCGTCTGCGCCAGCGTGTGCGTCACGATCCGCCGGACCGAGGTCCCAAACGCGTCCCCGCTGGCCACGTCGTACTGGATGACCCGCACGCCGGTCGGGGCGATGGCCCGCAGCGCCGCCCGGTCGAAGCAGCCGCCGGGGAAGCGGAAGTAGTTGGTCGGGTGCGGCGTGAAGCGACGCAGCAGCGCCTCGGAGCGTGCCACGTCGGCCGCCATCGCCGCCACCTCCAGCCCACCCAGCCCATAGCACGGCGGGCGGAACGCACGGTGCGCATACGAGTGGCTGCCCACCTCGAACAGCGGGTTCGCCACGATCCGGCGGGTCTCCTGCGGGTAGCGCTCCACCCACTTGCCGGCCAGGAAGAACGTGGCCGGCACGCGCGCGGCCACCAGCTCGTCGATCACCGCGCGGTTGTCGAACGACGCGACCTGGTGACGGTCCAGCTCGGCCAGCATCGCGTCGGTCATGTTCGAGTCGAAGGTGAGCGCCACCATGCCCGAATCCCGGCGGCCGTGGTCAACGACGGTCGGCAGCGTCGGGTGCATGGCGGGCGCAGCCGCTCCGCGCGCCCCGGCGACCCCGGGCCGGTGCGGCGCCACGCTCGCAAGCGGTCGTGCCGGCCGGCCCGGCGGGCCGGCCGAGCACCCGGACCCGACCAAGCCGGCCACGGCCACCAGTAGCAGGACTACCTGCGACCATCGCGCTGGTGTGCCGTGCATGCCTGCCATCCTTGGTGCGGTGGACACCGGCTGTCAACGGCCCAAGCCGCGCAGGCACGCCACCGGGCAGACGCTCGCGCCCTGACGCGGAGCCCGTGCAGGTGCGGCGCCAGCGCCGACGCATTGCAGGAACCGGCCCTCAGTGGCCTTCATGGAGCAGGTCGCCGAAGGTCTCACCCCATGCGTCCGGGTGGCGTGCTTGCCCAGCAGCCGGGACGCGAACGCGGTGTCAGTGCTCCGCAGCTTGGGCCGCTCCAGGGTGACCGGCCCGGCCGTGGTCTTGACGGTGACCGGCTGGTGACCGTTGCGATAGCCCGGCCGCGCGTCCGGTCGCGCTGGTAGTGGTCACGGCCCAGGAAGACGCTGACCTCGGCCTCCACCGCGGTCTGCAGCACCAGGCGGATGTTCAGGCGGGCGACCTGCTCCAGGATCTCAGCTAGGGGCTGCTCGGAGGCGAACAGCTCGTCGATCTGCGCATGCACTCGGTCAACAGGCGATAGTCTCGCAGGCACGGGCGTGGGACTCCTTCTCGAGTTGGCTCTCGATCAGGAACCTACGCCCGTCATGCTTTCCACCGAACCCGAGACGCGGCCGGGTAGTCGGTCCGGTGCTGCTGCTGTGTCTGGGGTGCTCCCCCGGGGGGCTGGTGCGTGGCAGGGCGCGGCGGGATGGTGCCGCCGACGAATCGGCCTGGTTCGAGATTGGCAGCCAGACGACTCAGGAGCTACCAGCCCCAGGGGCTGGCGGTGTCGTCGCTGTGGCGTTTGCTGGCCAAGGTCGTGAGCCGGCGACTGCCCTGGCCGCCGGAGCTTGCCCTACGACGTGTGGGTGGGCAGCCCGTCGCGGTCTGGGGTCGGCGCATCCTGGTCGGTGCGCTCCCCGCGCTCCCGTCGGCGTGGCGGCGCGAACAAGCCTTCCAGCCGCAGCGCGCCCAACGCCACCCGCGGCAGGTCCTCGATCGCCTCGACCGCCAGGTAGCGCGGAACCCAGCTGGGGCCGAACTTCTTGTTGAACCGGTACAGCGTCTGGATCTGGAACCACCGCGACAGCCGCTGCAGCGCCCAGCGCTCAAGCCGCAGCCCCAGCGGTGCGTCCGACTCGGCGCCGGCCACCAGCACGCCACGCAGGAACGAGAAGTTCAGCGAGATCCGCCGCACCCCAAGCGCCGGCAGGCGGCAGGCGGCCTCCACCACCAGGTAGTCGTTGAGGATCGCCGGGGCCTGCCGGTCGCGGCGCATCACATCCAGGCTGGCGCCGTCGGCGCCCCAGGGCACAAAGTGCAGGAAGCCGCATAGCCGCCCCGCGGCGTCACGGGCGGCCACCACATAGGCGTGCCGGTCGCGGGGGTCGAACAGCCGCCCCAGCGCCATCGAGAAGCCCCGCTCGGCCGCGTCCCCCCGCCAGCGGCGCGACAGCGCCCGCAGTTCCGCGATGGTGGCCGGGTCCAGGTCGCCGGTGTGCCACACCTGGCAGGTCAGCCCTGCCCGCTGCGCGCGGTGCCAGCTCTGCCTGGCGATCCGCACCGCCCGGCCCGCCAGGCTGAACCCGTCCAGGTCCAGCACGGCCTCGTCACCCATGTAGATCACCCGCAGCCCGGCCTGCTCGTACACGCCGGCCGCGGCCGCGCCGCAGCCCATTACCGCGGCGACCCGGCCCTGTCCCGCCGCCTCCGCCAGGAACGCGGCGACCACCTCCGGCCACTGCTCGAGCGGGCCGAGCGGGTCGCCGGCGGCCAGCGCCACCGTGCCCACCGTGCCGTAGGAGACGACCGCGTCGCCCGCTCGCACGCTGCTGCGGTCATCCCGCAGCGCGAAGTGGGCCAGCGAGTCATCCGATCTGGCGACCAGCGCGGGCAGGTCCGGGTCGGCGGGGCGGTGGCGGGTCAGCGCGGGGCCGAGCAGCCGCAGCACCACCAGCCCGGCGCCGACCACAAACATCACCATGACCGTCACCGGGAAGACCCGTCCGAACCATCCGTCAAGGCCGAGCGGGCCGGGCAGCCCGACCGCCAGGCGTGCCACCTCCCACAGCGCCGACGCCATGGTGAGGCTGCCGTCTACTTCGCGCCGGTTGGCCAGCAGGCCGAGCACGCCAACCCCCAGGGTCAACCCCACCACCGCCACGGCCGGGCGCAGCACCGGACGCCGCTCGTTCAGGCCGGCCCGGGCGCCGAACCGGTCCGCCTTGCCGACCAGCAGCCCGCCAAGAAACGCCTCGACCAGCGCCAGCGCCAGGTCCAGGCCCTTGAGCAGGTGGAACACCGCGCCGCTGAGCAGCAGCACGACGGTGGCCAGCAGGGCGGCGCGGCGGCGGCGCCGCAGCCCGCCCGACAGCAGCAGCAGGCCCACGCCGGAAGCGGCCGTGGCGGCGGTGGCGGTGGTGACCAGCGCGCCCGGCACCAGGGTGGCCAGCAGGCGCAGGCGTGCCCGCTCGACCGGGACCGCGACGGAGACCAGGTTCACCATCCCGGCGAAGGCCACCGCGGCGGCGGTCAGCCGTGGGCTGCGGGACGGGCGGGTCTGGGCTGGACGAGTGATCATGAACGGTTGCTGCCTCCCGGGTCTGACGCAGTCTGCCACGCGCAGGGCCGGCTGGTCGCCCCCACCAGCGGCCCTAGCACTCTCCAGAGCCTGGGCGGGCGCTCGACAACCATCCCCGCCACATGGCTGAACAGTTCGCGGTGGCCGGGGCCGGTCCGCCGTGCCGATGCCCGACGTAACCATCCCGCCGGACCTTGCCGTGCGCCCCGGCAGATGGATCACCGGGCCGCTGACCAGCGTGCCTGACCGTCACCCCTCGGCTGACGGGTCTGGGTGATCGAGCCGCTGCGTGGCCGAGGTCCTGACGGACGCGCCCGGCGTCGACCTGCTGCACGTGGCGCTGCGGCAGTTCGCCGCGCTGGAGGCCGCCCGCCAGGAGTGGGAGGACGCCTTCGGCTGCAACGAGTACTGCGACGAGCTCGAGGACGGCTGCCACGGCGGCCCGCACATCCCCGAGCACATGATCGACGACGCCAACGAGATCGAGCGGGAGATGGACCGCGGACCCGAGTACCTGGCCGACTACGCCGACGCGGCTGCCTGGACGCTCACCCACGGACTACGGGACCGGCTCCGCACCCCGGCCGGCTCGGAAGGGCCTTGAGGAGGCCACCGCTGATGCCCCGCCTACGGCTCACCATCAGCGCCCGCGAGGCGCACCGCCGCCTGTCGCCCGTGGATCGGCTGTGATCGGGCGACTGCGTTCGCGTCGCATGGCGCGTCACGCGGGAGCCGCGCCCGGACCGGCTCGCCGACCACGCCGAGCAGCCCGGCGAGCTCGGCCGCGTCGGCGGCGGAGAGTGGGGCGGCCCGGCCGCCGCGACCCGCTTGGGGTCGACCGGGTGCCGGTGGCTGGGGGTGTCCACTCACCCCGCTGGTCATCCGCACGAAATACGGGTACCCGGGCGCCGTCCCCTCGCCTCGCAAGGAGGTTGCCATGAGCTACGCCACGCAGCTGCTGGACACCTACCCACGCACCTTCAACGTCGACGCCGGCGTGCTGGCCACCACCATCGACGCGCTCAACGACTGCGCCCAGGCCTGCACCGCCGACGCCGACGACGACTTGAGCGAGCAGAACCTCCCTGAGCTGGTCAAGTGCATCCGGCTGTGCCTGGACTGCACCGACGTCTGCGCCGCCACCGTCAGGGTCACAAGCCGCCAGACCGAGTACGACGCCAACGTCACCAGGCCGCTGCTGGAGGCCTGCGCGGCCACCTGCAAGAGCTGCGGCGACGAGTGCGAGCGGCATGCCCAGATGCACGAGCACTGCCGGGTGTGCGCCGAGGCCTGCCGGCGCTGTGAGCAGGCCTGCCGGGAGCTCCTGGCCGCCATGAAATAGGAGACCGGCCATTCTGGCGGGCGCTGGCACCTCAGCCGGGATCAGTGCCAGGAGCACCCCGACGCCCGTCGCTCTGCGCGATTCCGGGCTTGCCGTGTTGCTGCCGAGAATCCGCTGCACCACCCTCGGGACGGAAGGGCCGCCATGCGTCGGCTGGGTCTTGCCGCCACCCTCGCCGCCGTCATCGTCCCGCGGCAGGAGCTAGGGTTGAGCGTTCGGAGTGGCTGCTGGTTCGGTGTGCTCTCTGGCTCGAGGTGCGCCGAGGGCGGGCCGGCGGGCCGGCGCCTTCGACCCGGGCGAGGGCGCCGAGCCGTGGATTGTGGCAGGAGCACCTCGAACAGCGAGCCCTGGCCTGCCGTGCTGTGTGCCCGAACCGAGCCGTGGTGGGCCTCGGCGATGGCCTTCACGATCGCCAGGCCGAGGCCGACCCCGCCGACCTTCCGGTTGCGATGCGCATCGACGCGGGCGAACCGGTCGAAGATCCGCCCGAGCTCGGTGGCCGGGATGCCACCACCCGAGTCCGCCACCCCAAGCACGACCGCCCCGCCCTCCAGGCGGGTGCGCAGCTCGATGCGCCCGTCGACGTCGGTGTGCGCGACGGCGTTTTCGAGCAGCGCATCCACGGCCAGGGCCAGGTGGTCGCGGTCGCCCAGCACGGTCGCATCGGCCCCCAACCGGTGCGACCACCGCCGCGGCGTCTTGCTCCACCGGCTGAGCGCGTCAACCATCAACGGGTTGACCTCGACCGGCGCCAGGTCCAGGAAGTCCGGGCTGCCGGCGGAAGCGAGCAGCAGCAGCCTGGTGGCCAGCCGCCGCAGCCGCAACAGCTCGTCGGCGACCACCCGCGCGTCGGAGGCGATGAGCGGGTCGGTGGCAGCCTGCTCGATGAGTTGGGTGTGGCCCAGCGCCACGGTGATGGGGGTGCCCAGCTCGTGGGAGGCGTCCTGGATGAAGCGACGCTGCTGCTCCAGCAGCCGAAGGTTCTCGGCCATGGTCGCCAGCCGCCGGCGGCCGTGCCAGACCATCACCAGGAACATCATCGCGATCAGCGGGACCTCGACGAGGTACTGGCCCTCCTCTTGGCCCTGCACGACCTGCACGCCGATCACGCCACCGGTGGCCAGGGTCACCGCGGCCAGCGTCATGATGGTGGGCTGCAGCCGCCACATCCGAAATCCGTAGATCACCGTCAGGCTGACCCAGATGACCAGGAACGGGACGGTCTGCCAGGCCGGGAGGAGCCGCATCGCGGCCAGGTTGAGCCCGACGAAGATCACCCAGGCGATGTCCACCCAGGACGAGCGGAGCCGGTGAAGCGCCTGGCTACGCCGGATCGTCATCGGCGCGCTTCCCTTGCCGCTCACGGTGGTGGTCGGGTCGGCTGCCACCTCTTCACCTGGCTTTGCGCAACAGCTCGCTTGGGCGTCGACGTCGGTGATGCGGGCCAGGTCCCAGGGCAACCCGGCCTTGCCGTCGATCGTCCCGCCAACAACGGGCATCCTGCTCCTACAACGAGTAAGGGGCAATACCCGATTTAGGGGTGCGGCCACGCGGCCGGGCAGGTTAGCGACCGTGGGCTGGGGGGAGGGTAATGTCGAAGCGGGCGCCGTGGCCGGGGCCTTGGCTGTGAGCGTGGATCTGGCCGCCGTGGGCGTGGACGATCGCGCGGGTGATGGTGAGCCCGATGCCGCTGCCGCCGGCGGGGGTGTGGGTGCGAGCGCGGTCGACGCGGTAGAAGCGCTCGAAGATGCGCTCCAGCAGCTCGGAAGGGATGCCCTCACCAGTGTCGCTCACCGAGACCCGCACCTGGCGGTCGGGGAGGCCGGTGGCGGCGACCTCGACGCGGCCGCCGGGTGGGGTGTGGCGCAGCGCGTTGCTGAGCAGGTTGGCCAGCACCTCACCGATGCGGTCAGGGTCGGCCGTCACCTGCGGCAGACGAGGGTCGAGCTTGGCGGTAAGCGTGACGTCCTTGGCGGTGTAGGCAGCTTGGGCGGCCTGGACCGCGGCAATGATCAGCTTGTCGGGCTGGCAGCGGGTCGGGTGGAGGTCGAGTTGGCGTTCCTCGGCGCGGGAGACGACGTTGAGGTCGTCAACCAGCCGGCGCAGGCGGGCCGTCTCGGCCTGGAGCACCTGTAGGGTCTGCTCGTCGCTGGGCATGATCCCGTCGCTAACACCTTCGAGGTACCCGTCGATGGTGGCAAGCGGCGTGCGCAGCTCGTGGGCAAGGTCGGCGAGGAGTTCCTGGCGGCGTTGCTCGGAGGTGTGCAGCGCCTCGGCCATGTCGTTGAACGCCCCGGCGAGGGTGGTCAGTTCGTCGCCACCGCCAGGTGGGGGGACGCGGGCGGCGTAGCTGCCCCGGGCGACCTGCTCGGCGGCTCGGGCGAGCGCTCGGATAGGGGTGGTGATGCGCTTGGCCAGAATGAGGCTGACGCCCAGCGCGGTCGCCACCGCGACGCCGGTGCCGGTCCCCAGCGCGACCAGCATCGCCCTGGCCAGGCCCTCGTCGAGATGGTGGCCCACCCGGGGCGGGATGGTGCCAAGCGCCATGCGGACGTGGGTGTGGAACACCCCCGGGGCAACCGCCAGGGCGACCACCCCAACGGTCAGCGAGCCGGCCACGACCACCAGCATCTGCGCCAGCAGCAGCTTGGCGCCAAGGCTGCGCCGCAACCACCCAGCCAGCGTGCTCACCGGTCGCCTCCCATGCGGTAGCCGACCCCACGGACGGTCACGATGTAGCGTGGGGCGCGCGGGTCGTCGCCGAGCTTGCGGCGCAGGTTGGCGATGTGCACGTCGACCAGGTGGTCGTCGCCGTACCAGTCGGGGCCCCAGACGCGCTCCAGGAGCTGCCGGCGGCTGAGGACCACGCGGGGCCGCTCTGAGAGGGCCTCCAGCAGGTCGAATTCCAGGCGGGTCAGCTCGACCGGCCGGCCTTGGAGGTGGACCTCTCGGGCGGCCGGGTCAACTACGAGGTCGCCGAGGCGGCGCACCGGCCCGGCCGCGGCCTGCCCGGAGGGGGCGGATCTGGGCCGGCGGAGCATCGCGCGGATGCGGGCGACGAGCTCGCGAGGGGAGAACGGCTTGGTCAGGTAGTCGTCGGCGCCGACGCCAAGGCCGACCAGCTTGTCGACCTCTTCG
>Ga0137383_10002131_pt1 | contig 11986 bp, 8 predicted proteins | sample SagtaG_19_FD_104817 | JGI IMG/M metagenome (GOLD analysis project Ga0137383, IMG submission 104817) | Vadose zone soil microbial communities from Sagehorn Ranch, Mendocino, California, USA - Sage2_R_40_16 metaG | ecosystem: Environmental > Terrestrial > Soil > Vadose zone | place: USA... | reverse complement strand
TACCCCGCTCAGGTTATCCCATTCGGAAATCTACGGGTCAAAGCGTGTTTGCCGCTCTCCGTAGCTTATCGCAGCTTACCACGTCCTTCATCGCCTATTGGCACCAAGGCATTCATGATGCGCTCTTTGTAGCTTGATCAATCTGTTCCGGTCCGGCGGCTGCCGGACCAGAGATTCTTTGATAACTGAAACTCTCTGGCCGAAGACCTTCGCCTTCAGCCGCTTATTTCAGACTCAGCTCTTAAAGTTGTACTTTCTTACTACCCTGTATGTAGATGTCAAAGAACCAGCTCTTTCGTACATTTCAGGCGACAAAAAACTCAATCTCATGCCGACGATAATTTCCTGTCAGAAAATCATGCCGGGACAAAATTGAGTCCAATTTGCAGTCCCAAATGTACGCAGAACGCACTCCTTGATTAGAGGAGTCCCGCTTTCAGCGGGATCAATAAAATAGCCCGGCAGACCCGTCAGTCAACCCCGAAAACTCAACTTTTTCCGGAAATTTTTAGCCGACCACTTCCCGCTTTCGGACCATTTTCTTTGCAACACGAATCCGCTGACAAACACATAAAAGGAAGGAGGTTGCGCCCGGCTTTGGCATCCTAGCGCGCGCAGGACCGTCGTGAACAGCTAAAATCGCCATCATTGCTATTGCGGTTGAAATTCCCTGACATTTCATCCTCCGAGCGGCAATTGCGATTTAATGAACAACTTGCGCAGTCATTGCGGTGCTCTGTTAACTGCAACTTTGGCGAGAAGTTCCGTGTGATCTGAATTATAGAGCCGGAACTCGTACCGGCAACCTGTTCTGATCCAAGGTGCAGCAGCGGAGCCTCGACCTGCCGCCGCAAACAGGGACTCTTCGCGTCCATTGGCCGAAACACAAACCTTTCCAGCGCTCTCATCACCGGTATTCCACGAAATCGTCGTCTTTCCCATCCCTTCACCAGCAGGCACTGGATTCGGGGAAGCGTTGAGAGCGGGCGCGATTTTGCTCACGAAAACCACGCCCGGTGTAATTAGAATATTTTTGAACTTTGAGGTCCGACGGACGCCTCTTGGGTACTTCATGGTGACACTAGCGGCTCCCTGTTCGTCTACCAATTCCTTAAGAAACCCAACCAATCCGTAAGAATGACAGGGAAAAGGAATCTTCACTTTCCTCCTTAAACCGCCTGGTAGTAGTGATCGAACTCGGGAGATAAGCGGATTCCTTAGATTGAAGCTTTTACCGTCGGGGAAATCATCCCGATAGCCCGTGCCCCAGTCCTCAATCGCATATAATCCACCCGGCTTGAGGTGATGATCGAACAGATGCCAAAACGTTCTTTTAGTTACTTCGCCGATGTGCGACGCATCATCAATGATAATATCAAATCCGTCCGGAGCCGCCCGATTGGCGACCTCAGACAAAAACTGTTCGTCTGACTGATTGCCCTCGAAGGCTTGAATACGCTCTCCCGGCACGAAATGCTTCGGCAGCTTAACGTCAATTCCAATAATTGTACCGAGCAGGAAGTAGTCGCGCCACAATTCAAGTGAACCGCCTTGATAGATGCCAATCTCGAGCAGTTTAACCTCGTTACCGATCCACGGCAGCAAAATTGGGTCGTATACATCCAAGTAACCATACGTTATCTTATCAGTATTATAGGAGTCTAAGTTTAACTGTTTGCTTCGCATCTTTGGCATCTCGCATAGGCTCAAGGTAAGCTGACCAACGGATAAGAGTTTGTTGATCGGTCCCTTTTGCCCCGGTGATTATTGCCTTGCTCTGGTAACGGCAATTTTGGCGAGAAGCTCCGTGTGATCCGAGTTGTAGAGACGGAACTCATAGGTGGAACCTGCCCGGATCCAATTTGCGGCAGCGGAGCCCTGGCGTGAGGTTGCGAACAGCGATTCTTCGCGTCCATTGGTGGAGACATAGACCTTTCCGGCATCCCCATTAGCGGTATTCCACAAAATCGTCGTCTTGCCCATTCTTTCGCCAGCAGGTACTGGATTGGGGGAAGCGCTAAGAGTGGGTGAGGTTTTGCTTTGCAGAAGGCAAAAGGCGCGCTCGTCCCGATCTGGATCGGCTGGCGTCGAGTGGGTCGTATCACCGATTGTTAGGTACGACACAACGTTCCAACCAGCGCGATCGATCAATCTCTTTAACCCTTCCTCTGAGAAGATCCAGAAGTTGGTGTTGTCATTGTTGCATTCCTTTGGTCCCAGCAAATATGCAATCGGGTACGGTGAGAGAGGCTGACCGTCGGCCGTTTGCTTGGCGATGCGAGTGCTGACGAAACAATATTCCGTCATTCGGGCCAGTCTCTCCAAGATCAAGAAAGGGTTTTTCAAGTGATAGAGAGTTCCAAGAAGAAAGATGGCGTCGTACTTTTCGCCCGAGAGAGGGAATTGCGAGTCCAAATCGACTGATCGGATGGAGACGGATGAGTCCAAGGCATGCTTTAGAATTTGTGCTCCCTCCAAACGATTGAAGTTCGTGGACTCATTCTCGATCACGTCCACGGACAGCCCCTGTTTCTCCAGGAAAAATGCGAGATCCCCATCCGCAGCTCCAATGTCTGCAATCTTCCCATATTGGCCTCGGCACAATTGCAGCAAGTTGAGTTCTGCCATCGCCGACAGCCGCTCAAGAACGGCAACGTTTCTTAATGTGGCGTACGGATACCAGAACGACTTCGCCCGATGAGCCAATTTGATTTTCCAAAGGCTTTGTTCTGTCGTAATAGCCATTTCGCGGAGTGAGGACGTCTTCCGCTCACAACTGGTGCGCTGGTGGTTCGCACCGTTGGATCCTGCTTTGGCGTCTGATGCGCGGCTCTCACTTTTCTGCGTTCGTCGGCGGAAAGATTCACGCAGCGCTTTCCATGGTTCTGTTTCGGGGGCTTTTCCGCTTCGACCGACTAAAAGGCGTTCTATTTTCACGCCTGTAATGATCGGGCCGCCAGAGGGCCGACGACAGATAGACGCCGCCGAATGTTTTTGTCGGACTAAATCCTACGCGTGCCCGGCGATACGTTGTGTCGGCGCGAGACGCGTCATTTTACATGGGTGGCGTCTTCCCACCGAATGGCTGCACGCAGCAGCTCACCCAACGAGTTCACGCCGAACTTTTCTTTCGCACGAGCGCAATAGGCTTGCACCGTCTTCACGCTCAGATGCAAGTCGTCGGCGATCTGCGACGTAGTGCGACCCTGGCCGAGCAGGCGAAAGATCTCCAGTTCGCGATCGCTTAAACATTCAACCGGCGAACTGGCGGTTGTTTTGCGCGATGAGCCGAGGCTACGAGCCATGGCGTTCACAACTCTTTCGCTCACGTAAACGCCGCCCTCTAGCACCCGGCGAATGGAGGCGAGCACGTTTTTTGTCGTCTCCCGTTTCATGACATAACCGCGGGCGCCGGCGCGCAGGGCACGTTCGGCGTACAACGCTTCGTCGTGCATTGAGAGAACGATCAACGCGACCAGCGGGAATTGGCTGTCCAAGTTCTTGATCAGTTCCAATCCCGATTCATTCTTTAGAGAGATGTCGATAAGCGCCACATCAGGCCGCGCCTTGGCAATTCCAGAGATCGCTTCAGCCGAATCCTCCGCTTCGCCACATACCATGAGATCATTCTGGCCGCTTATGAGATTAGCGAGGCCCTCGCGCACGAGCGGATGATCGTCGACGAGAAAAATGCGACTCTTGCGCGCAACTGTTGCAGGAGGGTTTGAATTCATCACGCAAAGTCTAAAGCACTGTCGCTCGGAATGTTTAACTTGCACGTCGCAATCGTTCCGTTCGGACCGTTTCGTCGAACGTCGAACGTTGCTCCGGCCAACGCTGCGCCATGACGCATTAAGCGAAGACCGAGTCCTTCTGGTTGGGGCAGCTTTTCGGGAAATCCGATTCCATCATCGGTGATAGTGAGGGTGAGTTCGGGGCCGTTCACGACGAGCCTAATATCGATGCGCCTGGGGCCAGCGTGCTTGATCGAGTTTGTGACCGCCTCCTGGGCGATTCGATAAAGTTGAGTTGCAACGGTCGAGTCGTGGATGCGAACTGATTCGTCCCCGTCAAAGGCGCAGTTGATCCGGAATCGTTCCGTAGTGTTTTCGGCGAGACCTTGCAAGGCCACCATTAATCCGTCTGCCTCCAGTTCCGGCGAGAAGAAGCCGCGCGCCAGATTCCGGGTAAGATCGATTCCTTCCTCAACATAATGAACAAGTTTTTCTGCTTCCGGCACTTCCGGTGCTGACCTTGCGGCGAGCCTTTCCTTCAGTACCTGAGCCGCGAGAGCCGTGCCGGTCAGATGCTGCCCAAGGCTGTCATGCAGGTCCTGGCCCAAACGGCGTCGTTCACGATCGGCCACTCGCGCAATCTCCTGGTCGAGCCGCTGCCGCTCAGCGACCTCGCGCTGCAGGGCCGACGTCCGTTCACGCACGCGTCGATCCAGTTCAAGAACAAGCGTTCGTAACTTCGATAACACGCCCGCAAAAAGCGCATAGGAGAAAAAAGCCATCCCAGCATTCCAGAACCCCACTGCTGGGATTCCAGCTGCAAGATCCGATAGCTTCCAAACTGCGACGCTGATACCCACAATCGCCAAACCGAAGGTGAAGCTCCCAAACCACGCCGCTAAGGAAATTGGCAAGAGATAAAAGAGAAGCAGCGAACGCTCGTATCCGGTCAAATAATCGATGTATCCTATGATCCCCACGAGAAAAAGGCAGGCGACTACCAAAGCCTTCCGGGAAAATGTGAAGTGAGGAAAACTGGGAAGGTTAGTTATGACGGCATCGAACCAGGTCGACCGTGGAATCGTGTCATTCGCCATTCCCATACTCTTCGTAGAACCCGCAAAAAAAGCGAAAAATAACAAGAAGCTTTAAGCTCGGTTGCACACATCGCACTGTGCAAAATCAAAGGGGAACCGCCGGTGAAGCACAGAAGGTTCTGCGATTGTGAATGCTGTCTCAGTCACCAGATGCAAAGGCGGCCCCCAAATTACTTGGTTAGTCCTCGATCAATGGCGTGCTGCTACCGTTCCGGAGCTCGCTTTCGAAGGCGCTGCCGGACAAATTGGAATTGGTTTCGCTGTCATTCAAATCGCTGGCAGTTTCCGCGCCTGCCCGATGCGCTAAGCGTTGTCCTTTCGCAGCGTGGTAATTATTTGCTGTGCTTTGGAATACTCGCTGTCCAAGGTGGCCACATATCGGACCCGTTTCTCAAAAGCAGCCTCTATTTCACTGGCCGCGGCAGGGGAAGCCTCCGGTGGCTGCAGACTCGTCTCCAGTTCAGAGCAAAGCCGCGTCGCCCTTTCGACGACCGCCGGGTCAGTAGCAGGATCATCAGCTCTGAAATCAGGCGGCACATTGGAGCTGTTGATGCGTTGCGCGAGCGGCTCGAGACATTTGGCAGTGTATGGCTCACCCATGAAATCAAGCACCGAGCGCATGGCAGACTCTGAATCATCGACTAAGTCGGCATAGCGTAATCGATGGACGACGTTTGGACCGTAGGCATGTTCGGCCTTGAGGCAGGCACTGACCGTTCGGAGCCAATATTGATACGCCTCTTGTTCGCTTGCCACCAGGTGAACTCCCGCGATGCGATGGAAGTTGAGCATCGAGCGCACGACTGCGTGGACATCGCGGAACAAATGGATGAAAACGGCCCGAGGAAAGAGTTTGCGCAGGCCATAGATATGCAAGGAATATTCTGGAGTTCCATCTACCCAGCGTAACTTGGGTTCCTCTTCTGAATGTTTCATTCTCCGTTTCCGCTCCAGACCTCCACGATGACTTAAGATCAAATCGTTGATGCTTTTACCGAAGCTGGCGAAGAATTCATCGGACTGAATGTCCATTGCACTCAAGACGGAGCGATCACCGCGTGCGGCTCCGATCTGATAGCGAATAGTGAGATCTACCGCGAGATCTCCCATCCAGCTCGACTCTGGCAGAGGCAAAATGTTCGGGTGCTGCCCAAGACACCACGTCAGAACACTCGTTCCCGAGCGTGGCGATCCTACCACAAAAATCGGTCTAGCTGTTTGGTCCTGCATGTCAGTTGCGCACCCATCCCGGCATGAAGTCGAGGAATGCGAATTGCATTTAATTTCAGGCAATTTTCATGCTACACATGACCGGTCAAGCGCACATCGCAATCGCGATATCAGCTTGGACGCGAGGGAACAACACGAACTCAATTAGTTCGCTCCTTTTGGCGCCAGCCCAAGCCAATCCGATTCTTCCTGCGGGATTATGTTCGGATTCTGCCCAAGACACCAAGTGAGAATAGTCGATCCTGATCGACGTGAGGTTACGGTAAAAATCAGCTCGCTTATTCGTCCAACCAAAGAGCGCATTTGGCTTTAAGACGCGCTCTGTGTGGACGGAATCGCGGCGCTTAGCATTTTCAAGTTTTCTGCTTGTGGAACCTCAGTGGACCGGTCGCTAAATAAGTGATCCAATCGTTTTTGAACTGCCGAGACTGAATAATGAGTCTTCGTTTTTTCGATGCCATTCTCCGATAGGCGGTTCCAAAGCTCTTCGGATTCGTAAAGTTCGACCACCCCCTTCGCGAAATCTTCCGGCTCGTCGGCAATAAGAATATCTTGATGGTCAGTCAGCGGCATTCCCTCCACGGCAAGCGACGTTGCCACAACCGGAACACCAAATCCCATACTTTGGTTAATTTTGCCTTTGATACCTGCACCATAACGTAAGGGCGCCACCGATAATTTCACGCTCTCAAAAAATGGACGAACATCCCGCTGCAATCCAGTGACAATAACGTTCTCGCTCGCAAGCACCACCACTTCTGGGGGTGCCTTCTCGCCGATTATGTAGAATTTGGCGTCGGTGAGGGACTCTTTTACGAGGGGGTAAATTTTCTTCAGAAAAAAGATCACTGCATCGATATTTGGTGTGTGTTGGAATCCGCCAATAAAAAGAAAGTCCCGCCGCAGGCTAAACGGTGTATTTGAGCCCGGAACATCAACAATCGTGGGCACGATCTCGATCGGTTTATTCGGCCGCTCCTCGCGCAAAAGCTTCTGCTCGACACCGCTTACCACCCAGGTCTCGTCGGCTTGATCGATCAAGTCATATTCAAGCTGCTGTTTCTCTTGAGCTCTGCGACGCAATTCCGAATCGCCGATCAATTCCGCTCCGCGATTTTCCCGCAGAAAATGTAGATCGACAGTATCGAAAATAATGCGGCTTTGCGGTGCGTACAGCCGGGCATCGCCAATATGTTTGCGGGCAAAATCGCATCGACTTAGCACTACAGCGTCGAATTCGGATCCGTGAGAAATAAGATAGTCGCGCACCTTCTTGATGTAAGGATGGTAGACGACTTCAATCCCGCGCTTGCGCAGTTCATCGCCGTAAGGCGGGACGTCAGTGAGATTGTCCGGAATAAATGTTACATCGTGCCCTAGCCGCCGAAGAATATTAAGAATATGAAACATCCGGACCGATCCCGCATCTTTATCTGGCATTGGAAGGTAATGGTCGATGACGAGAATTTTTTTTCGCCCGGGCGGTGCCTTCTTTAAGAAGGAAAAATCGCTGGTCACGGGTTTTTTCATCAGCTCGGCGGCCCACGTGTCCGCAAAAGTCAACCGATTAGTATCCTGGTGTTTCTTTGTGCCTTTTGAGAGATCGGTGCCGCCAGTTGCTCCTTCGTAGTGGATGACCTCGCTCAGCGGCTGGTACAGAACCTTGTAACGGGCCCGGCGAACCTTGAACGATAAATCGGCGTCTTCGTAGTAGGCGGGCGCATATCTTCTATCAAAGCCACCGACGCTCTGGAAGAGCGCTTTGGGAATCACCAACGCTGCCGCTGAGCAATAATCTACTTCGCGGAGGTAATTGTATTCAGGTTTTTCAGGGTCATCGAACTTGCCATAGTTCCATCCAGAGGCATCCCGCCAGATGATCCCGCCTGCTTCCTGCAAACGACCATCCGGGTAAACGAGTTTTGAGCCGACGATACCGGCTTGCGGCTCTTCTGCAAAGGTGTCCACCAGCGCGCTCAGCCAGCCGTCCTTAACAATTGTGTCGTTATTTAAGAAAAGGAGATAGTTGCCGCGCGCCTTCTCCGCGCCGCGGTTGCACGATGCGATAAAACCGCAGTTGCTTTCGTTGCGTAGGTAAACGACCCCCTTCATCTGTGGGACAAGCTCAGCCGTCTCGTCCGTCGAGCAGTCGTCAACAACTATTACTTCGAAACGCGCCTGTTCCTCGGTAGTTTGGAGCGATCCAAGGCATGCGTGTGTGTATTGAAACTGATTGAATACCGGAATGATGATTGAAATTTCGACCTGTTCGTGAACCGGAAACTCGATTGGACGCGTTGGCACTGGAGGTTCGTAAATACCTGCTGACGATGTCGCGCGCGCGTTCTGCCCGGGGGCTGAGACTGCGCCTGAAATTAGGGTCCGGATTTGGTCATCAATCGCAGCCACCTCGGGATGGGTGGTTCGCCACTTCTGATAAGTCGAGACGATCTTTTCCAAATGTCCGTAGCCTAACGAGCTGCGTGCAGGAGAAAATTTTGCCTTTAAGGCGGCAACCGGATTCGCAATTTGCCAGCGACGGGAAGAGCGCAGGCGCGCGGCGGCGTCTTCAACATCATCAAGCAAACGCAACAGCCTCCGAGTATCCCAAAGCTGTTTGCGCAACCGATCTGTCAGCTCGACGACGCGTCGCTCTTGTTCTGCCAGGCTTATGCTTTTGGAATGCAGTAACCGGTTGCGCTGTTTCAGCTCCTCTTCCGAGCGATGGACCGCGGCCGATATTCGCTCAATGTGCGCATTCAAGCGCTCAAACTCGGCGCCGTGTTGGGCGAGCTGTTTTCGTAATCGATCTGCTTCAAGAGCGGCAAGATTTAGGACCGGCGATCCGTGGTGACTCATCGCCCCTGTCGTGAACGCGTTCTCGCTAGCCTCACGTTTTCCCGACCGTGGCTGCCCCGCTTCGCTTGGTGCCGCAACTGCGGCGCTCGCCGCTAACTCTGCCTCAATGACTCGACCGGCCTCGGCGGAAAGCTTTTGATACAACTCAAAAAGCTGGGGCGGAATCTGAGCGCCGAGGAGCTGCTCCGTCGTGAAATGAGTGTGCCGTCGCTCCCTTGAGATCAGCGCCGCTGCCTTTGCCACTTTCGAATCTGGCAGGCCGAGAAAAGAGATTATCCGCAGAAGCTCCGCGTGCGGGTCATAAAAAAACGAGTCGTAATGCGATACGATCCGATTTTCGGGCGTGGTCGCGGATAAGGCATGCTGGTTGTAGAGCCCCCAAAGCGAGAGACCCAAGTGAAGCGAAAGGCCGTTGCGCTGATGTAACGAGTGCGCAACCTCGAGGGGATTTCGCACGACAAGGATCGTGCGCAGCTCCGGGATGATCGTGCCCCAGAACGAAAGAGTCAGGCTATTGCGTGGGTCTTTCCAACCCCACGGCGTACTCGGATCGAATTGCTGTATCAGAAGCTGGGCCTTGGTGCGCAGCGGCTCGAAGCGTTTATCGCTGAAGTCTTCCTCAATTTGTGGTGGCAGATCCCAGGCGCCGCCCAATTCATTCAACAATTCGTCGTTCAGCGCCACGAACCCCAAATGTTCCCAGAAACCATCGGGGTTATCGGCCTGCGCGGGCATCAACTCGTTTTCTGGGCCCAAATAGAGGCCGCAAGCATGCAATAGCCTCGTGAGCATCGACGTTCCTGAGCGATGCGCGCCGGCGATGCAAACAGCGGTGTTGGAGGTCGACGAATCCTTCAAGTGTTTTCGCTTTAAAAAACAGGCAAATACCTATGCCGAATAACGAACGCGTACCATAGATGGCGCGCATGGTAAACGCCAGTCTGAACAAACAATTTCTTCAGCGAGGGTTCGAGTCACTTGCTGTGCGGGTTTGATCGCTGGCTTCAAAGCGAGATCAGGGGGGCCTTTATTACCTTTCAATGTTTCAACGACGGCGCCGACAGCCGCGATTCTGGAAGCGAACAATGCGTTGGTCTTTTCAAACCATTAGGTAAGATTGAGGACTGCAAATCGTCGGGATAAATGAAATCCTATTGGCAATGTGATCTGACGGGCCATGAACTCGCCTGAGGCGCGCCCGAAGCTTTCGGTCGTGGTCGTTTGCTATGAGATGGCCGCGCAGATTAAGAACACTCTGCGCTCCCTTCTCCCTCCTTATCAGCGCGGCGTCAGGACGAGCGATTACGAGATCATCCTGATCGATAACGGCTCAGCGAAGATCCTGGATGACGAGACGCGAACAATTTCGCCGAACCTGCAATACATTTACGTCCCGCCTAACGAGTCGATCCCTAATCCCGCTTCGGCGATGAACCGCGCCGCAGCGCTCGCACGCGCTCCGTTGCTTTGCTTAATGATCGATGGCGCACGCATGCTTACTCCGGGAGTGTTGTCGTGGGGAATACGCCTGCTCGAATTGACCCCGGGCGCTATAGTGGAAGTGCGGGGCTGGCATCTCGGGCCTAAATGGCAACCGGAAAGCGTGGCGGAAGGTTACAACCATGACATTGAGTCTCACCTGCTCGATCAGGTGCGTTGGTGGGAAAACGGCTATCGGCTTTTCGATATTTCGTCAGGCAGCGCGCAAACCAAGCTGGGAGTTTCACAACCGGCTTCGGAATCGAATTGTCTTTTGGTCAGTCGCGCACTCTTTGATCGACTTGATGGGTTCGACGAACGCTATGAGGAAGCCGGCGGCGGATTGGTCAACCTCGACTTTTATGCGCGCGCGGTGGCCGCAGCGGATCATGTTTGGACGCTTCTCGGAGAAGGGACATTTCACCAGGTGCATGGAGGCGCTGCGACCAGCCTTTCCCTGGAGGAACTGCGACTTGCGATAGTCCGCTGGGGTGCGGAATCCTCCAGACTACGCGGCCCCCTGCCACCCCTCGACCCTGCTAAATTCATTCTGGCTGGCCACATTCCACGGGAATTTCAGGCATGGCTAAGTCGGATGACCAGTACGCGGCAGACCTAACCATTCTTGGAATGAGCGAAATCAATCAGTATTATCAGCAATTAACTCAAGAACAGATCGACGCTGGAACACATCGCGATATGGTCGGGGGGATGTGGGAAGAAATCGGAAGACTACAATTCGAATTCCTACGCGCGCGTGGTTTGAAGCCAAGCCATCGGCTCCTTGACATCGGGTGCGGCTCTCTTCGTGGCGGGATTCACGCGATCGAATATCTGGAGGCCGGAAATTATTACGGGTTGGACATTAATCCTTCGCTGATCGAAGCAGGCCGGCATGAGATCAGGCTCGCCGGCTTAACCCACAAAAATCCTCATCTGGCGGTGAGCGATCGTTTCGAACTGGGTCTGTTCCGCGAAAAGTTTGACTACCTGCTCGCGCTCTCCCTCTTTACGCACCTCTTCGCGAACCATATTATTCGCTGCCTTGCCGAGGTTCGTGAAGTGCTGGCGCCAGAAGGTCGGTTTTTTGCGACGTTCTTTTTGGCGCCGCACAGCGTGCACCTCGCCCCGATCGTTCACGAGCCCGGAGGAGTTAAGACGGAATACGACCGCGATCCTTTCCATTACTCTGCGGATGAAATTCGAGCGATGGCAAAACTGGTCAATTTATCGGCGGAAATTATTGGTGATTGGAATCACCCTCGCGCGCAACAGATGGTAATGTTTTTACCATGACTACCTTTCGGCCAGTGAGGATCCGCTAAACGGTAATGCGTTCGCATGTATGGGAATTCCTGATGCTGTGCGACCAGGCGCTGCCTCGCTGAACCGATCGTAGATCTCTGCGTGCATTTCAGATGGTAGGACCGAAAGAGATGTCCGATCTGCGGCCACTCTCGCCTGGAAAATTGCGTCGCTTGCGATTGGCCGCCGGGTCGCGGTCGCGATTCCCTGTTGATCAGCAGGACGATACTCTGTCGAGCCGCCAGAACCTCCTAGGGTTTCGGGGATACTTCGCTCAGGCTC
>Ga0137383_10002127_pt1 | contig 12004 bp, 13 predicted proteins | sample SagtaG_19_FD_104817 | JGI IMG/M metagenome (GOLD analysis project Ga0137383, IMG submission 104817) | Vadose zone soil microbial communities from Sagehorn Ranch, Mendocino, California, USA - Sage2_R_40_16 metaG | ecosystem: Environmental > Terrestrial > Soil > Vadose zone | place: USA... | reverse complement strand
CGGCTCGGTGGGGACGGCGACGAGCGCGAGCGCAGCGACGAAGGACACGAGCCGCACGGGCAAATGCATGGTCGCGAACCCTGCACCGTCCGGCGGCCGCCGTCAAGCGCCGCCTTGTCAGAACGTTCGAGCGCGCGTATCTACACTACCCGATGCCCACACTACTCATCCCGGGCTGCGCGCTCGTCCTCCAACTGCTGCGCCTCGCGCTTCCGTCGGGGCCGCTCGACGGGCTGCCGGCGGCGCGCGTGGTCGTCGATTCGGCGCAACGCTCCATCATGATCGAGCTGCCGCCGATCGACCTGCCCCCCGCCGGCTCCGACGGTGCCATGACCGTGCGGCTGCTTCCCGTGTACGTGGCGGAGATTCCCACGAGCGGCTCGGCGTTTCACGCCTGGATTGACTTGGTGGATGGCGCCGGGCGCGAGCTGCCGCACGCGTTGCTGCACCATTTCAACCTCGCGGACCCCAGCCGCCGGGAGCTGTTCCTGCCTATCGCCCTGCACATCATGGCGGCGAGCAAGGAAACGCCGAGCCTCTCGGTGCCACGCCTTGTCTTCGGGCTGCCGCTGCGCAGCGGGCAGCGCCTGATCACGAGCGCGATGCTCGCCAATTCGACGGCGATCGCCTACCAAGGCGTGCGAGTGCGCCTCACGTTGCGCTACGAGCCCGACGATCAGGTGTGGCCCGCGTTCCCGGCCTATCCGTGGGTCATGGATGTCCTGTTTCCCCTCGGACACCCGCCGAGCGGCAGCAAGGCATTCGATCTACCCCCCGGCCGCTCCGAGCGCTCGTTTGAGAGCAGCCCCGCCGTTGCGGGAACGATCGTCGGATTAGGGGGACATCTCCACGACTACGGGGTGAGCCTCCGATTCACCGACGTGACGACGGGCGAAGTGCTGTGGGACGCTGGCCTGGTCAAGGACACGGCGGGCCACCTGCTCTCCATTCCCGTGACGCGGTTCTACAACTGGCATCGGCTCGGCGTGCACATCGTCCCTGCGCATCGTTACCGGGTCACGGCCGTGTACCAGAACCCCACCGGGCAGCCGATACGCGATGGCGGGATGGGTGCGGTGGCGGGCCTCTTCGTGCCCGACCGCGGCACCCGATGGCCCGGCGTGGACCGGAGCGACACGCTCTATCAGCAGGATCTCCAGCAGACGCTGCGCGCGGACGCGGCGAGCGGCGCGATGATGCTCATGCCGCACATGCACTGACGGCGCTCACACTTCCTTGTATAGGAACGCCCCGACCACCGCTGCGACCGGGTATTGCACGAGAGCCACGATCACGCCGTCCACGTAGAGTCGCTGCGGGAACAGTTGCATCGGCGCTTCGCCCAGCGCGTGCAGGAAGGCGATGAAGAACCAGACCGCCACGCCGGCGATCACCGCTGTGGCGACGCCCGGGCTGAAGCGCGGGCGGATCGCGGCGTACACCCACACCAGCGCGATGCCGTAGACGAAGTCCAGGAACACGAACCACGGGATCAGGTTGTCCATCGACGCCGGCTTGCCGAGCGCCTGCATCGCGGCGCCGTAGTCCCCCTTCAGCCACACGCCATAGCACAGCCAGTCGAACACGTTGAGCACCACGCCCGCCAGCAGCCCGCCCAGAACGACGCGACCCCAGTTGATCTTGCCCATAGGACACCTCGGTGAAGGGACGGTTACGAGGACAGGCGACAGTAGGACCCGCCGCCACGGGCGTCAAGCGGCTCTGACGGCTACTGGACGGCCAGCACTCCCACCATCCCGCCGAGACCGTCGGCCACGGTTGCGACGCCGCTTGGCACCACCCACTCGCTGCCGTCGACTAACAGATTGAAGTGGTAGACGCCGGGCCGGAGCGCGAGCACGCCCTCCCACACGTCGCCGGTGAGGGGACGGAGCGGGGCCGGGCTCCAGGCGTTCCAGTCTCCCGCGATGGCGACGCTGCGCGCGCCGCTCATGTGGAAGCGCACGACGAGGCTGTCGCCGCGGGTCACTGGCGTCAGGGGGGACAACGGCGGTGAGAACGCGTGTACCGGGCGGCGGTGTGCGTGGAGCCGCGCCGCGAACGTGACGTAGCCGGCTCGTGGTAGGCCCTGGTACGGCTCGCGCAGGAAGCTCCCGCCGCTGAGCTCGAGCGAGATGACGGGGGAAACGAATGCCTGTACCGCCACGCTCGCTGCGGCCGTGGAGCCGAACGCCGCGCTGAGGCGAGTCTGGACCCACAGCGAAGCTGTGGCGGGGCCGCGCGTCATGGTGATTCCGGTGCCGAGGTCGGTGAACCATCCGTCGGGAAACCGGGTCGGCTCGAGGCTGAAGCTCGAGTACGCCGGACCGACGTGCCACCAGCCCCGTGCGCGGAGGTGGAGCGCGGCGACCGAGGAAACCGAGGGTGCGGGTGACGGTGTGGTGTCTGTGGTGTCGCGCGGTATCTTGTCGAGCGTCCAACCCGCCGAGGGCCCGGCGCCGAGGCCGAGCCCCCACCTGTGCCTGGACCAGATGAGCTCCCCCACCCCGTGGGCCGCCGCGCTCCACGACCCGTCGCTGCGACGCGCGCCCACCAAGATGGCTTCGCCCCCCAGCCGCAAGGCGCGGCCGAGCTTGGGGCCGCTGCCCCAGACGTCACCGCGTCCCTGGAGGGACCACATGGCCTCGGGCAGAGACGCAAAGGAAGCGCCGCCGCTCGCGCTGAGGGTCGGCGTGTCTATCTCCCCGGCCGAGGAAAGCGCGGCTGAGCTGAAGGCCGTCCCGCCCGTGTAGCGCACCGTGCATGCTCCCAAGCCCAGCGAAACGTCGCTCTGGGCGGCGATGAAGCGGGTAACGAGTGTAAGGGGGATGGCGAGGCAAAGGGTGCGTCTCATCGCGCTGCAACGTAGCACGCCCCGGGCGCGGCGGAAGTGGCGGTAGCACCGAGCGTTACCGTTGTCGCCGGGAGGGACTCTTTACTCTGTGACGAGGTTGCCGGAGCCCTACCGTGCACCTACCATCCGAGAGCGGCGTGGCGAGCCACGAAGCGGGCTTGCTGAAGCGCGCCGAGTTCCCTCGGGTGAGGTAGCGTCGGTGCGTGTTGCGCAGCCGCTGAGCGACGGTGAGGTGGTCCAGCGCATACTCGCCGGGGACGTAGAGCAATACGCGGTGCTGGTGAAGCGCTACCGCGACCGGTATGCCCGGTACGCGGCGCGGATGCTCGGATCGCCAGACGCCGCAGAAGACGCCGTGCAGGACGCGTTTGTACGGGCCTACGACCAGCTGGCACAGTGTCGCGAGCCCGAGAAGTTCGCGGGATGGTTCTTTTTGATACTGCGCAACCGCTGCTTCGCGGAGCGACGCCGCAGCCATCGCGAGGCGCGGCCGCTCGGCATGCAGGACGAGGCGATCGCGGGGCCGGACCGCTCGGACGGGCAAATCGAGCGAGCCGAAGACCGGCGGACATTGGAGCGGGCGCTGGAACGGCTGACGCCGGAGCAACGCGACGTGTTCGTGCTCAAGCACGTCGAAGAGATGTCCTACGAGGAGATCGCCGCGCTGACGGGAGCGTCAGTGCCGTCCCTCAAGATGCGGATGCACCGGGCCTATGACCGGCTGCGCGCGCAGTTGAAGGAGCTGTCATGAAGATGGAATACCACCCCCTGGTGAAGCAGTTGCTGGACGGCGAGCTGACGTTTGCCAACCTACCGCCCGAGTTGCGAGCGGAGGGGGAGCAGGCGCTCCGCTGGGTCGGGGCCATAGACCGCACGCCGGTGGCCTTCCCCGCCGCCCTCGACGAGCGCGTCATGGCGCAGGTGCGGCGACATGCCAAGTCACCCGCCGGCCGCGCATGGCGCTGGTTGCTGGGCTCGCGCGAGATCGACATCCGGTTCCACGTGCGTCCGTGGGCAGCCCTCGGCCTCGCGGCGGCAGCTGCGGTGGCCTTCGTGGTCGTGCGGCCCCGTTTCGAGACCGCCGCGCTGCGCGCGCCTACGTATGTCCGCTTCATCTTCTACGCTCCCGGCGCCCGCACGGTCTCTGTGGCCGGCAGCTTCAACCAGTGGGATGCGGCGGCCGCGCCGCTCGTGCCCACGGCCAGTCCCGGCGTCTGGACCACCACCGTCGCCCTGCCTCTGGGCCAGCATCAGTACGCCTTCCTCGTGGACGGTGTGCGCTGGGTGACCGATCCGACCGCGCCCACAGTGGATGATGGCTTCGGGCAGCGCAACAGCGTGGTCGCCGTGGCTGCGCAGGACGGCGGGGGGCGGGCCCTGTGAGGGCGGCCGGGTTGGGCGTGCTGCTCGCCGTCGCCGTCGCGAGCGGGCTCCCGGCGCAAGGACGGGTGCCGCCGGAAGTCGCGGCGGTCGTGGAGCAGCTCGCGGACAGCGCAGCTGCCGTGGGCTTGCCCGTCGAGCCGCTGCGCGAGAAGGCGATCGAGGGCGGCGCGAAGGGCGTGCCCGGCGAGCGTGTGATCGCAGCGGTTCGGTCGCTCGTCGCTCGGCTGGGCCAGGCGGCGGCAGCGGCCCGCGCGGCGGGCCTCGCGAAGCCGGGCGCGGAGGTGATCGAGGCGGGGGCCTTCGCCCTCAATGCCGGACTCGACCGGCGAGAAGTCGAAGCGCTCGTGCGGCGCAGTCGCCCCCCTTACACACCCGCCGCGACGCTCCGAGTGGCCGGGACCCTGGCAGCGCTGGGCGTACCGGCAGTCGAGACGGCGCAGCTGGTGGAGCAGGCCATGGACGCCGGCGAGACACCAGGGGAGCTGCTCGACCTCCCGCAGCAGGTGGAGCGGGGTGTGGCCCGCGGCGCCTCACCTGGAGCGGCGGCGGCAGGGTTGGGTCTGGGTCGGGCGACCGCGCCCGGCCTCACTCAGCCGCACGGGTCGCCGCAGGGACCGCAAGGACAAGGACAAGGAAAGGGCCAATCCCACAAGCCATGACGCGTGGACCATAGGGACCTCCTAGAGAGTGGTTCACGCGACGCGCCGGGCCGGCAACGGTCCGGCGCGGTGTTTTTTGGGGTAGATTTCCGTTCCTATGCCCATCGCTCACACCCTCGGGTTTCCGCCGCTTGGCGCGCATCGGGAGCTGAAACGCGCGACCGAATCCTATTGGGGTGGCGAGGTTCCCCAGACGGACCTGCTCAAGACCGGCGCGGAGCTGCGTGCCGCACATTGGCGGCTGCAACGCGACGCCGGGATGGACCTGATCCCCTCGAACGATTTCTCGTTCTACGACCGCGTGCTCGACACGTGTGCGTTGGTGGGCGCGGTACCCGAGCGCTACGGCTGGGCGGGCGGGACGCTCGACGTCGATACGTACTTCGCGATGGCCCGGGGAGCACAGCAGCGGGGTCGCGACGTCACCGCGATGGAGATGACCAAGTGGTTCGACACCAACTACCACTACATCGTCCCCGAGTTCGACCGCGGCCAGACGTTCCACCTGGCGTCGAGCAAGCCGATCGACGAGTTCCAGGAGGCCAAAGCCGCGGGAATCATCACGAAGCCGGTGCTCATCGGGCCTGTGACGTTCCTGCTGCTCGGCAAGACGCGCGCCGCACGGTTCGACCGCCTCGAGCTTCTGGACGCGCTGCTGCCGGTATACGCCGACGTCCTGAGCCGTCTGGTGGCGGCCGGCGCGACGTGGGTACAACTCGACGAGCCCTGTTTGGCGCTCGACCGGACCGACGCCGAACGGGAGGCGTACGCGCGCGCGTATCGCATGCTCGCGCAGCGCGTGCCCCAGGCGAGAATCCTGCTCGCGACATACTTCGCGGCCCTGGACGAGAACCTCGGGACCGCCCTGTCCCTCCCGGTGCAGGGGCTTCACGTGGACCTGGTGCGGGCCCCGCGGCAGTTAGATCGGCTGCTCGAAGCATGGCCGGCGCGCGGCGGTCGTGTGCTCTCGCTCGGCGTGATCGACGGGCGCAACATTTGGAAGGCCGACTTGGCGGCCGCGCTGTCGCAGCTGGAGCGCGCCCAGGCGCGCGTGGGGGGCGAAAGCCTGTGGGTGGCTCCCTCCTGCTCGCTGTTGCACGTGCCGGTCGACCTGGACCTCGAGCAGCGGCTCGACGCGGAGCTGAAGGGGTGGCTCGCGTTCGCGAAGCAAAAGCTGGCAGAGGTGGCGACGCTGGCGCGGGCGCTCCGTGGTGGGCGCGAGGCCGCGGCCAAGGAGCTCGAGACGAACGCGCGGGCCGTCGCCAGCCGGCGAACGTCGTCGAGGATCCACAATCCGGCGGTCGAGCGCCGCGCGGCGGGGGTGACGGAGCGTGACCTGCGCCGGGCCTCCGCGCACGCGGCGCGGCGCCGCAAGCAGCTGCCGCTCCCGGCCTATCCGACGACGACGATCGGCTCGTTCCCCCAGACCGCCGAAGTGCGGGCTGCGCGGCGGCAGCTGCACGACGGCAAGCTGGCGCCGGCCGCCTACGAGGCGTTCATCGAAGAGCAGATCCGCAAGACGCTCCGCCTCCAGGAGGAGATCGGACTCGACGTGCTGGTGCACGGCGAGTTCGAGCGCAATGACATGGTAGAGTACTTCGGCGAGCAGCTCGAGGGCTTCGCGTTCACGGAGCATGGCTGGGTGCAGTCGTACGGCACGCGCTACGTGAAGCCCCCGATCATCTTCGGCGACGTGTCCCGGCCGCGGCCGATGACGGTGCGGTGGAGCACGTTCGCGCAGGCGCAGACGACGCAGCCGGTGAAGGGAATGTTGACCGGGCCGGTGACGATCCTGCAGTGGTCGTTTGTACGCGACGACCAGCCGCGCTCGGAGACGGCGAAGCAGCTGGCGCTCGCGATCCGGGACGAGGTGCGCGACCTCGAGGCGGCGGGGATCCGCGTGATTCAGATCGACGAGCCGGCGCTGCGCGAAGGCCTGCCGCTGCGGCGGGTGGACTGGGCCGCGTACCAGGATTGGGCGATCGACGCGTTCCGCCTGGCGACCGCCGGGGTGAAGGACGAGACGCAGATCCACACCCACATGTGCTACAGCGAATTCAACGACGTCATCCGCGTGATCGAGCGCATGGACGCCGATGCGATCTCCATCGAGAGCGCGCGGTCCGGGTCCGAGCTCCTGGACGCGTTCAGGGAATACAAATATCCGAATGAGATCGGTCCGGGTGTCTACGACATTCACTCTCCGCGCGTGCCGAGTACCGAGGAGATCGTGGTGGCGCTCAATCGGATGCGGGAAGTGCTCGACGATCACCAGATCTGGGTGAACCCGGACTGCGGCCTCAAGACGCGGGGATGGCCCGAGACGCTGGCGGCGCTCCGGCACATGGTGAGCGCGGCTCGCGAGATGCGCGCCGCGGCGGGCGCCGCCGTCGCGCGCCGTTGACCCCCGCGGGCGACCCGGACATACTTGGCTTCATGAGCCCCCCTCTCCCCCCCGCCGAGATCCGCATCACCGCGGAGCCGATCGACAACGATCGCTGCAAGTTCCTCGTCAGCGAGCCGGTGCACGCCGGCGGGGTGCGGCGCTTTGCCTCGCCCGAGGACGCCAAGGGCTCGCCCCTCGCCGAGGCGCTCTTCGCCATCCCCGGCATCGCGGAAATCATTGTGTCGGGAAACCTGGTCACGGCAGTGAAGCGCAGCCCCACGCCGTGGACCGCCCTCGGGCGATCGGTCGGCGCGGCCATTCGCGGCGCGCTCTCGGCGCGTGCGCCCGCGGTCGCCCCGCGGGAACCTGCCGCGGGCGCCCCGGCCGACGACGACGCGCTGTACGAGCGCGTGGCCCAGCTGTTCGATACCCAGGTCAACCCGATGGTCGCCCGGCACGGCGGTGTCGTGGAGCTGATCGACGTGCAGGATCGGGTCGTGATGGTACGGATGGGTGGCGGGTGCCAGGGGTGCGGCATGGCCGACGTGACGCTGCGGCAGGGCATCGAGGCGATGTTGCACCAGCACGTCCCCGAGGTGACCGGTATCGTCGACATCACGGATCACACGGCAGGCTCGAACCCCTACTTCGCGGCCGCCAAGAAGTAGAGTTGCGCCGGCTGCTGCTGCTCCTTCCGTCCACCACCTACCGGGCGACGGCGTTTGTCGAGGCCGCCTGGCGGCTCGATGTCGCGCTCAGCGTGGCGTCCGACCGACCCAGCACCTTCGAACAGGCGCAGCCGGCAGGCCTGCTGACGCTCGACTTCGCGGACGGGGACCGGGCGGCGGAGCAGGCGGCGGTGTTCGCCCGCGAGCATCCGTTGGACGGTGTTGTGGGGGTGGACGACGACACGGCGGTAATCGCGGCGGCGATCGCGCGACGCCTGGCGCTGCGCGGCAACCCGGTCGAGGCGGCGCTTGCGGCTCGCGACAAGCGGCGGCAGCGCGAGCTGCTGACGAAGGCCGCCGTACCGGTCCCGCGCTTCGCCCCCTACTCGAGCGACGCCGATCCTGCGGAGCTCGCCCGTCACATCGACTATCCGTGCGTACTCAAGCCGCTGCGCCTCGCGGCGTCGCGAGGGGTCATCCGCGCCGATGATAGCCTCGAGTTCGTGGCCGCATTCCGCCGGCTGGCGGCGATTCTCGCCGAGCCGGTCGTCGCCGCCTGCGGCGAGCCGGCACGGTGGGTCCTGGTCGAGGAGTTCATCCCCGGCCCGGAATGCGCACTCGAGGGGCTGCTCGTGGGCGGGCGGCTCATCGTGTTGGCGGTGTTCGACAAGCCCGATCCGCTCGACGGCCCGTTCTTCGAGGAGACGATCTACGTCACCCCCTCCCGACTCCTGCCTTCCGTACAGGCTGCGATTGCCGCCACGGCACAGGCCGCGACGCAGGCGCTCGGACTGGTGGATGGGCCTGTTCACGCGGAACTGCGCTACAACGAGCGTGGCCCGTGGCTCATCGAGCTCGCCGCGCGTCCCATCGGGGGGCGATGCAGCGGGGCGCTACGGTTCGGGACGGGGGACGAGGGAAGGGGGAAGGGTTGGGTCTCCCTCGAGGAGCTCATCATACGGCACGCCCTGGGGATGGATCTTCCGACGCTCGAGCGAGAGTCGCAGGCGGCCGGGGTGATGATGATCCCGGTGCCGGGGTCAGGCGAGCTGCGCGAGGTTCGGGGGGTGGACCAGGCCCGGGCTGTTCCGCTGGTCGAGGAGGTCGCGATTACCGCGCACCGGGGGCAGCGGTTGGTACCGCTCCCCGAGGGAGCCCGCTATCCCGGTTTCATCTTCGCGCGCGGTCCCACTCCGGGAGTGGTGGAAGCCGCGCTGCGGGAGGCCCAGCGGCGCCTCGAGTTCGTCCTGGTGTGAGGGTCTGCTCTTACGAGGCGACCGCCATGCACTCCAGCCAGTTGCGGGGCACGGTCGCAAATCCCGTCTCGTCGAGCGCGCGCCGCAGGCCTTCGCGCAGCGCTTCCGCCCCTTGCTCGAGCGGCACACCCGGCAGCGCGCCTTCGATGAAGAGGGAGAAGCGGCCGATGTCTTCCAGGCTCTCCGGCGTCATCTCCACCCGCACCAGCTCGACGGTGGGCTGGGTGAACCCTTCCTGCACGCACAGCGTCGCGTACTCCTCGGCCGAGAGAAAGGCGCGGGCAGTGGCCTTCCCTTCGTGCTGGACCTGGATCCCGCGCTCGCGCAGCACCTGCACGGCCCGCACCACCCAGCGGCGCCAGAAGCCGGTGGTACCCTCGACGTAAGCGCCGTTGAAGAAGGTCGTGTTGAACGCGAGGACCCCGCCCCGCTTGAGCACCCTGCGGATCTCGCCGATCACCTTGGCTTTGTCCGGGACGAGATGGATCGCGTTACAGAAGATCACGGCGTCCGCGGCGGGCACGAGGCGCGAGAGCCACTCCGCGCTCCCCTCCACGAACTCGGCGACGCGGGACTTGATCGCGCGGCGCGCTTTCTCGAGCGCCGTCGCGGACGGATCGACCCCGATCACGCGACCGTCGCCCGACGGGTCGAGGCGATCGACGATGAGCTGGGTCACGGCTCCGGGACCGCACCCCAGGTCCACGATGGTGCGGCGACTCGGGCAGATCACCCGCTCCACGATCCAGCGGTTGACCTCGGTGAAGAAAGGATGCCGTGTGAACGGCGTGAAGGAAAAGCGTTCTTCTTCAGCCCCGGTATGGCATTCCATTCGACCCCCGCGTGCCTCGCTTGAGAGGATGCCGGCGCCGCGTGCAGGCGCGCCCATCCCCCTACGATCACCTAACTCTAAGTGACACGGGGGAATGGCTTCGTCAAGTGACCGGCGCCGCCGCCCCGGGTGCTTAGTCCGACTTTCCGGCGGCCAAGTCGTGCACCGTCACCACTTGCATGACTTTGAGGCGTCGCCGCCCCATCGGCAGGGCCAGGCTCACGGTCTGGCCTTTCTTGCATCCGAGGAGGGCCTTGCCCAGCGGCGCGGCCATCGACGCCGGGATGCCGTCCCCCTCGTCTTCACCGCCCTCGATGAACTCACCGAGCGTGAGTGCGTAGGTCTCCTGCTTCTTCGTGTCCAGGTCCTGCACGGTGACGCGCGAGCCGAACCCCGCACGGTCGCGAGGGATGTCCTGTTCCGAAACGTTCGACAGCTTTGAGAGACGCAGGCGGAGATGCGAGAGGCGGGCTCCCGCGAACTGTTGCCGCTCGAGCGCGGCCTTGTATTCGGAGTTCTCGCGCAGGTCACCGTGCGCGCGCGCTTTTTCGATCTCCTTCGGCAGGACGAAGTTGATCTCGTGGTTCAGCCGCTCGACCTCGGCTTGCAGCTTGTTCTTCAGTTCGTCGATCATAGCGCAAGCGTGAGAAGCTAGACATTATACTTCGATTGTGCCACTCAACATCCGAACCTACCACGACCTGACCGACGCCGACGTCTCGGGACTCCCCGAGCAGATCGGCGCCCAGCGCGGGCGCGTCGCCGCGCGGCTGGCCGGCGTCGGCCGCGTGATCGCCGTGATGAGTGGCAAGGGCGGCGTCGGGAAGAGCTTTGTCACCGCGCACTTAGCCCGGGCGCTGGCGCGCCGTGGCCGGCCCGTGGGCGTGCTCGACGCCGACTTGAACGGTCCCACGGCCGCGGGGTTGCTCGGGGCGGGGCGCGCCGCGCTCGTCGTCGAGGACGACGCCGTCCTCCCGGCCACCGGCACAGACGGCGTGCGGCTCGTGTCCATGGACCTGCTGCTCGAGGACGGCCGCCCGCTCGCGTTCCGAGGGCCCGCCGCGGACCGGTTCGTCTGGCGCGGCGCGATGGAAGCCGCCGCGCTGCGCGAGTTCCTCGCCGACGTGGCCTGGGGGAAGCTCGACCGCCTGCTCGTCGACCTCCCGCCGGGCCTGTCGCGCTTCGAGGAGCTGGCGGACCTGTTGCCGGCGCCTCCCCCGGCAGTGCTCACGGTGACCATCCCGACGCTCGAGTCGCGTGAGGCCGTGCGGCGCGCGCTGCGCGCCGCCCTGGCGCGCGGCGCCGAGGTGCTGGGCGTGGTGGAGAACATGGTCGGCAGCGGGTTCGCCGGGAACGCCGGCGACGCGCTCGCCGCCGAGTTCGGCGTCCCGGTGCTGGCGCGCATCCCCTGGCATCCGGGGCCCGACAGTTGGGACCGGTTGGCGGAGCAGCTATGAAATTCCTGTGCGTCGAGTGCGACCGCCAGATGAGCTTCGAGGAGCGGGCGCTCCCCGGGGACGGTACCCTCGCGGCGGCGTTCCGCTGTCCCAAGTGCGGACGCGTCGTGGCCATGCTCACGAATCCCATGGAGACGCAGCTCGTGGCTTCGCTCGGGGTCAAGATCGGCGGGCGCACCCTGGAGGAGCAGCCGCTCGAGACGATCCGCGGAACGGTCGCGACGGGGCGGGCCGAGGCGTTCGAGGAGGGGACGGGGGACGCGGGACGGACCGCGGGCGTCACCTGGTCCGCGGAAGCGCAGGAGCGGCTCGGGCGCGTGCCTGGGTTCGTGCGGGGCATGGTGAAGAAGATCTACGCGGAGTACGCCCGGGACCGCGGCATTGCCGTCGTGACGCCGGCGATGATGGACACGGCGCGCACCGAGCTCGGCCTCGAAGGCATGTGAGTCGCGTCGTGGAGCGCGTGGTGCACGGCCTCCGCGTGGCCATCGACCGCGAGCAGTGCGTCG
>Ga0137383_10002126_pt1 | contig 12006 bp, 5 predicted proteins | sample SagtaG_19_FD_104817 | JGI IMG/M metagenome (GOLD analysis project Ga0137383, IMG submission 104817) | Vadose zone soil microbial communities from Sagehorn Ranch, Mendocino, California, USA - Sage2_R_40_16 metaG | ecosystem: Environmental > Terrestrial > Soil > Vadose zone | place: USA... | reverse complement strand
CTGGCGGCATTGCTCGTGCGGGGCATTACGCGCATCTAATGCAAGCATGCCGCGCTGTGTCTACTTCCATTAAGGGAACGAGCGGGCGACCATAAAGGCCCTCCCCGCACCGCTCCACCACCCTCGCCCCTACGGATGGTGATGGGCTTTTCTTCGGTTGATGCGTATTTGCGACCGCGAGCCCTGTCAGGCCTACCCACCTTGCAACATTTTGCATTGCACCCAAAAACCTGGAGAGGCTCTATCACGCAATTTTTGGTTATGTTATAATAATGCCTCCAGATGAGGTGATACACTTTATCGATGGCGAATGAAAGCTCGCCAGTAAACTCAATTGCGTGGTATAGATCCAGGGACAATAAGTTCAAATAGAGAAGCCTGATTGGAGAAGCTAGGCACTGTGGAGTTAGAAGTCAAAAGCAAGGCTGGTCATAGAGAGCGCCTCAAAGCTCACTTCATGGCTGGAGACGATGCAGCATATACTGACGAGAAGCTGCTTGAGCTTCTCCTGACCTATGCGATCCCACAGAAAGACGTACAACCTCTTGCGAGAAAGCTCATTGCTACCTTCGGCAGCTTGTCCAACGTTTTGTCTACCGATATTACCACCCTCTGCAAGCAAGAGGGTATAAAAGAACATTCTGCGGTGCTGCTTAAGCTTGCTGATCGGATCAGTAAGCGCGATTACAGAGAAGATGGCAAACAAACCCAAATACAAGAAAGTTTTACTGCACCAACATTATTTCCAGAAGCTTCCCCTATCGCTGCGGAGTTTGGCATACCGCGAAAAGTACAGTCCAAATCACGGAAAAGCGCTGTGCCCCGTGCAAGAACAGGGCTATTTGGGAAGGCCATGCTTCATGAGACAATTGATATGTTGCCAAAACTTCCTGATACAGAGTCGTTAGCCGAAGTTAAAGATTTCTTGAAAGAGCATCTTCGTTTCAATGGCCAATCAACGAGAGATAGAAACGCGCGATACATTGTGCAGCGTATGTTTCCTGAAGGCTATGCTGACTCGGCCCTACTTGCCTTCGCTCGCACCTATGCTGATAGCCAGGAGCTGCGCGATGTCTGCTTCTATCGCTTCTGTAAGGTCGAGCCTCTGATGTATGAAGTTATAGAGAATCTGCTGCTGCCTGCTATTGGGGCAGGCCAGCTGCAGCGGAGTGACTTACGTAACTACCTTACCCATCGCTTTCCTGACTATCCCAGTACAAAGGATTGTACATTTGCTATTGTTGACGCCCTTATAGCAGGCAGTATAATCACAGCTGATCGCCTTAGCATTAACTTTACCTATCGCGATATCAAGATCGCATCCTTCGCCTTTATCCTGCACAGCGAGTTTCCCGAACCAGGCATGTTCGATATGGGCAAGCTAGAACAGAACCGCGCTATCCGCGCCATGCTCTGGAAACCCGCTGCCATCATTTCTGCGCTCTACGAACTCAGGAACAGGAATATCATCAGCAAAGTCTCAGAGATCGACTCGGTCCGGCAATTCACCACGAAATACACGCTTAACCAGGTCAGTGAAGTTCTCGCAAGGACTGTGGAACAGCACCATGAATGATATGGATATCATCGAGGCATTGCGGAGCAAATTAATGGTGCCCACCGGCAGGCACCTCTATGGGATTCTTGGCACTTATCCAGCGCTGAAGCGTTTCGCTGAAAAGCTGCAGCAAGCAAGGATGCCGGATGGCACTCCCTTTCCGGCTCCTCTTTCGGTAACGCGCGGCATCCTCAATACCATCCCCGACGATGAATTTCGTAGCCTGGTAGTGAATGAGGCAAGGAGGCCAGAACCTATCGCTGCCCACGTGGCACAGGCATTTGAGACGTTTTTACGCGCGCACCTTAAAGAGGACGAGCTGGTTGTCCTGGAGAGCCTGGAAATACTTTTCGCCTATGGCAGCGACCTCAGCCTGCTGCGTACGCTTGCCACCGACGCACATCGTATCCTGCTCCTTCTGCCCGGCAGACGGGAGAATGGACGCATCGTTCTGCTTCCAGGTCAGGAGGATGAGAACCGCACCCTTCCCACCAACCTCATTGCCGAAAATCATCTTTGGGAACTGAAAGTGTAACCAGACTATGGTCAAAGAACAAACGGCACGACCACAACAAAGCGCATTGTTCCAAACGGGAGCTCGCTACATGCCCGCTGGCTACTATTCCGGCGATCAACCTAATCCCAACTTGCGTGCCTTCGTCGAGGCACATCTTGTCGAGCGACCATACGATCCAGAGCACGACGACTACGACGTGCCAGCCTTCAATAAGCCTATTGAGACAACCAAGGCAACGGCTATTTATAACATGCACACCTACTGGTCGAAGAAGCCGCATGATGCTATTCGCCAGTATATCGAGCATTACACCGAACCAGGCGACCTTGTGCTCGATCCTTTCTGTGGCTCCGGGGGGACGGCGCTGGCCGCTCTTATGACTGGACGTAAAGCCGTTGCCATCGACCGCAGCCCGGCTGCAACGTTTATCACCAAGAATTACTGCACACCCGTCGATGTGATAGCTTTACAAAGAGCCTTTGAGGAATTGAAGCAGAAGGTAAAGCCGGAGATTGATTGGCTCTATGAGACACGCTGTGATCGTTGTCATGGGCCTGCGACAACAGAGTATACTGTTCATTCGCAGGTATTTCAGTGCCCACGCTGTCTAGAGAAAGTGCCTCTGTTTGACTGTATGACGATAGAGGGGCAAACCGCAGAAGGGAAAGCCAAGAAAGTCAGTGTTTGTCCTCACTGCTACGAGAAAGGCTTCGAAGAAATCATCCGCTCACAGAGCCAGAAATTTGGTGCTATACCAGTGCTAGCGGGCTATCTTTGCCTGGGAAAATGCGAGCCCTCACGCTCCGAGCGACACCATAATGATCCAGATCCAAAAAAGCGCGGGTATTTTGAAAGGTACGATCTGGGCAAAATACACGAGATCGAATTAAAGGAGGTCCCGTATTGGTATCCTCACCATAAAATGATGAACGTAGAAGATGACTCAAAACCCTGGGGAGTAGAGTGGAGAGAGGGTCGAAATTTCCGTAGGATATCTGAACTCTTCACTAAACGCAATCTATGGACATTGGCGACAATAAGAGATGGAATTATGCATATTGGCGACGAACTTAGATCGCCTTTCCTTTTCGCGTTTTCTGGGATTCTACTTGGGATGAGTCGGATGAATCGCTATCGGCCAGATGTTTCCTACCCAACCAATGTTATGGATAGAACCTACTATATCCCACAGATAATGGAGGAAACTGTTCCTTGGCGGCACTTTGTCAATAAATGTCAAAAGATATTTAAAGCATATAAGGCTCTTTCTACAGACTTACAAGAACACAAAGTCTGTATCTCAACAGAGAATGCAACAGACCTTTCTTCCATCCCGACATGCAGTATTGATTACATTTTCACTGATCCCCCTTATGCCGATAAGGTACAATACGGCGAACTGAATTTCGTCTGGGAAGCCTGGCTTGGCTTGGATACGCATTGGCACGATGATGAGATCATTGTCAATGAGGTTCGTGGCAAGAGCGAGGCGGATTGGACTGCTATGATGAAGCAGGCTATGGCTGAATGCCATCGAGTGCTTAAGCCTGGACGCTGGCTATCGCTCTGCTACCATGATACTTCGGCAGGAACATGGGCACTGGTACAGGATATCATGGCTGAGGTCGGCTTTATTGTTGATACTTCCGAGTCTGCCCTCTTTATTGATACCGGCCAGAAGTCTTACAACCAGATTACAGCCGACAAAGTGACCAAACGCGACCTGGTCATTAACTTCCGCAGGCCAAAACTCGACGAAATTGCAGCCGTCACCATTAGCGGTGATGAAGACGAGACCACCTTCACCGAAAAGGTACAAGCCATCATCCGCGACTACCTGCTGGCTCACCCTGGCACAACAAAAGACCGCATCTATGATGAGGTTGTCAGCCGCATGGTGCGCTCCGGCCAGATGGAGGCGCATAACTTCGACGCTCTGCTGCGCCAGGTCGCGGAACCGGCCAGCGACGACCAGGCGCGCTGGTTCTTACAGCATGATGATGAGACGAAGATAGACGCCGCCGAGTCGGCAAAAGAGGAGAAAGCGGCGCAGATTATCGGCAACTTTCTTGCCCAGTGGCTGCGCAAACATCCTGAGCAAGAGGGCGTCCATTATTCGGATATCTTTGAGCATTATCTCTACGCCGTCAAAGACAAGCCGCGCCGCCCGCTCAAAGATTGGCTGCAGGATTATTTTTACGCTACCAGTTCAGGGACGTATCGTCTGCCTGATACGGAAGAGGAGAAAGCGGCCAAAACACAGGACAGGCTGACAGGGACCAACAGGCACATCAAACGCTACCTGGCCTACATCCAACAAGGGCTGACCATTCCGGTTAGTGAGCGGCCTTCCAATGCCACCCTGGTAGAATGGATTCGTCATTGCCGGCGTTCGAGCATGTATGAGCAGGGAAAGCTTCTCTTTGAGAAGGGCGGGCTCGACCTGAATCAGTTGTCAGAGGAGCAGCAGGTTGAGGTAGAGGAAGATTATCAGATATGCCTGTATCGCATACAGGTGAACATGAAAGCGAAAAAGCAAAAAACGCTTTTCGATGATATATAGGAACTTAGGCAAGGTTCAATTTGAAGAGAAGTCCTTGACCGTTTGAACCGTCACACCGTGTCACCCTGAGCGCAGCGAAGGGTCTGACTCGCCGGGCACAGAGATCCTTCGCTGCGCTCAGGATGACAGGATAGGGTGGACCGTCTCGGTCGCCCTGGACAGTAAGTTAACGCCTATGGGGGCACCCCTTGCATGGCAAGAGAGCCTGGGGGGGCTCTCAGCCAGGGTTCACCGCAAAATTCAAACTGGACTGACCACCGGAGAGTAGCAAGACGCTTTATCATAGGAGAACGGGGGTAAGAGCGATGCCAAATGTTGATGAGCTATTTGCCATACGTAAGGGTCTGGACGAGATATGCAGGGTGCCCGACAAAATTATTTCCGTTTATACGCTGGAGCAGCATATTTGGGCCGATACCGTTGAGACCTCGAACAAGACATCGCGTGCACAGCGTTTCCCAGCACTCCAGACCGTTGAAGAATTCCAGATCAACCCGGTACGTTCGTTCCTTAACGATATTCTGCGTCTGATGGCAGCTCCCTATAGGCCGGAGCGGCGGGATGAACAGATCGGACAGGGATACTGGATTCAGGCAGAATTTGGCTCCGGCAAATCACATCTCCTCTGTTTCCTGGCTGCTCTGGCCCTTGGCGATGAAGATATCTGGGAACTGGTGCGCCAGAAAGAAACAAAGGCAGGACGAGGCAGGCGCGAGTCGCTCTATCAATTCTGGGAAGAGGGCCTCAAAGCCAAAAGCAACAATGGCAAAAAAGGCATCTTTGTCATCGCAAAAACGCTGGTTGGCACTGGCGGCGGCACAGTTGGCAAGGCGGACGATACGCAGCGTCTCGCCAATTATATCCTCGATGCGGCTCGCGAGCAGCTCCTCCTGGAACTGGGCAAGAACATCTCACTTTACCCTGTCGAGATACTTGCCGACCGCTTCATGTCCGAAGACTATGTGCGGTACCGCGACGACCTCAAAAAATTCCTGCGCGACCGCCGCTTCTTCGAAGAGGATGAGCTTGAGGATGTCGATGACTTCATCCGCGAATTGCAGTCTAATAAGGCCCCCGAATACAAGCGAAGCTGCGGCGACAAGCTCTGGCGCTTCTATGACGAATATCTTAAGATGCGTCCACTCTTAGAGACAGAAACCGAGGATGTGCTCAAGCACATGGTCGAGTCCATCATGGCCGAAGGCTACAGCGGCGTCCTGCTCATCCTGGACGAAGTCTCGCTCTTTATGAAAAATCGCAATGAGGAACAGCGGGTCGATGATGAACAGACGCTGGTCGTGCTGTCCAACCGCCTGGCCAAAGTACACAATTTGCCTATCTGGACGGTATGTGCCGCGCAGCAGGCGATAGAGAGCAAGATGGGCGTGAAAAATATCATCGCCAATGATCGCCTGAAGCTTGTGCTCTTATTGAGTGAGGATGATAATGGGTATTATGACATTGTGCTCGCTCGTGTACGCGAAATCATCGACCCTGAAGCTATCAATAACTATTATCTCTACTATAAACGTGGCTTTACCTGGCCTGCGAGCATTGGAGAGGAACAGTTCCGGCATTTCTTCCCATTCCATAAACCTGCGCTCGAAGTCCTGCGCGCCATCACCGGCGAGTTGACCACGGCTCGCTCTGCCATCCACTTTATGCACCAGACCTTAAAACACCTGGTTAAGGTCAAAGGTGACTACCTGATCAGTCTGTGGCAGCTTTTTGATGAAACTGTCAACTATGAAGAGGACCCAAGCGGGGTCAATGCAGGCCTGGCCTCTATTAAAACCAGGCGTGAGATGGACTACAAAGCCTACGAAGCCTGCAAACGCCAGGTCGATGGACAGCCAAAGGGCTCTCTGAAGGTCTACCGGGATCGGGCGATCAAGACACTGCAGACCCTCTTTCTCTACCATATCGCGCGCATGCGCCAGCAGGGTATCACTCCTGAGGAAATTGCCAACTCAGTCTTGATTGAACGCTCCAGGGATGCCAATCCACAAGAAAACATCGATCATTATCAGAGTATCGCCGAGAGCCTACGCAAAGAACTGCGCCAGGTTGTCGAAAGCCTGGATGAAAGTAATACACCTCGCTACCGCTTTGACCCCGTCTTCACCGGCATCGATCCTCGCCAGGAATTTGAAAAGGCGCGCAATGAAGCAGAGTCCAATGAGAAGATGCTGCAAGAAGCATGGGATTTCCTGTTGGGACTGTCGAAATGGCCGGTCAGGACGCGGCAGATGACCATTGATCTTGCCAACGAGACGACATCGCTTTTCAGCGGCATTGCGGCCACCATGACCTCCTATGCCAAAGATCAGGCACTCGAGGTAGAGTGGCAAAGGCGTATGATCACAGGTACCATTGGCATGCGCGACCTGGTGCGCCTAGGCGCCGAGCCTCTCTCGTTGCCGCAATTGCGCAGCGATGAAACAGACTACGACTTCGCGGTTTATGTCAGTACCCGCCCGGTTTCGTCCGCTCACATCGAGAGATTGCTGAAAGCTCGCAACGACCCGCGCATTATACTGTGGACTCCGGCGTCCTTCAACGAGGATGAGCGCCATCGCCTGTATGAACTGGCAGCCTACCAGAAACTTATTCGTGACTGTGAAGGCAAGGACAGCGAAGATGCCGTAACAATCATACACTGGGTGGCTAACTCATTGCAGACCGAAATAGGCAAAATCGTTAGGGCTGTCAATAGTGCCTATGCTCGGGGGCGCATTGACAGCCTGGAAATGAAAAGTATGGAGTTTCACGTGGCCGGTGATATTAAGGGTATTTTAACTCCCATCATCAGCCAGGTCTTGAGCACGGTCTACGAGTCACGCGATATCAAATTCGATCACCCCTTTACCTTCCGAAAAGAAGATGCTGTCAAAGTGATCAATGGCATTGTCAAAACGGGTGAGATCCCACGTCATGCCAAACCGACCGGGGATGTGAGCGCGGCACAGAACTTCGGCTATGCCCTGGGAATCATGAAGAAGGGAACCGAGTACAAACTCGATGTCTCAGACAATAGATTTGTCCAGGATATGTATGCCTTCATTGACCAGAAATTAGTCAATGAGGGGCAAACCATGGGCATCGAAACCCTCTATAAAAACTTTATGGGAATCAGTACACCCAAAAGTTATGGGTTTACACGGCGCATAGTCCAACTCTATCTCCTGTGTCTTGTACAAACGGGCAAAATCAGAATCGCTCTGAATGCCAGGGCGGGCCTACCATTCTCCTACATCGATTACCAGACCATCAAAGAAATAGACTTCTCGGCACGTGTTCTTGATGCCCTCACCGAGGTGCAGAAGATGGAGCAGCCTAAGAACTGGGAGACATTCCGACCATTTGCTGAGGCGCTCCTGGGCAAGGCCATTCCACAGACCCATGATGATACCATCATCGCGCCATACCGCATAGAATTGCGCAAGCTCTTTAGCGAAGAGAAGGAACAGGCCAGTCGTACTCTTAATAACGCGAGCAAGCTATTTGGGGATCTCCAATCGCCTAACCCATATGAAATGGAACTCCAGCAGTTTGAAAGCTTTTTCAAGACTGTTGACGCAGAAAACATTGATGATGTGCTGTATCGCCTGGCAGAGGTCTTTGACTATAGTGCCTTTGAGACTGGCACGGTGGCGGAGGTCGATGTAGATGATCTGAAGCAGCGCGTGAGGCATTACCGCGATGTGCAACAGTTCCTTACCTACGATACGGAATTGCGTACAGCCTACCAGTACTGCACGCATCAACTCCCTGACAGCCGTGATCTGTCAACCGCTCTGAAGATTCAGCAAGTACTGGCAGAAAAACTCCGACACCTGCAACCCTACATCGACTCTGAAGTGAAACTGCGCACCGAATTGATCGGTAGCACCCGTAGCGGAGCCAGCGAACTCCAGACGCTCCATGCATTGATCGCTGAATACAAGCTGATCTACCTTTCTCTTCACAACAATGTACTGAGCGAGCTGGAGAGCAGGCGCGCGGCGATACAAAGTCTTCTCAACAGTTCTGAGCTTGCCGCCTTAAAGGTATTGGAGAGCATCAGCGCACTGCAACCGAGCATTTCGATTACTATCGAGGATGCGTTGAAAAAGCACATGAATAGTATCTTCACCTGCCCTTCGCCCTCGCGAGCCTCTGTTGAGTCGCAGTTGGAAAGGGAGCCAGTACACCAATGCGGCCTCTCATTCGAGAACTATAACGACCTCCTTCAAAGAGCTGCGCAGGCAGAAGAAGAGGCACAGGGATTCTTCAACGATGCCATAGAGCATAAAATGGAGGTTTTCTTAAATCCTGCTATTCAGGAACGACTGAAACAGGGTGCAGCAGATCCCAATATTGCTGCGCTATTAAACTATAAGACAGTTGATGAGGTACGACAATACCTGGTCGAGAAGAGCCAAGCTGATCTTGGTATTGCAGAAACAATCAATCGTTACTTGAAGGAGATCGTTGTTAAGAAAGTACGGATAGCAGACTTTAAGCCAACTATAAGCATCGTCGAGAAAGAGCAAATTGTGGACATCGCACTAGAGTTCCAGGCTTTTCTTGAGCAACAACTGGAAAGCGTTCTGGGCGATGAGAGCGCAGATAAATTACCAATGCTGCAAGTGGAGTAAAAACGATGGCTGAACTCAGGGAAGGAATCGTTATCAGCAATCGTTATGAAGTTCGCAGTCTCGTAGGCTCCGGTGGGTTTGGTCAAGTTTGGTATGGCTTCGATGATGAACTTCAACGGGAAATCGCTATTAAACGATTACTTTCTAAAGGTTTTCGTTCAACTGAAGACCGAGATGAGATTATGAAAGAGGCGAGAAAAATTGCCTCTCTTTCTCATCCGAACATAGTCTCGGTATATGACGTGGTTTTGCACGATGAAGAATTGATGATAATAATGGAGTACTTGCATGAAGGCTCATTACAGGATTATTTACGGAAACTAAGTCGTGAACAGACCTGGATTGGTATATCAGAGTCTATACGTATACTCAAGTCAATTTTATCTGGTCTACAAGCCGCCCATAACTGCCCTCAGGGACCTGTCATTCACCGGGATTTGAAACCTCTCAACATCCTTTTTCACAGAGATTTCCTTGCCAAAATAGTTGATTTTGGATTGGCTACCATCGGGATTACCGCAGAAATTAAAACAGCCCATCCAGGCAAATGGGAACACGAAGGAACTTTTGGATATAAGTCACCTGAACAACTAACAGGAGCGCAAATAGACGTACGAAGCGATTTATTTAACATGGGTTTGATTGCTTCCATATTGTTTGCGGCTGCACACCCTTTCATCGACCACCGTTTTCTCTTTGATTATAAAGAAATGGTATTAGTACCTTATCGAGATGTAGCTATTACCTTGGGATCCCATCTCACTGATGGGATCAAAGAGTTTATCCTCAAATTACTAGCGGTAGATCCTGCGGATAGGTTTCAAACGGCTTCTGAGGCTTTATCAGAATTAGAGTACGTAGAAGAAGAATACAGTGAACAATTATTTAATCGTGTTATCGACCATCATGATGCGTTAATAGCGGGCAATGAAACGAAAATATTGAGCGCGGTGGAACTCGCAGAAAGTATATCCTTATGTAAGCGTAAAGGATTCTTTGTCCAGGGGATCTTCCTGTATGAGAAATCAGGAAAAGATTTTTCTGCTCTTCCCCAACATTTATACAATCGCATGGAAGAAAATTACAGAAACTGTAAGAGACGTGCAGGGCGGGAGGTCATTGCACAATGAAACAAGATTACATGCATATTCTCAACTGGTTCCTGCACAAACTGGATGCCATTCATGATGAACCGAACATCCTTGTGCGCGACCCATTACAATTGCTGCCGGAAAGAGATAGTAACATCCACAACTTCGCCAGTGAGCGTGGATACACTGTGATTGTCGCTGCGACAAACCTCGCCTTCAGAGAGTTATATGAGCGCTCAATCGCCGATGCCGATACTCGGAAGCTCCTTATCATTGACCGCACTCCACAGAGCAGGCGCATCGCACGCTCAAAGAGCAAAGCGCCTCCACTGTTTTACCCCGATCTGCTGGCACGAATCCCTGCTGAAGCGTGTATCGAACTCGACCTGCGCCAGTACCTCAAGGAGGTAACAGGTGATCCAGACTGGCCTCAGGAGGTGAACGAGACTCATTATAGCAGAATCATTGTGAAACATCTGGATGGCGTCATACAGGCGCACACGAACCTGCGTAACATTCAGAGGGACCGTTTTAATAACGCTGATTTTAAAACGATTGTGGCTTACGCTGCCCTGGACGTTGCTGACTCGGCATTTCAGAAACTGGATGATACCTATTACTGGAGGGTAGGTCTGCACGGCTACCAGACCCTACAAGAGCTGGCAGCGCTCGCGCCTGAGGTGACGGAACTCATAAAACGCGACCTGGCAAAGGCTCCGGCTCCTTTCTGCTGGTTTGGCAAATATGAAACTGAAACGGTTATTCGAGCATTCTATCTTTCTGTCATCCTGGCGCAGCATCTACCCAACTGGAAGCTGCTACTGGTCCATGTAGATCCGGCGTTGGAAGGCTTAAATACTATAGAAACCAGGACATTAGAGCAGACAGCACATAAGCTTGTCGAACTCGATCCCGATCAAGCCCAGGCAGATCTGAACGACATAGAAGCCCATTTAAGTCGAGAAGCCCTATATACCCTCCTTATTGATCAGCTAGCGGTAGCCGATACGAATGCTGCTGCGACCTTGATAGAGAAAGAACGCTACTCAGTCCTGTTCCGTACCCTGGCACTTCTCTGCGCTTTGCAGGATCTGCTCTGCCCTGGACCGGATATGCAGGCTCATAAGCGCATCAACACTCATATCTTCTCCAGCAGCGGGACCAACTTTGTAGAGGCGCGCCCTTCTTTTGCCTGGTCAAATCTCAAAGAAGCCTATAGACTGGCCTATCAAATCCAGGAAACGCAGGCTGAATTGAGCAAAATACTGAGAAATCTGAAGGTCACAGCATCCAATAAACTGAACTTTCTCACTTTTCGCGAGTGGTGGAACACGAATGACATAAATCGACTGGAGTATCATCTTTCAATGCTGAAACGGCTGATCTACAACCAGGATCTTTTGCCACGCGAGGCTGATACCTTACCCGGTGAGTTCACCGGGGCATTAAAGCAGATCCAGCAGCGCATCAACGAAGTAGAAAAGGAAGTTTTCCAACAAATCAACGAATTGAATAGCCATTTTCAAGAGATGGTTGCAAGACAGTATCCAGGGTGGCTCTCAACTGATAGTGATATATACCTCTCCAGTCAGTTCATACATCGCTGCTTAAAACCCTACTGGGACCCAAAGACGGAG
>Ga0137383_10002125_pt1 | contig 12008 bp, 9 predicted proteins | sample SagtaG_19_FD_104817 | JGI IMG/M metagenome (GOLD analysis project Ga0137383, IMG submission 104817) | Vadose zone soil microbial communities from Sagehorn Ranch, Mendocino, California, USA - Sage2_R_40_16 metaG | ecosystem: Environmental > Terrestrial > Soil > Vadose zone | place: USA... | reverse complement strand
AGTCGAAAGCAGCGCTTGAGGCAGCCCAGGCCAATCTGAAAGGTTCACAGGCTGACTACGAGCGCGCCAAGGTCGATGCGGAAGGACCGGATGTGCCGCTATTGAAGCGCGCCTACGATCGTGCCCTGGGGATGGCGAAGGACGGAGTCGTATCCGCCTCGGCGTTGGATGATGCCGAGAAGAACTACGAGATGTCGCTCAACAAGCAGAACGTGGCCAAGGCGCAGATGACGGTATTAAAGGCAAAGATCGCACAGTCGGGAGCGCAGGTCGCGCAGGATCAAGCCAACCTGAAGCAACTCGAGGAGCAGCTCAGCTACACCGATGTGGTTTCGCCGATTGATGGAATTGTGCTCTCGCGCGATGTGCAAATGGGCGACGCGGTCAGCTCGATTCTGGTTCTGGGTTCCTCGGCCACACTGGTAATGACGCTGGGCGATACCAGCGAAGTTTATGTAAAGGGCAAAGTGGACGAGAGCGATATTGGCAAGGTTTATCTGGGACAACCGGCGCGGATCAAAGTGGAGTCCTTCAAGGACAAGACCTTCCAGGGCAAGGTCACGAAGATTTCGCCCATGGGGGTAGAGAAGGACAACGTCACTACATTTGAAGTGCGTGTCTCCATCAACAATCCCGGCGGCGAATTGAAGGCTGAGATGACCGCGAACGCTGAAATCATTCTGGACGAGCACAAGAGCGTGCTCCAGATTCCAGAAGGCGCCATTATCTACGACAAAGACAAGAAGGCGTCGGTCGAAATTCCTGATCCGAAGGGCAAAGAGGGCAAGAACAAAGTCCCGGTCAATATTGGGATCTCGAACGGCGCGAAGACTGAAGTGCTTAGCGGTTTGAAGGAAGGCGATCAGGTGGTACTGCAGTAAGAATCGTTGTCGGGCTCGAACGCGAGACCCGGGTAAGGTTGGGGCACGGGTCGCAGATCCGTGCCCCCAGTTCTAAGAGGCGTTTTCAGGCATCGTTTCGTGCGATCAAGGTATGACTGTTCTCGAAATCCTGCGCCAGGCGTTCGCTACGTTCCGCGCTCACAAGATGCGCACGTTCCTCACGATGTTCGGCATCGTGTGGGGAATCGCATCGGTAATTCTTCTGGTAGGGCTGGGGCTTGGTTTCAGCGTGGACCAGAAAAAGCACATGCAGACTCTGGGTAAGGACCTCGTGATCGTTTGGGGAGGGCGCACCAGTTCGCAGGTTGGCGGACGCGCAGCGGGACGGGAGGTCCAGCTCAACGTTGATGATGCTCACCTGATCCAGAACGAATGTTATCTCGTGAAGAACGTCAGCCCGGAGTTGCGTCGAAGTATTCCGGAAGTAAGCCAGTTCAATTCGGCGAGTCGCGGCGTGGTCGGGATGTGGCCTTCGTATCAGGATTTCCGTTCGTTGCTGCTGGCGGAAGGCCGCCTGATTACAGATGATGACGAGCGCGAAGGCCGGCGCGTCCTGGTGTTGGGATCGAAAGCCCATCGCCAATTGTTCCCCGGACAACCGGCCGTCGGCGCGGCAGTACTGGTCAAGAGCGTGCCTTATACCGTCGTCGGAGTTTTGCAGGAAAAGAAGCAGAACTCGAACTATAGCGGGCCGGATAACGACTATCTTTTTGCTCCGTACTCAGCAGTGTCGCGGGATTTCCCTCCGCCCATCAAGCCTGGAGCCGGAATCACGCGTGGGTGGCTTGATGACATTGTTTTTGAAGTCGGTGACCCGGAAGATCACGAAGCGGCGGTTCTGCAGGTTCGCAGAGCGCTGGCGCGCGTGCATCACTTCGACGCCATCGACAAGGATGCGGTTTTCATCTGGGACACCATGAACGGCGCCAAGATGCTGGAGAAGATCTTCGGCGTGGTGACCATTTTTTTTGGCTGCGTAGCCGTGATCACGCTTTGCCTGGGAGGAATCGGCGTCATGAACATCATGCTGGTGTCGGTGACCGAACGCACGCGGGAGATTGGCACGCGCAAAGCGATTGGCGCGACCCGGCGAGACATTGTGCGCCAGTTTTTCGCGGAGTCCGCGATGTTGACCGTGGTCAGCGGGCTTCTTGGCCTCAGCTTCGGAATAGGGACTTGTATCGCCATGGGTGCTCTGCCTTTACCCGATTTCGTGCCGCATCCGATTATTTCTCCGATTTCGATCGTGGTTTCGATTCTGACGCTTTCTTTGATTACGGTAACCGCGGGGGTGTATCCAGCCCAGCGTGCCGCAGAAATGACACCTGTGGAGTCTCTACGATATGAATAGCAATCCGAGCTCGAGATTTTCCTCTTCCTGCTTGCCGGCCCGCTCCTCCGCGATCGCGCTGGTCATGCTTTTCGCCTGCACCCTGGCCCTCGCATCCCCGCCGCAAGGGACCTTTGCAAGGACGTTTCAGGTGAGCGGTCCGGTGAACCTGGAAGTGCAGACTCGCTCCGGAGACATCACCGTGCGCAGCGGCCCCGCGGGAACGGTCTCGGTGCGCGGAAAAATCTTTGTCGGCGATCACTGGCTTTTCGGAGGAGACAGGAGGTCGGGGGAAGTGCATGAGATCGAACAGAACCCGCCGTTGCGCCAGCAAGGCGACAGCATTCACATCGACGATGTGAACGCGCACAACATTTCCGTGAATTACGAAATTACGGTGCCTGCAGAAACGGCTTTGCGCACCCACACCGGCTCAGGGGACCAGACGATTGAAGGAGTCCACGGGAACGCCGATTTGCGAAGCGGATCGGGAGACATGCGACTTTCACGCCTTACCGGCGATATTCGCATTCAAACCGGTTCGGGGAATCTGCGTGGCCACGAGATCTCTGGGCCAGTACGCGGAGGAACGGGCAGTGGCGACGTCGAGTTGGAGGAGACTGGCTCCGGCGATGTTGACCTGCATACCGGATCAGGAAACATCACGGCCCGTGGCTTGAATGGCACATTTCGCGGTGAGGCCGGCAGTGGAGACATCACTGCCGAAGGTACGCAAACCGGCTCTTGGGAGATTCGGACAGGCTCCGGCAACGTGCATGTGCGGCTGCCCGGCAACTCCGCTTTTGAGGCCGATCTTTCCACCAGTTCCGGCACACTCGATATTGACGCACCGATCACGATGACGGTACAGGGGCGCGTCCAGGAGTCGAGGAAATCGATCCACGGCCAAGTACGCGGCGGAGGCCCCGTGCTCAAGGTGCATACCGGGTCGGGAGATATTCATATCGAGTAGGGAGCAGCGGTGAGGGGCAGACGCTTTGTCTTCTTGCCACTGGCCACTAACTACTGCTCGCAGTGGTTTAGGAAAAAGACATCTCTGGCAACCATGTTCCTGAAAGAACTCATCTCGCAGGGTTGGCAGGCGTTGATGCGCGACCGGCTGCGCTCGACACTCACGATGCTGGGCATCGTGTGGGGACTGGCATCGGTAGTGCTGCTCCTGGCCTACGGGCAGGGGCTGGGCGGTAGCGTCCTCCATGCCTTCCTCAACATGGGAAGCAATGTGATCGTGCTGTGGCCGGGCCAGACGAGTATGCAGGCCGGTGGGCAGCGCGCAGGCAAGACGGTCAATTACGAATACGAAGATGTCGAGGCAATCCGCGACGAAGTTCCCATTGTGCGTGCGGTAAGCGCGGAGATCGACCGAGATTTTGGGTTCAAGCTGGGCACACGTGTGGTCACGATCCAGGTGCGCGGCGTGGAAATGCCCTACGGGCAAATGCGCAAACTCACGCTCGAAGATGGCCGCTATTTTGACGAGGGAGACTTCGCCGACCGCCGGCGCGTTGTGATCCTCGGTTATGAGGCGGCCAAAAAAATATTTCAAGGCGCGCCCGGAGTGGGTCAGCACGTAAGCATCGGCGGACTGGATTTCGAGGTCATTGGCACCATGCGCAACAAAATCCAGGACTCGATGTACAACGGCCCGGACAATGACAACGGCTTCATTCCCTTCGGACTCATGCGCGACCTGAAAAATCTTCGTGATCCGGACGAGATCATCTTCCAACCCACAGCGGCAGAATTGAACAAACAATCTTTGGCAGCGGTGCGCGAGGTAATTGCAAGGCGGCACCACTTCGATCCCAAGGACGACAAAGCCACTCCGGAATGGGACACGATCGAAGACAGGGCCATGATTAACCGCTTCTCATTAGGCCTGCAGGCGGTGCTCGGATTGATTGGGGCCGTAACCTTGGCCGTGGGCGGCGTTGGCGTGATGAATATCATGCTGGTCTCGGTCACCGAACGTACGCGTGAGATTGGACTACGTAAAGCTCTGGGAGCACGTCCGCGGCACATTCTTGTGCAGTTTCTGTTGGAAGCGCTGGTTTTAACCTTCGCCGGAGGATTGATCGGTATGGCGGTAGCGGTGCTGCTCACATGGGCGATCCCGCCCATGCCGCTGTATGACGAGTTCTATAAGACGGCGAATCACGAAGGAGCCATTTTCCTGCATGCCTCGGCGAGCGTGATGACTGTTTCCTTTGCGATTCTTTCGCTCGTAGGCATCATTTCCGGATTCTTCCCGGCACTAAAGGCGGCCAAGCTGAATCCGATCGAGGCATTGCGATACGAATAGACGAGCGCCGAGGCTCGATCCTCGGGTACCCGAAACCAGAATCAGTGCAAATCCGATTGCGTCTCGAATTCAGTGAGAACGCCGCTAGCAGGCACTTGCGGACCCGCACCCACTCGCTTCCAAGCGGCGATCGTCTGGTTGGCGTTCTTACGGACCCACAAGGATAAAACTCAATGTCAATACAAACCCCTCGATCATTACCTCCGTGCCTTGACGCCGCGCTCCTCCACAAATTAACTTCACATTCGTAGGGAGTATTCTGTTTTTTTCCTAGTGAGGGAAGCTTGCCACAACGTCCGATCATCACACTGACCACTGATTTCGGGATTAACGATCACTTCGTTGGCACCATGAAGGGCGTCATCCTGAATATTGCGCCCGATGCCGCGATCGTCGATATCAGCCACTCGGTTCAGGCCTTTGATGTGCTCGATGGAGCGCTCACCGTCGCGCATGCCTATTCCTACTTCCCGACCGGGACCGTACACGTGGTTGTGGACGACCCGGGCGTGGGTACTGCAAGGCGGCCGATCATTGCGTCGAGCGACGGCCATCATTTTGTAGCGCCAGACAATGGCGTGCTTTCCCTGGTTTATGCGCGTGAGGAACGGATGCACGTGCGGCACGTTACTTCTGAACACTACTTTTTACAGCCCGTGAGCAACACCTTCCACGGTCGGGACATTTTCGCTCCGGTGGGTGCCTACCTGGCAAAAATGGTGGATACGAAGAAGTTCGGAGAAGAGATTGAAGACTTTGCGCGTTTCTCAGCGCCCCGTCCCAAGATTTCGGAGAACACTCTCCGCGGGGTGGTGCTAAAGGTTGATCGCTTTGGAAACTTGATTACGAATATCACACCCGCGGATGCTCCCAAGCTGTTCGAAGCTCAGCCCGCGCCGTTCAAGATCGCAGTCGGCAACTGCGAGATTACCGAGATCAGGCAAGTCTACGCCGGTGGCGCTCCGGGAGAGGTTTTCGGCATCCTCGGAAGCATGGGCTTTCTTGAAATCGCAGCCAATCGCGGAGCCGCCGCACAACTCGCGGCCGCAGGAAAAGGCAGCGACGTGAACATCGTGTCGGGAGAGGCCGCAGCGGCGGGCAAAGGCGCTTGAGTTTAGCAGCCTCCCCTGCCTTCCCAGGAAGCTAACACCGCAAATTACGTTTATAAAAAATACCAGTGCGAAAGCAATTCCTGCGCCTCTTGCCAATCCAGACTTGTCATTGCTCCGCAGAGCGACTATCCCCACGACCGCCAAAGTAAACGGGGAAGTCCACACGAATCTAGCGGGAAGATTATCTCGGCCGGTCGCCAGAAGCAACGGCGGATTTGCTTTTCGTCCCCGCACCGTCGGAAATGAGCTTTTCTTAAGATCTGTTGGGTTTGGGATGGACGTACCGTTCCATCTCACCGGTCCATTTGAGAAAGCGCCAGAGATTGCCGCGTTCCCGCCACATGAATTCCCAAAACTCCAGGAAGCCGATCTGCGTCATCTTTACTCCGCAATAGGTCTCGATGCGCCACAACAGGTAAGGACTTCGCCACGGCGCCAGCCGGTGGCCTTTGGTCGCGTTCCAGAGAAAACGGACAGGGTAGCGCATGACAATGTGACCGGAACACCATCATAAATAGGAATGACGAGCGGCACGAATAAAAATGGGACTTCGCTGATTCCGGATTTCGGCCTTACCTGCGGCGCATTGACACCGGAAGTTCTCCTGCCGGCGTTGAAGTCTCGACTCGCGTGGCAACCAGCTTTCGCGGCTGTGACCGCGTTGCGTGTTAGAATCCAGTCTCCGCCAGGGATCTTCCTCATATGCCTGACCCAAACGCCCGCCAGAAAGCGGAAGACCACTACTATGCGGCGTTGGACCTGATGGGTGATGGGCACCTGGAAATGGCTGTAGCCGCGTATCAGGAATCGCTGGCTGCCGATCCTACGTTTACCGAGGCGATGCACGGGCTGGCACGCGCCCTCCAGGACTTGCAGCGCTACGACGAGGCTATCGCGGTGTCCCAGCGCATTGCTGAACTCGATCCTGACGACGTGCTGGCGCATACCAGTTTATCGGTGCTTTATCAGAAGAAGGGCATGATTCCCGAGGCTGAGGCTGAGGGGAACAAGGCCAGGATTCTGGGATGGAAGCAGCAGTTGAAGGGGACGAGCTCTTAGGTTTTAGGCTTCTGATTCTTGGCTTTTGCACCGGGTTTTTGCGCAGTCAGATGTGTCATTCGAGGACGTGCAGGAAGGGTTTGTCGCTAAGAGCTAAGAGCCAAAAGCTACAGCTCATACTTCTTCATCAGGTGGCGGAAAGAGCGGTAGGAAATACTGAGCAGGTCGGCAGCTTTGGTTTGCACTCCGTTGGACTGATTCAGTGCATTTTGCAGCAGCGAGCGTTCGATTCCCGCAACGTAGGTTTCCATGCCTACGCCTTCAGGAAGGATCGAGTCTGATCCCTTTTCCGTCAAACCCGGCTGGCCAGCTGCAGCCGCGGCGGCCCGGGCCTTAGGACGCTCGACCGGCAATTCGACGTGCAGTTCGTCTGCTGTCTCCAGAGCAACCGCACGTTCCACCGTATTTTCCAACTGGCGGACATTGCCGGGCAACTCATAACCGCACAGGGAGTTGATCGATTCTTTGTGGACACGCAGAATGCCCCGCCCAGCGGCACTCGCATATTTCTTGAGGAAGTGATTCGCCAGCAAAGGAATGTCCTCCGGCCGTTCACGAAGAGGAGGCACCAGGATAGGGATTACGTTGAGCCGGTAATACAGATCTTCGCGGAAAACGTTTTCAGCTACTGCCTTATCGAGATCGCGGTTGGTCGCGGCGATGACGCGTACGTCAATAGAGATTTCACTGGTACTCCCCACAGGACGAACCGTCCGCTCCTGTAATACGCGCAACAGTTTTACCTGCATGGTCGGTGTCATTTCGCTGATCTCATCCAGGAAAATGGTGCCCCCGCCGGCCACTTCAAACAGTCCGCGCTTGTTTTGGTTAGCACCGGTAAAAGCGCCTTTCAAATAGCCGAACAGTTCGCTTTCGAGCAACGTTTCGGGAAAGGCTCCGCAGTTTACCGACACGAACGGTTCCGTAGCGCGCGGCGAGCAGACGTGAAGCGCGCGCGCCACAAGCTCCTTACCGGTTCCGCTTTCGCCGTGAATGAGGACGGTGCTAGCTGTCGATGCGACGGTGCGGACGGTTTGCTTGAGTTTCTCCATGGCCGTGCTGGAGCCGATGATGTTATCCAATGAGTTCCGAGTCGCGGCATCCCGGCGCAAGGCAAAATTCTGCGTGCTCAGAACAAGTTTCTCGAGGGCGCGATTGATCGCCAGTTTGATCTCGTCCACCAGCCCGGGACTTTTGCGAATGTAATCGGTGGCGCCGCCGGCTTTGACCGCTTCAACCGCGGCTTCATAGTCGTCTACGGCGGTAATGAGGATGACGGCCGAATCGGGCGATATGCGGTGGGCATGGCGAAGCACCTCGATGCCATCAATATTCGGCATCTTAATGTCGGTGACGATGACGTCGTAAAGGGCGCCGTCAATCTTGTTTTTCGCCGCCTGACCGGAGTGTGCGGTTTCGACGCGGTGACCATCGCGGCGCAGTGCGATGTCAAGCATTTCGCAGATGGAGCGCTCGTCGTCGCAGACCAGGATATTAGCCACGAGCCCTCCCTGGTGCGGCCACGGACGCCGGTTCCGCGGGCAGACCGGTTTGCGGCTGGCGCCCAGCGACCTTGCCCAGCCTCAGGGAGAATGTTCTCTCTGTCTCCAAGCGCCGCAGTTTAAGCACGAGAGCAGTTCCCTGACCTTGCCTCGATCGCGCCCACACTTTGCCTTCATGCGCCTGCACAATCTGGTACACAATGGCGAGGCCCAGCCCGGTACCGCCCTCGAAGGTCGATTGGAATGGCTCGAAGATCTTTTCTATCTGCTGCGGGCTCATACCGCTTCCGCTATCGGCAAAACTAAGCTGCCAGTCGGCTCCCAGCGGCTCGATGCCCACAGTGAACGTGCCTCCGCTTGGCATGGCGCGCACCGCATTTTCGCAAAAATTCCAAAATACCTGCTTGATCTTGTCACCATCAGCCAGCACCCAGGCTTCGCGAACCGCAAAGTGACGTTCTATGGAGATGCCGGTGTTCTCTGCGGTCATGCGGTGCTGCATCAGGGTGAGAGTGTCCTCCACGAGCGGTAGCAAGTCGACTTTATCGAAGTGATATTGCTTGCCGCGGGAGTACGCTAGGAAGTCGGAGATGATATTGTTCAACCGCTGAGATTCGCGGGTCACAATTTCGAGCAGTTTTCTGTGCTCCTCGCTCATCTCCGTCGCCGCCGAAAGCATACTGGCGGATCCTGCAATGGAAGTCAGCGGATTGCGGATTTCATGGGCAATAGCCGCCGCCAGGCGTCCTACGGCAGCCAGACGGTCTTGCATGCGAACTTCCCGCTCCAGACGCCGGATCTCGGTTAAGTCGTCGAGAGCGTAGACATAGCCCAATACTCCCCGACCCGGCACGGTCAAAGCGGCGACTCGGACCCGAAACGTCTTGCGGTAGGCGCCTGGCGCATCAAGCCGAACTTCAGCGTGCGACCTCTCTGATTCCATGTTTGGCAATGCATCCAGGAAAAGTTTGTTGACGGGAGTGCCAAGCAGCTCGCTATGAAAACGCTCGAGAAGTTTTTGCGCGGCGCTATTGACCAGAGTAATGCGGCCGTCGAGACCAGTAGTAATGAGTCCGCTGCTGATGGAGTGAATAATGTTCTCATGCAGGGCTTGAAGGTTCTCCAACGCCCCGCTGGCGTCCTTGAGTTCGACCCGCACTTGCCGCAGCTTAGCGGCCAGCAGGCCACCAAGATAAGCCACGGCGAGGAAGGCAAACAGGTTAACGAAGATGATCGCTTGCAACGCCTTCAGTTCTGGATGGGTAGTGCAATAAGAATGGACGAGGCCATAGTAATTGAGCTCAAGAACTGTGCCGTAGAGGATGAAAGCCAGCGCCGCGACCAAATGCGCCCATACTCGCGGCAACAGGACGCTGGCAACGATAATGACCAGGGGATAAAGAAAATTCAGCGAGCTATCCCAGCCCCCGGTCTCGTGCACCACCAGGCTGACCAGGGCAAGGTCGGTAAGAACTTGCAATGACGCCTGTAGCCGGTGCTCCTGCCAGAAGGAAAGCAGAAGGACGTAAAAAAGCGACAGCGTGTACCACAACAGAATCGTGCCGATGAACAGTCGCAGGGGGAGTGGAGTCGGCGTGAAGTGTGCAACCAGCAACTCCAGACCGAGGAGGAATGTCAGTATAAGAATTCGAACCTTGACCAGCCAGGCCAACCAATTCCGCTCGTCGAAGGTCGATTGCATTGCGATCCTAGTGAATCTTAAAACGGGCTATTTTGCCCTCATCCCGCCGTTTCTCTGCGAGCCCGGCGAAGTAGCGAGTCCGATATGTTAAGCAGACCGGCTCGCCTGAGCGACCCGGTCTGCGGACGTTTCGATTCCTCTAGCCCGCCAGTTTTGCGATCATGGCAAACAGCGGCATGTAGAGCGCAATCACAATGCCGCCCACACTGACGCCCAGCAAGGCGATGATGACCGGTTCCAGCATGGCCAGCATGTCTCGGGTGGCCGCGTCCACTTCCTCCTCGTAGAAGTCGGCGATCTTCTGGAGCATGGAATCCATGGCGCCCGTAGCTTCGCCGACTCCGATCATCTGCGTCACCATGTTCGGGAATACACCACACTCTCTGAGGGGATCAACGATAGTGCGTCCCTCTTCAATGGCCTTGCGCACCTTCAACAGAGCCTCTTCCAGCACTGCGTTGCCGGAAGTCTTGGCTGTAATAGACAACCCTTCCAGGATGGGGACGCCAGATGTAATCAGGGTACCGAGAGTACGTGTAAAACGCCCAACCGCGATCTTGCGCAATAACGAACCCATGACGGGAAGATGGAGCAGCATCTTATCGAAGTAGTAGCGTCCCCGCGGATGCTTACGCATCTGCTTGACGCCAAACACTGCGCCCGCCCCACCGACGAGAAACAGCCACCAAAAGCTTTGCACGAATGCGCTCAGACCCATGACGATGCGCGTGGGTAAGGGAAGGGTTACTCCCAGGCCGGCAAACAGGTTTGCAAAGATCGGCACCACAAACTTGAGCAGTGCGCCCACGATTAATACTGCCATGCTCACAACTGCGACGGGATAGATCAGCGCCGACTTGACCGCGGACCGCAGGCGGACGGCTTTCTCAACGTAGGTGGCAAGACGCTGCAATATAACGTCGAGAATACCGCCGGTCTCACCCGCCTCCATCATGTTGGTGGTCAGATCGTCGAATATCTTGGGATATTGCCGCATGGCGTTGGCCAGAGTAGCGCCGCCTTCCACCGTGGTGCGTACTCCATTGAGCGTCTTCTGGAATGATTGGTTCTCCTGATTGGCGGCGAGAATCTCCAGACACTGCACCAGTGGCAGACCGGCATCGATCATGACCGAGAACTGGCGAAAGAAAATCGCGATTTCCTTGGTCTTGACTTTGCCCGAGCCGAAAGTGGGCATGGCGAATTCCTTGCCCTTCTCCCGGATCGCTCCCGGCGTGATGCGCTCGCGCCGCAACTGCTGCGCCAGCACCTGTTTATTTGTCGCCATTCGCTCCCCGGCAACTTTTTGTCCGCCGGCATCTTTACCCGAAAATGTGAAAACTGGCATGGTTTTGACCTCTCCTCGCTGTGCGACTTGTCTGTCGAAATCCTTCGCGGCTGGTTTCTCTTCACCCCCATCCTGCCGCCACCCGCAGGACGAGCCCTATGACTGTCTATGCTTCACCCTAGCGTTTCGAAGGCGCTGCCCCTCGGGCCAGGGTTGTCCCGGCTGTCGTGGGCTTATGCAACAACCCTGTCCCACGGTTGATCATTTCCTGCAACTCATCCTGGTTGCTGGAGCGCTGCATCGCAACTTCCAGCGAGATCTGTTTCTGGAAGTAAGCGGTTGCCAGCGCCTGGTTGAATGTCTGCATGCCGAACTTCTCCTGCCCAGCCTGCATGGAGGAATAAATCTGATGGATTTTGTCTTCGCGGATCAGGTTTCGGATGGCAGCGTTGGGCGTCATGATTTCCATAATCATGGCGCGGCCCTTGCCATCGATCTTGGGCAGCAGGGTCTGACACAGGATCCCTTCCAACACCAGCGATAACTGCGCGCGAATTTGCGGCTGCTGGTGTGCCGGGAAGACGTCAATGATTCGGTTGATCGTGGAGGATGCAGAATTGGTATGCAGTGTCCCGAAGGTCAAGTGGCCGGTCTCAGCGATACGCAGCGCCGACTCGATAGTTTCGAGATCGCGCATTTCGCCGATCAGCACCACATCCGGATCTTCACGGAGCGCGGCGCGCAGCGCGTCGGTAAAGCTCCTGGTGTCGGCGTGCAGTTCGCGCTGATT
>Ga0137383_10002123_pt1 | contig 12011 bp, 9 predicted proteins | sample SagtaG_19_FD_104817 | JGI IMG/M metagenome (GOLD analysis project Ga0137383, IMG submission 104817) | Vadose zone soil microbial communities from Sagehorn Ranch, Mendocino, California, USA - Sage2_R_40_16 metaG | ecosystem: Environmental > Terrestrial > Soil > Vadose zone | place: USA... | reverse complement strand
TTTACTGTGATGGAGAAGGACCCGAATCATCATTCGAGCCTTTACGGCGATTTCGTCGATCATTCGGGCCGCGTAGTGCGTGCCGGCGTCAGTGTCCACATCGATTCTGCGCCGAGCGGAACCCATTTCGCTGGCGCGGCGATGAAGTGGTTCCTGCGTCTCACCGGTGAAGGCGTCGGAATGCACATCGGCATTCTGCCCGGTTATCCCGCATCCCACGGCTGCATTCGCGAATCGGTCGACGGCGCAAAGTTATTTTACGATCACGTCAAAGTCGGCACGCCGGTCGATGTCGGCGATTACTGAATCAACTTTCGGCGCAAAGTTTCAAAGGCTGCCTGCGCGGTGAGTTGTTTGAACGTCTCACGGTCGCTTGGGAAAAATAATTTCCTGACTTTTGTTTGTCCGTCGGACGCGAGCGCGACATAAACTGTTCCCACCGGTTTTTCGCTCGAACCGCCGCTCGGTCCGGCGATGCCGGTCGTCGCAAGCGCATATGTCGATCTTGCGCGTTTGCGTGCGCCATCTGCCATCGTGCGCGCGACCCGTTCGCTGACCGCGCCATGCTCCTCGATCAGTTTTGGGTCGATTCCGAGGATGTCGATCTTCGCTTCGTTCGCATAGCAAACATATCCTGCGAGCAAAACCGCGGAGGCCCCGGCCACATTCGTAATCCGGCTCGCGAGCAATCCGCCCGTGCACGACTCGGCAATTGCGAGCGTCTGTTTTTTCTTGATGAGCAATTTGACCAGCACTTCTTCGAGCGTTTCGTCGTCCGCAGTGAAAATTAAATCACCGAGTTCCGATCGAACAAATTGATCGGCCTGATCAAGCGCGGCGCGGTCGCCGATGATCCGCACGTCGACTTCGCCCGGTCGCGCGCAATAACCGAGCTCTACTCCTGGAATTGAAAGAACTTTTCTGCCGATCGCTTCTTCGATCAGCGACTCGCCCACACACGCAATCTTGTAAAATCGCCGCTCGAATCGTGGTGGACCTGGGACAATCGAACGCAAGATCGACATCCCCGATTCGCGAAACATCGGTTGCAACTCGCGCGGCGGGCCCGGCAGAAGAAAGATGTGTGGCGAACGAATCTGCGGATTGATATCGGCTTTCAAATACAATCCCGACGCACTTCCGTTTTCGTTTGGCAGAATTTGCGCGCCGTCCGGCACCTCGGCTTGGTGCGCGATGCTGGAAACCCATTTGATTCCGCGCGCTTTGAGTCGCTCTTTCAATGACGCGAGCAGTTCCGCGTTCTTGCGCAATTCCAAACCGAGCAACTTAGCAACGACGTCTCGAGTGATGTCGTCGCTCGTCGGACCGAGCCCGCCTGTGACGAAGACGATTTCCGCCCGCGAAAATAATTCCCGCAGGCTTTCACCAATCGCCGCGCCGTCACCGACCGTTCGGCGTTCATCGATCCGTAAGCCCAGCGCAAAAATCTCGCGCGCGATAAAGGCCAGATGCGTGTCGTGCACGTCGCCCGCCAGAAGCTCGGTGCCGGTGTTAAGAAGAACGGCGCGCATGTCGGCAACGTGATTCGTTAAGAAATTACAACGTTACAAGGGAAGCTGTAACCCTTGTAACCTTGTAACGCTTCTAACTTTTTTAACCTGCGGCCGAAGGCTGTCAGGCGGCGTCTTTGTCCTGCTTCTTGCGAATCAGCGGCAGCTTTTTGCCTTCGACCACGGCACGATTAATCGTGACTTCAGCGATATCTTCCCGACTCGGCACGTCATACATGATGTCGAGCATGATCCGCTCGAGCATCGAGCGCAGCGCGCGAGCACCGGTACCCTTCGTGACCGATTGCGCGGCCAGAGCGCGCAACGCGTCTTTGGTCACCGTCAGCCGTACGCCTTCCATCGAGAAGAGCTTGGTGTATTGCTTGATCATAGCGTTCTTTGTCTCAGTCAGAATTGCCACCATCTCTTCTTCAGTTAAGGCATCCAGTGAACTGACCACTGGCAAACGGCCGATAAATTCCGGAATCATTCCGAATGAAAGCAAATCTTCCGGCTCAACGTGCCGGATCGCTTCTTTGCGCGCCGCCTCCTCGACTTCAAGCGTCGGACTGCCAAAGCCCATCACTTTTTGTCCGATCCGTTTCTGAATGATTTTGTCGAGTCCGATGAACGCGCCGCCGCAAATGAACAAAATCTTCTCGGTGTTGACCTGAATATATTCCTGGTGCGGGTGTTTCCGGCCGCCCTGCGGCGGAACGTTGCAGGTGCTGCCTTCGAGAATTTTAAGCAACGCCTGCTGCACGCCTTCGCCTGAAACGTCGCGCGTAATTGAAACGTTGTCGGTCTTGCGGCCGATCTTATCGATCTCATCGATGTAAACGATCCCGATCTCCGCACGCTTTACGTCGTAATCGGCGTTCTGCAACAAGCGCAAAATAATGTTCTCGACGTCTTCGCCGACATAACCGGCTTCTGTCAGCGTGGTCGCGTCCGCAATGCAGAATGGAACATCGAGAATTCGAGCCAGGGTTTTAGCGAGGAGCGTTTTGCCGGACCCAGTCGGTCCAATTAAGAGGATGTTGCTCTTCTCGATTTCAACTTCGGCAAACGGATCGGGTTGGAACGCCGCCGAAGAATCGGTCGCCGACGATGTTTGCAGGACCCGTTTGAAATGATTGTGCACGGCCACCGAAAGCGTTTTCTTGGCAACATCCTGTCCGATCACGTACTGGTCGAGCAACCGGCGAATCTCCTGCGGCTTCGGGACGCGAATGTTGGAAGATTGCCGCCGCGCGTCTTCGTTCAGTTCCTTGTCGAGAATACTTTTGCAGACGTTGATACAACTATCGCAAATATAAACGCCCGGCCCGGCAATGAGCTTGCGCACCTCGGCGTGGCTCTTGCCACAGAACGAGCACATGGTAAGGTTGGTCGCGCGCGCCATATTTGCCGTTAAGGGAGCAGCTTCTATTCCTCCGATTTCCGCCCGGAGCTGCGCTCAGACTGATCGCCCGATTGGGCGCCGTCGAGTCCTTTCACTTCCTTACGAGACTTGATCACTTCATCCACCAACCCGTAAGCCTTCGCCTCGGCCGCCGACATATAATAATCGCGGTCTGAATCGAGCCGCACCTGTTCTTCAGGTTTGCCCGTGTGCTGGGAAATAATTTTGATCAAGCGCTTCTTCAACTTAAACATGTAGTCGACCTGGCGCTCGACGTCGCTGGCCGCACCCTGCGCGCCACCCGAGACCTGGTGGATCATGATGTCGGAGTTCGGCAGCGCGAATCGTTTGCCTTTTGTTCCCGCGCAAAGCAGAACCGCCGCCATGCTCGCGGCCATGCCGAGGCAATACGTCGTCACGTCGCAGGTTAGAAACTGCATCGTGTCGTAAACCGCCAGCCCCGACGTCACATTGCCGCCCGGTGAATTGATATAGACGTTTATGTCCTTTTTCGAATCTTCCATCTGCAAGAAGAGCAACTGCGCGATCACCAGATTCGCAATGTGATCGTCAATTGGCGTTCCAATGAAAACGATGCGGTCTTTGGGCAACCGCGAATAAATGTCATAGCTGCGCTCGCCGCGGCCAGTCTGCTCCACCACCATCGGCACCAGCACCGATTGCGAGAGATTTTCACGACGTTCGCTCATGGTTTATTTTCCGCGGTGTTTTCTTGTGAAACCGGCTGGACGCTAACATTCGCCTTTAGGAAATCAAGAGTCTTACCGAGCAGAATCTGTTCCGCGAGCGCGTTAAGTCCGTCGTGCTCTTCGAGTTCCTTCCGCATTTTATCGCTGGAAATATTGTAGTGCTGCGCCTCCTGTCGAATCCGAAGATCGATATCTTCCTTCCGCACTTCGATTTTTTCCTGCTCGGCTATTCGCTCGAGAATAAAATTAGTTTTCAACCGGTGATGCGCGACGCTTGCCGCAGTCTCAATTAGCTCCTTCTCCTTGTCCTTCAGCATTTCGTCAGGAATTCCCCGCGCCCGATTTCGCTGCACCAATTCAGCCAACGCCCGCTTCGTCTCGTTGCGAAGCAAACTTGGCGGCAGATCGAACTGAATCTTTTCCTGCAAATATTTCACGATCTGCGCTTCCTTCGCTCGCTCGACCTCGTGCTCTTTTTCATGCTCGAGATCGTGCTCGATCGTGTGACGAAGTTCGGCCAGCGATTTTCCAGGAAGCAATTTGTTCGCAAACGCGTCGTCGACTGCCGGCAGCACCTTCTCTTTAATCTCCCGCAGCGCAACCGTGTAGCTAGCCTGTTTGCCGGCCAATTCTTTGACCAGAAAATCCGCCGGAAGATCGACAACCACCGTGCGCGTCTCATCCGGCTTTTGTCCAACGATCTGCTCGCAGAATTTCGGGAGAAAATTGTCCGCCGCCAAATGCAGCCAGAATTTCTTGCCGCCGTGCAAATTCTTGCTCGCCTTCGGGGCGACTTCGCTGATCGGTTTACCGTCAACCGTTCCTTCAAAATCGACTACCACGAAATCCTCCATCTGCGCGCCGCGCCCCTGCACATCGACAAAGTCCGCGGTTTGGTCGCGCAACCGCTCCAGCGTCGCTTCGATCTCCGCCTCGGTCACTTTCGTGTCTGGTACCTCGACCCGAATATTTTTGTAGTCGGGCAATTTAAACTCCGGTGCGATCACCACCGTCGCTTGAAAGCGCATCGACTTGTCGTCCCCGAAGTGGACGTCTTCCAAGTTCGTCAACGACGCGACCCGCAAGTTTTTCTGCTCGATCGCTTCGCGATAACTCTTGGAGACAAGCTTCTTTGTCACTTCGTCTCGAATTTCTTTCCGAAATCGTTTGTCGATCACCGCCCGCGGCGCTTTGCCCGGCCGATAACCGGGAATTTTCGCAAACCGCGCGAAGCTATTGGCGATTGTGTCCCATTCCTTCGATACCTCTTCCGCCGGCAATTCGATCTTTAGCGTCGAAATCGATTCCGGCTTTTTTTCCACCTGAACCTTCATGAGCGAAGGCGACGTTACCGACGCGCGATGCCCTGTGCAAATTACACCACTACTTCCTATTAAATTTTGTGAGCTGCGAAAACACGCACTGCCAGCGGCCGCCTTGCTTCACAAAGAAATCTGTCGCTCGCTCTCGAGTACTAAATTCTTGTCCCGCGAATTTCCCCTTCGTCGTCGTCAGTGCCGTGACAATGGCGGTGTCTCCATAGGCGCGAACCTTGACATCGTCGGACTCCATCATCTCATGGGTTAAAGCGCCCGATTTGATCGCGCTAAGAAAACGCGACTTGTCGATAACGCCTCCGTCCGAGTCGATGATGACCCAGTCGTCGGCAAGGAATTGGCCGATCGCTTCCGCGTCGTTCTGCGTGACGGCTCGCGCGAATTCCTTTTCCAATTTCAATAGTTCTTCCTCCACGGCGTTGCTCCTGTTTTGGCAAGACACTGTAAGCGCAAACATTGCGCAAATAACAGCCCGCTTCATACTTGTTCGCCGCGGACATAGACGCAATGCGCTTGCGAAAACCCAAACCAGTAGGCGATCTCGCGATAATCTTCGCAGTCGAACACTGCGAGGTTCGCGAGTTTGCCGGGTTCCAACGACCCGATCTTATCGCCGCGATTTAACGAATACGCCGCATTGATCGTCGCCCCGGTGATCGCCTCCGCGGGTGACATTTTCATTTGCGTGCAAGCGAGCGACAAAACCATTGGCATCGACGGCGTCGGCGACGAACCCGGGTTGAAATCGGTTGCGAGCACAACGGCGAGACCAGCTTCAATCATTTCGCGCGCGCGCGGATAGGATGTCGATCCAAGTGCATAAACCGATCCAGGTAACAGGACCGGCTGCACGTTTCGAGATTTCAACGCCGCGATCCCTTGGTCGGCTGTTTTTTCCAAATGATCCGCCGTTGTCGCGCCGAGTTCTGCCATCAACTTCGCGCCGCCTGAATTTGTCAGTTGATCGACATGGCCACGAAGTTTGAGCCCAAGCTTCTTCGCTGCCGTCAGAATCCCGCGTGATTGCTCGATGTCGAAATAACCGCGCTCACAGAAGACATCACAAAACTTCGCCAGTTTTTCTTTCGCGACGCGTGGCAACATCTGGTTGATCACAAGATCGACATATTCGCCTGGCGAGGTGTCACGCGGGACCGCGTGCGCGCCCAGAAATGTTGGAACAACCTCGAGTGCCGTCTTTTGGTTGAGTTGGCGCATTACGCGCAGAATTTTCAATTCATCCTCAAGTGTGAGGCCGTAGCCCGATTTCACTTCAACGGTTGTGGTTCCGCATTTCAGAAACCATTCCGCATGTTTCTTCGCCCGCGCGAAAAGATCGGCCTCGCTCGCCACGCGCGTCTTCTCGACCGTTGACCAAATCCCGCCACCGGCTTTAGCGATTTGTTCGTACGTCTCGCCACGGGAGCGGCGTTCGAAATCGTCCACACGGTTTTCAGCGAAAACCAAATGAGTGTGCGCATCGACAAATCCTGGCAAAACAATGCGCCCGCCAAGATCGACAATCTCCGCGTCACCGGCTTGCTTTTCGATTTCGTTACTCGGCCCGACGATATCGATCTTGCCATCGCGAATGAGCATTCCGCCGGCGCGAATCATTCCGAGGTCGGACAATTCATTGCCGACGCGCGGGCGTTTCGGACCCGCCAACGTGACGAGCTGCGACGCGTGAAGAAGAGCGAGAGACTTCAAGTCAGTTTGCTCTGCACGATCTGATCGATCTTCTTAAACGCGGACTCTGAATCTCCCTGCAGCTGACGAACTTTCTTCTGAAGATCGGATTTGAATTTTTCATCCTTCAGGTTGGCGAGATTAATCCGAACATTCAACACTGCTCCATCAATGCACGCACGGGTCGCACAAATTCCGACACCTACATCCGAAATCGAATTCGGATTCCCCTTCTCCGCCATTTCCGCCAGCAACTGGTACGATTTCGACGCCGTTTCCATCACTTTCAGTGGAATTTCCGCCGCGTATTTCGTCGCTGATTCCACTGCGGCTGCGCGCGACGCTTTTTCTTCCGCGGATTGTTTTGGCAACGCCAACGCGTCCATCACGTTGTTGAAAGCAGCGGTGTCTTCGTCGACGAGCTCCAGCAACTCGTCTTTGAGCTGCTGCGCTTTCACCGCCCACTTGCTGAAATACTCAAGTTTATCGTCCCAACCGCGTTTGCCAGCCGAGAGGTTCGCCACCATTCCCCCAAGTGACGCCCCAAGCGCGCCCATCAACGCCGCGACCGATCCGCCGCCCGGCGCGGGAGAATCGCTCAATGTTTCATTGCAAAACTCGCGCAGGTTCATTTTCACAAGCGATTTCGAATCGGATTCAATCTTTAATTCAATCACTTTTTCCTTCGGATCGAAATGTTTCAGTTCGCTCAGTCCCATCGAGCGGACGGCGATCTCGATCAGTTCTTCCTCGGAAGCGCCTTCCGACCATTTTTGTTTTCGCAAAAAATAGTGGCCCGCATCGGTGAGACATTTTTTTGGAACCATGCCGACGATTTCTGAGCCGGTGACACGAAGACCGCGTTTGCTCGCTGCTTCGAAGCAGGCGTCAAACCCCGCGTGCAACGGCGTTTCCTCGATGTTAGTCAGGTTCATGGAAACTTGCGCGATCCCATATTCCTTCACGAACCAACCAATCGCTTTCACGTGCTTCAACATTCCAGGAACACGGACCGGCTCGCCGTTTGCGTCGAGAACCTTTTTTCCCGAAGGCGTACCATCTTCCGTTTTGAACCGACCCTGCTCTCGAACGTCGAACGCGACCGAGTTGGCGCGTCGGACAGATTTCGTGTTCAAGTTGACGTTGTAGGCGACAAGAAATTCTCGCGCGCCAATCGCGGTCGCGCCCGCCTTCTCGTTTAATTTCGCCAGCCCGAAATCAGGTTTCCATTCCGGCTGTCTTATCTTCTCAGAGAAACCTTCGTACTCGCCGGCGCGAATCACCGCGAGATTAGACCGCGACTTATCCTTGGCGGCTTTTTCGTAGAGATAGACTGGGATCTTTAATTCTTCGCCAACGCGCTTGCCGAGCTGTTGCGCGCAGGCAATCGCTTCTTCCCAACTGACATTACTCACCGGAATAAACGGGCAAACATCGGTCGCGCCCATGCGCGGATGCGCGCCTTTGTGTTTGCGCATATCGATCAGCTCCGCCGCTTTTTTAATTCCGCGGAAGGCCGCTTCGACTGCGGCTTCAGGATTGCCGACAAAAGTCACCACGGTGCGATTCGTGGTCGCGCCAGGATCGACATCGAGCAGCGAAACGCCGTCAGTCGACTTAATCGCATCGCTAATTTGCCTAATGATGTTCTCGTCCCGGCCTTCCGAGAAATTCGGCACGCACTCGATCAGCTTTTGCATGCTCAATCGCGCGGCTTGGGCTGCATCGGGATGTCGATCTTGTGTTTCGCCGCGAAATCGATTGCGCGCGAGTAACCGGCATCGGCGTGGCGAAGCACGCCCATTCCCGGATCGCTTGTCAAGACCCGCTCCAATCTTCGTTTCGAATTTTCGCTGCCATCAGCAACCATGACCATTCCGGCATGTTGCGAGTAACCGATGCCGACACCGCCGCCATTGTGAATTGAAATCCAAGACGCACCGGCGGCCGTGTTGATGAGCGCGTTGAGCAACGGCCAATCGGCGATCGCGTCGCTGCCATCTATCATCCCTTCGGTTTCGCGATTCGGGGATGCGACTGAACCAGCGTCGAGGTGATCGCGGCCGATCACGATCGGCGCTTTGATTTCGCCGCGTTTGACGAGCTCGTTCATGGCGACACCGAACTCCGCACGCTCGCCGTAACCGAGCCAGCAAATCCGCGCGGGCAATCCTTGAAATTGGATCCTCTCTTTCGCCAGTTTCATCCAGCGCGCAAGCGTTTGATTTTTGGGAAATAATTCGAGCGCGAGCTTGTCCGTGCGCACGATGTCTTCCGGCTCGCCGCTCAACGCGACCCAACGAAAGGGGCCGCGGCCCTCGCAAAAAAGCGGACGAATATATTCGGGAACGAAGCCGGGAATATCAAATGCGTTCTTGATACCAGCTTTCTGCGCCTGGGCGCGAATGTTGTTGCCGTAATCGAACGTGATCGCACCCTTCTTTTGTAACGCCAGCATGGCTTCAACGTGCACTGCCATCGATTGCATCGAGCGCTCGATGTATTCGTCTGGATTCTTTCTCCGCAGCGCGAGCGCGGCCTTCAACGGCATTCCATTCGGCACATAGCCGTTGAGCGCGTCGTGCGCGCTCGTTTGATCGGTGAGAACATCGGGATCAACCCCGCGCTTCACAATTTCGGGCAAAACGTCAGCGCAATTGCCAACCAGTCCGACCGAACGCGGAAGTCGATCGTTGCGCGCTGTTTCAATTATCTTCAACGCTTCATCAAGCGAGCGCGCGATCTTATCGCAATAACCGCTCTTCAATCTTTTCTCGATCCGGGCTGGATCGACTTCGACGCCGAGAAAAACCGCGCCGTTCATCGTCGCAGCAAGGGGTTGCGCGCCGCCCATTCCGCCGAGCCCGCCGGTCAGAACAAATTTTCCTTCTAGGGAACCACCAAAATGTTCTCTTCCAGCAGCAGCGAAAGTTTCAAATGTTCCTTGCACGATGCCCTGGCTTCCAATGTAAATCCACGAACCGGCAGTCATCTGGCCGTACATCGTCAGGCCGAGTCGCTCGAGCCGATTGAATTCAGAATAATTCGACCAGTTGCCGACAAGATTTGAATTCGCGATTAGAACACGCGGTGCTTCATCGTGTGTCCGGAATTTTCCAACCGGTTTGCCGGATTGAACCAGCAACGACTCATCGTTTTCCAATTCGCAGAGCGAACGAACGATCGCGTCAAATGCATCCCAACTGCGCGCGGCCCGGCCGGTGCCGCCGTAAACGATCAGTTGATCCGGATTCTCGGCGACATCCGGATCCAGATTGTTCATCAGCATCCGCATGGCCGCCTCCTGGTGCCATCCTTTGCAGCTCAATTCGCTCCCGCGCGGAGCGCGAAGAGTCCGAGGTGCGAGCCGCACTGGCATTGGACTGGCGGATTGGTTCCCGCTCATAAATCGTCGAATGCGCCGGCGCGAATCTTCTCAGCCAGTTTTGCGATGTCGCCGGACAACGGCCGGTCGGTTGTCAGCGGCGGCGCAACTTGCCTAACGAGTCCGAACGCGCGCTCGACACCTTTGCCGGCTCGCAATGGCCGGCGCTGCTCTAGCGCTTCCGCCGCCGTGAGCAGCTCAATCGCGAAAAGATTCTCGGCAAGATCGACAATCGACCGCAATTTGAGCGCACTCGTCATCCCCATGGAAACGTGGTCCTCCTTTCCGCCCGAAGTCGTGACATTATCGACACTCGCCGGATGAGCGAGCACGCGAGCTTCGTTGACCAATGATGCTGCCGCGACCTGCGCGATCATGAAACCTGACTCAACACCAGGCCGACGGGCCAGGAATGCCGGCAAACCCTCGCTTTTATCGGGATTGACCAAACGATCGATTCGGCGCTCGGCGATGTTTATTAAATCAGTCAGGGCGATTGCGGCGTAATCGAAACCAAACGCGAGTGGCGCACCGTGAAAATTTCCGCCGGAAACAACATCGCCGGTTTCAATGAACACCAGTGGATTATCGGTCGCGGATGCGGATTCGACCGACAAAATTTGTTCGCAATGAGCCAGAACATCGCGCACGGCACCGTGCACTTGCGGCATGCAACGAACGCTGTAGGCGTCCTGGACGCGCGGATCGTTTTTGCGATGCGACTCTCGAATTTCGCTGTCCTGCAAGAGCGAGTTCAAATGCGCGGCGACAGTTTTTTGTCCTTGATGAGGTCTTGCATCGTGCAGCCGCGGATCAAACGCTGCCGGCGTGTCGCGCAAACCTTCGAGCGTCATCGCGCCAGCAACATCGGCAACGTTCGCCAGGCGCTTCGCGCGCAAGATCGAAAATCCCCCGACCGCATGCATCGCTTGAGTGCCGTTCAATAACGCGAGACCTTCTTTGGCTTCCAATTGCACCGGTTTTAATTTGGCGCGTCTGAACGCTTCGCCGCTTTCCATTCGCCTTCCATCAAAAAATGCTTCGCCTTCGCCGAGCAAACTCAGAGCGAGATGCGCCAATGGCGCGAGGTCGCCACTTGCACCGACCGATCCTTTTTCGGGAACAACTGGATGCACCCGCTGATTAAGCATCTCACAAAGCAGTTCAATGACTTCCGGGCGAATGCCGCTGAAGCCGAGCGCGAGAACGTTTGCGCGCAGCAACATCATCGCGCGCACTTCGGGCTCGGATAAAGGCGGACCGATGCCGCAGGCGTGACTGCGAACGAGATTCAATTGAAGCGCGCCGATTTCGTCGACAGGGATTCGTACGTCCGCGAGTTTGCCAAAGCCAGTGTTGACGCCATACACAACCGCGTCGCGCGTCACGATGTCGTCTACAACTTTGCGCGACGCCAAAACGCGCGGACGCGCCGAAGCCGCGACTTGGACTGGTTCGCGTCCATAGGCAACGGAGGCAATCTCCTCGAGTGAGAGCGGGCTACCGCTTAATTCCATGAAACCAATTTTAATGACAACTCGAGCAAATGGAAGGCGGCGGCGCGTCTATCACCTGCGCTTCGGCTCCATTTGGGCGGATTGATGATCTTGGAGCCAGGCGGTTTCCTGGAGATCTTCTTTCCACGCTGTAATTCCCGAATGGGGATGCCCTCCCAACTGACCAACCAAGTAGCGATGTCCGATCTCGTAGTCGCGGTCTTTTCTCACTGGGCACCAAAATAATCGGCCGGCCTTGCGCCAGCCATCGAGGACGATCCCATCGATGAAAGGCTGGTTCCGTGCCGTGACGACCAAACCATTATTCTCATCGGGTTCTTTCGCGTAAGCAGCGCCCCAGTGAAGGACAAGGGTCTTGAAATGAAACTCTTTCAAGCGCGAGCCAATATCGCGGGTATAATCAGCACAGATGCCGCGCTTTCTCGCGCCAATGTTGATCAGGAAATTGTGGATCGCA
>Ga0137383_10002098_pt1 | contig 12063 bp, 12 predicted proteins | sample SagtaG_19_FD_104817 | JGI IMG/M metagenome (GOLD analysis project Ga0137383, IMG submission 104817) | Vadose zone soil microbial communities from Sagehorn Ranch, Mendocino, California, USA - Sage2_R_40_16 metaG | ecosystem: Environmental > Terrestrial > Soil > Vadose zone | place: USA... | reverse complement strand
TGGCGATGTCATCGAGCCGGACGACGGTCTGGTGGCCATCGGTTCCGGCGGAACTTTCGCGCTCTCTGCCGCCCGCGCGCTTGTGAAGCATTCGAAACTCAATGCCAAGGACCTGGCCATGGAGGCCATGCGCATCGCCAGCGAAATTTGCATTTTCACCAACGCCAACTTTACAGTCGAAGAGCTCTAGGGGTCAGGCATGAGAACGCGACAAGCTGTTTTCACGCATCAAAGGAACCGAGCAACTCATGACCACTAAGCCCGAAAAAGAAGTGATCTACGCACCGGGAGGAAACGGCGCCGAGCCCGTCGAGGGGCAGGAACTTCTCCCCGCCCTCGATGACATGACGCCGCGCGAAATCGTCGCGGAGCTCGACAAGTATATCGTCGGGCAGACGGCCGCCAAGCGCGCCGTCGCCGTGGCCTTGCGCAACCGCGTCCGCCGCCAGAAGCTTCCGCCGGAAATCGCCGAAGACGTGCTGCCCAAAAACATTCTGATGATTGGCCCCACCGGCGTCGGAAAAACGGAAATTGCCCGCCGGCTGGCGCGCCTCGCGGGCTGCCCGTTCGTCAAGGTCGAAGCTTCGAAATACACCGAAGTCGGCTACGTCGGCCGCGATGTGGAATCCATGGTGCGCGATCTCGTCGAGACTTCCATTGACATGATCCGCGAGGAAAAACTCGACGAAGTCGCCGACCGCGCCGAGCAGGCCGCGGAGGAACGCGTGCTCGACCTGCTGCTTCCGCCGGCACCTCCTCCCGCGCCCGGCACTCCGGACGCCGAAATTGCCGCGCAGCGGGAACAGACCCAGCGCACACGCGAAAAGCTGCGCCTCCAACTGCGCGAAGGCAAGCTCGACCAGCGCATGGTCGACCTCGAAGTCCGCGAGCGCGCCATGCCCGCGTTCGAAATCATCTCCAACCAGGGCGTCGAAGAGATGGACGTCAATATCAAGGACATGCTCTCCGGCATGTTCGGCCAGCAGAAGAAAAAACGCAAAATGAGCGTCGCCGACGCTTTCGAATACTTGATCCAGGAAGAAGAAAACAAGCTCCTCGACATGGACCAGGTCACCCGCGTGGCCGTGGAGCGCGCCGAGCAGATGGGCATCATCTTCATCGATGAAATCGATAAGGTCGCCGGCCGCGAATCCGGCCACGGCCCGGACGTTTCCCGCGAAGGCGTGCAGCGCGACATTTTGCCCATTATCGAAGGCACCACCGTCAACACGCGCTACGGCATGATCCGTACCGATCACATCCTCTTCATCGCTGCCGGCGCGTTTCACGTCACCAAGCCGTCCGATCTGATCCCCGAGCTTCAGGGGCGCCTTCCCATTCGCGTCGAGCTGCACTCCCTCAAGGAAGAAGATTTTATTCGCATTCTGACCGAACCGAAGAATGCGCTGATCAAGCAGTACGTCGCGCTGCTGGAGACCGAAGGCGTCAAGCTCAACATCACCGAAGATGCCGTCGCCGCCGTCGCCCGCTTCGCCACCAGCGTGAACGAACAAACCGAAAACATCGGCGCCCGCCGCCTGCACACCATCCTCGAAAAAGTTCTCGACGAAATCTCGTTCGAAGCGCCCGACCTCAAGAAGAAAAACGTGAAGGTTGACGCCGCCTACGTCACCAAGCAGCTCGCGGATATCGTCAAGAATCAGGATCTGAGCCGCTACATTCTCTGATTCTCAAAACTTGAAAATGGAAAATAAGGAAGGGACGGGAATTCACATCGCCAGACGCCCCGCGCAAATCTTTGCCCTTTTCCATTTTCCTTTTTCCATTCTCCTGCTAACGTCCGGCTGCGGCGCTCCCGGCGATCCCGTTCCGCCTTCGCCGCCGGTTCCCGCCGCGATCAAGGATCTCACCGCCCACCAGGCCGGGGACGGTGCGCAACTTTCCTTCACCCTCCCAGCGAACTCCATCTCCGGAGAAAAACTGCCAGCACCGCCTGCGGTCGAAATCCTCCGCGGCACCGTCAGACCCGACGGTTCGGCCGATGCCAAGTCATTCCGCGTTGTTTACACCATTCCCGGGGCTCTCGTGGACAGTTATCGATCCGACGGCCAAGTGCGCTTCACCGATCCCATCGCGTCCGAGGAAACCAAAGCGCATCCCGGGGGCGCGGTCACCTACATCGTTCGAACGCGCGCTTCGCAGAAACGCGCTTCCACGGATTCGAACGTTGTCACGCTGCGCATGTTTCCTGTTCCGGCGCGCATCGCTTCCCTGGAGGCTCGCGTAACCGAGTCGGCGGTCGAATTGACCTGGCCGGTCCCGGCCCGCACCGCCGCCGGGGAGCCCGCGCCAGCCATCGCCGGCTATCGAATCTACCGCTCGGAAATTCATCCTTCCGCTCCCGCTTCGTCTCCTATAGACCTTCCGCAAGGCAAACCGGAATCACACGCTGCGCTGCTCGCCTCTTCTGAAAGCAACAACTACCGCGACACATCCTTTGTGTTCGAGCATACCTACGTCTACATCGTGCGCAGTGTCATCCAGGTTGAAGGAGACGAGCTGGAGTCCTCCGACTCTCAGCCCGTGACGGTCACTCCGCGCGACACTTTCCCCCCTGCCCCTCCGCAAGGCCTAGTCGCCGCCTTGCTCCCCGGCTTGGAACCGGGTACGGTTTTTGTTGACCTCTCGTGGTCCATCAACCTTGAAACCGATTTGGCCGGCTATCGCGTCTATAGAAGTGAGCAGGAGGGCAAAAGGGGCCAGCTTGTCACCCCGGAATTGTTGCCCACGCCCGCGGTTCGTGATAGGTCTGTACAGCCCGGCCACCGCTATTGGTACACCGCGACCGCCGTAGACCGCGCGGGGAATGAAAGCGAGCCCGGCGCACCGGTGGTTGTCGAGGTCGCGCAACCATCGCCGTAAATCCGGGTTAAACGATTGCTCGCATCTTGGGAGCCGAGCACTTCATGCTGGTCCGTTCGCATCTGCCTGGGTATCGCTGGTTCCATGTCTTCCGCGACGCGGCGATTCGCACCGGTGTTTACGTTGGTGTTTGTCTGACCCTGGTTTTCACCGCCTGGGTCGTTATTGCCAATCATGCCCCATTCCTGGAGCGCTTTGCGTTGGAGCGCAATATCGCCGCCTCCGTGATGCTGTGCTTCCTCGCGGCGGTTCCCATTTTTCGGTTTCTGCGCTTTCCGGGGCATCTCCTGGCGTCGGGTCTTATCGCTTGGCTCATTTTCAGCCTCAGCTATCGCGCTCTCTGCATGATTTTCCGCGGGCTCGGTAATCGGCTCAGCACCTTCCATGTTTTCATGCTGGGCGCCGTCGTCTATATGATTCTCACCACGCTCTGCTGGATTGTTGCCACGATCTGGAGAGCCCGTGGAGCGCATGATACTCATCCCAAGCACCACGCGAGTTGACCACCAATGAAAATCTGCCGTTACCTGATGCGCGACGCTTCCTCTTCGGACCCTGCTTCGCCCAGTTATGGACTAATCGAAGGAGAAAATGTCATCGAAATCTCTGGCCCGCTCTGGGCACCCTGGTTGCGTGGCTCGCGTTCTTCGCGCCTCGCCGATGTTCGGCTGCTCGCTCCGGTTGAGCCTTCGAAAATCGTTTGCATCGGACGCAATTACGCCGCGCATGCCGCGGAGATGGGCAACGAAGTCCCGAAAGAGCCGTTGATGTTCCTCAAGCCGCCTTCTTCGATCATCGGTCCGGAAGAAGCCATCGTCTTGACAAAATATTCCCAGCGCGTGGAACACGAAGGCGAGCTCGCCCTGGTCATCGGCCGCCGCTGCTCGCAGTTGCGCGATACCGACGATGCTTTGTCCTTTGTGGTGGGTTACACCTGCCTCAACGATGTCACCGCGCGCGACCTTCAGAAGAGTGATGTTCAATTCACTCGCGCCAAGGGTTTCGACACCTTCTGCGCCGTCGGTCCGCACATTGAAACGACTTTCGACCCGTCCAACGTGCTCGTCGAGACGCACGTCAACGGCGCGCGCCGCCAGTCCGGCCTCACCTCGCTGATGACCTATCCGCCCGGGTTTCTCGTCGCCTGGATCTCCCGCATGATGACCTTGATGCCCGGCGACGTCATCGCCACCGGTACACCCGCCGGGGTAGGTCCGCTGGTTGCCGGAGACACGGTCGAGGTCAGTGTTGCCGGTGTTGGCGTGTTGCGCAATCCGGTGTACGCTCCCCAAGCGTAGTTTCGCGTAGGCCTCAAGGTTTCGATAGAATACACATCAGTGGGCATCGGCGCGTGCAGGGAGTCCTTCCGCCGCATTGCGTGGACGCAATCTTCCGCGCGCCGTGCGCAATTCCACCGATCTGAAAATACGGAGTTTGCTCGTTGAATGCTTTGCTTGCCGATTGGAAACTAGTGCTCGCCATGGGTGGCGCGCTGATCGCCGCGCTGGCGATGATCGCTTATGATTTCTTGCGTCCCGCCGAGAATCCCGAAGAAGAGGAACGCCAGCGCCGCCTCCACCTGAACCAGATCGGCCGCATTGCCGAAGGGCAGATCGTTGAGCTCGTCGAGCACCCGCCCGTATCGCAAGAGGCGCGCAAGGGTTTGTTCGGCGCAGGCGCCCGCCCGCTTCAAGACATGCGCCCGCGCCATCTCGTTTCCTATAGTTATTTGATTTCCGGCGTCACCTATCAGACTGCGCAGGACATCACCGGACTCGAAAGCCAGATTCGCCTGGAACGGCTCGTTGCGGGCCAGCCCGCCAGCATCAAGTACGATGCCTCCAATCCCAGCGATTCCATCCTGGTGGCTGACGATTGGTCTGGCCTGCGCTGATTGCTCTCCCGCTGGCTGACCGTCTTCTGCGTTCTGCTTTCTCTCCGGTTGCGCTATCCTTCTTTATGCCGCTTCCGGGCGGCCCAGACTCAATCCCATGAAAATGATTCTCGCTTCCGTTCTTACCACCATCCTCATCGTGGCGATGACCCTCGGTGCCATGTTCATTCTCGTCCAAGCTACGGAATACGTGACTTCGCTCGAATCTCCCCTGCAACGCGCCGCCGCCATGGGCGCGGAGCTACTCCTGGGCGTCGTGCTGCTCCTCGGAACCGTCTGGCTCGCCACACATCTTGCCGTGCGCATTTTTACCCCCAAGGAATCCCCTTCCGCGGGAGGACCCGTTGTCTGAGCCCAAGCCCAGTTTGATTCCCGAAGCCAGACATCGCGACCGTATGGAAGAACTTCGCCGCATTTCCGAGGAAGCCGAAGCTGGCGGCGGTCCGGAGCGTCGGGAGCGCGAACACAGAGCCGGCAAGCTCACCGCGCGAGAGCGCATCCACCTATTGTTGGACGAAGGCACCTTCGAGGAGCTCGACAAATTCGTTCGTCACCGCTCGGTCGATTTCGGCATGCAGGAGCAACGTCCCGCCGGCGACGGCTTTGTTACCGGCTTCGGCCGCATCGATGGCCGCCTGGTTTATGTTTTTGCTCAGGACTTCACCGTTTTCGGCGGTTCGCTTTCTGAAACCAACGCGCTGAAAATCTGCAAGATCATGGACCTGGCCATGCGCGCCGGGGCTCCCGTCATCGGCCTTAACGATTCCGGCGGCGCGCGCATTCAGGAAGGCGTCGCCTCGCTCGCGGGTTACGCCGATATTTTTCTCCGCAACACGCTGGCCAGTGGAGTCATCCCGCAGATCAGCGCCATTATGGGTCCCTGTGCCGGCGGCGCGGTCTACTCCCCAGCCATCACCGATTTCATCTTCATGACGCGCGAAACCTCGTACATGTTCGTCACTGGTCCCGACGTCATCAAGACCGTCACGCACGAGGAAGTCACCAAGCAGGAACTCGGCGGCGCGATGACCCACAATGAAAAAAGTGGTGTCGCCCATTTTGTTTCGCGCGACGATGCCGATTGTCTGGCCATGATCCGCGAGCTGATAAGCTTTCTCCCTTCGAACAATCTGGAAGATCCCCCGCGCCGCGCTACCGCTGACACCCCGGTTCGCCGCGATGAATCACTCAACACCCTCGTTCCCGCCGATCCCCAGAAGCCCTACGACATGAAAGATGCTATCCACTCCATCGTTGACGACGGCTACTTCTTCGAAGTGCATGAACACTATGCGAAAAATCTCGTCGTCGGATTTGCGCGCCTCGACGGCCGCCCCGCCGGCATCGTTGGCAATCAGCCGGCCTTCCTCGCCGGCGTTCTCGATATCAATGCCTCTGTGAAGGGCGCGCGTTTCGTGCGTTTCTGCGACGCCTTCAACATTCCGCTCATCACCTTCGAAGATGTTCCAGGTTTTCTCCCCGGCACTCAGCAGGAATTCGGCGGAATCATCAAGCACGGCGCCAAATTGCTCTTCGCCTTCGCCGAGGCCACCGTCCCGAAAATCACGGTCATCACCCGCAAAGCCTACGGTGGGGCTTATTGCGTCATGGCTTCGAAACACATTCGAACCGATGCCAATTTCGCCTGGCCCACCGCGGAGATCGCCGTCATGGGTCCGGAAGGCGCCGTAAATATCGTCAACAAGCGCGAGCTCGACAAAGTTCCCGAATCCGAGCGCGAAAAGCTTCGCCAGGAAAAAATCGCCGAATTCCGCGACCGCTTTGCCAATCCCTTCGTTGCCGCCGAGCGCGGCTACATCGACGCGGTCATCGAGCCCGCCGAAACTCGCACCCGCATCATCACCTCTCTCCGCGCCCTCGAAAACAAGAAAGACACCAATCCCCGCAAGAAACACGGCAATATCCCTCTGTAGTTGTAAGTCTTGTGCAGGGGCGCGGCATGCTGCCCCGGCAGTGTCGAGGCGCAGTCAGAATGAAGTCGGGTTTATTTCAGCAAATACTCCTGCAAAAACTCGACGGTCGCATAAAACTGAAAATCCTGGTTCGGCTTCTTTCGGTACCCGTGGCCTTCGTCCTTGGCGACGAGGAGCCATACCGGAGTCCCCTGCTTCCTCAGCCCATCGGCGATCTGCTGGGACTCGCTCACCGGCACCCGCGGATCGTTCTTTCCGGCAATCACCAACATGGGCTTCTTGATTTGTTCGATGTTGTTCATCGGCGCGATTTTCTCAAGGAACTCCCGCATTTTCGGCTCGCGCTCGTCGCCGTATTCCACGCGCCGCAGATCTCGCCGGTAGGCCTCCGTGTGCTCGAGGAACGTCACCAGGTTCGACATGCCCACGATATCCACCGAGCAGCGAATCCGGTCGCTGTAAAACGTCGACACTGCCAGCGTCATGTGCCCGCCGTAGCTCCCGCCGGTTACCGCGATCCGCTGGCTATCCAGTCCCGGTTGCGTCGCGATCCAGTCGAACAGCGCGTTGATATCCTTGTAGGTGCCGTCGCGTTTGAATCCGTTGTCCATCAGCGAGAAGGTCTTCCCGTACCCCGTCGACCCGCGCACGTTCGGATAGATCAATGCGATCCCCAGTTCGTCCAGCAGGTAATTGCTGCGCCCGAGAAATGTCGGCTGCGATTGCCCTTCCGGCCCGCCATGAATCACCACCAGCACTGGCCGCTTGCCCGTAAACTTCGCTGGCGGCTTGTACAAAAATCCTGAAATCATCTTCCCGTCAAAACTCTTCCATCGCACCAGCTCCGCTTCCGGGAACCCATCTGTCTTCACTGCCGTCTCGCTCGCCGTCCACCGTTCCACTTTTCCGGTTGCCACATCCAGCGAATACACATCTCCCGGCCCTCGCGCGTTGCTCAGCGAGAATCCGAGCTCGTGCCCATTCTTATGCCACCGCAGAGAGCCCATCACTCCTGCCGGCAGCTTTGGCAGCAGCGTCTCCTTCTTCGTGGATGTGTTCATCACGTGCAGGACGCTTACGCCCTCTTCATCCGTCATGAACGCGATCATCTTTCCGTCATGTGTCAGGTCGCATGACTCCACGTCCCACGGAATGTTCGTCGTCAGGTACTGCGGCTGCCTCGTTGACAGATCGATGTAGCTCAGCCGGTGAAACTCCGAGTCCTCGTCCGTGGTGACGTAAATCCCCTTGCCATCTTTGCTGAACCGCCCTTCGCCATAAGAAACTTTTTCGGTTATATTCCTCGGCGTAAGCTCCGTCTTCTCACCGGTCGTTCGATCCACCAGCCACAGGTACGATTCGTTGATGGAAAGCTCTTCCTCCAACAGAATTTTCTTGTCATCCGGCGACCAATCCAGCGGCCGCCATCCGCCGCCCGCCAGTTGCGTCAGCAAGTGATCCGTCTTCGGATCACTCGGATTCATCACCCACAAATCCGTATCTTTTCCCGTGCGCCGCGTGGACATGTACGCGACTTGATCGCCGCTCGACGACCACGGTCCCGCCAGATTCCGCGACTTCCCGTCCGTCAGCAGTGTCACGTTGCCGGTGACCACGTCGTAACGATAGAGCTGGTACCACTCCCCGCCGCCAATATCCTTCGCAAAAAGTATGTAGTCGCCGCCATTCGGATGAAAACGGCCGCCGCCGACGGAGTCCGCGAAAAAAGTCAGTTGCTGCCGCGTCCCGCCGGGCATCTTCACCAGATGAAGCTGAGGCGTATCCCCAAATCGCGTCGCGATCAGCATCTCTCGCTTCGTGGGATGCCAATCCGCCAGATTGGCGCTACGATACGACCCGTATCGCCCCGCCGTCTCCGCTAGCGACGCCGGTATCTTGGGCACGCCATCTGCGATCAAATTGTCTGCTGGCGCAATGACCGGCTCTTGCGCCGGCACAGCCGCAGCCACGAGCAGCATCGCTGCCAGGAGCAGAAGCATTTTTTTGCTCATCACTATCCCCCACCCACAAATTGGCCACATCTTCTTACACCGCAAATGATTGGACACGCAAGCCGAACCGCAAGCGTCTTCTTGCCGCCACGCATGCTAAAATCCCGCTGCATCGCAAACCAGCCATGTTCCGGAAAATCCTGATCGCCAATCGCGGTGAGATCGCCGTGCGCATCCTGCGCGCCTGCCGCGAGCTGGGCATCCGCTCCGCCGCCGTCTTCAGTGAGGTCGACCGCAAATCCCTGCACGTCCGCCTTGCCGATGAAGCCTACCCCATCGGCCCGGCGCCCTCGCGCGAAAGTTATCTCTGCATTGACAAGCTCATGGACGTGGCGCGTCGCGCCGGTTGCGATGCCGTGCATCCGGGCTACGGGTTCCTCGCGGAAAACGCCGCGCTGCCGCGTGCCTGTACGGATGCGGGCCTCACCTTCATCGGGCCGCCAGCCGACGCCATGGAATCTCTAGGCTCCAAAACTGCCGGCCGCCAGCTTGCCCGTCGCGTCGATGTTCCCACCGTTCCCGGCACCAACGATCCCATCGAAAAGCTCGCGGAAGCTCAGTCGCTAGCACACAGCATGGGCTATCCCGTTCTGCTCAAAGCCGTCGCCGGTGGCGGCGGCAAGGGCATGCGCGTTGTCGACAGCGACGCCGAGTTCGAATCCGCGTTTCGAGATGCTTCCTCCGAAGCCATGAACGCATTTGGCGATGATCGCCTTTACCTCGAAAAATATCTCGACCGGCCCCATCACGTGGAAATCCAGATTTTCGCCGACGCTCACGGCCGCGTCGTCTCTCTCGGTGAGCGGGAATGCTCCGTCCAGCGGCGCCATCAAAAAGTGATCGAAGAGGCGCCCTCGCCAATCATCACGCCCGACCTGCGCAAGAAAATGGGCGACGCCGCGGTGCGCCTCGCGCGCGCCGGCGGCTACGTCAACGCCGGCACTGTCGAATTCCTCGTCGACGCCAACCTCAATTTCTATTTTTTGGAAGTGAACACGCGTTTGCAAGTCGAACATCCTGTCACCGAGCAGGTCACCGGCCTCGATCTCGTAAAGCTTCAAATCGCCATCGCCGCCGGCCACCGTCTGCCCTTCGCCTGGGAATCCATCAACCCCGCGGCCATGCTATGGAAGTGCGTCTTTACGCCGAGGATCCCGACAATAATTTCTTCCCCTCGCCGGGAAAAATTATTTCGCGCCAGGTTCCCAGCGGCCCGGGCGTTCGCCTGGACGACGGCGTCTACGAGGGCTGGACCGTGCCTAACGATTACGATCCGCTTCTCGGAAAACTCATCGCCTGGGGCAATAGCCGTGAGGAAACCATTGCCCGCCTTCGCCGTGCCCTTGAGGAGTACACCGTCACCGGCATCAAGACCAATGTGGGGCTTTTCCGCCGTATCCTTGTTGAACCCGATTTTCTCCGCGGCGAGATCCACACCAGGTGGCTTGACGAGTTGCTCCGCCGTCCGCGTTCAGCCGCGTCTCCTGCGGACCAAAATCAGACCGGAAACTCCCCTGCTGATGCCGCCGCCATCGCCGCTGCCATCTGGCAGGCAAGCCAGTGGGACAGACATGCTTGTCTGTCCTGTTCTTCCGCAGACCAGCCCTCTCGCTGGAAGCAGGAAGGCCGTCGTGCGCAACTGGACCGCCTGCCATGAGATACGAAGTCCAACTCGCGTCCCCCTCCGAGCAAAAAAACCACGTCATCGAACTCGAACGCGATGCTTCCGGCTGGCGCGTGATGCTGGATGGCCGGTCCGTGGCAGTCGATGCCGTCGAGATCGCTCCCCACACCATCTCCATTTTGCTTGACGGTCAATCCTTTGAGATCAGCGTGAGGCCATCTCCCGACGCCAAGCTAAAGCTCCAGACAGGAACGCATGAATTCACTGCCGAAATCATCGATCCTCGCGCCTGGAGCGGCCGCCGCCACGCCAACGTCGAAGCTCAAGGCCGTCAGCAGATCGTTGCGCCCATGCCCGGTAAGGTCGTGCGACTTCTCGTCAAAGCGGGAGACCACGTCGAAGCCGGCCAGGGCCTTCTGGTTGTCGAAGCCATGAAGATGCAGAACGAAATCCGCTCACCCAAGAGCGGCATCGTCGAGCGCGTCCTCGCCAGGGAAGGCCAGCCCGTGAACGCCGGCGAAGTCCTGTGTATGGTCGCTTAAGCTCTGATAATCGATTTGACGAATTTTTTCCGGGCGGAACGGGAAAGTCCGGAATTTCAGAGGAGAAAAGTTTCTTCAGTGCCCGATGGATCGCTGCGGCATGGTGGTCTTCGCTGCGTCCGGTAACTTGCCTGCCGCCTCGATGACCTGCTCCGCCAGGAAGTTCGTCACCCGCGCCCCATCCCGGGCGATCGCCAGATACGCGAGGCGCAGCAATTGTTCCTTGCGATTGCGCAGCGTGTCACGGATGGTTTGCTGCACCTGCGGTTCGGCTATGCCACGCAGCCCGGGGGATTCACGGGTAATGAGCTTCAAGATCAGGATGCGCGGGCCATCTTTCGGCTGAACCTGAATCGGCTGGCTTACCTGCCCGGCCTTCAATCCAACCACAACCTTTTTCAGCGCCGGGTCGGATTGATTCAGCGCCGACTCCGGAACGTAGCCCAGGTCGCCGCCCGTTCCCGCGGTGTTCGCGTCTTCGGAATAATCCATCGCCAACTGTGCGAAGTCCGCCCCGCTGTTTAGCCGGTCCATCAGCATCTTCACCTTCCGCTGGGCCTCGGCTTCGTTGGTGGCGTCGTCGTTCTTGCGGTTGCGGATCTGTTGTTCTTTCCTGGGCGTCACCAGGATCTGCGCAATGTGGTACTGCGGCTCCGCCACGTTGAACTGCGCTTTGTTCGCGTTGTAAAAATCCGTGACGTCCTGGTCGGTGATCGAAATCTTCGCTACCACTTCACGGTTCAGCAATTTCTGGATCGAAAGCTGCCGCCGCAACTCGAGCTTCAGATCCTCCACGGTCATGGCTTGATCCTTCAGCCGCCGCTGAAATTCGTCTTCGGTGTACGGGCTCTTCAGCTCGGTGAACTTGTCTTCCACTTCGCCGTCGCTGGCCTCGAGGTTCAGCTTTTTTGCCTTTTCGAGCAGAATCTCGTTGTTGATCAGCTCGTCGAGCACGTTCAGCTTCTGCGACAGCGATTCTTCCTGAGAAGGCTCCTGCCCCTCCGGGTTTACCCGCGTGCGGTAGTACTTGTCGACTTCTTCCCGTTTTATCTCTTTCCCGTTCACCACGGCCCACACGTCGGGCGCATGCTGTGTTTGCTTGTTGCAGCCAGCAGCGGCGGCGAACATCATCGTCGCCAGGGGCAGCCACGCTGCGGCGCGTTTCACTCTTTGT
>Ga0137383_10002096_pt1 | contig 12063 bp, 12 predicted proteins | sample SagtaG_19_FD_104817 | JGI IMG/M metagenome (GOLD analysis project Ga0137383, IMG submission 104817) | Vadose zone soil microbial communities from Sagehorn Ranch, Mendocino, California, USA - Sage2_R_40_16 metaG | ecosystem: Environmental > Terrestrial > Soil > Vadose zone | place: USA... | reverse complement strand
GGTGGCCCTGGTTCCGGTGTTGCGGGCAGGGACGAGGCTTTTCTTTCCTTGCGGGCGCGCCTGCTGTGACCTGGCCGCGGGCCGCATGGGCGTCACCGGGGCCAGCGGGGCCTGCCCGGTGCCCGGGCCCTCTTGTGGTCGCGCGTCATCTGCGCTAGCGGCGACCTGGTCGCCTGCCGGCCTGCCGCATCAGCCAGGAACGCCACCGCAGCCACCGCAGCCACCGCAGCCACCGCAGCCGCGGACTCGCTGCATGACGCTGACTCCAAGAGCCACACCGATGTGACATCGAGGTGGCTATGGCAACACCGATGTGACATCGGCGTGGTTGCTGCCGCGGGCGGGCGGGCGGATTCAGGTTCCGGGGCCGGGCGCGCGGGACTCACGGGGCATGCGGGAAAAGGCGGTGACGGACAGGCCGGGGCCGGGGCAGGCCGGGGTCCGGGGCACGCGCGGACCAGTTACGCGACAGTCTCAATTGCGTGGGGCGTTTCCGCGGGAACGCCCGCAGCTCTGCAGGCCTTCACCGCCGTGCCGCGCGAGATCTGGCGCTAGGTCTGGAGTTCCAACCCTAGGAGCGCCTGAACAGACAACTGCGCCGCCGGACCGACGTCGTAGGCATCTTCCCCGACCTGGCCATCATCATCCGCCTCGTCGGTGCCGTGCTGATGGAGCAGAACGACGAATGGACCGAAGCGTGCCGCTACATGGGCCTGTGGCCGACCTTCAAAGCGCCGGCTCCTGGCCCGGAGTGTCTAACCTGCTCTTCATCGACACTCACCGCTCGGGGTTGACCGTGACACTGCCCGGACAATGGGCGGAGAAACGCGCGGGTGTCGGCGGGTGGCGACGGTGGCCACCGCGTCCACGGCGCGGTCGACGTCGTCGAGTGTGTTGTAGAGGTAGAAGCTCAGGCGGCAGCTCGCGGGAGGGTCCAGGCGGAACGCGTGATGGGCGAGCGTCGCGCAGTGGCAGCCGGCGCGCGACTCCACCCCGGCCATGTTCAGAGCCTCCGCGACGCCGACCGGATCGTGACCGGCGAGGTTGAACGCCACGAGCGAGGTGCGGCGGGACGGGTCCCGCGGACCGTAGATGGTGATTCCCGGGATGGTGCGCAGGCCCTCAAGCGCCCTGGCGGTCAAGCGGCAGTTCCAAGCCGACACGCGATCCATGGCCGCACGAACAGCGCCGCGTTCGATGGGTTTGGCCGCCTGGAAGTAGGTGAAATTTCTAGGTGTCATCGCTAGGTCGAGCAGGATGCGCAGGGCCTGCGCTGAGATGATCGTACCGAGGATATTGGGCGTTCCGGCGGAGTACTTCCATGGCAGGGCGTTGTACTCGACCCTGTCGGGGAACACGCGCCCTTCTGCGATCATGTCTCCGCCGTAGAGAAACGGCAGCGAGGACGCCAGCAGATGCTGCTTGGCGTACAGCACGCCGACCCCGAACGGCGCCAGCATCTTATGAAACGAAAACGACAGGTATTCCACGTCAAGATCTTGAACGTCGACGAACGACCCCGGCACGAGTTGTGCGCCATCAATGAGCAAGTGCGAACGCCGCTCGCCATCGGGCTGCGGGTAACCGCTGGCGTTTGCGAGCGCGCGGATGGTCCGCAGCGGGTTCCTTGTGCCGAGGAAGTTCGAGGCGCCAGTGCAGCACACGAGCTTGGTACGCGCGTCGATCAAGGACGCCATGTGATCAAGGTCCAGCTCACCGGTGACCGGATCGAACCGTGCCAGCCGGTAGTCCACCCGCCGTCCGAACCTCGGCAGGATCTCGCGGCACATCGCATACCAGGGGACGTAGTTCGAGTTGTGCTCCATCATCGTGGTCACCACGTTGTCGCCGTCGCGGAACTCGCTGAGCAGTGCGTACATGACCGCGTTGTGGGCCTCGGTGGTGTTCCGATACAGCGCGATGCTGGCTCGGCCGGGCGCGCCGATGAATCGCGCGATCGTGTCATAGGAGCCCTCGAACAGAGCGGTCATCGCCTGTGAGGCGCTCGACTGCCCCCGGTGCACGTTTTCATATCCGGGCGCCAGGGACTGGTAGAGCGCGAGCAGTTCGCTGGGCGGCTGCGTGCTCGCTGCGTTGTTCGTGACGATCCGGCCCAGCCTCGGGAACGCGAAGTGTTCGCGAACGGCGTGCACATCCACCGGCTCAGGCGTCACCGCGCTCACCAGTGGCTCGGCCGGAAGGCCGCGCCGTACGGCACGCTCATTCGCGAACCACCGTCGTTTAATGGTCATGACCTTGGATTCCCCCCGTCGTTTGTCAGGAACGTCAAGCGCGGTCGCCCTGGACGCCGGGCCTCACTCCAAGGCTCCTGACCGGGCGTTGCCCGGACGCTAACCGGACGACGGCGCAGCGGCCACGCATTCCCTTATGGGCAGCCACCATGACTCCCAGCGATCCACCCATACAGATAGCGATCTCCCTGGACAGATGCCGCAGGCGGTGTCTGTATCTGCGCGCGCGGATTCTGCTCCGTTAGTCATGAACGCGATGAACGCTCCAGATCCGGCGACCGAGCCCCTGGCGTCCCGCCGTGGGACCGCCGGGGAGCCGTCGCCCGCCTTGACGCTGCTGACCCGGCCGGCCGGCCTGCCGCGTGCCCTCGACGTCGAACTACCGCGCATGCGGCTCGTCCGGCTGCTCGAGGGTCGCTGGGACCGGCCCGTAACGTTGCTCGTTGCGGGACCAGGCTTCGGCAAGACAACCGTTCTTGCCCAGGCGGTACGGGCTCACCAGATCGCGCCGCGCGGGATTGACGTGTGGGTGAGCTGTGAGGCGGCATACGAAGATCCCGTCTGCTTGGCCAAGGCCCTTCTCGACGCCATGTCCGTCGACGGATGTGCCCGCGGGCCCGGCCGCCGAACTGCTCCGGGACCGCGGGAAGTCGTCGACGCCTTGATCCGGCGAGCGCCACTCGAGGTGTGCCTGCTGCTTGACGACGTGCACGAGATTCCGCCCGGCTCGCCGGGGGCGGCGCTCCTGCGTGAGGCCGCGAGGACGTTGCCGGCGACGGCCCATCTCGTTCTGTCCGGGCGCGAGGCACCTGACGTTCCCCTCGCGCGGCGTGAGGCCACCGGCGAGGTGATCAGAATCGGCGGCGAGGACCTCGCTTTCACCGAGGTCGAAGTGCGGGCGCTGGCTCGCCGGCTCGGACGGGACGCGCGGATCGCGGAACCGCTTCATGGTTGGCCCGCCATGGTCCGGCTGGCTCTCGCGGCTGGGCCCGGCGCGCCGTGGCAGTATGCCCGCGAGGAGGTGCTCGGCCGGGTAAGTGATTCGCAGCGTCAGACGCTGGCCGCGCTGGCCGCGCTCGGCACTGGTACCGCCCGCGAGGTCGCCGAGGTCACGGGCAGCCCCGTCACCCTCGATGACCTCGCCCGGCAGGTTCCTCTGGTCGGGGTGCTGGACGACGGCCGGTATCGCGCGCACGACCTGTGGGCGGATGCGGTGCCGCGGATCATGACGGTGCAGGACGAGCACTCCCTGCGGGAACGCGCCGTCGCGGTCCTCGCGGCCCGCGGCGACCTGGCCCGCGCCGGTCGGCTGGCCTGCCGGGCAGGGGACTGGCGGCTGCTCGGCGATCTTGCCGTCGACCTCGTGCACACGACGCTATCGGCGCTGCCGCGCACCATCGCGGAGAGCTGGCTCGGCGCGGTCCCGCCACCGGTCGCGGACAACCCGGCGTTCGTGCTGCTGCGGGCCGCGGTTTTGCACGCCGGCGACTTCATGGATCCGCGCATCGACCCCATGCTCGACCGGTCCTGGCAGGGGATGCTCGACCGTCGTGACCAGCGCGGCGCCGCAGCCGTGCTGGGGCAGGCAATGATCACGGCGCACTCCCGCGCCGACCTCGCCCGGCTGGCCGTGGTGGCCGAGTGGGGGGATCGGCTCGGCGGCCCCGTTTCTCCCGTTGTGACGCTGCTGCGCCACAACATCGCCGCGATCCGCGCCGAGGCGGCCGGCGACCCGGAGGCCGCGCTAGCCGAGTTCGCCCAGGCGCCGATACACGAGGTACCCCAGGCACTCGCGCTGTCCGTGTGGAGATTTCACTTCCACTGCCTGAACATGTGCGGACGTGGCCGGGAGGCGGCGGAGCTGGCCGACCGTGCGCTGGCCGATGCCGGAGACGATCTTGTCCGGCTCTCCGGTGCCATGGCGCGCTGGTTCGATGGTGACCCGTCCGACCTGAACCGGCTGCGTCGCCAGGGACTTGGGGTGGTCGTGGCCTACGCTTTGGCCGGCTCAGGGACCGCTGCGCGGGCCCGGGTCCGGCCGCCGGAGGCGGTCACGGCCACGACGACGGCGCGAGAAGGGTTTGTGGCCACGGCGCTGGCGGCGGTTATGGCGGCCTCGTGCGGAGAAGAAGCCCCATTTCCATCGCTCCCCTGCGGAGACCCCGCCGACTACGACAATCCTCGCGACGCCGTGCTGGCCTGCGCCGCCCAGGCGGCGGTTGCGGTAGCGCGCGGCGCGGAGTCAACGGCGCGGCAGGCCTACGCTCGCCACATGGCCAGGTGGCCCGTCGAGGACCGGTTTGCCGAACGGCACCTGCGCCGGCTCCTGGCCCTTGGTTACGTCTTGAGCGATCGGCTGCGCGCGCACTGGGACGGCGTCGCCCTTGGTCCCTCGCACCTCGCGGCACGGGCGACCGCACGCGCCCTGGTTCAGGCGCGGGCGGGCGACCTGACCGCTGCCGGGGAGCTGGCCCCGGCGTACGCCCTTTGCTTCCTGCCGCTGCCGTGGTCGGTCGAACTGGCCGCTCGTCTGGCGGCCGCGGGTCACCCCCACGGGCACGAGCTCGGCCGGTGGCTGGCAGACACGCTCGGGCCGGCGGTCCACCGGCAGCTCCGCGAGACGGCACGGTCGGCCCGCAGACCGCTCGCGGCGGGAGCTGCCCAGCTCCTCGCGGCACTGCCCGCGCCCCCCACGCATCGGACCCAGATCGCTGTCATCGGACCGATGCGGCTGGCGCGGGACGGTATGCCGGTCGACGCGCCGGAGCTACGGCGGGCCCGGGTGCGCCAACTGCTCAGCGCACTGGCCCTGCGCCCCATCCTGACCCGCGATCAGGCGATCGAGCTGCTCTGGCCGGGATTGGACCCGGCGAAGGCGGCCAGAAACATGCGGGTGACGCTGACCCACCTTCGCAGGCTGCTCGAACCCGGTCGATCCGCCGGTGACGCGAGCTACCACCTGCGCACCGACGGTGACACGATCCGGCTCCTTCCGTCCGAGTTTCTCTCCGTGGACCTGTGGACCCTTAACGTGCTGGACAAGCGGGCCTGCCAGACGCGGGCCGACGGTGACATCGACCGCACGGCCGCCCTACTCACCGACGCGGTTGCGCTGTGGCGCGGCGATCCGCTGCCAGACCTGTACCACGTGCGTAGCCCCGATGTACTGGGTGAGGTCGACCAGGTCCGCATGCACCACGTCAGCCACCTGCTGGCCCTGGGCGAACTGCGCCTGGTGGCCGACGACGCGGCGGCGTCCTTCGCGCTGGCCGAGCGTGCGCTGTCGCTGGAGCCCTTCGACACCCGCGGCCACCGCGTCGCCCTCGCCGCCGCCCTCAGGGGCCGCCGTCCCGCCCAGATCGCGGCGGCGCACCGGCGGGTTTGCTCGGCACTGAGGCAGCTTGGCGTCCCACCGGACCCGCCGACCGCGATCCTCCTGCAGCAGGCGGCACGCTGGGCCAGTGCCGGGGCAACCCGAGCCCAGCATCCGCGGCGAAGGAACTAGTGGTGTGTGAGCTTGAGGGTTGCGTTCTTGTCCTCGATGTTTACGCGCTGCTCGCCAAGTACGGGCACACGCCCCGCCCGGGGCGCGGCCGATGCAGCTGCGGATGTTCTACATTCCCGACGAACCCGCCCCCTAGAGCGGCCGCGAGCGGGTCAGCGGAGAGCCTGCACGCGGGCGATCAGGTGTAGCAGGGCGGCGGGCACGGCCGGCTTGGACGGCGGCTTCTGCCCGGCCGCGTCGATGAAGTAGACGTCGGTCCCGGCCACGGTGACGGTCGTGTCGTTGATGGTGGCGGGGAAACCGGTCAGGGTCTCCGTCTGCGCGGCACGGAACGCCGGGTGGCGGCCGAGGTGGGTCTGCTTGAGGGATTGCGTCGTCAGCTTCGCCGTGTCCTGGCCCAAGGTGGCGGTGACCGACCGGCACCTCCAGGTGAACGCGTCGAGCTGCCGGTAGAACGAGGCCGCCTGGCCGGAGCTGGCGAACTGCCAGACAACCTGCTGGTAGGCCCGGCCCCGGTTGTTCATGACATTGCCCGCGTCGGCGGTCTCGCCGAATCCGGTCTGCGGGAGGCCGTTGAGGAGGAACTTCTTGCAGCCGAAGGTGGCCAGGTGATACTTGGCCGGGCCATGTTCGAGACGACGGCCGGAGTTGAAGTGGCCGAACTTCTCGGCCTTGTAGCCGGATGGGAAGTAGGAGGCCGGCAGCAGCGCGGACGCCAGTTGCGTCCCGGTGTGCTGGACCGTCGGGGCGGCCTGGGCCGCAGGCCCGAGCAGCATTCCGGCCAGGAACAGACCCGCTCCGGCACCGGCTATGGCGCGCAGGAACATCGTGATACCCCGTTTCGGCGCGGCTCGGTCCGCCAGGCCCTCCGGCGATCCGCCGCGCAGCGCCAACATCATAGGGGCGCAGCGCGCCGAGCCACGACATGTCCACGAAAGCGTGACTTACCGGACTAGGGTCAGGTGAGAGGGACCTGAGGAGGGACCAGATGACGGACGCGAGCCGGAAGGTGACCCACGCGGCGGCGGCCCGCATCCTGGCCGGCCGGGACCCGGTCATCGCCCGGCTGCTCGCAGAAACCGGCCCGCCCCGGCTCAGCCGCCCGGCCGAGACGCACTTCGCCACCCTGGTCCGGGCCGTCGTCTACCAGCAGCTGGCGGGCCGCGCGGCGGCCGCCATCCACGGCCGGCTGATCGCCGCGCTCGGCGGCGACGTGCAGCCCGAGCCGCTGATCGCGCTGTCCGACGAGGCGCTGCGGGCAGCCGGGCTGTCCAGGAACAAGATGGCCTCGCTGCGCGACCTGGCGGCCAAGGTGCTCGACGGGACGGTGGTGCTGTCCCCGCGCGGCCTGGCCAGGGAAAGCGACGACGAGATCATCACGCGGCTGTCGGCGGTGCGCGGCATCGGGCCCTGGACGGCGGAGATGTTCCTGCTCTTCCAGCTGCGCCGCCTGGACGTCTGGCCGGTCGGCGACCTCGGCGTCCGCCACGGTTACGGGCTGGCCTGGCAGATCCCGACGCCGACCGCGCGTGAGCTCCAGCCGCTCGGCGACCCGTTCCGGCCCTACCGGTCGGTGGCGGCCTGGTACTGCTGGCGCGCCGCGGAACTGTACGCGGGCGCCGCCGACAGCGCGCTGACCAGGTAGCCTGCCAGCTATGGTCCACATCGACGAGGAGGCGCTGGCATCCAGCCTGCAGCGGCTGCGTCAGGCGGCCTTCGACGCCGATGTGGTAGCCGTCCTGAAGCGGACGGTCAACGCGGTGCATGACGTGTTCGGCTACGGCGGCGCCGGGATCATGTTCATCACCGAGGCCGGGCACTTGGCCTACGTGGCCGCCTCGGACGAAGACGGGCGACAGCTCGAGGAGGCCCAGGCGGCGGCCGGGCAGGGCCCCTGCTACGACTCCTACGTCTACGCCCGGGAGATCGTCAGCAACGACCTGCGCCCGGACGACCGCTGGCCGGACCTGCACGCACAGCTGCCTGCCCAGGTGCGGGCGGTGGCGGGCGTCCCGATCTTGCTCGGCGGCAGCCCGGTCGGCACGCTGAACGTCTACCGCGACCAGCCCGCGCAGTGGGACGATTCGGACATCCGCGCCCTGCGCGGCTACAGCGGCCTGATCGCGGAGATCCTGGCCGCCGCCCTGGCCGCGCACGACCGCGGCGCCGTGGCCGACCAGCTGCAGTACGCCCTGGACTACCGCGTGGTCATCGAGCGCGCGGTCGGTTACCTGATGGGCGCCCACGGGCTGACGGCGACGACCGCGTTCAACATGCTCCGCAAGCGGGCGCGCGATTCACGCCGGCGAGTGGCCGAGGTGGCCGCGGAGGTGCTCGGCGGCAGCACCGGCCCGGACGCCGAGCAGGTCCGCGACCGTTACTCGCCGGCCCGCGACCTGACCGAGGCGACCTGACCGGCCAGTCCGGCGTTGCGGCGTCGAATCGGGCAAAAGTATGTTAGATTTCCCTTGATTCCGCCGTGTGTCCGCGGATCGCACCCAGGAGGTGACGATCTGTGGCATGTGCGAACTGTGGCTGTGAGCACCCGTTCACGGCGGGCCTTTGCCCTTCCCTGCAGATCCGGCCTTCCGCGTGCGCCGCCATGACCCCCCGTCACCCGGTGGCGGGCCAGCGAAAGCGCCAGAGATGATCCCTTTCCTTATCGTCACCGAACACCATGGCCAGCAGTCACTGGTGCGGCTCGAAGGCGAGCTCGACATCTGCGGCACGGACCACCTGCGGCAGGCCATCAGCGATGCCCTGGACCGCGGACCGAGGACCCTGGTGGCGGATCTGTCCGCGCTCGCCTTCACCGACTGCGCGGGCCTGTCCGTCCTGGTCTGGGCCCATGACATCCTGGCCCGGCACGGCCATGAACTGGTCATCACCGGCTGCCAGCCCATGGTCAGGCGGCTGATGAGCCTCACCGGGCTCAACACGTACCTGCACGTCAGCAACGAACCAGCGGATTTCCTGGTGACGGCGGGACCGCCCTGACCAGGTCGGTGCCCCGGCCAAGGGCCACCGCGGGCATGCGCCCGCAATACCATCATCTTGCCCATTACTGACCTCCCGCGGGGCTGTCGCTATCTAGGGCCGGGGATCGTCCACCGCTCGTACAACTCGTTGGACTCCCCCTCGCCGACGGCGTTGCCGAAGCTGTAGTGGGAACTGCTCGGCGGTGAGGGAGACCGCGCGGTGCTTGTTGGCGTCGATGCCGATGGCGGCCGCGCCGTAGTCCAGGCCGAGCAGCTTCTCGGCGATCATGCCGCCGAAGGAGTGGCCGATCAGGATCGGCCGGGCCGGAAGCTGGTCGATGAAGGCCCCGTAGTGATTGGTGACGTCATCGATGCCGTGATCGGCGATGCTGTCCGGGTTGGCCCGGGCGACCTCGACGGTATCGGGGTCGCCGGGCCAGCCGGGCGCGAACGACTCGTAGCCCGCGGCGGCACGACCCTGCCGCCGCTCGATCCCGCCCCGGATACCTATGTGTTCGACGCCTAGCCCGCAGCTATGTGTCCATAGGCCGCAGATGTTGGTCGGCGTCAGCAGCCTTCGCGTCTCCTGGTGTTGACCCGCACCGCGGACTTCCAAGACGGCGTGGTGCGACTGAGCCGAGCGAAAGGAATCCCCTTTCATGTTCAAGTCAACATCCACCTCATTGATCCTGCTCGGCATTCTCGCCATCATCGTCGGGATCATCGCCATCGCGTGGCCGAACGTCACGATTCTCGCGCTGGTCATCCTGTTCGCGGTCTACGCGTTCATGGACGCGGGCCTGCAAGGCGCGCGGGCCTTCGGCAGCCGTGACGCCGGACCGGTGTTCGGTCGCCTGCTGCTCGGGCTGATCGACCTGGCGGCCGGCGTGATCGCCCTGGTCTGGCCCGGGCCTACCGCGTACGTCCTGGTCATAGTGGTGGGGGTATGGGCGCTTGTCGGCGGCTTCGCCGAGGTCTTCGCCGGGTTCGGCGGCGGGGAGACCGCGGGCACCCGCGCGATGTTCATCATCGCCGGGCTGGTGTCCGTCGCGTTCGGGATCGTGCTCCTCGCCCGCCCCGGTGTCGGCGCGGTCACCCTCGCGCTGCTGTTCGGCCTGTACAGCATGATCTACGGATTCTCGCAGATCGCGGCGGGCGTCCAGGTCCGCCAGCTGGGCAAGTCCGTCCAGCCGCTATCGGTGCTGAAGAAAGCAGCCTGAGACCCCGGTATAGGAGCGCGGGCGCCCCATCGGCCTCCCGCCGACGCGGGCGCCCGCTGACGCTGGTCAGTTAGCGCAGATGGGCCTGGCTGCCTTGTCCCTAGGAGGCTGAGGGATCGTATGACCGCCATATCCGCCGGGAAAGACAGCCCGGCTCCGGTGCCCGGTGACACCGCGACCACCGCGCACGGCCGGCGGGTACGGCTCCGGGCCGCCGCGGCCGCCCGCGGCGTGCCGCTGGCCACGATCCTGGTTACCGTCGCCGTGGTGGCCCTCACCTACCTCGCGGGCAAACTCGCCTACCGGCTACGTGATGTCATCCTGATGATAGTGGTCGCCGGGTTTATCGCCCTGATCCTGAACCCCCTGGTGGTGGCGTTGCAACGGTCGCGGGCGCCCTTCAGGTCATCGCCAGGGAACTGTGGCAGGCCACCGCGTGGCAGGGACCCCCCGACGGTGAGCCGCCAGCCGACCCGGAGCCTCCGGCCAGTGACAAGCAAGCATCCGAGAGGATGGCCTGATGAGCGAGGACCACCAGTACACCGTCGCCACCGCCACGGTGACAAGTGAGGAAAAGCCGTACGGCGTGCGCATCGACGCCGGGGGCCATGCGCTGCGCGGCGACGAGCCGGTCGACCACGGCGGTGCGGACACCGGTCCGGCTCCGTTCGGTCTGCTGCTGTCCGGGCTCGGCGCCTGCACCGCGATCACCCTGCGGATGTACGCCGAACGCAAGAGCTGGCCGCTGGCCGGGGTGGACGTCACGCTGACCTACATCGTCAAGGACCGGAACACCAGATGGATCGACCGGCTGATCACCATGCACGGCGTCGACGATGACCAGCGCGCGAGGCTGGCCGAGATTGCAGAGAAGACCCCGGTCACCATGGCGGTCCGCGCGGGAACCGAGATCCGCACCACTACTGAGGCGGCCTGACCGGTGGCGACGCGCGTGACGGTGCGGCCCGGGCAGGGGCGCGCGGTTATCCGATGACCGAGCGAATAGTCGTCATCGGAGCGGACGCGGCCGGGATGAGTGCGGCGTCGCAGGCCAAGCGATCACCGACCTGGCTCTGGCCACGGCGTCTTCAAGGTCCGCGACGACCTCATCGTCACCGGCTGACCACCTAGACAGCACGAGGGGCACGACCGGTCCCCTGAGCACTGTCCGGGGACCGGCCCTTCCGCCTCGGGGCTAAACCTGAAGACAGCCAGCGAGTCAGGGGCCCTCGATACCCCGGCCTGATAAGCGGAAGCTGGCGTCTATATGTCCATTGCGGGGAGATATTGGCCGACGCCGCCCGTTTTCGCGTCCACTTGGTGTCGGGCCCCGCTCGGTCGTGGTGCTGCCTGACCTGAGTACCGATGGTCCATGAACTAACCACAGGAGGTGGCAGGCGAATGGCGCTGCCGATCAAAGTCGAGCATCACCCGGTCGTCCTCGAGGAACAGGCGCGGCGGGCCGCGGACATTCAGCTGCGGATCGCTGACTGGATCACCGGGTTCGCGGGGTCGATGAATTTCGTCTACCTGCACATTGCGCTGTTCGCGGCCTGGATGCTGTTCATCGAGAAAAGCCCGTGGCCGACGCTGACGCTGATCGTGTCGCTGGAAGCCATCTTCCTGTCCACCTTCGTCATGATCGGCCAGAACCGGCAGGCGTCATTCCAGCAGGCCAAGGCGGATCACGACTTCAATGAGCAGGAACTGGAGCTCAAAACCAACACGCAGCTGACCCGCGAGATCCATCAGCTCACCACCGAGCTGCACAGACGGGTGATAGAGAACCCTACCCAGCGGTCTTGATGCTCGAACCCATGCCCGTTCGGAAAGAAAAGAGCAATATTCCCGAACGGCCGACCCGGAAGCGGTGATGAAGCGGGTCCGGGCCTGCTGAGGAACGAGCAGGTGGACGTGAATTCCACCGAGGTCATCCTGGGCTACCGGCTCAGGCAACACCATCTCGGCCTGTGACCTGGATCACCATCTTGTCATTCCGTCAGGCGCGGGGCTAGCCGCGCTGCACGCCACGGAGCTCGAAAGCGACCACGCTCTCGGAGATGCCGCGGGACAGGGCCAGGAACCCGAGCCAGATCAGCACCAGCACC
>Ga0137383_10002095_pt1 | contig 12064 bp, 12 predicted proteins | sample SagtaG_19_FD_104817 | JGI IMG/M metagenome (GOLD analysis project Ga0137383, IMG submission 104817) | Vadose zone soil microbial communities from Sagehorn Ranch, Mendocino, California, USA - Sage2_R_40_16 metaG | ecosystem: Environmental > Terrestrial > Soil > Vadose zone | place: USA... | reverse complement strand
GCGAGCGGCAGCATCGCCTTTGGCATCATACCATTTTATCTGGGCGTAATAATACACCCAGACTTACTCCCCATTTCAACCTGAAACGTGCTGGGGAATTTGCGCAACTTGATTCCCCCGAGATCTTCAGTAGCTACACAGGGTTACAAGCCTGGAGCGGAAGTCCTGGCCGGCCACCGTCGAAAATCGAGAATTGTTCACAGTGTTCCGCGCCGAACCTAAAACACCAGTGCAGCCTCCAGGTCTTTGCAGGAAGGTCCTTCCATTACCTCCGGACCCCCGCCTGCCTGACAAAAATTTCTAACATTTCTCTTGCATCGCCGAAATTTTCTCGTAATCTCTAACGTGCGAACTAACTCCAGCGTGATTTCCGGAATCTAACGAAAACCGGAAAGCTCGAGCAGGAACCAGCCCGCTGCGGAGTAGCTGAGAGTGAGTCGCTTGAGGAGGAACACATCGAAATTGGCAACAGCTAGCACTCCGCGCCATGGAAATCCCCAACCTCTCGTCGTCCCCAACCGGAAAAAATTCGTTCGCCTCACCTTGTGGCCACTGGTCGCCGCCACGTTCTTTATGGTCTCGGGCGGAACTTATGGCACGGAAGAGATCGTGCACGGCGCCGGCTACGGACGCGCCATCCTGATTCTGCTTCTCACGCCTCTGCTCTGGAGTCTGCCCACAGCCTTCATGATCGGCGAGCTATCGAGTGCGCTACCCCATGAAGGCGGCTACTACGCCTGGGTACGCCGTGCTCTCGGCAATTTCTGGGGATTTCAGGAAGCCTGGCTCTCACTGGTCGCCTCCATTTTCGACATGGCGATTTATCCCACGCTGTTCGTGGCCTACCTCACCCGCATGTTCCCCTGGTTCCAGCAAGGATATCGCGGCTGGATGGTTGGGCTGGCGGTGGTAATTGCCTGCGCCATCCTTAATATGGCCGGGGTGAAAGTGGTGTCGACCACTTCGCTGTGGCTTTTCTTTGCCTTGTCGGCGCCGTTTGTGGCAATCGTGGTGCTCGCGCCGTTTAAGCTTGGCGCGCTTGCCAATGCTGTCACCAAGCCAACTACCTCCACCGTGGACATTCTTGGCGGCCTGCTCATCTGCATGTGGAACTACATGGGCTGGGACAACGCCTCGACCATCGCCACCGAGGTCGAACGCCCGCAGCGCACCTATCCCCGCGCCATGCTGGCGGCAGTAGTGATCGTGGCCCTCAGTTACGTTCTACCCGTCGCGGCCATGTGGATGACCGGTCTGGCTCCGACCGCCTGGGAAACAGGCTCATGGGCTGATATCGCGGGTTTGTTAGGCGGCCCGCTGCTGCAGATTGGCGTGGTCCTCGGTGGCATGATCAGCGCTTTCGGCATGTTCAATGCCCTCGTCATGAGCTACTCCCGCTTGCCGCTGGCGATGGCCCAGGACGGAATGCTGCCCAGCATCTTCGGGAAGCTGCAGCGCCGCTCACGGGCGCCGTGGGTCGCCATTGTAGCCTGCGCCATCGGGTGGGCGCTGTGCCTCGGCCTGGGTTTTGCCCGACTGGTGACGCTCGACATCCTTCTTTACGGCTTCAGCCTCATGCTGGAATTTGCCGCCCTAGCTGTCTTGCGCTTCCGCGAGCCTAATCTTCCGCGTCCGTTCCGAGTTCCAGGCGGCTTGTTTGGGGCAATTGCAGTCGGCATTCCACCAATGTTGCTGCTGGGATTTTCTATTGTCCGAAGTGAACATGAGCAAGTGTGGAATATGAGTTCGTTTGCCTTCGCTATGATCCTCATCGCGGCGGGCGTGGTGGCGTACCTCATTAACCATGCACTGAAGCCAGCCGGATGGGCTCCGGCGGAACAGAAGCCGGAACCCGCGGCGTAAAGATTCCGCTCCACCAGGTCCCAACGGGAAAGAATGAGTGCGGGCGCAGCTACAGCCGGATCGATCGGGAGGAGATCCTGGGGCTGTTCCTCCACGCTCCTACGGCTATGATAGGCGGCGTTTTGGTCGGATTCGTGTCCTTACGATTGCTGACTCCAAGCCCGTTACCAAATATAGGTTTCTACAATCTCCTCTTTTGGGGCCGGAGGGCGCTCTTGAGGGTGCCGATAAATTACCGTTCCCCTTACTGGGTAGGCGCAATCGGTGTCTTGTATCTCGTATCAGTCATATTTTCGAATCTCTCTGGATTTCGGCAATCGCCATATCTCCGAGATCCAACAGGCGGATACGTGAAAGTGAGTAACCCTCGACCACGAATTGGCACATGAACACGGATTTGTTTTTTGATCCGGGCGAATCCACGACGATCCGTGGCCGCTTTGTTTTGTTGTAAATTGGTGATCGTAGGATCTGGTCCGATGACGAAACGGAAGTCCAAAGGCGCATACATGATCTCGGCTGTCGCCGAGATGTATGGAATCCATCCCCAGACCCTGCGCCTGTACGAACGCGAGGGCCTGCTCAAGCCTTCCCGCACCGAGGGCAACACCCGCCTCTACACTGACGAAGATTTGCAACGGCTGGAATTCATTCTCTCGCTGGCCCGCGATCTGGGCGTGAACATCAGCGGTATGGCGATCATCTTGCAAATGCGCGAGCGCATGGAAGAAATGCAGCGCCAGATCCAGGAATTCGTGCAATACATTCAGGAAGAAGTGCTCACCAGAGCCAGCGCCGCGGCCGATCCGTCAAAAGGAGCAATTGTGCCGGTGAGAAGACCCATGGCCGCGCCGACCCTGAATTCATCCAAGAAGCGATAGCCATCCTCCGTCGCATGTCTTGCGCTGCATCCGGAGCGAAGTTGTCGTGCGTGAAGCGACACGCAGTCGAAGAACCCCTTACTTGCCTATTGCCCGTAAACCGCGAAAGGCATTCTCTCTGCCATGCTTGCTGGTTCGTGCTTTGGCCAGAAACTTCCCGTCCAGGCCATTGCAGCATGACGCCGCAGTATCATGGAAGCGTACTGGCATGCTTCCCTTCAAACTCATTTACAGCGACAATTATTACCTTCCCATCGGCGCACACGTCTTCCCTGCGGAGAAATATCGCCGAGTCCACGACCGCCTGCTGCAAACGGCTGTCGCCAGTGCCGAAGACTTCCTCCCTCCTCAACCAGCTTCCGATCAGGACATCCTGCTGGTCCACGCCCCGGAGTATGTTCGCAAGCTGAAGACCGGCACGCTCAGCCCGCAGGAAGAGATGCAACTCGAAGTTCCTTTTTCCCCCGAACTCGTCCAGGCATTCTGGCTGGCGGCAGGCGGATCGATTCTGTCCGCGCGCCAGGCTTTGACCGATCGCATCGCCATTAACATTGGCGGCGGCTTCCACCATGCTTTTCCCGACCATGGCGAGGGATTCTGCATGATCAACGATGTTGCCGTCGCCATCCGTCGTATGCAGCGCGACCACAAGATTCACACCGCCATGACTGTCGATTGCGACGTTCATCACGGAACGGCACCGCGGCAATCTTTGCCCCCACGCGGACGGCTAGTGAGCCGGTGCCGTCGGCTTCCACGTCCACACGAGCTCAAGCGCGGCCGGCTAAGATGCATGGAGCAGACGCGGGCGACGTCTTCACGATTTCGCTGCATCAGCACAACAACTACCCCACGTGGAAGCCGCCCTCTTCCATCGACGTAGACCTGCCGGACGGTGTCGGAGACGACGACTATCTGGGTTGGCTCGACAACGCACTCAGCTCCGGACTGCGCCAGTTCGAGCCCGATCTGCTGTGCTACATCGCGGGCGCCGATGCGTACCGTGAAGATCAACTGGGTGGCCTGGCTCTAACGATTGAAGGATTGAAGAAGCGCGACGAGTTAGTATTTCGCGTGGCGAGAGCTCGAGCCATTCCCGTGATGGTCACCTTCGCCGGCGGCTACGCCCGCAATGTGGATGACACGGTGACGATCCACTGCGACACGGTGATTGCTGCGAGGGAAGTGTTTGCGCCGTAAACACAGTTCAGGTCGTCCCAACATTCTTCAAAGTACTCCTTCTGGATGGACAAACATTCAGATTCGATCCGTAGCAAAATAGGTTCAGTCCTTCTCTTTGGAGTCGGATCCGGGCCTGGCAAAGACACATAAAAAATCAGATGCCGATTCCTCGATCTTCCTGTCTCCGCAGCCAACAGTGAGATGGCAGAATTGATCGTGAAGTCCCACCCCTGACTCGAGCAGTCCCGTCTTTCTCTCCTGCAAGCAGACGGTATCGTGCATGCAGGCATCTTCGGGACCGATGATTCTTAACCGACCGCTGGTAATATACACTCTGAAAAGGCTATGTTCGAGAATCTTCAAGAAAAACTGCAGCGAGCGTTCAAGAGCCTTCGCGGACAAGCCAAGCTCTCCGAAGAGAACATTGCGGAGGCGCTGCGCGAGATTCGGCTGGCGCTGCTGGAAGCCGACGTCAACTTCAAAGTCGTCAAGGAGCTGATCGACCGCATTCAGGCCAAAGCTGTCGGCCAGGAAGTTCTCACTGCTCTATCGCCCGGCGAGCAGGTCATCAAGATCGTCCGCGACGAACTGGTCGAGACGCTCGGACACGACACCGCGCGGATAAAATTTGCCTCGCAGCCGCCTACCGTGATCCTGATGGCCGGACTCCAGGGTTCCGGCAAGACCACAACCTCGGGCAAGCTGGCGCACTGGCTGAAGAATGGCGGACATCGTCCGCTGCTGGTTTCAGTGGACGTGTACCGTCCCGCTGCACGCGAACAACTGAAAATTGTGGCGCAGGCCGTCAAATCAAACATCTACGAAGGTGAGGCCGGTGAAGCGAACACGGCGACGGTGGAGCGGCTGGTCAAAGAAGCGCGCCGTGAGGCAGTGGTTTCCGGATGCGACGTGCTGATCGTCGACACCGCCGGCCGCCTCCACATCGACGATCAACTCATGGAAGAGATGCAGTCGCTGAAGAAGCTGCTGAATCCGTCAGAAATTTTGTTCGTCGCCGACGCCATGACGGGCCAGGACGCGGTCCGCTCCGCCGACGAGTTCCACAAGAGGCTCTCACTCACCGGCGTGGTGCTCACCAAGATGGACGGCGACGCCCGCGGTGGCGCGGCCCTTTCCATTCGACAGGTGACCGGGCAGCCCATCAAGTTCATTGGCGTGGGTGAAAAGTACGACGCGCTGGAGCCGTTCCATCCCGACCGTATCGTTTCGCGCATTCTCGGCATGGGCGACATTCTTTCACTCATCGAGCGGGCGGAGCAGCAGATCGACAAGAAAAAAGCCGAGGAGATGGCCACCAAGGCCCTCACCGGTGATGGCTTCTCACTGGAGGATTTCCGCGACCAGCTTCGCCAGGTTAAGAAGATGGGATCGATGAAGAGCCTGATCGGTATGCTTCCCAGCATCGGACCATTTTCCGGCTTGCAGAAAGCCGCTGACAACGTCGACGAAAAACAAATCAACCGTGTCGAGGCCATTATCAGTTCGATGACCATGCACGAGCGCAATCACCACGAAGTAATCAACGGCAGCCGCCGCAAGCGCATCGCCCGCGGCTCCGGCACCAGCGTTCAGGAAGTAAACAATCTTCTTCGTCAGTATGCCCAAATGAAAAAGATGTTCAAGCAGATGGGCAAACCCAGCTTCGCACGCCGTCTCGCTGGGATGAAGCTGCCAGGAATGTAGAATGCGTGGGCAAATGGCAATTCGTAGTTCGTCATGAAGCGTAGTTCGTCCTGGAAGGACGATTGAGAGTAGCCCGCCACTTCAGCGGCGGGTAATCTCACAAATTGGTAAACCGTGCCGGAGGCTCGGCTGAACCCTTCTCCCGTGCTCTGTCCATCATGATGAAATGGCGCTCCGTTGAAGAATCCGCTCTAGGCACGGACACGCGGCCACTCCGCGACATTCTCGCCCAGCGCAAGGAACTGATCGCGAAATACGTTCCGCCGGAAACGCAGGCCATTCACGAACGAGCTGTCGCAGAATTAAAACAGCGTCGTTCTGCCGACAACATCCTGCGCATCGGGGAAAAGGCAGCGGAATTCGAACTTCCAGATCACAACGGCAAGATGGTTTCTTCGGCTAACTTGCTCGCCAAAGGACGTCTCGTTATCTCCTTCATCCGCGGACGTTGGTGCCCCTTCTGCGTCGGACAAATGGAAGCCATGAATATTGCGCTGGCGCAGATGGCTGGATGGGGAGCATCGTTCGTAGCTATCTCGCCGCAAACGGTCAAGCAATCCTTCTTCATGCACGACCAACACAAACTGTGTTTTCCTTTGCTCTCGGATTCGGGCAACAAAGTGGCGCGCCAGTTCCGCCTGACCCACCACGTAAATGATGAACAACAAGCGATCTATCGCCACGCCTTCGTCAACCTTCCGTTTGCCAATGGCGATGAAACTTGGGAACTGCCGATTCCGGCAACTTACATCCTCGAACACGACAGAACCGTACTCTACGCCTCCGCGAATGAGGATTACACTGAGCGTCCCGAGCCCGACGAAATTGTGGACATTCTAGAGCGTCAATCCCGCTGAACGTATCCCTCCCTCACCTTTCGGTACACTGAATATTCCATGCATTACATCTACGGAATCAACGCCGTCTCCGAAGCTCTCAAGGCCCGCGGACGCGCTTTCGAGTGGGTTGGCATGGCCAAGGAGCGTCACGACCTACGCCTGCAGCGTCTAATCGAAGACTGCCGCCGACTCGGTGTGCCCATGCGCTTCCTGCAACGAACTGAGTTGGACCGCATGGTCGGCAATTCCGCGCATCAAGGCGTCGTAGCGGTCACATCCGCGAAGCAATACAGTGATCTCGATGACGTCGTCGGAGCCAAGCGAGGACAATACTCCCTCATCGTGGTACTCGACGGCGTCGAAGACCCGCACAACCTGGGAGCAATCCTCCGCACCGCAGATGCAGCCGGCGCGGACGGCATCGTGATCCCAGAGCGCCGCGCCGCAAGCGTCACGGGAACCGTCACCAAAGCGTCGGCAGGTGCAAGCGAACATCTGCCGATTGCGAGAGTAACCAACATCGCGCGCACGGTGGAAGAGTTGAAAGAGCGCAACCTCTGGACTGTCGGTCTCGACGAGCGCGGTTCTCAGACCTATGACGCGCTCGATTACAACATGGATTGTGCGCTGGTTCTGGGCGCGGAAGGCAAAGGGTTGCATGATTTGGTGAAGAGGAAGTGCGATTTTCTGGTTTCGATTCCCATGCTCGGCAAAGTATCGTCTCTGAATGTCTCCGTAGCCGCAGCGGTAGTGCTTTATGAAATCGTGAGGCAAAGGCGCGCCCGCGAAAATTCCTCGGGTGAGAAATGAATTTTCGAGTCGTGCACTTTTGCTTGCTCGGTGCCCTCTGTGTCTCTGTGGTGAGTGCTTTCTCCCTGGAGCGCGAGGCCTTTGCATTCGCCAACTACGATCTCAACGTTCAAGTTGAACCGGAGCAGCATCGGCTTGCAGTCCGCGGCAGAGTCGCGCTGCGGAACGATTCAAGCCAGCCGCAGAAAACCGCAATCCTGCAGATTTCTTCTTCACTGGACTGGCGTTCTGTCAAGGCCGGAGAAAAGCCGCTCCAGTTTGTGTCGCAAATCTATACTTCCGACTTGGATCACACCGGAGCGTTGTCAGAAGCGATTGTGAGCTTGCCTCAGGTCGTCGTGCCCAAGGGCACATTTGAGTTGGAGATCGCCTATGAAGGCGTCGTCCCGCTCGATACAACAAGGCTCACGCGCATCGGCACGCCCGAAGCCGCAGCCCGCACAACGGACTGGGACCAGATCAGCTCCAAATTCACCGCAGTGCGCGGTGCGGGGTACGTCGCCTGGTATCCAATAGCCACAGAAGCCGCAAATCTCTCGGACGGTAACAGCATGTTCGATACGCTTGGACGGTGGAAGCGTCGCGAAGCCGACTCTCAGGTGCAGTTGCACGTAAACGTGCTGCGCGAGAGTGCCGGAGCGCCACCGGAAATCATTCTTAACACGGCGGGCTGTAGAAGAACTTCTCCGCCGGAAGGGCAAGGCCAGTTGGTCGGCGCCGAGTGTGCATTCCAACCGCTGGGCCAAACCATCCCGGCTTTTGTCATTGCAAGCTATTCGCTACTGAATCGCGGGATAGTTAGGATTCATTGCCTGACCGAGCACAAATCGATAGCCGAGCGCTATGCCGAAGCCACAGACAAAGTTCTTCCTCTCATTACCAACTGGTTCGGTCCGCCGCGAGCCGAAGCCCAAGTGGTCGAGTTACCCGGCAGCGCAGCAGTTCCGTTCGAGAGCGGCAATCTGCTGCTGACACCTCTGGGAGACGATCTTAAGCTGGCGCAGATTTCGCTGGCGCATGCTTTGACTCACGCCGCGTTTACCTCGCCGCGTCCGTGGATCCACGAAGGCCTCGCACATTTCATGCAAGCTCTTTATCTGGAACAGACAAGTGGGCGGCAGACCGCGCTTGACTACATGGGTCTACACCGCTCGGCATTCTTGGACGCCGAAAGACCGGATTTCGCTCCGAGGTCTGAAGATGCAACAGATCATTCGCTGCTCAATACCGCGAGTGAAGAGTTGTACCGTGGCAAGGCAATGTACGTCTGGTGGATGCTTCGGGATATGGTCGGGGAACCGGCGCTCAAGAAAGCATTGGCCGGGTATCATCCCGAGCAGGACAAAGAGCCTTCTTACTTGCCTCGATTGATTGCGGCGCAGACCCAGCGTGATCTGGAATGGTTTTTCGATGATTGGGTCTATCGCGATCGTGGCTTGCCTGATTTTCGCGTCGCGTCGGCTTTCCCGCGAAAAATGCTGACCGAAGGCTACATGGTCACCGTCACGGTGGAAAATTTGGGAGGTGCAGGAGCCGAAGTGCCAGTCACCGTAAGATTCGGTGGCGAAGTTACCAAACGGCTGGAGGTGCGTGGAAAGAACAAGGGCGTGATCCGTATGGAAGTTCCGGCGGCACCTCGGGAAGCTGTTGTGAACGACAGCAGCATCCCGGAAAGCGATACCACGAATAATACTTTCAAAATTCAGGCAGAAGATTCGAAGTAATTTTTTCAATCGTGGTTCTTAGAGCTTGTCATCGCGCCGCTGCAATGGGTGTTTGACGGATTTTATTTGAGTTAGGAGGATTCGTTGGCCTACATCCAATTCCTCGGCGCTGCCGGCACTGTTACCGGGTCGAAGCATCTCATCAATACCTCAGCAGAGCTTTCCAGTTCGAGCGGCTTGCAGGTACTCGTCGACTGCGGCCTTTTTCAGGGGCAGAAGGAATGGCGCGAGCGCAACTGGCGGGACCTGCCGGTCCCGGCCAAAGAGATTGACGCCGTCATTCTTACCCATGCACACCTCGACCATTGTGGCTGGATTCCGCGCCTGGTGAAGGCAGGTTTTCGCGGGCCCATCTATGCTACGCCGCCGACGATTGATTTATGCGGCATCATTCTGCCCGACTCCGGCCACCTACAGGAAGAAGATGCTGCGTTCTACAACAAGACGAACAAATCGAAACACTACCCAGCCCTCCCGCTCTATACGCTCGAGGAAGCGCAAGACTCACTCAGAAACTTCAAGCCGGTGAATGTCGAGCAGACGGCGCAAGTCTCACCCGAGCTTTCTTTCCGCTTTGTTCGCGCTGCGCACATTCTGGGTTCATGCATGGCTGAAATCACCCTCCGGACGGCTGGTCAGACCCGCAGGCTGCTGTTCACTGGTGACATTGGCCGCGTCCGCAACCAAACCATCGCGCCAGGAAAAGTCGTGCACTCCGGCCCAATGGAAGGCGAAACGGCAGACCTCTTGGTGATGGAGTCAACTTACGGAAACCGGCTGCATCCCACGCAAGATCCGCTGCCGGAACTGGCTGCCCTGATTACGGCCGCAGCCAAGCGTGGCGGAAGTGTTGTCGTGCCCGCGTTCGCCATTGAGCGTACCCAGAAATTGCTGTTCATCCTCAAGCATCTTATGGAGTCGGGCCAGATGCCGCGATTGCCCGTCTTCTGCGATAGCCCCATGGCCATCAAGGCTGTCCAGATTTTCTTGAAACATACCGAAGAATACAGCGACGACACTCGCAATTTGATTCAGCAGCACGGATCCCCGCTGAATTGGCCAGGCTTCACTTTCGCGTCAACTCCCGAAGAATCCAAGAAGATCAACGCAGCTGCATCTCCTTCGATCATCATCTCTTCCAGCGGAATGGTCACCGGAGGCCGCATCATGCACCACCTGGCACAGCGCCTGCCCGATCCCAGGAATCTGATTCTTTTCATCGGTTTTCAAGCTCCCGGCACGCGGGGATTCACTATCAAGAGCAAAGCGCCAGAAGTGAAGCTGTTCGGTGATTCTGTTCCTATCCGGGCACAGGTCGCAGCGCTGGAACAGTTCAGCGACCACGCCGATCCGCCGGAACTATTGGAGTGGTTGCACACTTTCCGCAACCAGCCCGGGGTCACATATCTGGTGCACGGCGAGCCTGACGCTTCCGGTCAACTGCGTGACATGATGAAAAAGGATTTGGGATGGAACGTGCGAGTGGCGCAGTACTTGGAGAAGGCGGAAGTGAAGTAGATCTCCGCAGGTTGTTCACCCTCAACAAAAATCACTCCCCATTTTGTCATTCTGAGCGCAAACGAAAGACCTGCGTACTCCCATCCCGCCGGCCTTTCTTCCCAGACGCGAACTGGCTGATCGCCGGCCTTGCCCGAATATTGAAGAGCCCCCATGGAGAGGCTGGGCATCGCTATCGGGCGAGAAATTGCATCGGTCTTCGCTTGCTCAGGATGGCAGCGGTATTCCTTATCCTCGTGTATTGGTAAACCTTGCCAGCGCATCCAACTTCTTCGTGGCTGCGCCCGAATCAATCGAGTGCGTGGCTAGCGGCACGGCTTCAGCTATGTGGTCTGCTGTTCCCGCCGCCACCAGTGCCGCCGCGCAGTTGAGCAAAACAACATCACGGTGGGCTGACTTCTTGCCTCTCAACACCGCACGAATAATCTCTGCATTTTCCGGTGCATCGCCGCCGCTAATATCTGCCAGAGGGGCACATTGGAATCCAAACTCTTCCGGCGTGACCTCATAAGCTCGCACGATACCTTCGCGAACTTCGGCCACGCGCGTGGGTCCAGTGACGGTGATCTCATCCAAACCGTCGAGCCCGTGTACAACCAGTGCGCGACGCAGCCCCAGCATGCTCAGCGCCTCAGCTAGCTTCTCCACCAGATCGATCGAATAGACCCCCACCACTTGCCCCGAAGATCGTGCTGGATTGGTGAGAGGTCCCAGCAAGTTAAACATGGTCCGCATGCGCAATTCCCGGCGCACTGTTTGGACCTGTTTCATGGCTGGATGCAAATCTGGCGCGTACAGAAAGCAGATTCCAACTGAGTGCAGGCACTGGACGGCGCGCTCAGGCGAAAGCTGAATTTTCACTCCCAGGGCTTCCATGACATCGGCCGACCCGCATTTTGAGCTGATGCTGCGATTGCCGTGCTTGGCCACTCGCACGCCTGCTCCAGCAGTTACGAACGCCGTGGCGGTTGAGATATTGAATGTCCCACTGGCATCGCCGCCTGTCCCGCTGGTGTCGACCAACGATGAGTCGACCAGCGCGCCGCGTCCGGTACCGCTGACGTCTAGGGCAACAGTTTCAGAATCCTCTTCGCCAGCCAGATTCGTGAACGGCAAAGACGCGGCCGCGGCGCGAATTGCCTCGGCGAAGCCGACAATTTCCTCTACCGTCTCGCCCTTCATGTGCAGTGCCACGAGCAGCGCGGCGATCTGCGCATTGGAGCAATTGCCCGCGAGCACCTCCGCCATGAGATTGCAGGCCTCAGCGCGAGCGAGCGATTCACCGTGATTGGCGATGCGATGGAGTACGTCGAGTATCATGCTGGTCGGAATTGTAAGGTAAGCAAGGGTGCACCCCAAGAAAGTGATGAGTCATGCGGCCCTCTGTTCCGTTCTGCGTTCCCAGAAGCCCTGAAAGCGCCCACTCAGCTTGGCACAGCGGAGAGCGATGATAGCGTTGGAGCCTTGAACAGTCCAGTGCATTCCGGCTCGTTTGAGCCGCGTGCCGATGGCTACTTTGCACCCGGCCTCTACAACGCCCGTG
>Ga0137383_10002080_pt1 | contig 12089 bp, 10 predicted proteins | sample SagtaG_19_FD_104817 | JGI IMG/M metagenome (GOLD analysis project Ga0137383, IMG submission 104817) | Vadose zone soil microbial communities from Sagehorn Ranch, Mendocino, California, USA - Sage2_R_40_16 metaG | ecosystem: Environmental > Terrestrial > Soil > Vadose zone | place: USA... | reverse complement strand
CCCCCGCCCCATCCATGGGCGCGCCGTTCACCAGCATCCGGCCCCGGTCCTCTCGGATGGTCAGGCCCTGCTGCCGTAACAGGTGCATCAGCGCGCGGAACTCGACCTTCTGCGCTCCCACCGAGCCGGGGTCGCGGAACTGCTCCACGCAGCGCGCGAGCTGCGCGGCAAGAGTCTCTGGCGAGGGGGCAGCCATGGGTCCGGGGAATCTAGCGGTAGGAAGCCGACACCGTATAGATATACCGTCATGATCGCGACCCTCGTAACGTGCACCGCCACGCTCCTCCTCGCGCAGGACACGCTCTCCCCAGCCGCACGCCGCGTGCTGGCCGATGTGCGCTACCTCGCCGACGACGCGCGCCAAGGACGGGGCGTCGGCACCAAAGGGATCGAGCAGGCCGCGCGCTACATCCAACAGGGGTTCGCGCGCGCCGGGCTGCGGGCGTCCCTCCAGCCGTTCACCATCGCGCCCGACGCGCCCGCGGTCATGCACACACCGCTCGGTGGCGCGGCGACGGCAAACGTCATCGGCGTGCTGCCGGGAACGTCGCCCGCCCTGCGCGGCCAGGTCGTCGTCCTGGGCGCGCACTACGACCATCTCGGCTACGGCGGGTTTGGTGCGCTCGACCCCGACAGCACGGGCAAGGTGCACGACGGCGCCGACGACAACGCATCCGGCGTAGCGGGGCTGCTCGAGATCGCCCGCATCCTCCGCGGGCGGCATCCCGCACGCACCATGGTGTTCATCGCCTTCTCAGGCGAGGAGCTCGGAGATCTGGGCTCGGCGTTCTTCGTGAAGCATCCGCTGGTCGAGCCGGTGGATTCGATCTACGCCATGCTCAACATGGACATGGTGGGACGGCTGCGGAACGAGCACCTGCTCGCGCTGGGCGCGGCGACGGCCAAGGAGTTCCCGGCGCTGCTCGACTCGCTCAATCAGACCGAGGCCCGGCGATTCGATCTGAATGCGTCGGGCGACGGCTGGCAAGCGACCGACGTCGCGTCGTTCTTTGCCGCGAAGCGGCCGGTGATCCAGTTCTTCACCGGCCTGCACGAGGACTATCACCGCAGTACGGACCGTTGGGACAAGATCAACGCCGTGGGGCTCGCCCGCGTCGCGATGTTCGTGGCCGACGTCGCGTGGACGCTCGCGAACCGCGCGGCGCCGCTCACGTTCGTGGACGCCGCCCCGCCCCAGGCGATGACGGGGGGTTCGGGCTACGGCGCCTACCTCGGCACGATTCCCGATATGACGGGGTCACCAGGCGGGGTGCGCATCACCGGGGTGCGGGCGGGAAGTCCCGCCGAGCAGGCGGGGCTCAAGGGGGGCGACATCATCACGGCGGTCGGGGCGAAGACCGTCGCCAACCTGTACGACATGACCGACGCCCTGCGCAGTCACCAGCCGGGCGACACGGTGGTCATTGCGGTGACCAGGGCGGACCAGACGTTGCGGGTCACTGCCGTCCTCGGGAAGCGGGGATCGTGACGAAGACTGCCGTCCCAATTGTACGGGCGCTCCGGGCGGCGCACCTGCATGACGCCCCGCGTGCGCAGCTGCTGCAGCTCGCATGCGAGCGGATCCGCGCCTGGGGCGCACCGTTCACGTCGGTGTACGCGTACATGCTCCAGGGCGATGCGCTGGTGCTCGAGGCCCATGCGGGACGGGTGACGGAGCACACGCGCATCCCGGTGGGGACCGGGGTGTGCGGCACTGCCGTCGCCATGGGTGAAGATCAGAACGTTCCGGATGTCAGTGCGGTCGGCAACTACCTCGCCTGCAACCTCGACACCCGGTCCGAGCTCGTCGTCCTCATCAAGCGCGGGGTGACGATCCTCGGCCAGCTCGACGTGGACTCGGACGTCCCCGCCGGGTTCGCCGAGGCCCACCATGCGGCGGTCAAGCAGGTCGCGGACGCGCTGGCCGTGCTGCTTTAGGTCGACCGCATCAACGTCACCCGCCCCGCCGTCGTGTCGTGATCGAGCAGCTCGGCGTACCGTCCCCACTCGATGATCGTGCCGAACAGCTGCTCCGCGGGAATGAACGGAAAATGAATCGTGAGGTCAGAGACGACGTCTTCATCCTCCACCTCACCAGGCTCGGCCCCTTCCTCCAGCTGCTCGGTGAGCATGGCGAGCACCCGGGCGAACAGCGGGTGCTGTTGCAGCCTCGTCCGGGTGGCCGCCTTGCGCGCCGCGTCGTCTCCTGACATCACCTCGCGGCCCGCCGCCGTGAGCTGCACCGTTTCGCCCGGGGTCACCACCCACCCCAGCTGCTCCGCCGCCCGCGTCACAGCGGTCATGCGGTCGTAGTCCACGCCCAGGTCTTCGGCGAGGTGGAACACCTCGCCGCGCCCATCGGGACGCGTGAGCAGGTGGTCGAGCAACCCCGTCACCTCGGCGACGTGCACCCGGGGGAACGGCACCAGCCGCAGCGGCGCGTGGGCGGGCTGGGGCTCGGGCTCGGGGAGCAGCGTCGCCGTGAGAATCGCGTGCAGCCGCTCGACCATCTGCTCGAACTCGGGGCTGCGCTCCCGCCGCGGGTACGACAGCGGGTTCGCCAGCTCTTCGCGGATGTGCCCGGGGTTCGCGCCGAAGACGACGATGCGGCTCGCGAGGAAGATCGCCTCCTCGACGCTGTGGGTGACGACGATGAGGGTGTTCACGCCGGTGGCGGGATCGCGCCACAGGTCGACCACCTGGCTGCGCAGGTTCTCGGCCGTCAACGGGTCGAGGGCGCCGAACGGCTCGTCCATGAGCAGGATCTCGGGTGCGACCGCGAGCGCGCGCGCGAAACCCACGCGCTGCTTCATGCCGCCCGACAGCTCGCGCGGGTAGGCGTGCTCGAACCCGTCCAAGCCCACCAGGTTGATGGCGCGGGCTACAGCGTCGCGCGCCGTGGCGCCCCGCACGCCCCGCGCCTCGAGTCCCATCGCCACATTCTCCGCGACCGTGAACCAGGGAAGCAGAGCGAACGATTGGAACACCATCGCCCCGGACGCGAGCACGCCGTCGAGCGGCTGGCCACGATAGAACACCCCCCCGGTCGCCGGCCGCGTGAGCCCCGCGAGCAGACGGAGCAGGGTGCTCTTGCCGGACCCCGAGGGGCCGACCAGCGCGACCACCTCCTGCGTCCGCACCGCGAGGCTCACGTCGCGCAGCGCTTCGAGGACCTGCCCGTTCGGCTGCCGGAACCGCTGGCATACCTGCCGGGCCTCGAGCAGGACCTGATCGGTCACTGGGCCAGATTGTAGCGCGACTGCGCCAGGCGCATCACGGCGCGCCACACGAGGCGATTCCATCCCACCACGATGAGACTCATGAGGGTGATGCCGCCAGCGAGCAGCGGATAGTTCGCGTGCGCGGTAGCGACGCTGATGAGACTGCCCAAGCCGTAGGTCGTTTTCAGGGTCCCGCCCGCCTCGAGGTACTCGGCGACTATGGACCCGTTCCAGGCGCCTCCCGCCGCCGTGACCCAGCCCGTGGCCAGAGCGGGGAATGCCACCGGGACGTACAACGCCCGCCACGTGGCGAGCGGCGGCAGCCGGAACACCGCGGTCGCATCCTTGAGCTGCTCCGGGACCGCGGACACCGCGGAGATCACGTTGAACAGAATGTACCACTGCCCCGATAGCACCATCAGGGCGACGGCGCCCAGCCCAAGCCCGATCCCCACCCGCTCGAGCAGCAGGATGACGAGGGGGAACAGCATCGGGGCTGGGAACGACGCGACCACCTGAATCACCGGCTGGAGCACTTGCGAGAGCCGCGGCGACCGGCCGATCAGGACGCCCGCGGGAAGCGCCCATGCGGTGCTGAGAGCCACGGCCGCCATCACGCGCACGAACGTAAGGGCCGACGCACCCGCGAGGCGACCCCAGTCCCGCGGGCTCAGCTGGCGCAACAGCAGCGCGAGGTGCCACAGGCCCCACGCGCCGCCTGCGAGCAGCCCCCCCAGCAGCGCCGCAACTCCCGTCCACACCACGACCGGATGCCCGAGCGGGACATACCGGTGCAGCGTGAGCACTGGACGCGCAAACTGGAGGGGACGCTGCAGCGGGCGCAGCGGCCGCTGCAGCGGGCCGGCCGCGCGGCGCGCGCTGCGATAGGCCCGGCGCCGCAGCACCGCCGCCCGCCGCGGCAGCCGCGAGTGCCGCAGCAACGCGAGAAACCAGGAGGACATCGGAGTCCCCGATCCGGAGTCGTCGAGGCGGAACTTCTCGACCCAGGCCACGAGCGGCCGCCACAGCAGCTGGTCCACCGCGACGATCATCACCACCATGGCGACAATCGCCTCGACCATCGCTGCCCTGTTGCCCTGATCGAGCGCCACGCTCATGTAGGCGCCGATGCCGGGCAGACGGTAGTCGCGGTCGCCGAGGCGGAACGCCTCGTTGACCATGAGGAAGAACCAACCTCCCGCCATCGAGAGCATCCCGTTCCACACGAGGCCCTGCGCTGCCGCCGGAAGCTCGAGCTCGCGAAACCGCCGGCCCGGCGGCCACCCGGCCATCCGGGACGCGTCCTGCAGCTGGTCGGGGAGGCTTTTCAGAGAGTTGTAGAAGGACAGGGCCAGGTTCCACGCCTGGGCTGTGAAGATCATGAGGATCGCCGCCAGCTCGAGACCCATATTGCGGTGCGGGAACAGCGCGACGAGGCCGAGCACGAGTCCCGGGAGGAATCCCAGCACCGGAATGCTCTGGAGGATGTCGAGCACCGGCAACAGCAGGCGTTCCGCCACGCGGGACCGTGCGGCGGCATAACCGAACAGCAGCGCGAACAGGAACGACACGGCCAGCGCGAGTACACCGCGCATCAGCGAGTACAGCGTATACTTCGGCACCGCCGCCGCCCGCAGGTCGATCTGCACGACCTGGAGGAACGGCGCCTGGAACTCGCGCGCGAACGCGACGACCGCGCCCGCCGCCCCCGCCACCACGGCCACGATGACGAGATCGGTCGGTCCGACGCCGCGCAACCCGAACGGGGGCGCGAGCGCGCGGATGACGCGAGCGGGTCCGGCGGGAAGGAGATCCATGGAGCGTCTACAGTATCACGCGAACCGGCGACCGGGGAGCCTGCAAGATTGACGCCGCAACCGATCGTCGCGGTCAACGGTGTGCGGCTGTTCACGCGTCGTGCGGGATCGGGTCCGCCCGTGATCGTCCTGCACGGCGGGCCCGGCGCCCACCACGACTACCTGCTCCCCCAGTACGACCTGCTCGCCCGCGGGCGCACCCTGCTGTATTACGACCAGCGGGGCGGCGGGCAGTCTCCGGTGGGCCGGGAGACGCCCGTGGGATGGCGCGAGCACGTCGCGGATCTGGACGCCCTGCGCGTCCACTGGGCGCTCGACGATCTCACGCTGCTGGGCTACTCCTGGGGTGGCCTGTTGGCCGTTCTCTACGCGCTCGAGCACCCCGACCGGATCGCGAGGTTGGCGCTCGTGTCCACAGCGCCGGCCACCGCACACTGGCGCGCGGAGTTCGAGCGCCGCCTCACGGAGCGCATGGCGGATCCGCGGATCGTGGAGGCGCGCGCCGCCCTCCAGGCATCCGGCCTCCGAACCAGCGACCCGGAGCAATATCGCCGCCGTGCCTTCGCGCTCTCCGTCGCCGGTTACTTCCACGACCCGAGCCGCGCCCTCGAGATGACGCCGTTTCGCGTCACCGCCCGCACCCAGCAGGCGGTGTGGGAGAGCCTCGGCGACTACGACCTCCGCCCGCGGCTCCGAGATCTCGCATCCCGCATCCCGCATCTCGCATCCCGGCTCCTTCACGGCACCTTCGATCCCATGCCGATTGAGGGCGCGCGCGAGCTGGCGGCCCTGCTCGACGCACCGCTGGTCGAGCTCGCCACCGGACACGCGCCGCACGTCGAGGCGACGGACGACTTCGTGCGCGTGCTCGACGGCTTCTTGCCGAAGCAGTGAGCGGCGGTCTACGTTCCCCGGATGACCGCCACGAAGACCCGACCACGACGCCGGGCGAGGGAAACCCCGGCCGCACTCAAGGCGCGGGGCCGCAAGATCATCGCGCGCCTGGAGCGGGCCTACCCGGAGGCGACGTGCGCCCTGCACCACGCCAGCGCCCTCGAGCTGTTGGTCGCGACCATCCTTTCAGCCCAATCGACCGACGCGCGCGTCAACATGGTCACCCCCGCCCTGTTCGCGAAGTACCGTGTCGCGGGAGACTACGCCGCCGCGGACCCGCGCGTCCTCGAGCAGGAGATCCACAGCACCGGGTTCTTCCGCAACAAGACCAAGTCCATCATCGGCATGGCGCAGGCCGTAGTGGAGCGGCACGGCCGGCGCGTGCCGGATACGATGGAGGCGCTCGTCGGCCTGCCAGGCGTGGGGCGCAAGACCGCGAACGTGGTCCTGGGCACCTGGTTCGGGAAGAACGAAGGGATCGTGGTGGACACCCACGTGCAGCGCCTCAGCACGCTGCTCGGGTTGACGCGGGAAAAGACGCCCGAGAAGATCGAGCAGGACCTGATGCAGCTCGTGCCGCGCGACAGGTGGACCTGGTTCTCGCACACGCTCATTCAGCACGGGCGGCGCGTCTGCATCGCGCGGCGGCCACGGTGCGAGAGCTGCGTCATCAATCGGTTATGCCCGTCGTCACGCGTATGACAAAGCGTCACCGGACGTTAGGACGCTATGTTCTAGGACAGCCGCCTCGCGCGTTCTTACAACCTAGCGTCCTAGCGTCTTATACCGCCTCATGACGTCCCTCCCCCCCGTCGATCGTTCCGCCCTCATCGCCACCCGCCGCGATCTGCACCAGCATCCCGAGCTCGGGTTCGAAGAGACCCGCACCGGCACGCTCGTGGCGGAGCGGCTGCGGGCGCTCGGCTACGACGTGCGCACCGGCGTGGGCAACACCGGCGTGGTCGCGCTGCGGGAGGGCGGCGGGGGGGCGGGGGGGGCACCGGCATCGCGCTGCGTGCTGCTGCGCGCTGACATGGACGGCCTCCCCATTCAGGAAGCGAGCGACGTGCTGTACCGCTCCAAGCACGCGGGGAAGATGCACGCCTGCGGACACGACGGGCACGTGGCGATGGGGCTCGAGGTGGCGCGGCGGCTGCACGCCGCCGCACTCCCGCGGGGGAGTGCCGTGAAGTTCGCTTTTCAGCCCGCGGAAGAGATCGCGGGCGGCGCGCTGGCGATGATCGACGCGGGCGTGCTCGACGCGCCCCGCGTGGACGCCGCGTTCGGCATCCACCTGTGGAACGATCTCCCCGTGGGCACAATCGGCGTGATGGCGGGTGCGGTGATGGCGTCGGTGGACGAGTTCGAGGTCACGATCCGCGGACGTGGCGGGCACGCGGCCGCGCCGCACCAGACGGTGGACCCGGTGCTCGTTGCAGCGCACGTCGTGACGGCGCTCCAGAGCCTCGTCAGCCGGCGCCGCAATCCGTTCGAAGAAGGCGTTGTGTCGGTCACGCAGCTCGCCGCCGGCCACGCCTTCAACGTGATCCCGGACCACGCCGAGCTGCGCGGCACTGTGCGGACCTTCGGGGGCAAGTTCTACGACGACGCGCCGGCGCTGCTCGAGGAAACCGTCCGCGGGATCGCCGCGGGGTTCGGGGGCTCGGCCGAGGTCCGCTACCGCCGCCTGTGCAAGCCGACGGTGAACGACGAGCGCATGACGGGCGTGATGGTCGCTGCCGCCCGCGAGGTCGTCGGCAGCGACAACGTGGCGAGCGGGGTTCGCACCATGGGCGGCGAGGACATGTCCTTCTTTCTGGCGCGGGTGCCGGGGTGCTTCGCGTTCGTCGGGTCGGCGCCCCGGGGTGAGAAGGGCGTGCCACACCACAGCCCGGGCTTCGACATCGACGAGGAGTCGCTCGTGATCGGGACGGAGCTGCTGACGCGCACGGCGTTGCGATATCTGGACGCGCCCTGAAGGGCGCGCTCTCCCGCTAGATTCAACTCCGATGCCCAATCTGCTCGCGTCCGAGCCCTCCGCCTACCTCAAGTCCGCCGCCCATCAGCCCGTGCACTGGCACCCGTGGGGCGAAGCCGCGTTCGCCCGCGCCAGGAGCGAGGACAAGCCGATCCTCCTCGACATCGGCGCCGTGTGGTGCCACTGGTGCCACGTGATGGACGGTGAGTCGTACGAGAACAGCGACGTGGCCCAGCTCTTGAACCGCGATTTCGTCTGCATCAAGGTGGATCGCGACGAGCGCCCGGACGTGGACGCGCGCTACCAGCGCGCGGTACAGGCGCTTTCCGGTCAGGGCGGCTGGCCGCTCACGGCGTTCCTCACCGCCGACGGTGACGTGTTCTTCGGCGGGACGTACTTTCCGCCCGAGGACAACCCGTACGGCCGCCCCGGGTTCCTTTCCGTCTCCCGCCACGTGGCTCGGCTGTACCGCGAGGACCGCGCCAAGGCGGCGGGCAACGCGAAAGCCATCCGCCAGCACGTCGCCCAGTCGCTCGACGAGGCGCAGCCCGGCGACGTCGCCGCCGACGTCGTCACGCAGGCGGCGAGCCAGATGGCGCGGCTGTTCGACATCCGCTACGGCGGCTTCGGCACCGCCCCGAAGTTCCCGGCCCCCGGCGCGGTGCAATTCCTCCTGGCCCGCTGGCACGACGAACGCGAGGCCTGGACGCGGGATATGGTGGAGAAGACCCTCACCGGGATGGCCCACGGCGGGATTCACGATCATCTGGGCGGCGGATTCCACCGCTACTCCGTGGACGAGCGCTGGATCGTCCCGCACTTCGAGAAGATGGCCTACGACAACGCCGAGCTGCTGCACGCGTATCTCGACGCCTACGCCGCGCTCGGCGTTCCCCTGTTCAAGCAGGCAGCCGGCGGGATCGTTGATTGGGTGCTCGAGGTGCTCTCGGACCGCGAAGGCGGGGCGTTTTTCACCTCGCAAGACGCGGACGTCGCCCCGGGCGACGATGGAGACTATTGGACCTGGACGCTGGAAGAACTAGGAGAAGGGTTGAGGGATGAAAAGGCGTCGAACGTGCTACGTCGAGTGTTCGATGTCGAAGCGCAAGGCGAAATGCACCACAACCCCGACAAGAACGTCCTGTGGTGGGCCCACGACCCGGCGGGCGCCGACGAGTGGTCGATTCTGCGGGAGGCCCGGCAGACGCTCAAAGCCGCGCGCGACCGCCGGCCTCGCCCCTACGTGGACACGACGCCTTACGTCAACTGGAACGCGATGCTCGCGTCCGCGTTCCTTCACGCCGGCGCGGTGCTCGACCGGCCCGAGTGCAACACGCTCGCGCTCAAGGTGCTCGAGCGGATCTGGGCTGAAGCCTGGGACGAGGGACGGGGGATGGGGCACGTGCTCGGCCGCGTTGAGCCGCGGGGGATGCTCGACGACAACGTGCACTCGGCCGCGTCATGTCTCGACGCTTACGAGGCCACGGGTGAGAGCCAGTGGCTGACCCGCGCTACCGCCGTGCTCCGCTACTGCCTCAAGGCGCATTGGGACGAGCCCGCCGGTGGGTTCTTCGACGTGGCGGCGGAGCGGCCCGGGGAGGCGTACCTCGCCGCGCGGGCCAAGCCCGTGCAGGACGCCCCCACACCCTCGGGGAACGGCGTCGCCGCTCTCGTCCTCGCGCGCCTCTGGGCCCTGACCGACGACGCGGAGTGGCGCCGCCTGCTGGATCGCCAACTCCAGACCTTCGCGGGCGCCCTGCCGCAGCTGTCGCTCCACGGCGCCACGCTGGCGCGTGCCGTGGACTGGGCGGTGCATCCGATCACCCGGATCGAAGCGTCGGGTCCGCGCGGTGAGGGACCCGCCTGCGCCATGCATCTGCTTGCGCTCCAGACGTATCGGCCCCGGAAGGTGGTGGTGCGCAAGGTGGCGGAGCGGCCGGCCGCGGTGGTGTGCGTCGGGACGACCTGCTCCGTCCCCGTCGCGACGGCGCCCGCGCTCGCCGACCTGCTGCGCTAGAGTACATTGCATCCACATATGACGACCAAGAAAGCGATCTTCGAAACCTCCAAGGGCGCGATCGACGTCGAGCTGTTCGCGGCAGAGGTGCCCAACACCGTCGCCAACTTCGAGAAGCTCGCGAACTCGGGGTTCTACGACGGCACGAAATTCCACCGCGTGATCGCGAACTTCATGATCCAGGGCGGTGACCCGTATTCCAAGAGCGGAAAGGGGCCCGTCGGCACCGGCGGGCCCGGCTACACCATCAAGTGCGAGACGCACCTCAACACGCACAAGCACGTGGCCGGGACGCTGTCGATGGCGCACGCCGGAAGGGATACGGGCGGCAGCCAGTTCTTCATCTGCCACTCGCCGCAGAAGCACCTGGACGGCGTGCACACGGTGTTCGGCCAGGTGACCAAGGGGATGGACGTGGTGAACGCGATCGCGCAGAATGACGAGATCCGATCGCTGCGCGTGAGCTGAGCCACAGCCCACCCGGATGTACCTCGATTTCGCGGTCATCGCCGACTACGCCCTCGTCGATCAGGCCGGCAAGCTCTCGGTCCTCGGCATCTTCCAGCACATCTGGGTGCAACAGTTCCCGGCGATGCACCCCCGCCTCCACCTCGTGCTGCGGCTCAAGGGAAAGCGGACCGAGGTCGGCGAGCACGCCGTGCAGATCCGTCTCCAGGACGAGCAGGACACGGAGATCCTGGGCGGGGCCGGGAACGTCACGTTCAACGAGCCGCCGGCGGGCGTGACCGAGATCGAAGCCGGCGCGATCCTCGTCTTCGACGTGCCCTTCCCCCACGCGGGCCCGTACCGTTTCGTCATCACGATCGACGGCGAGACGCAGGCGTCGGTCCCCGTCACGGTCTCGCAGGTACCACAGTCTCAGGCGCCGGGCGCGGGCGGGCAGGCCCTGCACTAACGGACGTGCCCCCCTCGCCCGCCGCTCGCGGCCTCCCTTTGCTCGTGCTCGCGGCGGCGCTGGCCCTGGGCTGGAACCTCGCCGGCTACCGGCTGCTCGACCCGGATGAGGGCCGCAACGCCGAGGTCGCGCGCGAGATGGCGCAGGGCAACGATTACCTGGTCCCCCATCTCGATGGGCTCCCCTACCTCGACAAGCCCATCGTCTACTTCGCGGCCTCGGCCGGCCTGATGGAGCTGCTGGGGCCGACGGAGACGGCGGCGCGCCTCCCCGCTTATTTGGCCACGCTCGCCACGATCGGCCTGCTGGTGTGGTTTGCGCGCCGGCGCTGGGGAGGCGCGGCGGGCTGGCTCGCCGGGCTCGCGTTCGCGACCATGCCGCTCACCCTCATGTACGCGCACACCACCATCTTCGACAGCACCCTCACGCTCTGCACCACGGCGGCGATCATCTCCCTGTTCGAGGAGCGCCTGGGCCTCGCCTGGGCCGCGATCGCGGTGGGCGCGCTCACCAAGGGGCCGGTCGCGATCGCCGTGCCGCTCGTCGCGATGGTCGCCTACAGTCTCGCAGCCGGCGTGCGGCTCGGCCGCCTCGTATCGCTCCGCGGGCTCGCCGCATTCGCTATCCTAAGCCTGCCCTGGTTCCTCGCGGTGAGCCGCCGCTTCCCCGAGTTCCCGCAGTACGTCTTCGTCCGCGAAACCTTCCAGCGGTTCACCACGCCGAGCTTCCACCGCACCGCGCCGCTCTGGTACTATCTGCCGATCGTCCCCATCGCCGCGTTCCCGTGGATCGTCCTAGGGGCCGCCCGGCTGGGGCGGTGGCGGGCCACGTGGGCCAAGCGGCGCGAGGCGGCCGCACGCGAGTCGATCTGGCTCGCGGCCTGGGTGCTCGCTCCGCTGGCGCTGTTCACGCTCAATCATTCGAAGCTGCCGCAGTACGTCCTGCCCCTGATGCCGGCGCTCGCCCTGGCGGCCGCGCGTCACCTCGCCGCCGGCGGGCCTCGCACCGCCTGGCGGCCGTACGTCGTGATCGCCGCCGGGCTCGCCGCCGTGCTGATCGCGCTTCCCGGCCGGCTGCTCGCTCCCCTGCCGCTCACGCCGGCCGAGCGGCTGGCCATTCCCACGGCGGCGCTGGCCGCAGGCGTCGCGCTGCTCGCGTCGGCGGCCTGCCTCGCGGTGGCAGCCTGGCGTGACGCCCCGCGCTTCGCGGCCCTCGCGTACGCGATCCCCGTGATGGCGCTGCCCTT
>Ga0137383_10002065_pt1 | contig 12132 bp, 15 predicted proteins | sample SagtaG_19_FD_104817 | JGI IMG/M metagenome (GOLD analysis project Ga0137383, IMG submission 104817) | Vadose zone soil microbial communities from Sagehorn Ranch, Mendocino, California, USA - Sage2_R_40_16 metaG | ecosystem: Environmental > Terrestrial > Soil > Vadose zone | place: USA... | reverse complement strand
TCCCGCCCGCCCTCAAGCGCCTCGTGACGGCGGACGAGGCCCAGACGCGCTGGGCCGCCCTCAAGACCTTCTACACCAGACGGGGCCATTTCCTCGTCACCAATGGGCCCTACGCCCTCGACAAGTGGTCGGATCGCGAAGTCGTCGTCACGGCATTCCGCGACTTCACCAACCCGAACGGGGTCGGCACCTACGATCGCTTCGCGATCCCCCGCCGGGCTTTCGTGTCGCGGCTCACCGCGCGCGGCGATCGGCTGGAGATCGCCCCCGAGATCGAGCGCGCCGAGAGGTTCCTGCGGGAGTACCGCATCGTGAGGGAGCCGCTGGGCAAGCCGGTGTCCGACGAGGACCGCGCGGACGTGCCCGTCTGCCGCTACGTCATCGTGGGCGCCGACGGTGGGGTGGCCGACGCGGGCCTGTCGCGCGAGCGGGAGGGCGCCCGGCTCGTGGTCAATCTCAAGGGCCGGCTCAAGCCGGGCGCGTACACCGCCCTGGTCGCCCTTTCCCTCCGCGACAACTGGGTCAACCCCGAGGTGGCGACGGCGCAGTTTCGGGTTGATGCCACTCCCTGAATTGAGGCATCGTAGCGAGCCATGGACACGCTCCTGATCCACGTCCTCAACTCGCTCCTCTACGCCGCGGTGCTTTTCCTGATCGCGGGCGGGCTCAGCCTCATCTACGGCGTCATGCGGATCGTCAACCTGGCCCACGGCAACCTCTTCGCCTTCGGGGCCTTCGTGGCCGCCTGGACGGTGGGGCGTCTCGTGGGCGGCCCCGCGCCGACCCCTCTCCTCTACCTCGTGCTGCTCGCCGGGCCCTTGGCCGCGGCCGCGCTGGGCGCCGTGATCGAGCCGACCCTGTAGCGGCCGCTCTACAAGCGCCCCGAGGAGTACCAGCTGCTGATCACCTTCGGGCTGCAGCTGATCCTCGAGGACCTCGTGCGCCTGATCTGGGGTCCGTATCCGCTGACCGTGAGCTCGCTCTACGAGGGCATGGGGAGCCTCAACATGGGCGAGTCCATCTACCCGACCTACAATCTGGCCGTCATCGTCGTCGGTGGTCTTGCCGCTGCGGGTCTCTGGGCCTTCATCTACCGCACCCAGTTCGGCGTCGTCCTGCGGGCGACCTCGCAGAACATGCGCATGGCCCAGGCCATGGGGGTCAACGTCAACCGCGTCTACGTCCAGGCCTTCACGCTGGGCTGCTTCATGGCCGGTCTGGGCGGGGCTATTGTCGTCCCGCAGCAGGGCGCCGTGCTCGGCATGGGCGTGGACGCGCTGATCCTGGCCTTCGTGGTCGTGGTCATCGGCGGGCTCGGAAGCCTCGAGGGCGCGCTGATCGGAGCGCTGCTGGTGGGAGTGGTCCGGGAGCTCGGGATCACCTTGTTCCCGGAGGTTGAGCTGGCGGTTCTCTATCTGATGGCGACGACGGTGTTGCTGATCCGACCCGCCGGGCTGTTCGGCCGCGCATGAGCCCCATGCTCGGCCCCGGTCGACGCCTCCTGGTCGCTGCCGGCCCGATTGTCCTTGCCCTCGTGATCCTGCCCTACGTGGTGGAGCCCTACCACACTGTGCTGCTCTCCTACGGCCTGATCTTTGCCATCGCAGCATTGGGATTCAACCTCCTGCTCGGCTACACGGGCCTGCTTTCCTTTGGGCACTCCGCATATTTTGGCATGGGCGCCTATGCCGTGGCTTTCGCTGTCAAGTACCTGAGGATCACCTCGATGGAGCTGTCCCTGGTGGCCGGCATCCTCGCCTCGGCGCTGGTGACGGCGCTCTTCGGTTTCGTATGCGTACGCTATACCCGGATCTATTTCAGCATCCTCACGCTCGCCCTCTCCCAGGTGCTCTGGAGCCTCGCGTTCAAGTTCTTTTGGGTGACGGGCGGTACCGACGGTCTACGCGTCCCCACGCCCGTCCTGCTCGGCGTGTCCATCGGCGCGGGTGAGGACAAGATGACCTTCCTGGCGCACCGCTACTACTATTATGTCCTCGCGATCTTCCTGGTCGCGGTGGCCCTCATGTGGATCATCGTACATTCGCCGTTCGGCAAGGCGCTGCAGGCCATCCGCGACAACGAGGTCCGCGCCGAGTTCGTCGGTGTGCAGGTGTGGCATTACCGCTGGGTCGCCTTTCTCATCTCCGGAGTGTTCACCGGACTCGCCGGCGCGCTCTGGGTGCCGCTCAACGGCCTCACGACCCCCGATATCCTGCACTGGAGCTTCTCGGGCGAGATCGTTTTCTTCACCGTGCTGGGCGGCTTCAGCACGTTCGCCGGGCCCATCGTGGGCGCGGTGGTCTTCAACTACCTCAAGACCTTTGCCGTCGGTTACACGGTGTACTGGCAGATGTTCCTGGGCGTCGTGCTCGTCACGCTCGTGATGGTGTTGCCGACGGGCATCATGGGCATGGCCGCGCGACTCAGTCAGAAGTGGCGGAGGGCACCCGCATCGTGAGCTTGCTCCAGACGACCCGGCTGACCAAGGACTTCGGCGATACGCACGCCGTGGACCACGTGGACTTCGCCGTGACGGAGGGTGAGGTGCTGGCCCTCATCGGCTCCAACGGAGCGGGCAAGACCACCCTGATCAACCTGATCAGCGGGCTCGTCCCCGTCGATTCGGGCAGCATCATATTCGAGGGCACCGACATCACGCGGGATTCCATTCACGAGAAGATCGCCCGCGGGATCTCGCGAAGCTTCCAGCTCGTGAACCTCTTCGACCAGCTGAGCGCGCTCGACAACTTGGCCCTGGCCATCTTCTCGCGGGACGGCAAGACCCGGAAGCTGTTCTCGCTATCGGAAGCGGACGGGGCCGTGCGGGACGAGGCGGTGGCCGTGCTCCAGCAGTTCGGCCTGGCCAGCAAGGCTCGGATGGTGGCGGGCGGGCTCAGCCAGGGTGAGCGCAAGCTGCTGGACGTCGCCGTGGCCTACGCGCTCCGCCCCAAGCTCCTCTTCCTCGACGAGCCCACCAGTGGCGTCAGCACTCGCGAGAAGGCGCCCATCATGGACATCATCACGGCGGTGGTTCGGGCGGGAGGGATCACGGCCGTGATCGTCGAGCACGACATGGACGTGGTCTTCAAGTACTGCCCGAGGATCGTGGCCATGCACCAGGGCACGATCCTGGCCGACGGCACCCCCGACGAGATCCGGAACAACGAACAGGTCACCGCCAATCTTCTGGGAACGCAGCACCATGCTTGAGCTTGAGCGGATCAACACCTTCCGCGGAGCTGCCCACGTCCTCAACAGTGTGTCGCTGAGGGTGCGGGACGGAGAGGCGGTGGTGCTGGTAGGGCGCAACGGCGCGGGCAAGACCACGACTATCGACAGCATCATGGGGCTGTTGCCGGTCCGGAGCGGGAGAATCATGTTCAACGGGGAGGACATCAGCCGGCTACCCGCGCACCGCCGAGCGCTGGTAGGTATCGGCTATTCTCCCGAGGACGCCGGGATCTTTCCCGACCTGACGGTCACGGAGAACTTCCAGATCAGCCAGTCACTGGCCCGCGCGGCCGGCAGGGTCGTGCCAACCGCGGGCGACAGTGGAATCGACGAGCGCGTGCTCACGTTGTTCCCCGAGGTCCGCGCCTTCACCAACCGGCGCGGGCTGTTCCTCTCCGGCGGCCAGAAGAAAATGGTGGCCATCGCGCGGGCCATGACCCTCGGCCCCTCGATCCTGCTCCTGGACGAGCCCTTCGAGGGCTTGGCGCCCGTGGTAGTGAGCCGGTTCATCGACGCCGTCACGCAGATCAAGGCCATGGGCGTCTCCCTCCTGATCGCCGAATCGAACCTCATGACGGCCTCCCGGGTGGCCGACCGGCTCTATGCCATCGACCGGGGCGAGATCATCTTCGACGGCCCGCCCCGCCAGGCCTTCGAAAACGTCGAGGTGATGAAAACCCTCCGCGGTTGAAGAGGCCCGGGTGAGGGTTGACAATGGGCTCTGGGCCCGTTAGAAGGGCGCCACAGGTACCCAATGATCGCCCGGCTCCTTCCCAGCCCGACGGCGGCCCGCGCCGCCGCCATCCTCCGGGAGGTCTTTTCCGGCATCCAGGGACCCCTGTCATTTCGTCTCTGGGATGGGACAGGCGTGCCCCTGTCCGGAGACAAGCCCCTGTGTATGGTGGCCATCAAGTCCCCAGAGGCCTTCCTACACCTCATCCGCAATCCGTCCCCCTATCACTTCGCCGAGGCCTATGTTCAGGGCAAGATAGACCTCGAGGGGGACCTCTTCTCGGTGATGCCCGTGGCCAATCAGCTCGAGGAGGTGAGGCTGCCGCTGCTCCAGAAGCTCCGCCTCGTGCTGTCTCTCTGGAGGCGTTAGAGATGGACGACCAGGGGCGCGGCGACGCATTCGACGTGATCGTGGTGGGCGGCGGGCCGGGCGGCAGCACGGCCGCCTGGCGGCTCGCGAAGCGCGGCCTGCGCCCGCTTGTCCTCGATGCCGCCGTCTTCCCGCGGGTGAAGATCTGCGCGGGCTGGGTCACCCACGAGGCGCTTTGTGACCTCGACATCGATCCGGACAAGTACCCGCTGACCATCCAGCCTTTCGACCTCTGTGTGCTCGAGTTCGAGGGCGCGCGGCACCACACGGCGTGGCGGCGCCCCGCGAGCTACGGCATCATCCGTCGCGAGTTCGACCACTATCTGCTCGAGCGCGCGGCGGCGGCGGGCGCGGACGTGCGCTGGGGCAACAGGGTGACGGGGGTCGAGCAGGGCCGCCACGTGGTGGCCGTGCAGACCGAGCACGGCCGCTTCGAGGCGCCCCTCGTGATCGGCGCGGGCGGCCACCGCTGTCCGGTCGCTCGGGCCCTCGGTGACATCTCGGAGCGTGAGGAAGTGGTGGCGGCCCAGGAGAGCGAGACGCGGCTGCCTGCGGAGTGGGTGGAGCGCCTCGCGCCCTTCATGCGCGCGCCCGAGCTCTACGTCGAGGGCGACCTCCGCGGCTACGGCTGGTATTTTCCCAAGCAGGACTTCGTCAACATCGGGATCGGCTGCACGGGGGGCAGCGACGGCAGCCTCCCGCGCCGCCGCGAGGCGCTCATCCGCGCTCTCCGCGCCTCGGGCCGCTTGCCCGCCGATCTGCCCATCGAATCCTTCAAGGGCCACGCCTACGTGGTCAGGCGACAGGCCCCGCGGAGACTCTGCGGGCCGCGCTTCGTCCTCGTGGGAGATGCGGCGGGCCTCGCGCGGGATCTTTCCGGCGAGGGCATCGGCCCCGCCATCCGCAGCGGCCTCCTGGCCGCGGAAGCGACCGAGGCATGCCTGCGGACGGGTCGCCTTCTCGACGGCTATGCGGAGCAGATCATGGCTCTCTACGGTCCCGGCGAGCCCCGCTGGCTCGAGCGCCAGCTGGGCCGTCTGCCGGAGTCGATGGCGCGCGTGGCCGTGCGGCTCATCCTGGGCGTGGCCGCCGCGCGGCGGCGCATCGTGTTCGACAACATCTTTGGCATGCGGGAGGCGGCGTGATGCGAGGCTCGGGCAAGCAGCGGGACGCGCAGGCGATCGCGCACCACTACGATGTCTCGAACGAGTTCTACGCGCTCTTCCTCGATCCCCTCATGCTCTACACCTGCGCGTACTACCGCGAGCCCGACGGTAAGCTCGAGCAGGCGCAGGAGGACAAGGTCGATCTCGTCTGCCGCAAGCTCCGTCTCCAGCCCGGTGAGACCATGCTCGACATCGGCTGCGGATGGGGAGGGCTCTCCATCTGGGCGGCCCAGCACTACGGTGTCAAGGCGCACGGAGTCACTCTCTCGCGCGCCCAGGCCGAATGGGCGCAGGCGCGCATCAAGCGCGAGGGCCTCGAGGGGCGTTGCGTGGTCGAGCACCGCGATCTCCGCGATATCCCGGAGGGGGCGCGGTACGACAAGATCGCCGCCATCGGAGTTATCGAGCACGTGGGGATCGCGAACTATCCCGCCTTCTTCGGCCGCGTGCGCGACATGCTCAATGACGGCGGGCTGTACCTGAACCACGGCATCCACCACGAGTTCCACTGGAAGCACACGAGCCAGACGGATTTCCTCTACCGGTACGTCTTCCCCAACGGGGATCTCTCCGGCGTCACCGAGACCCTGACGGAGATGGAGCGCGCCCAGTGGGATATCGTGGACGTCGAGAATCTGCGGCTCCACTACGCGCGCACCTGCCGCCACTGGGTGGAGCGGCTCGAGGCTCGCGCCGACGAGGCGCGCGCTCTCGTGGGCGAGCAGATCTACCGCACGTGGCGCCTGTACCTGACCTGCTCCTCCGTTGCCTTCCACGGTGGGTCGATCGGGCTGTGGCAGATGCTCCTGCGGAAGCAATGGGACCCCGCCGGTCCCACCGAACCCACCACCCGCGAAGACATCTACAGCTAGTGAACTCGGAGGGGGGCCCCGCCCCCCTTCCGAAACCTCCCCCCCGGCGCAGTGCGAGCCGGAGGACGTCGCGGGGCTGGGGCCCCGCCGTCCGAGGCGAGCAATCTGAGAATTGCGCCGGCGAAGCCGGCGCTCGAAGCGGAACATTCCTGCTCATGAGGGCAGGGATATTGCTGGGACAGTCTACGAGGCTCGTCGTTCTCGACGGGTAGTGCCCTTTCGTTCGCACGCCCGAGGGCACGATGGCATACTGGGGCGAGCGGCGCATCCCATCGGGTCGGAGGGTTCATGACGAGGTTTCTGCGTGCGGCGGGGGCAGCCGTGGTGGGCTTCGTGGCGCTGCTCCTGACCGGCGCGCCCGCGCACGCCGTCGAGTACCGGCTGCTCGTGGCGAGCATCTTCGATCGAGCGCTGACCTCCTTCGTGAGCTCCGCCGAGCTCTACGACGGCGCCTCGGGCCCCGGCCTCGACAAGGTGGAGCAGTCGCTCGACGCAGGGGCGATCGACCGCGGGGTCATCATCGTGCAGCGGCCGCTCAGGTCGGTGCCGGCCAGCATCGCGCGGGCCTGGGGCGGCGTCAACGTCGCCGCCGACATCCTGCGGGGCGGGATCGACACGCCGAGCTGGGACGAGGTGCGCTGGCAGGGCAAGCCCGGCGAGCGCAGCATCTGGGTCATCAAGAGCTCGGGCAATGTGCGGCCCCAGCAGATCGTCCGGGTCGTCCTCAAGGGCGCGGGTCCCGTGCGGCTCTTCCAGCCCTTCACGGTCACGAACGGCAACAAGGTGACGGTGCTCCAGCTCCCCATGCCCCTGATGGCCTTTCACGAGTCTCACGGCAATGTCTGGGACAAGTTCGTGGCCAAGAACCTCGATCTCCGGCAGGGCATCGGAGCCGTCGTCGGCCTCTCCGACAATGCCCTCTTTCCCGACCTGGTCTACCTCATCGTGGATCAGGGCGACACGCCCGCCACGTTCAAGGCCGTGATCACCTGGCGTGACCGCAACATCGACCGAGAGGCGCCGGGCGGCGGCACCTTCATCAGGATCCGATACAACCACTAGCCGCGGTGCTGAGGGCTGTCTTGGGGGCGGTGGGCCTCGCCGCCACGATCCTTCTCTGGCCCGGGGCAGGGCCGGCCGCCGATCCCGCCCTCACGCTGCCCGCCTCCGTGCCGCCCGCCGAGCGCGCCCGGATCGAGGCGGTGATCGCGCAGTCGAGTGTCTCCACGCGTGCCGAGCTCGAGCCGTACCCGCTGCGTCTCGACGTGTTCAACTACCTGCTCGACCATCCCGACTTCGCCACCCAGGTGACGCGCGCCCTGCGCCTCGCGCGCTACCGCGTCTGGCGGGACGCCGATGGGTTGCACCTCGACGACGGGTGGGGGGTCAAGGGCCTCATCACGCCCCTGTACGGTGACGGCGGGTTGCGCGTCCTGTACGCGCGCGGGCACTACGAGCAGAGCTTCATGCCCAACATCCGCGGCCAGGCCGTGATCGTTCTCCGTTACGCCAGCGGCCACGATGCCAAGGGCCGGCCCGGACTCGCCACGTCTCTTCAGGTGTTTGGCATGCTGGACAGCAAGGTGCTCTCGAGCCTCGCGGGCGCGATCGCGCAGGACAAGGCCTCGCTGGAGGCGCGCCGGGTCCTCAAGGTGTTCTCGCGCCTCACCACGCACCTCGACCGCCGGCTCGACGAGGTCCTCGCCGACCTCCAGAAAGATCCCGACGTCTCCCGCCCCGAGCTCGCCGACCTCCGCAGATTGCTCGGCCGCTAGCTCTCCCGATTCCTGGACACACGGCGGCGGGTGGGGCAGGGGGCATCCCCGTGCGCCCGAAGCTGGGACGACCTTCGCGAGTGACTCAGCTGCTAGCCTTCCCGATTCGCTCATGCCCGGCGAGGGGTGGGGCCGGGGGCATCCGCCGTGGACCCGTATCTTCTGCGCGTTTGCCGAAGAGACAGAGCTTGGTCTCGTGGCCCCTCACGAGAGGCCGCCGCGGATTGCGAGTCAGCGTGGTCCACGGTGGATGCCCCCGGCCCCACCCCTCGCTTTGCCGGCACGGAGCGCGGCTCTGCTAGAAGTCAGGGGAGGCGTGGCGATCGAGGATACGGTCCTGGAGATGGCGGCCGAGGGCCCTCGCGTAGCGGCGCGTTCGCTCCGGCATGTTCGTCTGGCCAGGCGGGGCGGGATCGAGGCCGAAGACCGAGCGCGAGAAGTTGAGCGATTCCAGCGCCGCCGAGATGCGCTCATGCTCCGTGGGCGGCAGGATCTGCGCGGGATCCCCAAGGGCCACCCAGCCGATGGGCACCACGGCATCCGGCAGGAGCGCCGTCTTGATGTGCACGACCCCGTTGATGCGCACGACGCTCCGCGCGCCGATCCGCGCCCCGTTGAAGATCGAGGCGCCCGTGGCGATGAAGACGTCGTCGTCCACGATGCAGCCCGAGAGATGCGCGTGCGGACCCACGAGCACGTGGCTGGCGAGCCTCAGCGGATGGGTCGCGGTGCCTCGGAGCACCGCCTGCTCCATCACGATGCAGCGCGAGCCGAGCACCACGGGACCGCTCTCGGCCGTGAGCACGGCGCCGAAGAGGACGCGACAGTCCGGCCCGATGGTGACATCGCCGCACACGACCGCCGTCGGTGCGACATAGGCGCTGTCGTCGATGCGGGGACGACGGCCCTCGTGCTCCAGCAGCATGGCTCCTCGGCCGTCAGCGATGGAGCCAGGTCAGGATATAGGGCAGGCTGACCACGACGAGGGTGGCCAGCGCCGTCACCACGAGGACGGCCTGAAACCAGCCCGCCTGGAAGAAGCGGTCCGAAGCGCTGGCGGGCTCGATCTCTGGCGCCTTGTGGAAGAGCGCAACCAGCGAGAGCAACAGGCCCACCGAGAGCACGACGATGCCGAGCGGTCGCGTGCCCTCGGGCAGCCCCTTCACGTAGATGGGCAGACGGGCCATGATGCTACCGACGAGGAGCAGCGCCGAGAAGATCCACCGCTCGGTCCGCCACCAGACGACCCAGGCGAAGGTGGCCCACATGGTGAGGGCGCCCACGTCGACCATGGGGCGCCAGGCTCCGCAGGCGGGCAGCGACCCCTCGCACTTGACCACGACCACGGCGAACCAGATCCACACCCAGGCGACGAACGCCACCAGGAGCGCGAAGGCCACCGTGCTCATCCGGCTGCCGAAGACCTCGAGCGCGAGGTTCCACCACGCGCGGGCGAGGAGCGCGATGGCGGCGGCCACCGCGACCCAGGCCAGCCCGCGCACGGGCGTCTCGGCCTGGCCGAGGGTAGGGAGCTGCATCAGGCCGATCGACGCGAAGAGGAAAATGCCGATGAAGCCTACGAGGGAGGCCAGGCGGTAGGGCCGTACGCGGTGCGGCATGCCCAGATAATACAACGCTCGCGCCGCACAACACACTTGACACTCGGCCACCTTCGCCCGATTCTCGCCCCAGCCGATTGAGCGGCAAGACCGGCGTGAACCCCGAGCAGGCGGAGGGCCTCCCCCATGAGCGAGCTCACTCGACGCGATCTGTTGAAGCTCTCCGGCGCCGCCGCGGCCGCCGGGCTCGGATTCCCGGCCGTCCTCGAGGCCCAGTCGAAGGAGCTCGTCATGCTGGGTCTCTGGTCCTTCACCGGGGCCTTCGCTGACGTCGGTCCCGTCCTCGACCGGGGCATGAAGATGGCTCTCGACGAGCGCGGGATGAAGATCCAGGGCCGCGCCATCAAGTACATCACCCGGGACGACGAGACCAAGGCGGGCAGCGCCACCCGCCGGGCCGAGGAAGCCATCGATGCGGAAGGCGCGAAGTACATCATCGGCCCCTGGTCCTCCGGGGTGGCCCTGGCCGTCTCGGAGGTGGCCAAGCGGAAGAAGACCTTCCACTACTTCAGCGGGGGCACCGAGGACATCTCGGGCGCGCGCTGCCATCGCTACTCGTTCCAGTGGGCGGCGAGTCCCTATACCGCGGCCAAGACCGTGGTGGACAACTTCATGCAGGCCAATCCCCGGGCCAAGCGCTGGCACCTCCTGGTCGCCGACTACGCCTTCGGCTGGTCGGTGGAGAAGTACATCAAGGAAGTGGGCAAGACGCACGGGATCGAGTTCGTGGGCGCCGACCGGCACCCCCTCGGCGAGCGCGAGTTTTCCAACTACGTGACGAAGGCGGCGGGCAACAAGCCCGACGTGGTCGCCATGATCAACTTCGGGCTCGACGCCGTCACGGGGCCCGGGAGATCTTCAACTTCGGCCTCACCCCCAAGGTGCCCCTCATCCTCACGTGGTCATCGGGCGTGGAGGAGCTGGTGCAGCTCAATCCCGAGATCCGCGAGAACATGTGGGTGGGATCGAACTTCTACTACACCGCCGACACGCCGGTGGCCCGCGAGTTCGTCAAGAGCTATCAGGCCAAGTTCGGCGGCCCTCCCGGCTATGCGCCCGCGGCGGCCTACGGGATGACACGCATGATGCTGCACGCCATGGACAAGGCCAAGTCCACCGAGGTGCCTGACGTGATCAAGGCGCTCGAAGGCCTCGAGGTGGACGATCTGGTCGGACGCATGCGGGTCGACCCGAAGACCCACCAGACGCTGCGCCCGTACTTCTTCATGCGCTGCAAGAAGAAGGAAGCGATGAAGAACCCGATGGACTTCGCCGACATCGTCGCCACGGGCACCACGCCGTTGCCTGCGGAATACGCAGCCTGCAAAGACATCGGCGTTCTCTGAGCTCGGAGGGGGGCTCCGCCGCCCTTCCGAACCTCCCCCCAGAGGCGGGTTGCGCCGGCGAAGCCGGCGCTCGAGCTACTGCAACCGCGTGAGGATCTCGCTACTCGTCAGTCAGGTGCTGAACGGGCTGGCCACGGGGATGCTGTACGCTCTGATGGGCATCGGCCTCAGCATCATCACGGGGGTGCTCAACATCCCCAACTTCGCCCATGGCGCCCTCTTCGCCCTCGGCGCCTATCTCCTCTATTCGATCATCCAGCTCGTAGGCAATTTCTGGCTCGCGCTCGTGATCGCGCCCCTCGGCGTGGGACTGCTCGGGGTCCTCATCGAGTACGGCGGGATCCGGCCTCTCTACAAGGCCGGGCACGACTACCAGCTCCTGCTCACCTTCGGCCTGTCGCTGATCGTGACGGAGGGCATCATCATCATCTGGAGCCCCGTGGGGATGAGCCAGCTCCCGCCACCTCTCCTGCGCGGCGGCGTCGACCTCGGCATCACGTTCTACCCGAAGTACCGGCTCTTCGTCATGGTCGCCGCCGCGCTCCTCGTGTTCGGGGCATGGCTCTTCCTCGAGAAGACGCGCTACGGGGCGATCATGCGCGCGGGCATCGAGGACAAGGAGATGGTCGCCCTCCTCGGCATCGACATCCATCGCCTCTTCACCGCTGCCTTCGCTCTGGGCTGCGTGCTCGCGGGGATCGCGGGGGCCCTGACCGCGCCCATCCGCGGGCTCAACCCTCTCATGGGCGTCGACATGCTCGGCATCGCCTTCGTGGTCGTCGCCCTCGCGGGGCTGGGGAATCTCCTGGGGTCCATCGCGGCGGGACTCCTCGTGGGCGTGGCCCAGAGCCTGGTGGCCCTGTTCTGGCCGGAGGCCTCGGTCGCCGTCATCTTCGCCGTCATGGCCGCCGTCCTCCTCGTCCGTCCCCAAGGACTGTTCGGCATCCGATGAGCGCTTGCGCGAAGAGCCCATGGAGCCCACGGGCATCATCCACATGACCCGAGACAAATGAGCGCTTGC
>Ga0137383_10002061_pt1 | contig 12137 bp, 9 predicted proteins | sample SagtaG_19_FD_104817 | JGI IMG/M metagenome (GOLD analysis project Ga0137383, IMG submission 104817) | Vadose zone soil microbial communities from Sagehorn Ranch, Mendocino, California, USA - Sage2_R_40_16 metaG | ecosystem: Environmental > Terrestrial > Soil > Vadose zone | place: USA... | reverse complement strand
TTCCGCGTATCTCTGGAAAGTTACGGAGGAGCGGAACCGCTGCTGGAGCTGACGACATGGAGAAACGACCTTGCAACAAAACAGACCTTAGCCGTGTGTGATAGCCATGCACAATGGCTTGAGTGGCAAGAGACGCCCTGATAGCCATGCTCAATCAAGCGAAGGTTCTCGATGTGCATCCATGTCTCTGCACAAAGATAACGGTTCTTCTCCTTTGCTGCAAGCATACCGGCTATCCGGTGCATAATCAAGAGATCATTCCGGTAATAGGAGACGTCCCAGGAAAATCTCCCATTTTGATGCACAAGGTAACACAGCGATACAACAGACACAAGTGATACAAGTTAGCCATGTGCCGGGGGCACACCACAGCGGATGAAAAAGGGTAGAATGGAGCAAGGACGGCAGCAACGTCAAGAGGTCGCTATCACACTGGAGTTGCGTACCCGCATACAAGTTCGATCCGGATGCCTGCAAGCACCACGGTCTGTTGCTCCCGCAAGGGAAGCACGTAGGGGAGAATTTGAACCGAGCTGGGCATCCCATTGCTGTGGCCGTCCGAGTCCGCGTCGCAGAAGGAGGAGCGCCATGAATGTGGTCTATGAGCGTTGTTGTGGCCTCGATGTGCACAAGAAGATGCTGGTGGCATGCTTGATTGTGCCGGGGGCTGACGGCCAGCGGCAGAAGCAGGTGCGCAGCTATAGCACGATGCTGGCTGACCTGCTGGCCTTGCGTGACTGGCTCACGGCCGCCGGGTGCACGCATGTGGCCATGGAAAGTACCGGGGTGTACTGGAAACCGATCTATAATGTGTTAGACGGGTCTGTCGAGGTGCTGGTGGTTAACGCGCAGCACCTCAAAGCGGTGCCGGGACGCAAGACCGATGTACATGATGCCGAGTGGATTGCTGACCTGTTGCAGCATGGGTTGCTGCGGGCGAGCTACATCCCCTCGCGCGCGCAGCGCGAACTGCGCGAACTGACGCGTACGCGCACGCGCTTGATCCAGCAGCGCTCGCAAACGATCAACCGCTTGCAGAAAGTGTTGGAAGACAGCAACATCAAACTGGGCTCGGTCGTCAGTAACATCATGGGGATGTCGGCCCAAGCCATGCTCAAAGCGCTGCTAGAGGGACAAACGGATCCGCACCTGTTGGCTGAGCTCGCCCAGGGACGCTTACGTGCCAAACGCGAGCAATTGGAGCAGGCCCTGGTGGGCTCGTTCCAGCCCCATCATCGGTTCTTGATCCAGGAACATCTGACGCATATCGACTATCTGGATGAGGCGATCGCGCGGCTCAGTCAAGAGATTGCCGCGCAGCTGCGCCCTTTTGAAAGCCTGCTGGGCCTGCTCGATACGATTGTGGGCATCAATCGTCGCCTCGCAGAAGTGCTGCTGGCCGAGATCGGCACCGATGTGAAGCGGTTTCCCACAGCCAAGCACCTGGCGTCGTGGGCAGGCATGTGTCCGGGCAATGACCAAAGCGCCGGCAAACGCTTGAGCGGGCGCACGCGCAAAGGCAATCGCTGGTTGCGCACGGCCCTGATGGAGGCAGCCCATGCCGCCGCGCATAGCAAGAACACCTACTTGTCGGCGCAGTATCACCGCCTGGCCTCGCGCCGGGGCAAACAGAAGGCGGTGTTGGCCTTGGCTCATAGCATCCTCGTGATTGTCTACATGGTGATGAGCCGCCAAGAAGCGTTCAAGGAACTGGGAGGCAACTACTTTGATGAGCGGGATCGGCAGGCCGTCGAGCAACGCCTGGTCCGCCGCTTGGAGCAACCAGGCTATCAGGTGTCGCTGCACCCGAACGACCCTGCTGCTTGAACCGACTCGCGCCAACGAACCGACACGATCACCCCCCGATGCGCTCTGGAGGAAAGCGCTTCATCGGGATAGCCCTTTGTGTGCTCTGCTTCCCCAGCATCGGCTTTGGCCTACCCCTATTTTCAGGGGAGTGATACAAATGATACAAACCTCATTGGAAATGCACTGGTGAGATACAGAGAGGATGTGGCACTTATGAAACGTATTTGTGTATTTGCTGGTTCAAACCCTGGAGTGCGCCCGGAGTATCAGGAGGCGGCACGCGCGCTTGGTCGGGAGATAGTAGCACGCGGGTTGGGGGTGGTTTATGGAGGGGCTAGTATAGGGCTAATGGGAGTGCTAGCAGATACGGTACTGGCTGGAGGAGGCGAGGTTATCGGTGTTATACCGCGTGGGTTGTTTCGCCGGGAGGTAGCGCACGGGGGGCTAACTGAGCTGCATGAAGTGGCCAGTATGCATGAACGCAAGGCCTTGATGGCTGATCTCGCGGACGGATTCATCGCGCTGCCAGGGGGTTTTGGCACGTTTGACGAACTCTTCGAAATCGTTACCTGGGCTCAGCTTGGATTGCATAGCAAACCGGTAGGTGTGCTCGATGTTGCCGATTATTTCGCGCCCTTGCATGCCCTCGTCGTTCATGCCTCCGCAGAGGGTTTCATCCCACCGGCCCACCTGGCTATCCTGATGCAAGAGCAATCTCCTGCTCGTTTGCTAGATCGCTTTGCCACCTATAGACCACCTGAGAGTGTTTCCAAGTGGACAGAGCTTCCACCGGAACGCTAGGTTAAACTTGGAAATCTGGTCTATTTCTCGTAACCAAATACCTCTAATGACCGTTAAACTAAGATATAGTAATTTTTAGTACTCATGTTATTGATCTTTTCCATTGAGGAAGGAGTGAATAATGTCTAGGCGAGTCATGCCACCTGCCGCAGCCCAGACGTTACGAAGCGCTACCATTCTAATCGTTGAGGATGATACAGACCTTGGAGAGTTCCTCCAGCAGGCTATCGATGAGGAAACCCCTTATACTACTGCTGTCGTAGCAGACGGACCTCATGCCCTGGAGAAGGCCCAACAAGTTCATCCCTGCCTACTGCTGCTCGATTATCGATTGCCAGGAATGACCGGGTTGGAGATCTATGACTGTCTTCAGGATATGGAGGGAACACGCGGTGTGCCAGCGATTATGATACGCGCGATACCCCCAACCGAAGAACTCCAGCGACGGGGGATTTATCAACTGCGTCAGCCGAAGGATACCGGGAATGTAATACGTATGATTACTCATGCGCTGGCAAGCTTTGAGGAGCAGCGTTTGAGTGAGAGTCAACAGTATGTTTGAAATGAGAGAGAATAGCTACCGCGCGGGAACAAGCTATCTCTTCTCGGGAGTATCTGGTACAATACTAGTGTCGAGGCAATATCGACGTTGATCTAGCAGCATGTTCAGTGTTCAAAGGAGGGTTTGTACCGTGGCGAACAAAGAACAGAAAAAAGTACAGAAAGCTCTACCGAAGTCGAACAAGCAGAAAAAGGAGATGCAGAAGGAGAAAAAGGCTGCTAAGTCGGCCGGGGGCATTTCTTTGAAGAAGGAATAAAGCGATAGGTCTATTCAGTAAGAGGTGTGAATCATACTGGCGGGGTGTCACCCCCGCCAGTATGATTCATAGGCTTGACACTCTTGATACAATGCGGATAACTAGCCATCCAATATTACATGCTGCCAGGCGGGCAATAGAGCTATAGATGTCAGCGCTTGAAAGAAAAAGACATGCAGAAATGGGGGTCGTGTGCAATCGAAATCTCACAAAGATGCAAACAAACGCGAGCCGACCTCGACGTCAGGGATGGCTCAAGCTAGACCGGAAAGATACGCAAAGCAGGAAGACCAGTGGGCTGTACTCCAGCGTGAGGTAGAGCAAGGGGATACGCACCGGCGAGCAGAGGGGTCAGGTAGGGATCAGCGAGACACAGAAGACGATGCTAATACTCTCCAAGAATCCATTCAGCCAATTGAGCAAGCACCGAATCATGTAGATATTGTGGTTGTAGGGGTAGGTGGTGGTGGTATGAACGCTATTGATCGCATGATTAACACACGTGTGCGAGGAGTGCGCTATGTAGTATTGAACACCGATGCGCAGGTCCTTTCTTTATCAAAGGCGTCCGAATGTATTTGCCTGGGACAGCATTATACAAAAGGTCTCGGGGCAGGTGGCAACGCCACAGTAGGTGCACGAGCAGCAACTGAAAGCACAGAAGAGATTCGAGCCGCCTTAGAGGGTGCCGACCTGGTATTCATTGCTGCCGGTATGGGTGGGGGAACGGGAACGGGGGGCGCTCCGGTTGTTGGCTCAATTGCTAAAAAGATGGGGGCACTTACCATCGGTATTATCACACTGCCGTTTGCATTTGAGGGATCACGACGCAGGCACATTGCCGAGGAGGGCCTGGCGGCATTAAGCGCTGAAATTGATGCGCTGATTACGGTGCCGAATGATCGACTACTCTCTGTTAGCGGGCGGGACCGCGGCCTCACCGATGCTTTTAAACTGGCAGATGATGTCCTGCGCCAGGGCGTACAGGGTATTGCCGAGGTAATCAATGTACCGGGGCTGGTCAATGTAGACTTTGCTGATGTACGTAGTGTGCTACGTGAGGCCGGTACGGCATTGATGAGCATCGGACAAGGGAAAGGAAACGATCGGGCTCAGCGTGCGGCTGAGGAAGCTATTGCAGGCGGTTTTCTGAGTGTAACTATTCGCGGTGCCCAGCGAGTGCTCTTCAATATTAGTGGTGGTGAGGACATGACCCTTTTTGAGGTCAACGAAGTAGCAGAATACATTGGAAATGCCATTGCTGATACAGCAGATATCACATTTGGAGCAGTCATCGACCCCACACTTGATGATATGATTCGTGTAACCCTGATTGCCGCAGGGATGCAGGATTCACCAGGCAGGCGCATACCTGCGATCCGCCTGGAGCAGCCACGCGCTCCACATGGTACGCTGGGGCATGCTGGGTCGTCAAGTACACCGGGTTCAGCAGCGCGAAATATCGGTGGTCCTGAGCAACTGCCGGTGGTAGAACCTCAGCGTCCATCTCGCCCTTTGGGGACTCCAGCGCGTCCGCAACGCAGTCTCGACGACCTGCGTGGACTGCGCAGCATGGGCCGCCGTCACGAGACACCAAGAGCAGTTCGGAGGACAGATGAGGAAGGTGAATTAGAGGTCGATGATGTGGACGTACCGCCGTTTTTGAAGAAGTATGACTGAGAACGGTTCTGAAAGAATCCCTATGGACCTGATGAGTAAGGCCTCTACGGTAGGAAAAGTGGGCTGACGCTCGAGCGTGTTCACGCCTACCCCACCTCCCCACCGTTGGGCGCGGTCAATCGATCTCTACAAATTTTTGTCAGCAGCGACGGCTCGTCCGTGTTCACCACCTTTTTTACCGATCCTCGAATAGAACTCAGAGCCTTGCTGACGCTTGGTAGACTCGCCACCTTTTTTACCAATTTCAGCGTAAAATTGGGGTCCACGTTTCTCCTTGACCGTTTCTCCCCCCTTTTTGCCAATTTTGGAGTAGAATTCAGGCCCATACTTCTCACGTACAGCCTGACCACCACGCTTAGCCTTTTGTGATCCTGGTTCTGGTCCACGCTTGTTGTTTGCCATAGTGAGTCCCGCCCTTCTGAAGCTCATACTTCCACGTTTGCCCGACATACAATGCGGTGAGATATTCTGCTACAGAACACCTCGCTGTTTCCCTACGGGGACTGATGTTTGCGCGCGCGCGCCACACGATTGGCAATCATTGCAGCCGTGATACCAGCGCCAACACCGTTATCGATGTTGACTACAGAAAGACCTGGCGCGCACGTTTGCAACATCGAAAGCAATGCGGCGACGCCTTTGCCGCCTAATCCATAGCCAATCGATGTTGGCAAACCAATTACAGGAACAGGAACCAGCCCTGCCACTACCGATGGTAATGCACCGTCCATGCCCGCAGCTACAATGATTGCATCTACTTCTATGGCGAGAAGATCCCGCAATGGTTCCAACAAGCGATGCAATCCTGCCACTCCAACATCATAGATGCACGTTACATCACATCCCATTTCTTCTGCGATGAATGCAGCTTCCTCCGCCACTGGAATATCGGATGTGCCAGCGCTGATTACACCAACAAGCCCTCCGGTGCTACGACGTACATAGTCAGGCCTGTAGATAACTACTGCGTGAGCAGCTTCGCGGGTGCGAATGGTATATGTTTGAAACGACTCCCGCAGCGCCTCTACGGCTTCTGGTTGAACGCGACTGATAATCGCTCGTCCTGTTTCCTCCAGGAGATTCCGGGTCATCGCAATGATCTGCCCTGGATCTTTTGTTTCACCAAAGATGATCTCTGGTACCCCTTTGCGCTGTTCGCGTTGAGGATCGGGGCGAATCTCGACTACCGGTGAGACGTGATTACTCTCTGAATTCTGCAATTTCTGCTGAAAACCATTCACAGAAGGGAGCTGACCATCCTGCTCAAGACCCGGTTGACTATTCCTATTTGCATGCCTGAATGCTTCCTGACCAAGCATGAAAGTGAGTTCTTCCAACTGCTCGTCAGCTTCATGGCTCACAGAAATATACATCCTTACTAGAGGTTAACACAAAAATCTCATTTGGGAGTTCTTCAACCAGTCACAGTTTAACATAGTTCTATCAAATGAGCAAGGCAGCTTCGGCAACATTTTCATTTGAGTTGATACGGGCGGCGTCTTGCCCACCTATGATACAATTGGCAGATAGTTCTACGTAATGGTCGGTTTGTTAAGATAGAGGGCTTTTCCAAAGATATCGAGGATAATCAGGAGAGTCCTTGCGTTAGGTAAGCTCTAAGAACGCTTAGATAAAGATTGATCATGAACAATACCCGTTCTTTTGCGTTGAGTTCAGGCGTTTTATGTATGGTGTTGCTACTTATGTTAGCGGCGTGTGGTCCGGCGGTTAGCCAAGTTGCACCGCAGGCAACCGTCACCGTCAGTAGTACATTTCAATCACAAGTTTCGCCGGTACCAACTGTGCCTACTTATCGTTGTGGGGCATGGGCGTCGAACAACGCTCCAGGCACTTTCTCGACCATTACGATTTATGCAAGGCTGACCAAAAACGTCGCAGGGGTTGGTGGCGCAACAGCCACGGCTATAGTGCATTTCCAGAATGGAGACCAGACACTTGATCGACGCCCTATGAGTGACACGGGAGGCTACGTCTCGTTCACATTACCCTTGCAGGGTCGTCAACCGGATAAAATTCCAGCTACGGTTGATGTGATTTTCACGAACTTCCCAGGGGGTACTGTGCACTGCTCGCCAGCTTTTTTCACGCCGATGTGAGTTTCTGGCAGCCTGGACAAAAATGAGTACTCCGTTGAGCAACGACGATGCGTTCAACAAGGGTGCCGCAGCGCACGCAGGGCTTTCCTTGCTGGTGATAAACACGGACGTGATCGTAGTTATCACCGGCTTCTCCCCACAGGTCGCGATATTCGCTGAAGGATGTGCCGCCATGCTCTATACCAAGCGTCAATACTGAGACTATGCCCTCATGTAATTGCCGTATCTCTGAGAGGGTAAGAGAGTTGGCTGGACGTAGGGGATGGATGGATGCATAGAAAAGCGCTTCATCCGCGTAAATATTGCCAAGACCAGCAAGTACTTGCTGGTTCAGCAAGACCTGTTTGATTGCGCTCTTGCGTCCAGAAATGCCCTGGATCAGTGTTTCGACTGTAAATTCCTTGCTTAAAGGCTCGGGACCCAATCCTTCTAACGCCTCTCGCTCACGCTCACGCGGCCAGAGTTCGATGCGTCCAAATTTGCGGGGATCGGTAAAGAGCAAGCGCCCTGCGCCTGCGAGATTAAAGCAGACGCGGCAATAGAGCAGATCACCTGCTTTAAAGGATGGGCTTTCATCGATTGTGGTTGCAATTGCTCTAGTCTTCTCATCGATTGCAATTTTCCTGAAAGATGGACCTTTTACATTCCAGGCAACAGGGTCGGTTGTTTTTAAATTTGTGTCAATTTCCCAGCCACGAGGAAGGAGGAGCAAGTTACCAGTCATGCGCCGGTGAATGGTAAGGATGAGATCACCACTCAGATCTATTACAAGTAATTTCCCCCTGCGCCGTACGCCGCGTATAGATCGATCTGCAATTTCTGCTAGGAAATCGGCGGGATCAGGATGCCCAATCGTGCGGTCCCAGAAGACAAGAGCATCACAAATCGTTGCGCCTACGATGGCGTTGCGCAGCTGGCGTGCAGTGTATTCTACTTCTGGCAATTCGGGCATAGCTTCTCTCTCTCCATTCACTCAACCCTGTTCCAGAGGGGGAACAGGGCCTATCCAAAAACAACACAGCTGAGCATGACAGCAACTTTGACAGCAAAACCGGTCAGGGCTCACGAGAACTCTTCGTGATTGCCTTCGCCCCGCTCAATGCTTCCATCGTCCTTTTGCAGACGACCTCCAAGCAGCTCGTTCAATTTCGCCATCGCCTCTTTCTGCATCGTAGGCATGACGTGCGAATAGATATCCATCGTCATGCTAATGTTTTCGTGTCCCAGCAGTTCCTGCACTATTTTCGGGTGCGTCCCGATTTCAAGTAAGAGGGTCGCCACGCTGTGACGCAAGTCGTGAAAGCGGATATCCGGCAACCCTGCCTTTCTCAACAGCGCCTTGAACTCTGTACGCAGGTTCGCTGCTGCAAACGGGCTACCATGAGAGGTACAAAAGACGTAATTGTTCTCCTGCCACTTTACCGCTCCCAGGCGCAAACGCTCTTGCCGCTCCTGGTGCTTTTTCAGGGCCTCCAGTGCAAAAGGGGGGAGCAGGATGCTCCTGTATCCCCTGGTCGATTTGGGCTTCGATTCTATTGTACCACCTTTCAGTTCGACCAGCGAACGCTGGACAGAAATTACTCCTTCGGCGAGGTTGACATCGCTCCATTTTAGACCGACTATCTCACCACGCCGCATCCCGGTTACGAGTGCCAGGACAAACAACGCCTCCAACCGGTGCCCTTGCGCCGTCTCAATCAATCGCAGTGCCTGCTCCACGGTAAGTGAATGAGTCTCTCGCTTTTCTATTCTGGGAAGCGAAACATTATCGCAGACATTCCTGGGAAGGAGATCAACACGCACAGCGTAATCAAAGGCCTTGTGCAGCATTGCATGAAGCAGCCGCACAGACTGCGGTGAAAGACCTTTCTGCAACATATGTGAATAGAATGTCTGAATGTGCTGTACCGTCAGCTTTGCTAATTGGATACCACCCAGGGCGGGAAGTACATGCCTGCGTAGCTGCATCTCATAACGGACATAGGTACGGGCGCGAACCGCAGGTTTATGCACGTCTTCTAGCCAATGCGTCAGAAACTGCTGCACCGTTTGACGGGGTGCTGTCATAAACTTTCCCTGCTGCTGGTCATACAGTGCTGTCTTGAGTTGTGCTTGCACCTCTTTTCTGGTCTTGCCATAAAACGTTTTCCGCTTCCCACCTTCCAGTGAGATGCTGGCTGCCCATCTTCCGTCACTGCGTTGGTAGATGGAACCTTCACCATGTCCGCGTCGTGCCATAAAGCCTTCCCTTTCTGTTCATAGATGTTGGCAAACCTGCTACGAGCATTATGTAGTCATATTCTTTCTTATAGTCTTGGAAGAAGCAAACTACGAACATATGTCCTAGTCCTGAGGGGAATAATTTCTCATTCCCATGCCGACACCAGACGCTGCACTTCACCCGACAGATCTGGAACCTCAAGCCCCAGAGCTTTACAAAAGGCGATGGCATGCTCTGTCGCGCTAAGCACCGCGAAGGATCCCTGGGAGGTCACGAAGGAAGACCAGGCGTCAATGCCCTGCTCAAGAGCGACAATCCCTCTTGTATATTTCGAGAGGGGCCTGTAATCCAGTGCCTCGCCAATCTTCATGAGCCGGTAGCAATCCCAGCAATCCATATGATCGCACCAGGCTTGACCGGATGGATCAAAGCGGATCCATCGCGCATGTGGGTGATGGGGACAACGCTTCTTGCCTGGGGCAAGAGGACCTGCCCGTGCTTTTCCGGAAGACGCATCGTTGAGATGAAGAGCAATGTCGCCTTGCACACCTTCACTCTGAGAGAAATGTGCTTCCGGCGCTGAGGGGGGCTGCAAAGAAGCATCTGCTTGTGGAGGAGCTTTATACGGATGGGATATGTTTGATGGAATACTAACATCAGCGTAATCAGTGTAATCAACGTAATCAATGCAAGTTGGGGAAGACTGCTCAACGTGATCGCTAGCTTGAGTTGTTGCAGACATCGATTGATTACACTGATTACAGTGATTAAAGTTGATTACGTCAACATCTCGATGACCTTGAGCATCTTGCATGTCTTTATCTTGAGAGAGAAGATCTTCTGGTGCTGCTGGATGATGTAAAGAAGCACCTGCCAATGGAGGAGTGATGCGACGTATCTGGGGCCCGTTTGCTGAAACACTGTCATCAGTGTAATCGGCGTAATCATTTGCAGGTGGGCAAGGCTCCTCACCGCGTGCCATCTGACCGGCAGGTTGCAGTGCTGAAGGCACTGATTGATTACGTTGATTACACTGATTACGCTGATTACGGGGACTATCTGTGGGAATGGCAACATAGTGATTCTTGACGTGCCGGATCTCGTCTGCCGCTTCCATCTTGCGCAGCAGGCAGCGGGTGGTGTGATAATTCTTGCCAAGCGCCTCTGCCACCTGCCGTGGACTCATCCCCTCGGGAAGCTGTTCGCTAAGCAGATCAAGTATTTCCTGGCGTTCCTTCGTGCGTGTGACCTCCTCAGCAGTTCCCATCAGCGTCCACATGGCGGTGAGCGGATCGAACCTGAGCGCGAACTGCTGCTCGTGCTCGATATCGCGCCCGGTCACAAACAGGCTGGCCTCGTGCTGACCACGCTCGCGTTTGAGGATCAGTGCGCCATCCACCGCTCCGGTCAGGCCAATCGAACCGGTGATCTCATCCAGCACATCATCCCCACGCATCTTGCGCAGGTGGTGGATCGCCAGAATGGAGACGCGGTAGGTATCGGCAAGGTATTTGAGGGGAGTCAGCGCCTCATACTCGTCCTCGTACTGGGAACGCTGGCGATTCTGAGCCTTGGGCGAAACCCTGGCCCAGGTATCAATGACCACCAGTCGCACATGAGGATGGGTCTGCAGGTACTCCTCTAAATGTGTGAGGCCTCCCTGGTCCAAGCGTGGCCAGCGCAGTTCGAATGCAATGGTGCTGGGAACCGAAGACATGGAAGCGAGTAAGTGTTTCGCACGCGACTGCAAGCGACGTTCGTTGTCCTCTAAGGCCAGGTAGAGCACCTCCCCTTGCATAACAGGATATGTACCCAGGGCCACGCCACCGGCGGCAACCGCGAGCGCCACAGATAATGCCAACCAGCTTTTCCCTAGTTTGGGCTTGCCAGCCAGCAGCGTCAATCCCTCTGGCAGAATATCAGGGATGGCCCATCGTATGGGAGGCAGTTGCCTGGCGAGCAACTCCTGGAGCGTAAAGGGAGAGGGTGTAAAGTCACGTGAGGAAGGTGCTGGTTGTGCATGCTCCCCAACAAGTGGTTCAGCGCCATCCAGTGCCTGCTGAAAGGCAGCTTTGAAGCCCTTCCAATGCTTTTTATGCAGCTCATTGGGATCTTTTGCATCGACAAGGGAGATCACGTACACTTTCCCTGGCCATTTCCATGTCTGAAGCCGCTGCTGAAGGTGTTTGACGAACCTGGCTCCTGCCGCATCAGGCTCCCGCATAATATATACCTTCTCGATGTCAGCAAGATAGGCTTCTTTGAGCGCGCTCACCATCTCCACGCCGGGCAGACCAAGGGCTGGAAAGTGATGGTACCAGAGCGTCCAGCAGTCGGATTCTCCCTCAACGATGACAAGATAGCCGGCCTTCCTGGCTTCTTCCAGACGTTCCAGTCCATAGGGGACGATCTCGCCTTGCCCTTTGCTCCAGTGTGATCCCTGCCTGGCAATTAAGGCCGTGCGCAGCCGGTGGCGAGGCGCCGGTGTGCCATCAAGCAAGTGATAGGGGATCTGGAGGCATCCGGCTCTTTTCTCGATGACTCCCAGGTTCAGGAGGTACTTCCAGGGCAGCATCTTCTCCAGCGCAAGATCAAGGAGAGAGAGGACATTGCGGTGGGTCTGCTCCGGTTGTGACCCAGATGCAGCGGGAGCCTTGGGAAACAACTCGGCGACAGTGATGCCCATCGCTT
>Ga0137383_10002056_pt1 | contig 12149 bp, 11 predicted proteins | sample SagtaG_19_FD_104817 | JGI IMG/M metagenome (GOLD analysis project Ga0137383, IMG submission 104817) | Vadose zone soil microbial communities from Sagehorn Ranch, Mendocino, California, USA - Sage2_R_40_16 metaG | ecosystem: Environmental > Terrestrial > Soil > Vadose zone | place: USA... | reverse complement strand
CGACCGCCAGCGGCTCGCGAAGAGCGTCTTCGGCGACCATGCCAAGGTGCCGCCCGGGCCGATGTCGCAGCTGTGGTGGATCTGGGACCCGGAGACGCGGGAGCTGCCGTACGACACGGCCCAAGCCGCACGGATCCTCACGGCCCGCGGCTGGTTCGACTCGGACAGCGACGGCGTCCGCGATCACAACGGGACGAAGCTCTCGTTCCGCCTGCTCGTGCCCACGACGAGCGCCGTGCGGCGCCAGTACGCCCGCCTGCTCCAGGAGGAGCTGCGACCGCTCGGCGTGGAGGTGCTGATCGACGAGGTGGAGTTCAGCGTGTTCATGGAGCGGGCGCAGAGCGGTCGCTTCGACGCCCTGCTCCAGGTGTGGCAAACGGACCCCACGTCGTCGTCAGGCATAGCCCAGACGTGGACCCAGAGCGGCATCGGCCGCTCCAACTTCCTGCGCTACGCGAGCCCCGTGTTCGACCGGCTCGTCGAGCAGGCCAGTGCGACCTTCGACCGGGCCCAGGCGCGGCGTGGCTGGCGCGCCGCGATGGAAGTCTTGAACCAGGACGCGCCCGCGGTGTTCTTGTTCGCGCCCGAAAACGTCGCCGCGATTCACCGCCGCGTCGCCGACGTCACGATCCGCCCCGACTCGTGGTGGGCGCTGGTGCGCGCGTGGCGCATCCCGCCCGACCGGCTCATCGATCGAGACCGCGTGGAGCGCTAGGTGGCTGCGTGGCTGGTGCGGCGGGTCGCCGCGTCCGGTGCCATCGTCTTCGCCGTTGTCACGTTCACGTTCCTCCTGCTGCATCTCGCGCCGGGCGAGCCGTTCCTTCCCGGCGCTGACACGCCGATCGATCCTGCCGTCGTGACCCAGTTGCGCCACCAGTTCGGGCTCGACGCGCCCCTCCCGGTGCAGTACGCGAAATACCTGGTGGCGCTCGCGCATGGCCGGCTGGGCGAGTCGTTCGCCTTGCACCGCCCTGTGGCCGACGCGCTGGCCGACGCGATCCCCAACACGCTCGCGCTCGCCGGAGCCGCGCTCGCGCTCGACCTGCTCCTGGGCTTGGCGCTCGGCGTATACCAGGCCGCTCACGCGCGCCGCTTGCCGGACGTGGGTCTCGGCTACGTGACGCTCTTCCTCAACTCCGTCCCCACCTTCTGGCTCGGGCTGCTGCTGCTGCTCGTGTTCGGGGAGTGGTTGGGCTGGTTTCCGGTCGGCGGGGTCGTCGATCCCGTGGTCCATGCGTCGCTCCCCTGGGCCGGCCGCGCGGCCGACCGGCTCTGGCACCTCGCGCTTCCGGCGCTCACGCTCGGCTGCGTCGGGGCCGCGGGGACGGCGCGGTACCAGCGCGCCGCCGTGCTCGAGGTGGTGAGCCAGGACTACGTGCGCACGGCTCGCGCCAAGGGATTGCCCGAGCGGCGCGTGCTGCTGGTCCACACCCTGCGGAACGCGCTGCTCCCGCTCGTCACCCTGTTCGGACTGTCCTTCCCCTTCCTGCTCACCGGCGCCGTGCTCGTGGAGTCGGTGTTCGCGTGGCCGGGAATGGGCAAGCTCGCCGCCGACGCGATCTTCCGGCGCGACTACCCGATCGTCCTCGCCGCCGCGATCGCCGCCAGCGTGATGGTCGTGCTCGGCAATCTGCTCGCCGACGTGCTGTACGCCGTGGCCGACCCGCGCATCCGGGTGCACGGCGAGTGAACCCACGCGCCGCGTTCGCGCTGCTCGGCGCGGTGCTGCTGGCGCTCTTCGTGGTGGGCGACGTGCGCCGCCGCGCGGGGCTCGGTGCGGCGGGGCGACGCTTCTTCCGGCACCCCCCGGCGGCGTGGGGCCTGTTCATCCTCACCTTCTTCCTGACCGTGGCCCTCGCCGCCCCCTGGGTGGCCCCCTACGGTCCGTCGATCACGCTCGAGATCGTGGCGCTCAAGAACCAGCCACCGTCGTTGCTGCACCCGCTGGGCACCGACCTGTACAGCCGCGACGTGTGGAGCCGCCTCGTGTACGGCTCACGCGTCTCGCTCTCCATCGGCGCCCTGGCGATGCTGGTCGCGGTCACGGTCGGGGCGGTGGTGGGAGCCGTGGCGGGCTACGTGCGCCGCTGGGTGGATACCGCGCTGATGCGCCTCGTGGACGTGGGGCTCGCCGTGCCGCGCATCTTCCTGCTGCTGATGGCCATCGCCCTGTGGGAGCACCTGCCGCTCGCGCTCCTGGTGCTGTTGATCGGGCTCACGGGCTGGTTCGGCACGAGTCGTCTGGTGCGGGCTGAGGTGCTCACGCTGCGCGAGCGCGACTTCGTGGCGGCGGCGCGGGCCGCGGGTGCCGGGGCGCCCCGCATCATTTTCCGCCACATCCTGCCCAACGTCGCCGCGCCCATCATCGTCTCCGCCGCGCTCGGCATCGGCAACGTGATGCTGCTCGAGGCCGGCCTCTCGTTCCTCGGGCTCGGCGTGCCGCCGCCGATGCCGTCGTGGGGCAACATGATCGCCGACGGCGCCGCGCAGCTCGCCACGGCACCCTGGACCACGCTGTTCCCGGGGGTCGCGATCGCGCTCGTCGTGATGGCGTTGAACGCGGTGGGCGACGCGCTGCGCGACGCCTTCGATCCGCGGCGGGCGACGGCGTGAGCGAGCTGCTGCTGCGGGTGCGCGACCTCAAGACCTACTTCGTCACCGAGCAGGGCGGCGGGACGGCCCGCGCCGTGGACGGCGTGTCCTTCGACCTCCATGCAGGCGAGACGCTGGGCATCGTGGGGGAATCGGGGTGCGGGAAGACGGTCACCTCGCTGTCGCTGCTGCGCCTGGTCCCCGAGCCGCCGGGGCACATTCTCCCGGGCAGCTTCATCGAGCTCGAGGGCCGGAACCTGCTGGTGCTCGCTCCCAAGCAGCTGCGCGCCATCCGCGGCAACGAGATGGCGATGATCTTCCAGGAGCCGATGACGTCGCTCAACCCGGTGTTTACCGTCGGCGACCAGATCGCCGAGGCGGCGATCGTGCACCAGCGTCTGGGCCGGCGCGCGGCGCGCGCGCGCGCGATCGAGATGCTCGTGCTCGTGGGCATCCCGGACCCCGAGACGCGGGTCGACGCCTACCCGCACCAGCTCTCCGGAGGGATGCGCCAGCGGGTGATGATCGCCATGGCCCTGGTGTGCCATCCCAAGGTGCTCATCGCCGACGAGCCCACCACCGCGCTCGACGTGACGATCCAGGCCCAGATCCTGGAGCTGCTCGACCGGCTCCAGGCCGAGCTCGGCATGGCGGTCATCCTCATCACGCATGACCTCGGCATCGTGGCAGGGACCGTGGACCGCGTGCTCGTGATGTACGCAGGCGAGGTGGTGGAAACGGCGACCACGCCGGAATTGTTCGCGCGGCCGCTGCATCCCTACACCGAGGGCCTGCTCGCTTCCGTGCCGCGGCTCGACACGCCCCTGCCGCGCCGGCGGCTGCATAGCATCCCCGGGCAGGTTCCGGCGGCGACGGCCTGGCCCTCGGGTTGCCGCTTCCACCCCCGCTGTCCCTACGCGTGGGCCCGCTGCGCCGCCGAGCAGCCGCCCCTGCTCGACGCCGGCACGGGAGACCCCGCGAGCCACCTGGTGCGCTGCTGGCTGCTCGCGGAACCCGCGCGCCGGACGAGAACGAGCCCGCCGTGACGACCGGGTTCCCGCTCGTGCTCGTGCACAACCTCGTCAAGCGCTTTCCGGCGGGCCGCGGGCTGTGGGGCTTCGGCCGTTTGCGCGGCGTCGTCGCAGCCGTGGACGACGTCTCGTTTCATATCCCGCCGGGCCAGACGCTCGGGCTCGTGGGTGAGTCGGGGTGCGGCAAGACGACCGTGGGACGCACCATCCTGCGCCTGGTCGAGCCGGACGGCGGTCGGGTGGTGGTGGACGGGGCCGACATCTTCGCGCTCAAGGCCCCCGAGCTCCGCGCGGTGCGCCGGCGCATGCAGATCGTGTTCCAGGACCCCTACGGGTCGCTCAACCCGCGGATGAGCGTGCGCCAGACGCTCGCGGAGCCGCTCGCGATCCACCGTCTCGCGAACGGCGGCAGGGGAGAGCGCGAGCGGCGCATCGACGCCCTGCTGGAGGAGGTCGGCCTCGACCGGCGGCTCGCCGGCAGCTACCCCCACGAGCTGTCCGGCGGGCAGCGCCAGCGGGTCGGGATCGCGCGCGCCTTGTCGGTCGAGCCCAAGTTCCTGGTGCTGGACGAGCCGGTGAGCGCGCTCGATGTGTCGGTCCAGGCGCAGGTGTTGAACCTGCTGTCGGACCTGCAGGAGCGGCGGCATCTCACGTACCTCTTCATCGCCCACGACCTCGCCGTGGTGCGGCAGATCGCCGACGAGGTCGCGGTGATGTACCTGGGGAAGCTTGTGGAGCGGGCGCCGGCGGCAATCCTGTACCGAAGCCCGCGCCACCCGTACACGGCGTCCCTCCTGTCCGCCGTGCCGGTTCCCGACCCGAACGCGCAGCGGCAGCGGATCGTGCTCACGGGCGATGTGCCGTCACCGGCGCACCCACCGCGGGGATGCGCGTTTCACCCGCGCTGCCCCCATCCGAAAAAGGACGAGCGCTGCCGCACCGTGCCGCCGCCGCTGCGGGAGGTCGCCGCGGGCCAGCTCGCCGCCTGTCACTACGCGGCGGAGCCGATGTGAGCCGCCTCCGCGCGCTGCTCTGGGATCCGCAGTTCTGGGTCCCCATCGCCGTGCTCGTGGGCGGCCTGTTGGTGCTCCGCTGGATCCGCTAGCCCCGGCGCCGGTCGATCGCTCGCGCCTGCGGCGCCTCCAGCTCATGGGCGTGGCGTGCGGCTTCACGGCGGGCGCCTGGCTGGGCGCGGCGGAAGCGCCGACCAAGATGGTGACCTTGGGCATCCCTCCGGTCGTGATCTCCCTCGCGATGGTACTGGGGGTGTTTCTGGCGCGCTGGAGCCTCCCGGCCCTGCTGCGCGGCTCGGGCGCGGTCCGCGCCGACGTGCGGCAGGCGCCGCACCTTCTCGTTTGGGCGGTGCTCGCGGGCAGTCTTTGGGCGGTGGCGAATACGCTCACGATCTTCGCGATCCGCGACATCGGCCTGTCGATCGCGTTCCCGCTCTGGAACTCGAACAGCCTGCTCGGAATCGCGTGGGGATTCGTGTTCTTCAACGAGCTGCGCCAGGCGGGGTGGGCGCGCTGGGCGGGCGTGCTGGGCGGCGCCATCGTCATGTTCGGGGGGGCCGGGTTGCTTGCCGTGGCGTCGGCGAGCGCGGCCGGTGGCAGCGGGCACGCGGCTCGGGGTGTCGTCGCAGCGCTCGCGGCGGGCGTGCTATGGGGAACGATGTACATCCCCTACCGCAAGGCGTATCTGACCGGGATGAACCCGCTGTCGTTCATCACGTTTTTCACGGTCGGAGAGCTGGTGATGATGACCGCCCTCGCCGTGAGCGACCGGGGCGGCGTCACGGCGCTCGCGGCGGAGCTGGGGCGCGCGCGCGACGTGTTGTTCTGGCTCTTGTGCGGCGGGTTCGTGTGGGTGGTGGGGGATCTGTTCCAGCAGTACGCCGCGAAGTACGTGGGAATCAGCCGGGGGATTCCGCTCTCGAACACCAACCAGCTGTGGGGCTTGCTCTGGGGGATCCTCGTCTTCGGCGAGCTCAAGGGGGCCGCAGGAGCGCACTACGCGCAGGTGATCGGGGGATCGGTGTTGATGGCGCTGGGCGCGGCGGCGATCGCCCTCGCGACGGCGAGTCCCGAGGAGCACCGGCGCTGGGTGGAGGCCGCTGCCCGCGAGGGCTTGCGGTACGGCGTGGACCCGGCCTACGTCCGCTCCGGGCTCGCCGGGGAAGGCGCAGCCGGGAGCGGACGCACCTGGCTCGATTGGGGTGTCGTGATCGCCGCCACCGCGGTGTTCGTGGGCTTCGGCCTCACGGCGCGGGTGCCTGAGCTGGCGGTGGGCGCGGGCGCGATGGTCGCGCTCGTGATCGCATCGCTCGTGCTGCTCGGGGGGACGGGGTGGTTGCTGTGGAAGACGACGCGGTTCAATTGACGATCGTCGCCCGTTTGATGTAGTCCAGCTTCGGGAAGTCCCGCTCGAGGTACGCGTTGCCCTCCGCTTGGATGCGACCCTGGTCCGGGCCGGCCCCGCCCGGCGCTCCTTCCCCGTAGCCCGCGTACAGCCGGTCTACGACCTCCATCCCCTCCACCACCCGGCCGAACGGGGCGAACCCTTGTCCGTCGAGCATGCCATTGTCTCGAAAATTGATGAAGACCTGCGTCGTGCGGGTGTTAGGGCCTGCGGTGGCAAACGTGACCATGCCGCGCGCGTTGCTCTGCCGTACGGGGTCATCGGGAATCCGGCGCTCCCGCCACGCCGCCGACACCTGGGGATCGCCGTGAATGCCAAACTGGGCCATGAACCCGGAGATGACCCGGAAGAACCGCACCCCGTCGTAATAGCCGCTCTTCACGAGGTTGTAGAACCGGTCGGCGCCCTGCGGCGCCCAGTCGCGCTTCACCTCGATCACGAAGGCGCCGGCGCTGGTCTCGAACCGGGCCCGAAAAGTAGCGGGAGCCGCCTCGCTTGCCGCCGCACTCGAGGAGGCCGCCGTCCGGGCGGCATCCGGTTGCTTCTTGCCGCACGCGGCTGTAAGGAGGGTGAGGGCGATCGTCGAGCCGGCTCTCCAGGTGCGGACACTCATCGCTCGTTCCTGAAAGGTGGACAGGAAAGATAATAATGGACGTGCTTTCCCCCGGACGACTCGCCACCAGCGCCACTCTGCACTGCCTCGCGGGATGTGGCCTCGGCGAGATCGCCGGCGACGCCCTGGGCACCGGTCTCAATCTGTCCAACGGCCCGACGATCGCGCTGGGCCTCCTGTTCGGGCTCGTCGGCGGGTTTGCCCTGGGGATCGTTCCTTACCGCCGCCGAGGCATTCCGTTCGCTGACGCGGCTCGCTTCGTCTTACTCACCGAAGGGATCAGCATCGCCGTCATGGAGGCGGCGGAGGCGGCCGTCGAAGTCTTCGTTCCGGGCTTGATGGCCGCCACGCTCACGCAGGCGTTCTACTGGATCGGCATGGCGGGCGCGCTGGTTGCCGGATTTCTCGCCGCGTGGCCCGTCAACTACGCTCTGGCTCGACGCGGCGTCCGACACGACCATGGCCACTAGGCGCTCACTTCGCCGCGCCCCCCGCCACGCGCGCGAGGCCCGCCCGCGCTTGCTCGAGCAGCGGCCGGAACTCCGGATCGCAGTCCTTCCACAACTCGAGGAACCGGGCGTAGTGGGATGCCGCCGCCCGCGCGTCGCCCACACGCTCGTACAGGATCGCGCGTCGGAGGTGTGAGGGCCCGGCATACATCAGATCGTAGGGGGAGTATCCCTCGAAGCCGCTGAACAGCTCGATCGCACGCCGGGCGTCACCCTGCACCGCTTCCAGCCCCGCCCTGACGTAGCGCTCCCGCGAGTGCGCCATGAACGGGGAAGCGAAGTAATACTCGTACCACGCCTCGTTGCCCGCCTGCTTCAGGTATGCGAGCGCCTGCACGGGGGACCGATTCGCCACGGCGACCTCAGCCTGAATCGCCAACCCGAAGTCGCGCGGCAACCCCACCGCCGCGCGGGGCCCGGTCTCGCGTGCCAGCTCGGCCGCGTACCGCTCCGCCGCCGCCGCGTCTCCCAGGCGCGCGCTCACCACGCCGAGCAGGTAGTCGCGCAGCACACCGTGGATACCGTCATGGGCGCTGAAGTAGACGGTCGGCTCGGCACTCGCCGGTACCGCGCCCGCGTCGAGCCGCTCGAGCGCCCGGCGTGCCGTCTCGAGCGCGCTGCGTCGCGGCGCCACGAACGGAGCCAGCTCGAGCAGCGTGCCGTACTCTAGCGCGCGCACGGCATCCGCAGCCGCGGCGCGCCCCACCTCCACCCGCGCCGCTCCCAGCCTCCCCCGCGCCAGCGCGAGATACGCGAGCGTCAAGTGTCCGTTCGCGCGAACTTCCCCGGATCGAGCCGGGTCGGTGAGCAGGCGGGCCAGCGCCTCGGCCCCGTCCCAGTCGCCGAGAAACGCGGCGAGGTCCCACACCGTGAGCGTGAGGTTGTCGTCGCGAGCGCGGGTCAGCTCGCCCTGGACGCGCTGCTGGGCGGCTGCATCGCCGACGGCGTATGCACGGAGCACGCGCATCTCCAGGTCCCGGTCGCTCGCGGGGCTCAACGTGTGGATCAGGCCGACGAGCGAGTCCACGGCCCTCGGGCGGCCCTCGAATGCGGCGATGCGGGCGAGGTGCACCATGGCGCTGACGTAGACGGGGTCGAAGTACAACACGCGCTCGAACGCTGCGCGGGACTCCGCGATGGAGCGACCCTGCAGGGGGCCGTAGTGAAACAGCACTTCGCCGAGCTGGATCCAGGCTTCGATGTCGTCGGGATAGGTCCCGAGGATGGTGCGGTACAGGCCTTCGGCCTCGAGGCCCGCGCCGCGCCGCGTTGCCAGCAGCGCACGCAGCAATGACCGGTCGTGATCGGCGAGACGCGAGCTGTGTTGGACCGCCTGCTCGGCCGCCTGGGCCGCGAGCGCCGCCTGCGTCGCCCACTCCGCCGCCACGCTCAGGCGGTAGTAGGCGAGCGCAAAGGCCGTATCGAGCGCGATCGCCCGCTGGAACGCGGTCACCGCGGAGTCTGCGCGGCCCGCCCGGAACACGGCCTCCCCGTCGAGGTAGGCCTTGTACGCAGCGAGTGAAGCGGTCGTTACCGACGCGACTCGAGTCACTCGGGACGATGGACCCTTGATCCCCTCCGCGAGAAGCTGCGTCGCGAGGCCGTCCACCAGCGCGAACAGCTGGCTCCCGCTCCCCTCGACCGTGCCGCTCGCCAGCGCTCCGCCCTCCCCGCCGCGCTCGCGGTCGTACACCGACGCCCCGATGCGCACGCGGCCGCCGGCTTCGACCACATCGCCCAGCACATACAACCCGGCCCCCAGCCGCGCCGCCACAGTCGCGGCGCCCCTCGGGTCGAGCGCCCCTCGTCCGCCGGCGCGGCGCTGCGCCGCGCTCAACACAGCGTGCGGATCGACGGCTCGGAGATCGCCTGCCCCGTCGAGGCTCGTGCTGAGCAGGTTCACCATCCCCTCACCCAGATACCCAACGTCGGGGCCGCCGCGCACTGAGAACGGCAACACCGCGACGAGCGTCGGTGAGCCGGGCCCAGCACCGCGGGCGCGCAGCCGCACCAGGGCCCAGCCGGCGATCGCCACGCCCGCCACCGCGAGGACGAGCAACGCCGTCCTCCACTCCAGCCACCGGCCCGACCGGGCGAGCCAGGCGGCGCGGCCCGTCGCGCCGATCGATTCAAGCGCACGCCGCAGATCGTCGGCAGACTGCCACCGATCCGCCGGATCCTTTTCGAGACACCGCATCACGGCCGCGGCCAGGGCTGGAGGCAGATCGGGACGCACCAGGCCGAGGGGCTCAGGACGGGTGATCACCTGCGCGGCGAGCACCCGCTGCGGCGACTCGCCTGCGCCTCCGAACGGCGGCCGCCCGGCGAGCATCTCGTAGGCGAGGATGCCGGCAGCATAGATATCCGAGCGATGGTCGATCTGCGGATCGGCGGCGACCTGCTCCGGCGCCATGTAGGCGGGCGTACCGAGCGCGACGCCCGCGGACGTCACCCCGCTCCCGCCGCTGGCTGCGTGCGTCAGCGCCTTGGCGACGCCGAAGTCGGTGACGAGCGCGTGTCGATCGGTCAGCAGCACGTTCTCGGGCTTGATGTCGCGGTGCACGATGTGATGCCGATGGGCATACGCCAGCGCATCCAGCACCTCCCGCAGGATCCGGATGGCATCGGAGACCGGAAGGGGACCGACCCGCGCCAGCCGCTCGCGCAAGGTCTCCCCCTCGATCAGCGGCATCGTGTAGTAGAGCAGCCCGCCGCCCTCTCCGGCGGTGAGCACGGGGACGACGTGCGGGTGCTGGAGCGATGCCGCCAGCCGAATCTCCTGGCGGAAGCGCTCGGCGCTCAAGGCAGCGCCGAGCTCCGGGGGCAGCACCTTGACGACGACCTGGCGCCCCAGCCCGCGCTCGTCGGCGACGAACACGCGACTCATCCCGCCGCCACCCAACTCGCGGCCGATCTGGTAGCGGTCGCCCAAGGCGGCTTGAAGGCGAGCGAGAAGGTCGGTCATGCAGGGCGTAAGATACGTACATCGCTTGCCCCCGCCGCCACCAGGCGGCAGCTTAGGCGCGTGGAAAAATTCGGAGTCATCGTACGAGCCGATTCCGGCCCGGGCGTCCTGCACCAGCTCACGGGGGTCATCGCCAAGCACCTGGGTGACATCTCGTCCGTCGATATCATGGTCCAGCGCGCCGCCGACGCACGCATCTACTTCGAGATCGAGATGCCGGGGGCGCCGGAGGCGCTGGTCGAGCAGCTGCGGGCGCTCTCGATCGTCCGCGAGGTCGAGCTCGTCAAGACCCTCCAGGTGATCTACGGGAAGCGCATCATCATCATGGGCGGCGGCGCCCAGGTGGGCCAGGTGGCCATCGGCGCCATTTCGGAAGCCGACCGGCACAACATCCGCGGCGAGCGCATCTCGGTGGACACCATTCCCCTGGTCGGCGAGCAGCCGCTCGCGGACGCCGTGCGCGCCGTGGCCCGCCTCCCGCGTGCGTCCGCCCTCGTGCTGGCGGGCTCATTGATGGGCGGTGACATCGAGCGGGCGGTGCGCGAGGTCCGGGCGCAAGGGTTGCTGGTGGTGAGCTTGAACATGGCCGGCAGCGTGCCGGAGGCGGCGGACCTGGTCGTGACGGACCCCGTGCAGGCGGGCGTCATGACCGTGATGGCCACGGCGGACACCGCCAGGTTCTCCGTCGATCAGCTCAAGCGGAGAATATTCTGAGCGCCGTCACGGCCAAGGTGACGCGCCGCCTCGTCCCCTACCTGTTCCTCTGCTACATCGTGAACTACCTGGACCGCTTCAACATCTCCTTCGCGGCGCTGGAGATGAAAGCCGACCTCCGCCTTTCCGATGCGGTGTACGGACTCGGCGCCGGCATGTTCTTCGCGGGCTATGTGACGTTCGAGATCCCGAGCAACCTCATCCTGCAGCGGGTCGGCGCGCGCTGGTGGATCGCCCGCATCATGGTGACCTGGGGAGCCCTCTCCTGCTGCATGCTGTTCGTCAGGACACCGGTCAGTTTCTATGCGCTGCGACTCCTGCTCGGCGTAGCGGAGGCGGGCTTCCTCCCGGGCATGATCTTCTATCTCACGCATTGGATCCCCATCCGGGACCAGGCCCGGGTGTTCGCCCTGTTTCTCACCTCCACCGCGCTCGCCGGCGTGGTCGGGGGGCCGGTCTCCGCGGCGCTCCTCAGGCTCGGCGGCGCCGGCGGGCTCGCGGGCTGGCAGTGGCTGTTCCTGGTCGAAGGGCTTCCCGCCGTCGTCCTGGGCGTGACCACCCTGTTCTACCTCCCCGACCGCCCGTCCCAGGCCCGCTGGCTCAGCGCGCCCGAGCGGGCGTGGCTCGAGGAGACGCTGCGCGCGGAGCGGGCGGCGCTCGAGCAGGCGCACCGGCTCACCCTGTGGCAGGCGCTCACGCACGGACGCGTGTGGCAGCTTTGTCTCCTGTACTTCGCCACGATCATCAGCTTCTACGGCGTGGCGTTCTGGCTGCCGCAGATCGTCAAGAGCTTCTCCGGCCTGAGCAACGCGGCGGCCTCCCTCATCTCCGCGCTTCCCTACCTCGCGGCTGCGGTGGGAATGGTCCTCGTCGCGCGCCACTCAGATCGCACCGGGGAGCGGCGCCGGCACGTGGCGCTGCCGGCCTGGTCCGCGGCGGCCGCGCTCGTGCTCGGCGCGCTGCTGCAGCGCCACCCCATCCTCGCGTTCCTGGCGTTGTGCGTCGCGGCGACCGGCATCTGGAGCACGCTCGGGCCCTTCTGGAGCATTCCGACCGGATTCTTGAGCGGCACCGCGGCGGCGGGCGGGATCGCACTCATCAACTCGGTGGGTAACGTGGGCGGATTCGTGGGGCCGACGGTCGTGGGTTTCTTGAAGGAGTACACGCACCGCTTCGAGAGCGGGCTGTTCGTCCTCGCCGCGAGCCTCCTCGTCGCGGGTACCCTGGCGTTGACCCTCGTGGACGAGACGGCGTAAAATTGCACCCCAAAGGAGGTCCACATGTTTACCGGACTCGCTGCGTTGTGG
>Ga0137383_10002055_pt1 | contig 12150 bp, 8 predicted proteins | sample SagtaG_19_FD_104817 | JGI IMG/M metagenome (GOLD analysis project Ga0137383, IMG submission 104817) | Vadose zone soil microbial communities from Sagehorn Ranch, Mendocino, California, USA - Sage2_R_40_16 metaG | ecosystem: Environmental > Terrestrial > Soil > Vadose zone | place: USA... | reverse complement strand
GCTCATCCTTGAGGAGCACCTCAAGGGCGTCGATGCGAAAGCCATCGACACCTCGCTCCAACCAGAAGTGCAGAACCTCATACATCGCCTGACGGACTTTGGGGTTGCGCCAGTTGAGATCAGTTTGTTTCACATCGTACATGTGAAGGTAATACTGCCCGGTGTGTTCATCGAACTGCCAGGCTGACCCGTTAAATCTGCTGGTCCAGTTATTTGGTGGACCACCATCGGGAGACGGATCTCGCCAGATATACCAGTCGCGTTTCTCATTAGTACGGCTCTCCCGCGCCTGCTGGAACCAGGGATGCTCATCGGAGGTGTGGTTGGGCACAAAGTCCAGGATGACCTTGAGGTTGCGCAGGTGGGCCTGCTCAAGCAAGATGTCAAAATCGTGAAGGGTTCCGAAGAGTGGATGGACATCGGTGTAATTGCTAATATCGTAGCCAAAATCAGCCATCGGAGAAGGATAGATGGGAGAGAGCCACAGAGCATCAACACCGAGCCAGCGCAAATAATCCAGTTTGTTGGTGATTCCGGGGAGATCCCCTATCCCATCGCCATTGCTATCGAGAAAACTCCGTGGGTAGATCTGATAAATCACACCCGTTTGCCACCATGAGTGCCAATACGTCATGTTTTTTGTTCCTCCTTCATTGATTCCAACACATTGCTTCATCAGCTCATCCGGTGAAGAGAGACGGATCACCTCCCTCTTGTCATTCTTCGCTACCGCTCAGAATGACAAAACTAGAACGCGCTGAATGATAGGGGAGTATCCTCCATTTCAGCCACGTTCTCGTCGTCTACCTGATCGAATATGTTGGAATCAATGGTGCCTCCTCTCGCCCCTACTCTGTTACTCAATTACCGACTATGAAAGGTAAAACTAGACGCTCATTTTATAGCTAAACGTCCGTGCTCTGCCATCATCATCTATCTGCAGCGTCAGAAGCCGACGAGCAGAATCATAACTCGCGTCGGGATGTTCTTGAACCGCTTGCCTGTCCATAGCGTGAATCTTGATCAGAAGCTGCCGCTTTGGCGGAATGTAAGCTCCTTCTCGCGCACCAATCTCGAAAACCAGCCTATCCCCCGTTCGGCGTAATGTATAGCTCGTCGTACAGAACTGGCCTTGTTCATACTCGAAGCTATGACCGTCATCCTCGTAGAGCGTGAATACCCCCTCGCCTGGATAGAGATCCAGCGTCAGCGGATCGAGCGGGTATTCATCGGCATAGTGCAAGTCCGGCCCACTGGGAATGATCGCCCCCGCGCGTACGTAGAGCGGTATGCGTTCCAGCGGTGCATACGCTAGCAGATGCACAGGCCCGGTGAGCATTTCGTCGGACCACCAGTCGTACCAGTCACCCACGGGCAGATAGACATGGCGATGCTCACGACCGGGATGGTAAATCGGTGCCGCCATTACCTGTGATCCCAGCAATAACTGGTCATGGAGCGGATAGGTGACTGGATCATCCGGAAAGTGATAGAGCAAAGGTCGCAGTATGGGGATGCCACGCCGCGACGCTTCCCAGAAGAGTGAGTAGATATAGGGAAGGAGTCGGTAACGTAGTTGCAAGAATTCGCGACAAATAGCCTCAACCCGCGGGCCAAAGATCCAGGGTTCATGGCGCTCGGTGCGGATTTCTGAATGGGCGCGGCAGAAAGGCGACAGAACGCCAAATTGCATCCAACGGGTGAATAGCTCACCGCTGGCATTACCTGAGAAGCCTCCAATATCGGTGCCGACGAAAGGCACGCCCGACAGACCCATGTTCATGAGCTGTGGCATCGCCATCTCCAGGTGCTCCCACCAGGAGTGGTTATCGCCCATCCAGCAAGCGCTCCAGCGCTGCACACCAGCGAAACCCGAACGAGTGAGTACAAAAGGCCGCTCATTGTTGAGATATCTCCTCTGCCCCTCGTAAGAAGCAAGGGCCATGCCATAACCAAAGAGATTATGCACCTCAGCATGGGTCGTTCGCTCGCCTTCGGGACCCTGAATAGCATCGAGAGCGATAGTCCCAACCTTGCCGACACCCTCGCTGAACGGAAGCTCGAACGATGTCGGTTCATTCATATCGTTCCAGATGCCACTAACGCCAACCTCCATGAGCGCCTTCTGCATGTCACCCCACCATTCACGTACCTCTGGCCGTGTATAATCGGCGAAGACCGAGTCGTCGGGCCAGACATAACCATGGAAGACCGTGCCGTCGCTGCGGCGGATAAACACGTCATGCTCTAACCCTGATTGATAGACCTTGTAATCGGGGTCGCTCTTTACACCAGGGTCAATGATCGTCACAATGCGGAAACTGTCACGACACAGGTCACTGAGCAGCGATTGAGGATCAGGAAAGCTCTGCGGGTTCCATGTAAAAACTCGATAACCATTCATGTAGTCGATGTCAAGGTGAATCACGTCGCAAGGGATATCACGCTTGCGGAACTCAGTCGTCAACTCGCGAATCATCGACTCAGTCGCGTGACCCCAACGGCTATGGTGATAACCAAGCGCCCAGCGTGGTGGAAGCGGCATAGTCCCGAGCAGCGCACCCATATCCTCACTCACCTGCTCCGGTGTCGGCCCGTAGACCACGTAATAGTCTAGCTCACCACCCTCAGCCTCCATCCGCCAGGCGCCAGGCTGCTCTGCCCCAATGTCAAAGCGGCTACGCCAGGTGTTATTGAAGAAAACACCGTAAGCCAGGCCTGGCCGGAGCGCCATGAAGACTGGGATGGCCTGGTAGAGTGGATCGGTACCCGGCCCATGGCCATGGGCAGGATCAGTTGTCCAGTTAATCAGTTGACGACCCAGCTTATCTAAGGGTCCGGTTCGCTCACCGAAGCCGAAGAAATGCTCGCCGACCTCGATACGCTTGGCACAGGCAACACGTTGTTGCTCCGACTCAGTTAGATCCCACTGCATGCCCGCCTCATCGGCGCAGAATGGTTGCCCTTGCATATCCGCAAAAGAGAGGCTTCCACTGTCGCGATCGATCCTGACTGTGAGTGAGGCTGTTCTCAGCAAAAGCTCCCTGCCTGACTCCTCGATCTCGAAGGCTGCTTCACCGAACCCTTCATCCGCTCTGGTGACCGCCCAGGAGCGGCGCGCTACGAATGTACCGTCAGGCGCCAGCTGCACTCGGATTAGACGATCAGTCAGGACCGTAATTGCGACACGTGGTCCACCGTAGTCGAGGATGAGGGAACACCCTTCGCGAGTGGAGGAGTGCAAGACTCCAAGGGTGTTGATCGATTCTGTCATTCTCGCCACCTCCTTCAGCAGTCAAATGCTTGTCGCTCCCTGCTCGTCATCCTTGATCCTTCCAGATTCCCACCTTCAGCAACTTCACTGTCTCTCTTCAACTGTTGTGCCTCTTCACGCATGCGTTCCCCTCCTGCCTTAGGGATCATTTGTCCGCATGCATGACGGTGGCACCTCACGAGTTCCCCAGTCTCCAGGAGCCGTATCTAAGGTGAAGCGTAGGACGGCTCCCTGGGCGATTTCATGATGGCGAAGCCATGAACGATGGAGCGGTTTGCCATTCAGCGTCACGGCTTTCACGTAGAGGCACTCCTCCCCTGCTTCAGGCGCCTCGATAACCAGGGAGTTGCCACTTGAGCCAAGAGCCATCTCTGTACGCGTGAAGGCGGGAGCTACAAGCATATACAGATCCTGCCCCATGATTGGATGGAGACCCAGTGCCGAGCAGATATACCAGGTACTCTGGCATCCCATATCCTCGTTGTCGCTGAGCCCATCGCGCCTGGCGTGGAAATAGTGCTTCATGAGCGCGCGGACACGCTCGGATGATTTGTCCGGCCTGCCAACATAGTGATAGAGATACGGCACATGCAACATGATCTCTTTCGACCAATAGAGTCCTTCATCGAAGAACGTATCCAGGTGCCGTAGAAAGGCTTCACTTCCTCCATGCCGCTCAATCAACCCGGCGAAATCATGAAATGTTTGAAACGACCAGTGACAGCTGGCGGCTTCATAGAAGTAGGGATCGAACGGACCTCCAACTTCATTTGGATCAAACGGGCTAATCCAGGTACCAGTGGAGCTGCGTGGCGCAAAGGCGTGCAGATCTGCACGCCAGAGATTCCAGAGCTTTTGGGCACTCTTGTAATAGGCTTGGGCTGTGGCGCGATGGCCAAGCTGTTCAGCCAGCCTGCCGGTGCACCAATCCTGGTAACTATACTCCAGGTGGCGCGAGACACAAGCTATTTTCACGTTCGTCGAGACATAGCCCAGATCGCGATAATCCGCCAGGTACCTGCCATAGCGCCAGGGATCAGGAGACTCAACCTCGTTATTTTTGCGCATATAGCCCAGCGCCTTCTCGTAGTCGATTCCAACAAGGCCTTTGAGAGCGGCTTCGCTAAACAGTATATCGGCTGAACTTCCACCTTGTATCTGAGCGGCATGTCCCGCAATCCAGGCATCAGGGAGCCAGCCAACATGATCGGCGATATCGAGCAGACTATTGAGTATCGCCACTTCCATTTGCGGATCAACAAGGCTCAGCAATGCATTGGCATTGCGCACACTATCCCACAAACAGTATATATCAGTGAACTGCCGCACCCCGGAATGCCAGGAAGGATATTCATCATCGATCCCCAGATCGCTGGGCATGCAGAGCAGGCGGGTGAACAGGGTGTAGAAGAGCGTTGTTTGCTCGTTCGTGCCTCCCTCCACCCGCATGCGGCTCAGCGCATGTGTCCACGTCGTCCTGGCCTCCGCGTGAATCGTCTCAAACGTTTTGTTCTGAGCTTCGCGCGCGACGCTGGCTTGCGCTTTGGCAAGGCTCACATATGAGATACCCACGCGAACCTCGACGGTCTTCTGTCGACCAAAGTTCGCGACGGCCTTGCAATGGGTTCCCGTCGCGACAGAACCGTCAAGTATACCCGCTCCATTGGCCACAATCCGCTGCGCAGCGGACAATGAAAACTGGGCATAAAAGTAGACAGAGTAGGGAAATCGATGACCCCATCCCCCCTGACAATCAGCGCGCCCCACAACCTCGTGCTCAGAAATCCACTCGACGAATCCACCAATCACCGCTCCCAGTTCCCCTTCGATGGTCGCAGGACGGATAATCGCGCCAACATCGATGAGGACATTGGCCTGCGTCTCGTGGGGAAAATGATAGCGATGTACACCCACTCTCGGCGTACTGGTGAGTTCCACTCGCACACCCGACGAGGTCAGCGTAGCCGCATAGTAGCCTGGACTGGCGGTCTCCTGGCTGCGTTCACTGGCCTCGATTGAAAGTCGTGGCCGCCCTGTGAAGGGCATCACCCCAATATTGCCATAGCGGCTTCCCCCACCCGTGCCACTCACATGGGTATGGCTGAAGTAGATGGTCGGTGCGGTACTGCTGTAGCCATTGGTAGGTTGAGGAGGAAGTGTGTCAGGGCCGAGACGGACCAGACTGTAAGGGAGGTAAGGACCACACAAGCAGTTCCCTCTTCCATCGGTCCCAAGAAAGGGATCAACGTAGTCAAGCATCGACAAAAAGCTTCCCCTTGTGCTGTGCTCTCGGCGAATTGAGGAGAATTGGACGCGTTATGTAACGCGTCCAATTCTCTAAAGCTAACCTTTTACTGCTCCAGCAGTCAGGCCAGAAACGATACGGCGCTGTAAAATCAGTACCAGAATCGCAAGCGGAATAGTCACGATCACTGCGGCAGCGGCAATTTCACCCCAGGGGATTGTATGCTCACCGGCGAAGCGTGAAACTCCAACGGTGATCGGCTGCGCATTCTCATCGGCCGTCAATGTCAAGCCGAAGATAAAGTCGTTATAGACAGCGATGAACGTGAGAATAGCCGCCGCAAAAACCCCAGGGGCCGTGAGTGGCACAATAATATACCACAGGGCTCGCATCCGCGAGGCCCCATCCACCCGGGCTGCCTCTTCCAGGTCTGGCGGCAGCTCGCGGAAGAACGAAGTCATGAACCAGACTGTAATGGGTAGGGTGATTACGAGGTCGGGGATAATCAGGGCAATATACGTGTTGTAGACAGGAATCGGGCCAGTGAAAGCTACAAAGAGCGGTCCGACCATCGCGATAAACGGTAACAAGGCCACCGACAACGTGATTCCCAGCACGATGGCTTTGCCGCGGAACTTCGTACGCGCAATAGCATAGGCGCAAAGTATGCCAATGATCAGTGCCAAAAGTGTGGTGACGGCTGCGATGATCGTGCTGTTGATCAGATCATGTGTAAAGGCGGACAGTGCAAAATCGGTTGCGAAGTTCTCCAGGCTGAAAGAATGGGGAAAAAGAGTGGGTGGAGTAGCGTTCAGTTCGAGTCCACTCTTGACTGCCGTCGCAATTGACCAGTAAAGAGGAGCCAAACAGACGAACACAATCAGCACTACTGCAGTATAGCGACCCACCTTACCCCAGGGGAAGCCCCCTCCCGATTTTGCAGTCCTTGTATCTGCTCTAGCACCAGCGGAAACCTGTTCCTTGACTGCCATAAGACATCTCCTTCCTTTCCAGGGACGGCTTAATTCACTCACTACCGTGACGTTACACGCATCCATAAGACAAAGAGCAACGCAATGATAATTCCGGTAATAAAGAGTATCATTGAGGCAGTCACTCCAGCAGCAAAGTCAAAGGTAGTCCGCGTAAACATGAAATTATACGAGAACGATGCCATGCTTTCTACCTGGTTGCCGCCCAGTATGTAGAGCAGATCGAACACACCCATCGAAGCAAGCGTGCGAAATAGCAGAGCGATCAGCAGCGGCCCGGTCAGCATTGGCAAGGTAATCCTCCAGAATTGCTGCCATCGTGTACTCCCATCGACGCCGGCCGCCTCATACAATTCATGAGGGATGACCTGCAGTCCAGCCAGGAGCAAGAGGGCCATAAAGGGCGTCGTCTTCCAGACGTCGGTGATGATGGAAGCAAGTATAATGCCATTACTCGACTGCAACAACGTACCGCCTCGTGGCAGCAGGTGAATCTGTTGTAGTATATAGCTGACAATGCCTGTACGGTCATTGTACATCAGATACCATATCTGCGCTGAGATCACCGTGGGAAAAGCCCACGGGACGAGAATAGCGGCCCGAACCAGGCCACGGCCTGGAAACGTGGTATTGATCAGGAGGGCGATTCCCAGTCCAAAGATCGTTTCCAGGGCCACAGCAATGATCGTGAAGCCGAATGTCACGGCAATGGCAGTACGGAACTCGCTACTTTGGAGAACCTGAACATAATTTTGCAACCCAATAAAATTCGAACTAGCGCTCAGCGGGGTATCTTGTAGGCTGAGCCAGAAGGAATTCACGATGGGATAACCTGCTACCACCAGAATCACGATGATGGTAGGGAGTACCAGTAAGTACGGTGTCAAGCCACTTCCCATATCCAGGCGTTCTCGCAGGCTCACCCTTTTCCTTGTAGTGGCTACTTCTACTGCTTGTGTTGCCATATGCACGTATCCCTTTCGATAGCTATCCACGTCGAGAGTGCCCTACCAACGTAACTGCTGCAAGACTACCTCCCGATAAGTATAGATAGATACACAGACGACTACTCTACCAGGGTGTCGTAGACAGGTGGGGTATCTATCTAGATACCCCACCTGTCTACGTTCTACATCTACCTGCTTACGATGGCCTGCAAATCAGACGTTAGTGCAGCCAAAGCAGCTGAAGGACTGCTCTGACCGGTCAGAGCATTATGGATTCGCACCTGGATGGCATTCGAGACGTCAGGATAGAAAGGAGTAACCGGGCGCGGCTGGGCTGTCTCAAATACCGGCGCCAATTTGGCGAAGAACGGGTTCGCTTTCAGCACCTCAGGATCCGTGTAGATGCTCTTGAGCGTGGCAGTCAGCGACAACTTCAATGCTATGGTTTTCTGCGATGCAAGGGAGAGCTGGTGTTGGACAAACTTCCAGCCCGCGTCAGAGTTCTTCGAGAAAGCATTAATGCCATACTGCCATCCGCCCAGGCTTGAATGACCGGTGGTATTGCTTCCGCCATAGAGCATATTATGGACATCGAACTTGCCAGCAATCTTGGAACTTGACGGGTCGTTGCCCAACGAATAGGCGTAGGGCCAGTTGCGCATGAAAACAGAGTCACCGTTTTGCCAGGACGAACGAGAGTCCTCTTCCTTGTAGGTAGTCACTGCCGATGGTGAGATCCCTCCCACCCAACTTGTCATCAGCGTCAGGGCGGCTATACCTTCTGGGCTGTTGACGGTAACCTTCTTGGGATCGCTCGGATCGAGAACGGAACCACCATAGCCGTAGAGGACCTCGGTAAAGTCACAGACAAGTCCTTCGTACTGTGCCCCCTGCCAGACATAACCAACCTTCGCTTTGGATGGGGCGTTCGCCTTGGCCATTGACGTCATTTCTGCCCAGGTAGTTGGCGCGGTTTTAATAATATCTGTGCGGTAGTAGATCAGCCCCGCATCAGTACGGGTTGGAGCGGCCCACAACTTGCCATTGTAGGTACAACCTGCCAACGGCCCTGGCAGATAATTCGCCCGATCACTGGCCGGCCACTTATCGTCCAGGGGAACCGTCCAGCCGTTGGCCCCAAACTCAGGAGGCCAGATGATGTCCATTGGGAAAACATCGTAGGCGCTAGAACGGGCGCGTAGCATGGTTGTGAGGATAGTCAGGAGTTGGCCCGTATCAGCAGGCGCATTAGAATTGTAGTTGACGTGGACACCATTATTTTGCGCATTGAAGTCGGTCACAAGTGACGCGTAGACACCGTTGGTGTCACGTTCGATATAGTTGATGTTGACAGTTTGGCCGCTGCCGGTAGAGCTGTTGCTGGTGCCACCGCATGCTTCCAGCAGCGAAACGGCCGCGGTACTGGTCAAGCCGACAGCAATGGCACGCTCGAGGAATGTCCGGCGCGTTATGCGCCCATTACGAATTTTGGTGATGATTTCATCAATGACTTCACCTTGTTCAAGATACATAGAGAGTCCTCCTTTGGAGCAAATATAAGCTGACGTTGATACACATACCAGACGCTTTCAAGCGTTGGTGGGACTTCCAACCTACCAGGCGCCTTGCCCAATAGGTCATCCATTGTAACTGTAAGTTACCAAAAACTCTCTTTCACATTTGAGAGGTTAATGAAATGTACGTCAATTTGCCAACAAATATCACATGCTGTGAAGTTTGCAGGCGTAACCCTTATACTGGACTCACTTATCTCTAATTATAGCTTCCTTCAGCGTCAAAAGTAAATGTGCTGAACAGGAGTTGCCTTTTCACTGGATGTAATCAAATCATAGCTGTGCTGGATAAGAGGATCAGAACAACTAACCTTTCAGTACCCGCATGCATCTATACAATACACGTCTCACGCTGAAGTTTTGATACACCCCTTTCTGCCTGACGGGAGGACTTTTTTCAAGCCATCGACGGCCTTAGCGATGCTGTGTTAATATTGGAAACGATACCAAGACTTGTTTTAACAATAACATAATATTTCCCGCTTGTAAATAGGTGTCCAATGAAACGCCAATCTGCTGATTATCTTATTGCAGAGTTAAAGAAAAATCTTTACAAGTCAGGTTAAATATGCTATCTTCACATCATATCATTACACCAATGAATGGAAACGTTTCCAACAACATCATGCTCGTTGAGCAATGAGGCTGAATGAGGTCAGCGACCCCAAGCCTTTGGGCATGGGCTTGTAAAAGCAAGTCCCGATGCTGACCAGTCCCTCTCGCAAGAGGGAGCCGTTTACGAGGAGTGTTGACGTTCGGACCTTGGGGTGGCATCTCAGCCCCAAGCTCTCCAAGTCCGGTGTTAAACAGGTTGATGGGGTAGAAAAGCCAGTGCATCGGACATAGTACCGCTCGTAAACCAGGACGAGGGAAACTTTACCCGCGCAAGCGGAGACTCCCCAGGAGTTGGTTATGTCATCCGTGTTTGTTGTCGATCAACAGCGCAAACCGCTCGATCCGGTCCATCCAGGTCGCGCCCGGTATCTGCTCTCAGCAGGACATGCTGCTGTGCTGCGTCGCTATCCGTTTACGATCATCCTAAAGGACGCCAAGCCCGAAACTCAGCCACAGCCCTTGCGGGTGAAGCTTGATCCGGGCAGCAAAACCACGGGCATCGCAGTCGTCAACGATGTGACATCGCAGGTGATGTGGGCCGCAGAAGTAGCGCATCGGGGGCAGCAGGTTAAGGAACGTATGGATCAGCGACGAGCCTATCGGCGGTCTCGCCGCAGTCGCCATACCCGCTATCGCCCCCGTCGTTTCGCTAACCGCCGTCGGCGGGACGGCTGGTTGCCTCCATCACTGGAAAGCCGAATCACCAATATCCTCACCTGGGTGGCTCGGATACGACGCTGGTGTCCCATCGGAGCTATCAGTCTGGAACTGGTGAAGTTCGATATGCAGATCATGCAAAACCCAGAGATCAGTGGAGTTGAGTATCAGCAAGGCGAGTTAGCTGGCTATGAGCTCAGGGAGTATCTCTTGGAGAAATTCCAGCGACATTGTGTATATTGTGGCAAAACCGATACCCCGCTGGAAGTGGAGCATATCATCCCGAAGTCGCGGGGTGGTTCGGATCAGCTCTCCAACCTCACGCTTGCCTGTCATGACTGTAATCAGGCCAAAGGGAATCAGACCGCAAAGGAGTTTGGGCATCCCGAGGTGAGCCAGCAAGCCAAAGCCCCCTTGAAAGATGCGGCTGCCGTTAATGCCACGCGCTGGGCACTGTATCAGCGTCTTGCATCGGTGGGACTGCCCATAGAAGCGGGCAGCGGTGGACGCACCAAATGGAATCGCAGAAAACAGGGCCTCCCCAAAACCCACTGGCTGGATGCGGCCTGCGTTGGAGCCAGTACCCCAGACTCACTCACCGTTCAGGGGAGCATTCCGCTACTCATCACGGCGACGGGACGGCACAGTCGGCAGATGTGTCGGACGAATGCCTATGGGTTTCCCAACAAAGCGCCCAAAGCAACTAGTGTGGTCGGCGGCTTTCGGACAGGGGATATCGTGCGAGCAAAAGTTCCGGCAACGAGGAAGAAAGCGGGAGTCTATGTGGGGCGGATTGCCATTCGTGCCACGGGATCCTGCAACATCAAGACGGCAAGATATACCATCCAAGGCATCCACTACCGCTATTGCCTGCCACTCCATCGGGCAGATGGATATGCATACACGAAAGGAGCGGCGTCTCCTCCCCTGGCGTAAATGCTGGGGGCTCCGCGCCGGTTTTTCTGATGACGACTACCATCCATGATGTAGCTCGAATCGCAGGAGTAGGTACTGGGACCGTTTCACGTGTTATTAACAATAGCGCGGGAGTTAAACCTGACACACGTAAAAAGGTATTATCAGCAATTGCTCAACTGAATTACAGACCTAACCCCATAGCGCGCAGCATGATTTCAAAACGAACAGGGGCAATTGGCGTCATCGTTCCCTTTTTTACACGTCCTTTCAACACAGAATTATTGCGCGCGGTACAGGCTGCTCTTTCTCGATCAGGCAAAGAACTTGTGCTTTATGATGTCGAGACTGCCGCTCAACGCAATCATTACCTTTCTGAGTTACCTATGCTCCATAGAGTCGATGGATTGCTCCTGCTTTCGCTTCCGTTGGAGGACTCATTCGCAATGGATATCAAAGAGGCAGAAATCCCTGTGATACTGATAGATACATATAGCCCCTTTTTCACTTCCCTGATTGTTGATAATATAGAGGGGGCTTACAAGGCAGTGAAATATTTGATCGATCTGGGACACCGGCTTATAGGCTTTATCAATGGAGTCATCGAGGGGAACATCAAATTTAACCAGGCTAATGATCGCTTGATTGGGCTACATCGAGCGTTTGGCGAAGCAGGTCTCCTCTTTGAACCTGAACTTATGCTGACAAGCGAGTGGAATCGATCTGGGGGGAAACAAGCAGCTTTGCAACTGCTTTCACAAGAAAAGCGGCCAACCGCTATCTTTGCAGCATCTGATATGCAAGCTATAGGTGTATTGGAAGCAGCTAAAGATCTGTGTATAAATGTACCAGCTGAATTATCTGTTATCGGTTTTGATGGTCTCGAAGTTTCAGAACTACTTGAACTCAGTACTGTTCAGCAACCAATGCG
>Ga0137383_10002054_pt1 | contig 12151 bp, 14 predicted proteins | sample SagtaG_19_FD_104817 | JGI IMG/M metagenome (GOLD analysis project Ga0137383, IMG submission 104817) | Vadose zone soil microbial communities from Sagehorn Ranch, Mendocino, California, USA - Sage2_R_40_16 metaG | ecosystem: Environmental > Terrestrial > Soil > Vadose zone | place: USA... | reverse complement strand
TGAAGGTACAGTCCGACTCTCATCGAAAGGTGAGTCAGATCGCATAACCCAAAGGTCGGCGGTTCAAATCCGCCCCCCGCAACCATGAACGCCACTGCCGAAATGCAGTGGCGTTCGCCTGTTTGTAGAAGCGTCAGTTCTATAGAAACTTTCCTCGAACCTCCCACAAGGGCGTTTGAACGAAGGCGCTTTACGGCGGACGCTATAGTGTGAACAGCCCAGCGGAAGAGTCCGGACTGAAAAGAACGGCCGCATCGTAACTTAACGACACAGCGCAGGTTCGGCATCGGCATGGAACGCACTGTTGTACCGCACTTGGCGGAGTTCACAACCTGGAGACACGGTGACTCTCACCTTGCGGCGACCCGGGCAATCACAACCAATTGGTTATCGCGCCTCGGTTTCGCGCCAAGCAAGGTGCGGGTGACACTAGGACCATCGCTCGCACATTTAATGAACCCTGCTCAGGGGCGCTGAAACCCATCTCCCATCGATGCCATTCCGGAAAATCGGCGATCTATCCTCGCTTGACTCTTTGGAGCCTGGGACGTTCGTTCTTAAGGGTAAATGCCAAGTCCCAATTTCCAACTGCAACGTCCTCTCTTAGCTCTGGAACGAACCCCAAATCGCAGCCAGACTCTTTAATCAATTCTGCAACAGCGCGGGCGGAACGGATTCCAGTAGCGAAGCCCGCCAACAGCCCACTCTGTCTATTAAGGCGAAAGCAGCGCCGACTAGATCCAAATCTAGCTCGTTATCCACTTGAACGCGCCGCGCGTGAGAAAGACATTTAGCAATATCGAAACGAGGGATACGGCAATTACTGTGCTGAAGACCCCCTCAGCTACCAAGCCTGACGATCTGGCCGCTTGCACGACCACAAATGAGAGCTCCCCGATCTGCGTCAGCCCGGCCGCTACCACGATTGCAGTCCGCAAGGGATATCGAAATATCCAAACGACCATGGCCCAAACCAGGAACTTCCCAACGAAAATGAGGAGTAGCATCGATCCCAGAAGCGGCAGATGGTTCAAAAGGACCGTGGGATTGACCAAAGTCCCAAGGGAAACAAAGAAGAGCGCGACGAAGGCATCGCGCAGGGGAATTATCTGGGTATGCGCATCGTGGAGATCCGGCAAGCTGCTGATAGATACTCCGGCAAGAAATGCGCCCAGCGCTACCGAAAATCCTGCTGCTTGTGCCAGTGCAGCCGTACCAAGGCAGATCGCGATCGCGACCAGCAATAGCAGTTCGGAATTGCATGTCAGCTTGACTCGGCGCAACAGAGGCGGAATCACTTTGAATGCGGCAAAAACCAGCGGGATCAGCAAAAGCAGAGCCTTGCCAAGTATCCAGGCTGCCGCCATCCAGTCACCATTCTTGGAGTTAGCGAACACAGGAATGACGACCGTCATACAAATGACTGCCAGATCCTCGACGAGCGTGATACCGATCATCACGCGCCCGTAGGCTGTGGCAAGTCGCCCCGAGTCACTCAACAGACGGGCCATGACCATGGTGCTGGCAACCGAAACTGCGCCACCGATCACCAGGCTTTCCGTTGTGCGCCACCCCACCAGTTTTCCCCATGCAATTGCGGCCCCGAGCATGAGTAGGATTCCGATCGGCCCACCCACCATCGCTACTCGCTTCACCCGCATCAACTCAGGAATCGAGAACTCGACCCCGATGGAAAACATGAGCAGCACTACGCCAACTTCGGCAAATATTTCGAACGTATGCACATCGGAGACGCGCAGCCCGGGGGTGAAGGGGCTGACGCAGATCCCTCCGATCACAAAGCCTAAGATCAGGGGAAGCCGCAGCCGCCAGGCCAGCAGGCCACCGAGGATGGCCGCCAGGAATATATAGGTCAGATCACGGAAGACAATCGGATTGGGTTCCATCTGGTAACTCCTCGAGATTCACTAGCAAACCCCTGTTTGTGCGTTCTTCGATTAGAGGGCGTGGGCGACTTGAGCACCTCCATTATCTGGAGCCTGGAGGCAACAGCAGAGCTACAACACGGATTTGGGCAATTTCGCCTGGATTCCCTTCCGGCTGCGCGGCATCAACGAGAAAAAGAGGAAAGTGGCGAGGATGACACCGATAATGGCCAGTGACCAACTAATTGGGAATGTGCCGCCGAGCGCTTCGTTCAGCCAAATCATCTTTAGACCCACGAACACGAGAATACTTCCCAGCGCGTACTTGAGCAGGCTGAACTTCGACACTACAGAGACGAGAAGAGAATAGAGGACCCGCATTCCCAGAATCGCGAAAACATTCGAAGTGAACACGACGAGAGGCTCGCTGGTGACCGCGAAGATCGCCGGCACCGAGTCTGCCGCAAATAGAATGTCGGACACCTCGATGAATACCAGCGCGACCAGTAGAGGCGTTGCGTGCCACCTTCCCGCAAGACGATAGAAGAAGCTCTGCCCCTCGGGTTGTGGTGTCACCGGAAGAAGCCTGCGCAGCAGGCGAATCGTCACGTTTTCTTCGGGATTGATCGGCTTCTCCCGGGCGAAGAGGATCTTTACCCCCGTTGCGGCCAACAAAACGCCGAAAACGATGACTAACACTTTGTACTTCAGAAGGACTGCCCCCAACGCGATAAAGATCACGCGGAACACCAGCGCACCCAACAGGCCGAAGAATAGAACGCGGTGCTGATATGTCGCTGGGATTGCGAAGAATTGGAAGATGGCGACAAACACGAACAGGTTATCCAAAGCGAGGACTTTCTCGATGAGAAAACCCGTAACGAATTCCATGGTTGTCCGCCAGGCCAGACTTCCGTCTTCGACGCCCGGCAGTCCGCTCAGGCGTGGGTCGTGGGGGAACTTCCACAAGCAGTAAACATAAAGAAGGCCAGCAAAGACGAATGCCAGGGCAGTCCAAACAGCACTCCAGGTAATGGCCTCGCGTGTCGAGATCTTGTGCGCACGCCGGTGAAAGATACCTAGATCCAGCGCCAACGTTCCCAGGATGAAGAAGGCGAACGCCCCGTAAAACCACCAATACTCTGCGAAAGGAAAAAGTGATACTCCCGTCATCAACGCCTCCACGTGATTCCGCTGTCGCTACTTCTTGGCTGGGAATGGATGAATAAATCGCTAACCGCCATTGACTAGACGATTCCTACAGGTCACATGCGGCCTTAGCTTCACGTGACGGCACGTCCGGTCAGCGCCGGAAGATCGACTTTGATGGAACTGCCCCCCATCATCTTGGTAGCTTTCGTCAAAGCGGTTTGCACCATCATGTGCCCGGCCAGGTTTCCGAAAGTGACGAGTCCAAGCAATCGGCCGTTATCGATGATGGGCACAGTAGCGACTTCAGTTTCATGCAACCGGGTGAACACCGACTCCAGGGACTCTGCTGGGGAAGCGACAGGAAAATCGTGGCGCATCGCCTTCTCAACATTTGCGCGAACGTCACCGTTGGCCAGGCTCGCGATCATGTCCGTCCGCAACAGCATTCCCACAACGCGCCCCTGGTCCACTACGGGAAAGTCCTGTTGCCACCCGCCGAGCACGAGCGTCACTGCTTTCGAAAGCTCATCTCGCGGCGACAGAGTCCTGAACTCGGGAATCATGGCTTCTTTTGCGAGGACTGAACCCAGTGCGGATTTCGTCTCCACCAGCGCCGCCTCCTGGGCCGCTCCAATCCAAACGAACAACGCGACAAACACGAGGAACGGATTCGTGAATAAACCGATAAACCCAAGGACTACAGCCGAACCCTGACCCACGCTGGCTGCTATCCGGGTGGCCGCCCTGTATTCCATTCGTTTGGCCAGAAGTGCGCGCAGCACACGCCCTCCGTCCATGGGAAATGCCGGAATGAGGTTGAAGCCCGCCAGGAACAGGTTGGCGAACAAAACTCTCTCCAGGAACATTCCGTGCGTCAGGCCGATTTGCCGGACCGGTTCGAAGTGGCCCGTGAGCAACAGATACACTCCCAGCACAGAGGCCAGGGCGACATTGACCGCCGGTCCCGCAAGTGCCACCCACAGCTCTTGGTTGGGTTTCTCTGGTATACGTTCCATCCGTGCCATGCCGCCGATCGGCAAGAGCGTGATGTCCTTCGTAGCAATGCCAAACCGGCGTGCAGCGAAAACGTGTCCGTACTCGTGCAGAACCACGGACAAGAAAAGAGCGACCGTAAAACTTACCCCCAGCAGCGTTGGAAGGAAGGCGTGGTATTGCATCCAGTGGGTAATCGCAATCCACCCGAGCAGCAGGAGAAACGTGGCGTGCATATAGACAACAACTCCGGCAAAAGTACCGATCTTCCAAGACCACTTCATGGGTCCGCCCTCCGTGTATAAACAACCTGGCTAGAGAAAGGCCCCGCCCGTGTGGGCAGGGCCTATGTTGAGCCTTACCGGCTCACTTCCGACGCAATCATGATGTTGTTCTTCACACTGAACACACCGGGGACCAAGCTAGCCTGCGTGTAAGCCACCTGCCGGTCCAGGCTGTTCGCGACAACACCGTGGAGCTCGACATTGCCGTTCTCGACCACGATGCGAATTGGTGCTTGCGGATCCAGTGCATACTTCTGGAGCGTCGAGTGGCCATACACAGAACGGGCTAGTGCCACTCTTAGCCTGTCATCGAAGATCGAGGTGGGTGCCACATCGACTTCATCGATGACATCCTTGACGCCGGGGGTGGTTTCCACGATCGCAATGGCTGAGTCGCGGTCCGGATAGTTCCCTACCTTGCCTCCCACCGTCGCGACGCCGTTTTCGACACTCAACGTCAGGTTGTTGAACACAATGCCGTATCCGATCCGGTCATAGCGCAACTTGTTCGACAGTTGATCGCGCAGAATCTCATCGTGAACGCTGCTGGCGACCTCGATGTGATTTCGCACGCCATCAACTTTCTGAACTTTGCGCACTTTCTTTTCCGCATCGACCTTGTCGATGTAAAGTTCCACGTTGCCCGACAAGGTCACAATGCCGTCCTCGACCGTGGCAGCAACCTCTTTGAACTTGTCGCGTTTGCGCAGTTCCTCTGTGGCTTTGGTCTGAATCTGCTGGTCGTAGCGGCCTTCATTCTTTTGCTGTGCGCTGACCGGCAGGGCCAGCGCAAGCAGTAACATCAGCATCGAGATCGTTTTCAATTTCATTCTCCTTTGATTCAAGATTTTTGTTCCCTCCTCCCACGACCGACGCATCAGCGTGCGATCGGCTCCTGCGTCAAATCGTTCAGGCGCATGCGAGCCTCGTGATAGTCGGTGATCGTGTCTACATCCGTGTAAAGCCTGTCGGAACTCACCCACAGGCCGTGCAAATTGTCCTTGTAGTCCGCGCGGGCTAGACTCCTGCGGTCCTCGTTCAGCCAATTGATAGCGTTCCCCACCCGCTGCGCCATGTCTTCAAGATGCGGCCGAGCCGCCTCAATGGCTTTCTCCTGGAAATGCGTAGCCTGGGATTTTGAAGCTTCCAGCTTCGCCAACATCTTGCCCATCTCGGTCACTTGCTCTTTCATCGTGCCGAGATAGTGAGCATGACTCTGCCAGCTCAAGGAATTCCGAGTGCCGGATTCCAGCGTCTCAGCTTCGCGACGGGCCTCGACGGCTTGGCTTTCGAACTGGGCCAGCATGTCGTCAATCTTGGACACCTGCGGAACCGTAACCGGCGGCAGGATCACACGGTCGACGACGTGAATCAGTCCGTTGCTGGCTGCGACTTCTGGCTGCGTAACCTTAGCTTCGTTAACCCCTATAACGCCCTTGAGATAACTGATTCGCAGTTCCGGCCCATTGATGGTCTCGGCCGAATTCAGCCGTCTCGCCTGAGACGCGGTGATGGTCTCCGGCACCACGTGATAGGTCAGAATCGAACGCAGTTGCTCTTTGTTCTCCGGCTTCATCAGCACCTCCAGCGTGCCCGGAGGCAATTGTCGGAAGGCCTCATCCGTGGGCGCGAAGAGGGTGAACGGTCCCGGTCCTTTTAAGTTATCGGCGAGGTCCGCCGCTTTGAGCGCCTGGGTTAAGGTGTTAAACGATCCGCTGTGGATCGCCGTGTCGACGATATCCCGCTGGTTGTGACTGGCCAGAGCGCTGACGCTCGCCAGCAGGATCGCCATTACTGCCATAAAGAGTCTTTTCATGGAATTTCTCCCGCTTTGAATTTGGGCTTCTCGCCCGTCAACAATGGCGAGTATCGACGGAAATGCCGCGGCTGGAAATTCCCCGTGAGTAGCAGTGGCTTACAACTTTTGTCGTAGCGATGCTTTGCTTGTTGCTCCAGCCCATGGAGAATGACGGTCCGTTGCTGCCGGCGCAGGCAGGCTGCTCTACCAACACGAGCGATCTCAGGACTAACTAGTCGATCGTCGAGAGACGTGGAGAGCTTATGAGGAGTTGCTCACGGGCAGACTTCGCGGGGCCCTTCGGAAGTGGTCAGGCCAGGCTCCTACGCGGGGATAGACCGCGGCTCTTGAGGTTCGAGCATCGCCCGAACGGTCCGCGTCAGTTCGTCATGAGCAAGCTTGTTGATCAGCGCGCTCACCCCTAACACCTGGAGCCGAGTTTGCTCCCCTTGCGACGGACGTCGGTGATATGTGACGACAACGAGCGACGGCACCATGTCGGAACAACGCAGATCGACCACCACCTGGATTGAACCTCTGTCGGACAGGTAATCGTCTAGAACAAGCAGGTCAAAAGTACGCTGCGAAAGCAACATCAATGCTTGCTCATAGTTGATCGCGGTCGCCGTTGCGTAGCCTTGGTCCTCCAGGACTCGTTCCAGGTTCACGAGGACGTCTTCGTCATTGTCGACAATGAGAATCTGCGCCAGCGTGCTCGGCAATGTCCAGGCGGAAGGCACAAATGTGTTGGTTCTAGGGGACACGTTCTTCTCCCAAATAATGCACACCTTCTACGATTCTGTCGTCGAGGATTTGGTGTTCGAGCCATCCGCGGGAGATTAACCGGACGAACGTTGTTCCAGATCGCCGACTCGGGGACTCTCCTCCAGCAAAGGGCCGAACTTCCTCAGGAGGTCCAGAAAATAAAGCGCATTGTCCAGTTCGTGCCGTTCCCTGGTTGGCGGCGCTCCCATGTACCAGAGCTAAAACGCCCGGCGTTGAACCACCTTGTACGCCAGATCGATCAAGCCGGGTACCTTTGCAGGGTCCGATTCCAGAATGGCTGCTCGATAGAGTGTCTGCCAGTCGTCTGCTGTCGGAGTTCGTGACATAGATCAAAATCCTCTCCGCGTAATCTCACACGTCGCACTCCGCGTGGACAATTCCACACGGGTAGCAGGCAGCTACTACTTTGGTCGCACGGGAGTGCGTGGAACTGAAAAGGAATACCTACAGGAGGGATTGAACGACTCGAGCCGCGGCCAGAACGGTGAAGGCTGGTTTACGGTTGCCAGTGGTGTGGAAGTGGTCGGGCTAAATCAAGTTCACTTTCGAACGAGCGCGTGCTCGATAGCAAACAAGGCCAGTTCGAGGCGGTTCGACATGCCGACCTTGTTGAAGATGTTGGTTAGATGCCGTTTTACCGTCTCCTCGGTGATGGAAAGTGACTTGGCAATGTCGCGATTCATGTAGCCTTGCGTAATAAACGAAACGATCTCGGTTTCGCGGGCAGTCAGGCCAAAACGGCTTTGCGACTGGGCAGGCTGCAGATTCGCTGCGCCCAGCTGTTCCACGATTTGTACTACGTTGGAAACGCTTCGACTTTCGATCCAGTACTGGCCTCTCATCACCGCATCGAGCGCCGGTAGCAACTCCGCCACTCTCTTCTTCAGAACCACTCCGCGTGCACCGAGTTGTAACGCCTCCAATACCTGCTTGGCGCTGATGGAAGAGCACAGCAAGATAGTTCGAACTTCCGCGCCAGCGGTTGTAATCGCTCGCAGCGCCTCCAGCCCGGGAAGGTTGGGCATCAGCAGGTCCAGAAGCAAGATGTCGGGCCTAGTTTGCCCGACAAGTTCGGCAGCCATCTTCCCATCTTCCGCTTCACCCACGACTTGGAAGCCGCCGGAGACTTCCAGAACGGAACGCACTGCTTGCCGCACGATGGGGTCGTCGTCGGCGATCAACACTCTCGCCACGTCCGGTCTCTCGGTACGCTTCATGAATCGCACTTCTCCTGTGTTCTCGTCGGGACGTGCGTCTCTTCAATGAGGTTGCGCAATCGGCGCACTAGTCCTGCCATCACTGTAATGTCGGGCACGGACCCTTGACACAAAAGCGCTTCAATCTCAGCCGCGCAGGAAGAGGCCTCGCTCAGTCCGAACATTCCCAGCGACCCAGAAAGCCTGTGGGCCGCCGACAGAGCGGTTCCCAGACATTCCTCATTCGTTCTTCCTGATCGTAAGGCCTCCAGAAAGCCTTCCAGCGTTGCCAACCGGGAAAGCGCTTCAGGTCTGCTGTTCAGCCAGACTTTCTCTAGCGCAGCTCGGACTTTTTCTTCATTCCGCGTCACTCCGGTTCTTGTCCTTTCTCGAAGACCGCCACCCCAGTATCTCGCAAACTTGATCTGGCAATTGCATCGGATCAAAAGGCTTGACGAGGACGCCGGCCGCTCCTTGGCCCACGAGTTCTTGTCTGTTTACCTGCACCTTCGCCGTCAGCATGATCACGGGTATGCTGGCCATCTCCGGCGTCTGCTTGAGATGAGCAAGAGTCGTGCGGCCATCCAGGTCGGGCATCATGAGATCCAGAATGATGGCGTCAGGTCTCGCTTCGTGCGCCAACGTCAGCCCGCGCTGACCGGAATCCGCCAGGATGACATGGAATCCGCCGACCAGTTCCAGACTGGTCTTTGCGACTTGTCGAATGTCACGGTCGTCGTCGATCACCAGCAAAGTTCGCCGCATAGCTGCATCTCAACGTCTCACTCCGTGGTCATGGAGTCGGATTCCAGCGGCAGCTGTATCCAGAACTTGCTTCCCTTGCCCAGATCGCTTTCCGCCCAGACTCGACCACCATGCTGCTGTACGATGCTGCGCACGATCGCCAGCCCCAGCCCGGTTCCGCCTTTCTCGCGTGCGTCGGAAGCATCGACCTGTTGGAATCGCTCGAAAATGGTCTCCAGCTTGTCCTTGGGTATTCCGCGGCCATTATCCTCAACGCGAAACACCACGCTGCGGCCAGTACGCTCCGCCGCAAATTCTATCCGACCACCCCACGGCGAGAATTTGATCGCGTTTCCCAGCAGGTTGATGAGAGCCTGCACCATGCGTTCCTGATCAGCATTGATCGATCCTGAACACGGAGAAACCTCGATCGTCACCCCCTCTCCTTCAGCAACCAAACGCACAGATTCGGAGGATTCTTTCATGAGAGCAGCCACATTGCACAACCGCTTGTCTATCGTGATCCGGCCGGATTCAATGCGTTGCAGATCCAAGATGTCATCTACCAATCGGCTCAACCGGTCAGAATTGCTGAGCGCAATCTGCGCCATTTCTCCTGCCTTCGGCGGCAACGGCCCCGTTACGCCTCCCACCAGCAAGCCCAGCGCCCCTTTGATCGAAGCCAGAGGCGTTCGTAACTCATGACTGACTACCGATACAAATTCGTCCTTCATCTTTTCAATCGCACGTTGCTCGCTCAGGTCCGTTGCGATCATGAGATATCCGGCCAGATCATTCCCTCCGGTCCTCAGTGCCGTCACCGAAAGGGATACAGGGAATCGCGTGCCATCCTTCCGAACATAGGTGCACTCAAAATCGTCTGCTACCCCGTAACCGGCCTTCGTCACCAAAGCCTGGTAGTCACCCCCCACGGGCATCCCCATAGCCCGCGTCAACTGGACCCCGCGCGAGTGCAACTCGGCGGCATCGTGTAGTCCTAGGATGCTGCTTCCTGCTAACTCTGCCCCCCTGTACTGGAGCCACTTTTCTGTCGCCGCATTGACCGTCAAGATCAATCCCGTCTTGTCGGTCGAGATCATGCTGTAGGCAGCACTATTGAGGATGGTGCGCTGAATCCGTTCCGCATTTTGCAGAGCAATGTGATCGCTTTCGCTCTGCCGGTTTAATCGAACAATCACCAGCGAGGCGGTCAGCAACAGGACGATGCCCAGCAGGCAAGTCACTCCCACTCCAAGAATCGTGCTCCGTGCCCGCTCTCTGGACTCCCGCTCCCGGTCCAACAGGTCGTTGCGTTCCTCGGTCTGCACGATCGAAATCTGCTGCCGGATTTCGTCTGTCAGTTTCTTACCTCGATCCGATTGCAGCACTCGCACCGCAGCCTCAAGACCGCTTGCCGAGCGCGCCTGGACCAGTTCTTTCATTGTCTCGAGCCTGGCGTTGACCACAGGTTCGAGTTCCTGAAACTGCCGGGAACGATTCGGATCGGCTGCAAGATCACGGCGCAGCACCTGCATGGTGACATCGAGTTGAGCCAGCGCGGCCTCATATGGCTTCAGCGATTCGGCCCTTCCACTCAAGGCATAGTCGCGGCAACTGGTCTCGGCGCCGTCGAGCAACACATGCAGAGCAGCGAGGTCCTCAATCATTTTGTGCGCCCGTGCCAGACGCTGATTGGCGGCGATCAGTTCTTTGGTATTGCGGTAAGACAGCCAACTCACCGCAGACAGCGCAGCCAGACTCACCACGGACGCCGCGATGATCCAAAGGCGGATTCTGCCTATCATGACCATGATCATAACCTTTGGGATCGTCCGAGATCGGGCCGCGTTGCGCGCTCATGAACGTCCGCTAGCGCTCTCGGCCCCAATGCGGATATGGCTCCTGCGGCGCTCGTACCAATAGCAACCTGCAACCGCAAGCGCCACCGCGACTCCAACAACAATCATGGAACCGTAATTACGGCTCGACGCATACGCGCCAAACAATATACTGGCCAGCAGAGCCGGCGTGCGCGCCAGGCTGGTAAGTACGACGAACTCAGACATGCTCATCGTTGAGAGACCCAGGGCGTAACACATCGCATCTTTCGGTGTGCCGGGAAGCAGAAACAATATGAAAAGTGCCGCCTTCCCACGTTTGCTATTCAACGCCCGATCCACTTTGTCGCACGTATCCACACTCAGGAAGTGCCGCAGGATCGAGCGCCCCGCCATCCGCCCAACGTGAAAGTTGAACACCGAACCCAGAAAAGTTCCGAGTGCTGCATAGAGGAATCCTTTCCATGCTCCGAAAACATAACCGGCGGCGATTTGCGTCGCTTCGCCCGGGATTATGAAAATCACAACCTGAAGGGCCTGCGCCAATACGCACCAAAGCGGGCCGACGACACCGCCTGCCCGGAGATGGACCAGCAGCGTACCTTGGCTCGCAACTATGGAGTCCCAATGCCAAACTATCGCGCCTATTGCCAAAGCAGTGAGGGCGAGCACGAAGCAGAGTCCAAGCCGTGAGAACGACTTGCTAACCGCCCCACTCTGTACTTGTCCTAACCGCTCCATCTGTAGGTCTCGCGGCTTCCAGTCTGCATGGCAGACACTCCCCTTCATTCACTAGAGACATAGCGAGTATGAGAGACATAGCGAGTATGCAGATGGTCGATTGGATGGGGGAATTCCCCGGGAGTGGAAGTTAGTTACGACCAAAGTAGTAGGTCCCGACCAAATGGACCAGGAGCGCCGACCGATCGCAAGGGCGGAAGAGCGTATGACCCGAATTCACGGCGAACTGCGCATTGATAGACGTGGAGGGGACCTGGCAGATGAGCGCGGACGGGACCGATCTCTGCCAAAGCCGTTCTGCGCGACCATCAACGCAAACACGGCGCTCGTTCGCTGTCCTTTAGCTGTCCAATAACGATTCCTTAACACTTCTTACAAGGTTTTTCGAGGGCCACCCGCGTCTTGTAAGTTGTTGAAATTACTAATCGTTTTGGGCTCATAACCTGCCGCTCCTAAGGATTCCTTGGAGTTTCCTGGACATCCTTATTATGGGAGCTTTTGCAAAATTGGGCGTCCGGCGTAGCAATGCGCCGGAAGATCACTCGTCAAAGTCGGTGGAACCTACATCGCGTGAGCGATAAGGCAATACCGAACCAAGCCCCCGGAATGGTGGGGGAAGGCGTAGAGACTGGATGGCGAGCATCCCTCGTGGATGAAGGTACAGTCCGACTCTCATCGAAAGGTGAGTCAGATCGCATAACCCAAAGGTCGGCGGTTCAAATCCGCCCCCCGC
>Ga0137383_10002040_pt1 | contig 12179 bp, 10 predicted proteins | sample SagtaG_19_FD_104817 | JGI IMG/M metagenome (GOLD analysis project Ga0137383, IMG submission 104817) | Vadose zone soil microbial communities from Sagehorn Ranch, Mendocino, California, USA - Sage2_R_40_16 metaG | ecosystem: Environmental > Terrestrial > Soil > Vadose zone | place: USA... | reverse complement strand
GTTTCGTGATTTATCCGGGAAAACTCAGCGATGCCGATTCGTTTCGCATCGGTACGATCGGGCACATCTTTCCCGAGGATGTGCAAGCCTTGCTCGTCGCCATCCAAAGATCGCTTGAAGAAAGGCGAATCAGTCGGTCGCAAGTAGTACCCGAAGCTTAACCGAACGATGTCCGGCTTGGCCGGCCTTTAAGGAATAGAGATGCCGAATAGACTTTCGCAGCCCACGCAATACCGTGGCAAGTTACAGGCGGTCATCCTTGACTGGGCGGGCACAGCAGTGGATTACGGGAGCTTGGCTCCCGTGCGGACCCTTGAACGAGTGTTTGCTCGTGCCGATGTTGCGTTGACGGACTCCGAGATTCGGCGGGCTATGGGCTTACCCAAGAAGGACCCCATCCGTGAAATTTTGTCCATCCCGCGAGTCCGGAACGAATGGGCGCGGGTCCATCGTAATCTTCCTTGCGAGACCGACGTCGAGCGGTTGTACGACGACTTTGTGCCTCTTCAATTTTCCTGCCTGCTGGAATATTCGGCTATCATTCCTGGCGTCGTGGAAGCGCTGGAACGTTTCCGAATCCGCGGCTTAAAGATCGGCACCACGACAGGCTACACTCGCGAGATGCTTGATTTGCTGGTGGAAGCCAGTAAGAAAGCCGGGTATGTCCCTGATTGCAGTCTTGCGCCGGGCGACGTAGGGGCCGGAAGACCGCTCCCATTCAAGATTTATGAGAACGCCGTCCGGCTGCGGGTCTACCCGTTGCCGGCGATCGTCAAGATCGGCGGCACCGCTGCCGATATTCAAGAAGGACTCAATGCGGGAGCCTGGTCGATTGGGGTAGCTGCCACGGGCAATGTGATGGGACTCTCGCAACAGGAGTTTGGGGCGCTAGGGGCGTCTGAACGGGAAGAGCGCCTGGTTGTTGCTCGCGCTGAATTAAGGAGAGTCGGGGCGCACTATGTTGTAGACAGTCTCGCTGATGTGGATGCAGCGCTGGATGACATCGACACGCGTCTCAATTCCGCGGACTGATCTTCTGGAACCTCTGCACGAAAAATCATGATTGGCCCCGCGCCCTCCGACTTGTGGGCGATGCTGGCGGCAATATAGTGTCGTTCAGGCTCGCCCATGGATAGAATTTCCTCGTGACCAAGCCAGACCAAGATCTTTGCTACATGCCGGCTACTGCCCTTGCCGCGGCCATCCGCGCCAAGAAACTCTCGCCAGTCGAACTGGTTCGTGCTGTCCTTGCACGGCTCGACGAGACCAATGATCGAATAAACGCATTTTGCACGCTTACAGAAGAAGACGCTACCAGGGCGGCAAGGCAAGCGGAGAACGCGGTAATGCGAGGTGATCGACTGGGCATTCTTCACGGCCTTCCCGTCTCAATCAAGGATTTGCTCCTCACTCGGGGTGTCCGCACCATGTCAGGTTCGCGCACACGCGAGAAGTACGTGGCGGACGAAGATGCTCCGGCGGTGGCAAGGGTCCTGGCTGCAGGCGGGATTCTTATTGGAAAGACCACAACACTCGAGTTCGGATTCAAGGCGGTTACGGAAAGCCCACTCACGGTCCTCTCGCGCTAGGCACCGATGGCGCCGGCTCGATCCGCATCCCTGCCTCGTTCAATGGAATTTTCGGACTGAAGCCGTCTTATGGCCGTGTTGCCGTGTATCCTCCCAATCCCGTTCCTTTCTTGTCCCACGTGGGCCCGATGACACGGACGGTTCGCGACGCCGCGTTGGCACGCCACGCGAGAGTTCTTTGAACGATTTGAATTGCTCCTCTTACCGACTTTGCCAGTACCTGCATTCGCCGCGGGTCGTAACGCCTCGGAGGGAATGACCGGCACGTCTGGACCACTCCCGCCGTTTCCAGACTGGCTGCCCTTCACTTATCCTTGGAACCTCACTGGCCAACCCGCGGCAACCGTTCCCTGCGGTTTCACCAGAGGAGGGCTTCCCGTGGGGCTGCAAATCGTCGGGCGAAGATTCGCGGATGCGACGGTTCTTCGTGCAGCGGCTGCGTTTGAAGATGCCCACCCTTGGGCTCACAAACGGCCCATGCTTCAGGAACCGTCATCGTGACCTGGGGAGGGGCGCGATTTGATCCCGAATGAACCGCGGACCGGTCGATGTAGTCGTTTTGGGGCCTTGACGATCTTGTTGGCCAAGGCAACGTTCTCCGCTTCGGCATCTGAGATGCCACGCCTGGCGGATCGCCGCGGCACCTTGGCGGTGGGGCGTGACTGGTCGAGTTTCCCTCGGGTTGCCGTTCCCAATACGGTCTCATTCGCCTGACGGTCGCTTCACCCAACTTCGCCGGATCACCAGGCTGGACGAAGCCTTTCCTTCCTCTAGGCCTCATGGTTGAATGGGGGCCCCGCAGGTGACTGACAGTGGTCATCTGCAATGGTGTGCAAAGCTCGACTGAAAAGACAAGCCGGTCGGAGAAAGGCAGCAGACGTGCGCCGCGCAGATAAAACTGGGAGAAGTGAACGGATGTAGCTAAGGACTCTTTGGTGCTGTGCGAGGGAGGATTTGTAGCTACATGGACCGAAGAACATTTTTGAAGAGATCTGGCATGACCGCGTTTCTGCAGCTCTGGCCGCCTTGCCTTTTTGCGAGCAAGACTTTTCGCCGGCGGCGTCCGTCGGATGCAGACTGGCCTTCCAAAGCGGCGTGGAAACGGCTCAACGACGCGCTTGACGGAAATTTGATTCCTGTGGAGTTTCCGATTGACGCGTGCATCAAAGACGCGGACGGTACCGCGTGCAAGAACCTGATTGCAAATATCAAGAACCCGTACTACATCGGCGAGCATCCAGGCCTGACGCAAACCCTGGGATGGGTAGATGCATGGTTCACGAAACCGAGCGTCTTCGCGGTCGCAGCGAAGGATGCAAATCACGTTGCCGCAGCGATCCAATTCGCGCGTGAGAATGACCTGCGCCTGGTGTTGAAGGGCGGTGGGCACAGTTATCAAGGAACCTCCAATGCGCCGGATTCGCTGCTGGTTTGGACGCGCCAGATGCACGACGTATTGATGCACGAAGCGTTTGTTCCCGAGGGCTGTGACGGGAAGCAAGTGGCCCAGCGCGCGGTGACCTGCGGGTCCGGTGCAATCTGGATGCAGGCGTACGATGCCGTGACCACCAAAGCCGGCGCGTACGTTCAAGGCGGCGGATGCACGACGGTGGGCGTAGCGGGGCTCGTGCAAAGCGGCGGCTTTGGGAGTTTTTCAAAGCATTATGGGACATGTGCCGCGGGCCTACTCGAAGCGGAAGTTGTGACTGCTGACGGAAAGATTCGGATCGCGAACGCGTGCGCGAATCCGGACTTGTTCTGGGCGCTTAAGGGAGGCGGAGGGGGCACTTTCGGCGTGGTGACCAAGGTGACGCTGCGCGTGCACGAACTTCCCGAGTACGCGGGCGGCGCGATTTTCCGGGTCAAGGCTTCTTCGGATGACGCGTTTCGCCGGTTGTTACGCTATTTCGTCGGTTTTTACCGCGAAAATCTCTTCAACGATCATTGGGGTGAGCAGGCGCACATCGGCCCGGACAATGTGCTCGGGCTCAGCATGGTTTCACTAGGACTGAGCACCGAAGAAGCGAGGAAAGTCTGGCAACCCTTCTTGGACTGGATTGCGCGTTCCCCGGGAGTTTACACGGTCGAGCCAGGAATGATTCTAGGCAGCATGCCCGCGCGGCATTGGTGGGACGTGGCGTGGAGGAAAGAGCAGCACCAGCACGTTTTCGATTCGGACGCGCGACCTGGCGCGAGCGAGAACAACGTGTGGTGGACGGGCGACGGGGGCCAGGTAGCCTGGACCATCTACGGTTTCGAATCACTCTGGCTGCCGGCATCGTTGCTCGGAGATGACTTGCAGGAGCAGCTGGCGAACGCGCTGTTTGCTGGTTCCCGCTACGAACTGATCGAGCTGCATTTCAACAAAGGGCTCGCGGGGGCGCCTCGCGAGGCTATCGAAGCGGCGAGAGATACGGCGACGAATCCGGCCGTGCTGAATGCTTTTGCGCTGGCGATTGTCGCGGACGGCCAAGGCGGGTATCCAGGGGTACGCGGCCACGAGCCGGACGTCGAAGCCGGACGAAAATCACGCGAGCGGGTTCATGGTTCGATGAACGAGCTGCGCACGCTGACGCCAAACGGCGGATCGTATGTCTCGGAAAGCAATTTCTTCGAGAAGGACTGGTCGCATTCTTATTGGGGCAGCAATTATGCGCGGCTCGCTTCGGTGAAGAAGAAATACGACCCGACAGGATTGTTCTTTGTACATAATGGTGTCGGCTCGGAAGAATGGAGTGCGGACGGCTTCACTAAACTCTGAGCCGCAAGAGGCGTCTGGCAAATGGCTCCTCACGCGGAGGACCGTTGTTAGGGCGCCGCGGATTGTCTATCCGTGCGGATATCATTGAGACTTTCGCAGGCGTGTGAGGAGAAAATTGTGCCTAGAATTGTGCTTCGCTTAACAGCAGGCCGTTTTCCATCCATTGCTGAAGAACCCGTACTGGTAACTGGAATTGGGAAAGCAGTTTCGCCTTATCGGCTGGAATTTTCTGATTTGGCAAAATCCGCCGCTCACTAAGACAGGACCAGAAGTGGCAACGCTAGTGCGGCACTGTTACCATTAGCGGTCGTGCCTCCCTAGAGGCAGATCTGGGGACGCGACCGCTGACATCGACATGGCAAGCGACTCCCGGGCCCCTCGTAAGCCACCTGCTGATGAATCGGTTGACAGCAGCACGTCGTCGACACAGCCATGGAGACCGAAGGCAAATCCATGGTTGATCGCAGTGGTAGTGGCAATGGCGGCTTTCATGGAGGTGCTCGATACGAGCATCGCCAATGTTGCGCTTCCCTACATGGCCGGCAACCTTGGTGCCAGCAATGACGAAAGCACCTGGATTCTGACCTCTTACTTGGTTTCGAACGCCATCGTATTGCCCATCAGCGGCTGGTTTGCCAGCGTCCTCGGACGCAAACGCTTCTTCCTATTGTGCCTGGTCATCTTCACCATAAGTTCACTGCTGTGTGGCATGGCGCCGAGCCTGGGGGCGATTATCTTGTTCCGGGTGCTACAAGGCGCAGGCGGAGGTGGGCTGCAGCCCGTGGCACAATCCATCTTGGCCGACACCTTTCCTCCCCAGCAGCGCGGTCTCGCATTTGCGCTCTACGGCATCACCACGATCATCGCCCCAACCGTCGGCCCCACTTTGGGCGGATGGATCACCGACAATTACACCTGGCGTTGGATTTTCTTCATCAACCTGCCGGTAGGAATTCTTACGTTGTTCCTGGTACTGCGACTGGTGGAAGACCCGCCGTGGATGAAGCGTCTCACGGGTGCGGCAGTGAAAATCGATTACATCGGCGTGGCCTTGCTGACGCTGGGAGTAGGCGCGCTCCAGGTGATGCTCGACAAAGGGCAGGAAGACGACTGGTTCGGCTCGCATTTCATTCTCACTCTGGCGGTCCTCGCAGCGGTCGGCCTTGTGTCGCTGGTCATGTGGGAATGGTTTCAAAAACAGCCTATCGTTGATGTGCGACTTTTCAAGAACATGAATTTTCTTGGGGCGAACGCGATGATGTTTATCCTCGGCATCATGCTGTTCTCCAGCTTGGTTATGATGCCTCAGTTCCTGCAAACCCTGATGGGCTATACGGCGGAGTCTGCAGGTCTGGTACTCTCGGGTGGCGCGCTTGTCCTTCTCTTCCTCATGCCTGTCGCAGGCGTGCTCGTGGGCAAGTTCCAGGCGCGTTACATCATCGGGTTTGGCTGGTTGGTGTTGTCGCTGGGAATGTATTATTCGACGCAGCATCTCGACTTGGACATCAGCTTTTGGACAGCCAGCTTTCTGCGGGTGGTGCAGGTTTTTGGGCTTGCTTTCCTTTTCGTGCCCATTAACATCGTGTCCTACGTTGGAATGCCTGCCGATAAGAGCAACAGCGTTGCCGGCCTCGTGAATTTCATGCGAAACATCGGTAGCAGCATTGGCACGTCAATGGTGACGACGCTGATTGCACGGCGCGCGCAATTCCATCAGGTGAACCTGGTCGCTCACACCAGCCCGGGACAGCCAACATTTACGCAGTCGGTCGAGGCTCTCGCCGCGCAATTGAGTGCATCGGGCCTGGAGGCTGGCCAGGCGACAAGCCAGGCTTATGCGCGCGTGTACCAGGCGGTGATTGGCCAAGCCACTACTCTCGCTTACATCGATACATTCTGGGTTCTATGTCTGGGCGCAGCGATTATGTTTGGTCTGTCCTTTGCGCTGAAAAGGAATAAGCCTGGAGCCGGAGGGGAAGTCGCTGTTGGATGAGGATCGCTGTAGTCCGGAAATGCAAGCCGTTTTATAAAAATGGTAAAAGCGACACGCTCCTCGGCTGAGGGACTCGAAAGCAGGGATTCGTAGCGGAAAAGTAAGCGAGCGATTTATGGCCATCCGAGTGATCACGGTCGAACGCGAGTACGGAAGCGGAGGCGGCGACATTGCCGCGCAGCTGGCAGCCAAGCTTGGTTGGAAACTCTGGGATCAGTTACTCACCGAGGAAATCGCGCGTCGCTTGGATTGCGACTGCGCTACCGTCGAAAAGCATGAAGAGCGAAAAGATCCTGCCTACTACCGGCTTCTTAAGTCCTTTATGCGTGGAAGTTTTGAAGGCAGCTTGAACGCGCCGCGTCTGAAGATGGTCGATACAGAATGCGTTCGTGAAGTCGTGCAAAAGCTCCTGCCTGAAATCGCTGTGGAGGGCAACTGCGTGATTGTCGGACGAGGGTCGGCTTATTATCTGAGCAAGCGGTCCGACGCCTTTCATGTTTTCATTTACGCACCCTTTCAAGAAAGGGTGCGACGTCTCCAGGCCGCCGGGAAAAGTGAGAAGGAAGCCATGGAACTCGCCGAGGTTGTGGACCGGGAACGCGCCGACTTCATAAACAAATATTTCGACGTCGACTGGCCCGGAAGACACCGATTTCACCTGATGGTCAACTCCGGAATGGGAAATGAAGTAGCCGTTGAGATCATCCTCGAGGCGCTTGCCCGTTACACCAAGGAGCGCAAGTGGTCTACGGCGGCGCGTTAGAGTAGGTTCAAAGGAGGATAACTATGGCAACCCCGGGAACCGCACCGGGCAAAATCCCAGAGCCGCCAAACCCGGAGCAACCGGAGACTTCAGTCGGAGCCGGAGAACGGGCAAGCCTGTCTCGCTTACGGCGCTCGAAAACACGGATGCGAGTGCTAATTTCGCTTGTCGCGCTCGTTGTTGTGGCGAGCTCGCTACTGCTCTACCGCTATCTGCTCGCTTGGGAGTCCACCGATGATGCGCAGATTGACGGTTACATTTATCCGGTTAGTTCCCGTGTATCCGGCTACGTGACTCGCGTGGTGGTGGACGACAACCAGTACGTCGAAGCGGGTACCGTGTTAGTGCAGCTTGATCCCAAAGACTATGAAGTAGCAGTGGCCAATGCCAAAGCGACACTGGCGAACGACCAGGCCAGCGCCACTGCGCTTCGCACAACCGTTCCGATCACCTCGGTAAACACCTCGAGCCAACTCTCCACGGCTCAGGCGGATGTTGACAACGCCAAGGCCGGGCTGGTTGCGGCCGAGCGGGGTTTCCAGGCTGCGGAGGCGTCCCTTCGGCAGGCCGAAGCCAACGATCTAAAGGCCCAGGATGACGTGACCAGGTACAAACCGCTGGCAGAAAAGGACGAGATTCCGCAGCATCAGTACACGCAAGCGGTGGATAGCCAGAAGGCCACTGCCGCGGCGGTCGAGGCCGCCCGTGCGGCCGCGGCTGGTGCGGAACAGGCGGTGACGCAGGCGCGCGCTCGCATTGCGCAGGCCGAAGCCGAACTGCAGTACGCAGAGACGCAACCACAGCAAATATCGGTGCAGCGGTCGCGTGCCCAGGCGGCGGAGGCGGAAACCGAGCGGGCCGCCGCGATTCTTCAGCAGGCCCAACTCAACCTGCAGTACACGAACGTGGTAGCGCCGGTGAGCGGGATTGTGGGGCGGAGATCGGTCCAGCCGGGGCAGAACGTAGCGCCTGGCCAACAAATGATGACCATCGTTCCCCTGGACAGTCAGAACGTTTGGGTGACCGCCAACTTCAAGGAAACGCAGCTGAAGCACATGCGTCCGGGGCAGAGCGTGAAGATCTCGGTCGACACGTACGGCAGAAAATATGAAGGGCATGTTTTGAACATAGCCGGCGCCTCTGGGGCGCGCTACAGCTTGCTACCGCCAGAGAATGCGACGGGAAATTATGTCAAGGTCGTCCAGCGCATACCCGTGAAGATCGTGTTTGAAAAGGGACAGGACCCGGAGCACCTGTTGAGACCCGGAATGTCTGTGGAACCGAGCGTAAAGGTCCAATAAACCGAAAAGGGCCTTCGCTGGCGGAATAGGTTTGCCTGCGAATTGACCATTCAGACGCTCAGCACCGGACAAGGAGCGCCGCGAACGAGCGCATAAGTAAGATCCCGCAGGCGACCGATCGCGCCGGATTGCGAACCCCTTCCCAACACCAAGACATCCGCACGCAATCTGCGCGCTTCCTCGGTCAACATCTCCTTGATCGCGCCAACAAGGATCCTGACCGGAGCGTGCGAACCGGCGGCGCCTTGCAGCTCTGCGATGCGGCGGCTCGCTCCATCTCTTTTCGCTGACTCGAGGTGCTCCTCAAGATCCAACTGGAGTGGCGGGTCGGGAGCGCTCGCGGGAATCACATGAACCAGCGTGAGATTCCCACGAACCGCTTTCGCCGTCTCGCTGGCGTAGCGAATGACTCTTTCCGAATCCGGGCTAAGGCCGATTCCGCAGACCAATTCGCGATGTTCGAGCTGTCCAGGGGAGATGGTTTCGGCGTGCTGCGTCGTCAGTACCGGACAATCGGCTTCGTTCAAAACCTTCGCGGTCGTGGAGCCAAGCAGTGTCCGGCGGAAGAAGCCGGCGTGGGTAGGCATGATGATGAGATCAAATCCGTTCGTCCGGGCGAGGTGAACGATTTGTCGCGCTCCGTCGCCCGACAACAGGATTCTCGGATACTCCTCGAGCGGAAACTCAGACTTCAGGAACGAGTTCAGGTTTGTCGCGGGCAAGGCCCTGCTGCTCTTCGGCAACCTCTGAGAGTGGGCGTACATAGAGCTGGACCGCGTCGCGACTGTAGAGATCGAATACATAGACAAGTGTGACTCTGGCCCCCAAGATCGTCGCCGCTGTCTTCACATAGGGCGCCATAGCAACGCAAGACGGCGAGAAGTCTACGGGGAACAGAATGTTTTGAATCGTGGACATTGCTTCGACTCGCACGGCCGATTCCGCCTGCTAGCTTAACGCCCTCCAGCCTCCTCTCCTCTCAATGCGAGACAGGTCGACGCTGCCTTAGCAACGAGCTGGCCGCGCTCGTCTGTGACCTCGCACTCGACGTAGCCCAAGTTCCTCCCGCGGCGCACCACTTTGCCCTCTGCCCTGAGATTAGCCTCCCAAACGGGACGGAAGAAATTGATCTTCAGTTCCACCGTTGTGAAGGATTCTTTCGGGCCAAGGGTGCTGGCGAACGCCATGCCCATCGCGGCGTCCGCAATGTCGCAAAGAATTCCTCCGTGGAGCGTGCCCATAGGGTTTGCGTGCTGAGGTCCGGCGGCCAGCGTGACCGTAGCCCGTCCGGAAGCGATCTCCTTAGCTTCGAACCCGATCAGACGTGCTACTGGCACGTCATTCGCTTTCGCTCTCGTTCTAAAGTCGGCTTTTACGGGAGAGTCCGGAGTGCTCATGACTTTGCCGCCCTCCCCTTCGATTCCGCCGCGCGAACGTTGGTTTCGAGATATTCTTCAAGATGACGGCAGGCCAAATGGCGCGGATTGTCCTTACGCTGCAGACGGCTCACCATCAAGCTCCCCTCCAGGGTGCTGACAATTAACATGGCCAATTCCGAGGAATCCACATCTCCGCTAATCTCACGTCGTCGGCGACCCTCTTCGATTATGGATCGCAGGCGTTCAAGCCAGGAGCCAAGTGCCCTGCGGGCTTTCTCGCGCAGCCGGGGGTTTCCATCGTCGGAATCGATGGCGGTGTTCAGCAGTGGACATCCTCCCGGCACCAGTCCGGCACGCCGGTCCCGAAAGTTGCGTACGATCTGCTGCAAACGGTCCACGGTATTCGAGATGGATTGCGTACCTTCAAGTCGCGTATCCAAGGCCAGCTTCCAGGCGTAATCGAAGGCCTCTGCCGCAAGTTGTTGCTTGCTTTCGAAATGCCTGTAGATTCCGCCTTTTTCGAGCCCCGTGGCCTTCATCAGGTCGGATAGGGCAGCCCCGTCGTAGCCTCTCTGATTGAAGATGGGCGCCGCCTTGCGAATAATTTCCTGTCGCGTCTGTTCGCCTTTTCGCATTCCACCACTCCCGCCGGCAGATGCTGTGCGACCGATTGGTCGCTAGCTGCATCATACCACAACGTTAGATGGGACCGAACGGTCTCTTGTCGCATCAAAGGAGGCATTGAGGCTGACATGAGTATGAGTGCTATAGCCGCCTCCCTTCCGTTCCCCGGGGCGAGGGCCGAACGGTCCGCAGTAAATCCTTGGATCATCGCGATCACGGTTACGCTGGCCACCTTTATGGAGTTGCTCGACACCGCCATTGCCAATGTTTCCTTGCCGCATATCGCCGGAGGTCTCGCCGTCAGCTACGACGAAAGCACCTGGGTCCTGACCAGCTATCTGGTGTCGAATGCCGTGGTTCTTCCGCTTTCCGCATGGCTGAGCCGGGTTTTTGGACGCAAACGCTACTATATGCTTTGCGTCGTGCTCTTTACTTTGAGCTCTCTGCTCTGTGGACTTGCGCCTTCCTTGGACTTGCTCATTCTCTTTCGCGTTCTGCAGGGTGTCGGGGGAGGCGGATTGGCTCCCGTGGAGCAGGCTATCCTCGTGGACACTTTCCCTCCAGCGAAGCGGCCCGCAGCGTTTGCGCTGTACAGCATGGCCATTGTCACGGCTCCGGTAATCGGCCCGCCACTCGGAGGGTGGATTACCGATAGTTGGAGCTGGCGCTGGATCTTCTTTATCAACCTACCGATTGGGATTCTCTCTTTAATTTTGACCAGCCGGGTCGTTTCCGATCCGCCGGAATTCACTCGGGAGGTCGTGGCTGCACGGAAAGATGGCAGGTTGCGCATTGATGGCCTCGGGATTGTCCTCATTGCCCTCGGATTCGCGTCCCTCGAAGTAGTTCTCGATCGTGGCCAGACTTTAGACTGGTTTGAGAGTCGCTTCATCGTCCTGTTCTTTTCGATAGCCTTTTTGTCATTGGTTGCCGCAGCTATCTGGGAATGGCGTCATCCCGACCCCGTAGTGGAAATCCGTCTGCTCCGGGACCGCAATTTCGCAATCGCCAACGCTTACTACTTTCTTTTCGGGTTCGCCCTTTTCGGATCAACCGTGTTGATTCCTCAGATGCTGCAAGGCCTCTACGGCTACACCGCGACCGATGCCGGACTGGTTCTCGGCCCCGGCGCTTTCGTCATTGTTGCTTTAGCCCCGTTGGTTGTGAGGCTTTTCCCGAAAGTTGGCGTCAAGGCGATGATTTTCATCGGCTACGTCATTTTCGCCATCGCCATGTGGCAGTACGCCAGCATTGATCTTGGAACGGACTATAAGCGCATGGCCCTCCTCAGAGCACTCCAAGGACTCGGTATTGCTCCGCTCTTTGTGCCTGTGAGCCAGCTGGCATATTCCTATCTGGCGAAAAATAAAAACAACAAAGCTTCTAGTATCACCAACCTCTTCCGGAACCAAGGCGGGAGCGTTGGGATTGCCTTTGTGACAACGCTTCTGGCAAGGCGAACGCAGTACCACCAGTCCGTTTTGGTCGCGCACGCCACGCCTTTCGAGCAGCGCTATCGGGAGACTCTCGGTGCATTATCCCGGTACTTTGCGACACACGGGTTCACCAACGCGGACGCCGCTTTGCATGCCAAAGCGCAAATGGCGCGAATGATTCAGGAGCAAGCAGCGTTTCTTGGCTTTCTCGATTGCTTTTGGGTGCTGGGCTGCGCCTGCCTGATCGGCGCACCGTTGGTCTTCTTTATTCGCAAAATCAGGTCGGCTGGTCCTGGCGCCGCACACTAACGCGAACGGACCGACGGAAGGGGG
>Ga0137383_10002033_pt1 | contig 12186 bp, 12 predicted proteins | sample SagtaG_19_FD_104817 | JGI IMG/M metagenome (GOLD analysis project Ga0137383, IMG submission 104817) | Vadose zone soil microbial communities from Sagehorn Ranch, Mendocino, California, USA - Sage2_R_40_16 metaG | ecosystem: Environmental > Terrestrial > Soil > Vadose zone | place: USA... | reverse complement strand
GGCACTGGGATTGTGCCTTCTGGGCGTAAAGAGGGGACCTACGGTTGGATAAGTGACGTATCGCTACGTGAACGTAGGAAGCGCGATGATCGGTCTCTCGAAGACTGAGCTAGCTGCGGCTGAGGTGATCATCGTGTGGCGGAGCACCCATAGTAGTCGGAGCCAGAGAGAGTCTGGCACAGGGCGAAGGGGTGCAGTCACGATGGACGCAGGAAAGGAAGGCAGGGCTAGGATGTATGCCCGTGACGACCAAACCGGAACATGCGCTCCCTTGCTCATCTTGAGCAAGCGTTGGGGAACGGTCGTGATGGAAAGCTGTGTGACGCGAAAGTGTCATGCACAGTTTGGGGAGAGGGATAGAGAAACACGCCTCTCGCGAGAGAGGAAAGTGCGCTCCGTCCCTACTCCGCCATCGCCCTTGCTGGCGAACGTCTATCTGCATGAGATGGACCTCCACTGGCAGGAACGCTACAACTCGATGTCAACTCGACAAAGAGAACGCCGGAGGAAAGAAGGCAAAGGAAATGTCCAACTGGTGAGATACGCCGATGATTTTCTCGTGCTCACCAATGGCCCAAAGGCCGAAGCGGAAGCGCTCAAAGAGGAATTTGGAGACTTTCTCCAACATCTCGAATTAACGCTCTCGCCAGAGAAAACAGTGATTACCCATGTCAATGATGGTTTCGACTTTCTCGGATTTCACATCCAGCGACGCCCAAAGCTCTCTGAGCCGGAACGGAAAGTGCTGTATGTGACGCCAACTGAGAAGAGTGTAGAGCGATACAAGGAGAAAATCCGCGATTTGCTCGCAGAACCAAACATCAACGTGGTCAATAAACTGCAAGCGGTCAATCGGGTCATACGGGGATGGGCACGCTACTACCAGTATGTGCAATCATCTTGGGTCAGGCAAAAGCTGGACCATTGGACGTATGAAGCATTCTGGAAATGGTTACATCGGAAGAAACACGGGGGATATGTGGGAAAGAAGGAGTTATATGACAAATATCTCACACAGAGAAATTGCAAGGGACAGAAAACGCTGGGATATGGGCAGGTCTTCCTAGCTCGAATGAATGATATTGCATTTAAGCAATATTATTCACCAAAGGGTGGAATACCCAACCCATACTTGACGGACGATGTTGATCTGACAATTGCAGAAGAAAATCCGATTGCACAGGAGACGTGGAATGGCACCTCGGCACAAAACAAGTACGCCATAGCAAGACAAGACTTGCTGGTCAGACTTGGGCCGACTTGCCAGATGTGCAAGCAAACATTCCTACCGGAACGATTGCAAGCCCATCATATCCAATCTCAGAAGGAGGGAGGCAAACATGGAACGAGCAATTTACGGCTCCTCTGCCATGACTGTCACACCACAACAGAGAACTATGGGACAAGCCGGAAGATATGAGGGAGAGCTGGATGCTCGGAAACGGGCACGTCCAGTTCGGTGGAGGGGGAAAGCCCTATCATCTCTTGATGATATGCTAATTCCCCTATCCTTCAAATGGAACCACCGATGTGTGTATTGTGACGCCCACGATGTCCCCTTGGAACTGGACCATATTCATCCACGCAGCAAACATGGTACGGGTCGCGTGAGCAATCTGACCCTGGCGTGTCACGCCTGTAATCAACGCAAGGGCGATCAAGACATTCGTGCCTTCTTGCGAGAGGAGCCTGAGCGTTTAGCGCGTCTGCTTGCGCAGGTCAAGGCGCCGCTGCGCGACGCGGCAGCAGTCAATACGACACGGTGGGCGCTCTACGAGCGCCTCTCCGCCTTCGGGTTGCCAGTCGAGTGTGGCAGTGGAGGATGTACGAAATTCAATCGGATCACGCGTGCCCTGCCCAAGGCGCATTGGTTGGATGCGGCGTGTGTGGGGAAGAGTACCCCGCAGGTGCTCAAGGTGCGTGGCATCGTACCCTGGAGAATCACCGCCACGGGATATGGCAGCAGGCAAATGTGCCGCATGGATAGCTTTGGGTTTCCGCGTACCGGTTCCAAGCAGCACAAGCGGGTCGAGGGATTTCAGACGGGCGATCTTGTGCGAGCGGTCGTGACCAGTGGCGCAAACCAGGGGACCTACGTGGGCAAAGTGGCCGTGCGCAGCTCGGGCCACTTCAATATCACGACGAGGCAGGGAGTCGTGCAAGGCATTGCACATCGGTACTGTCGGCTCATCGCGCGGAGCGATGGATATAGTCACTACCTGGGAAAGGAGCGGGCGTTTCCTCCCGCCGCGTGAACGCTGGCGGGTCTCCTCGCCCGATTTTTTGATGAAAATAATGCGAACAGTACGATTGATAACTCCTGGTCTACGGGCCAATCAGCATGGCAATGCCGGGACAAACAGAGAAGCAAGAGGGCTGGGATCAAAGCGAAAATCTAGAAAGAAGTGGGTGCTTCTTTCTATTGCCCTATGCATGCTTATGAGTGGATCGATTGCCAGCGTGTTTGGATACCTGTTGTTGAGCGGAATGTATCATAGAGATATGGCGCTGGCACAGACGGGTGTACAGCATTTGCAAAAGGCCGAGAGCCTGTTAGCTGAGTTTCCAAAAAATCCGCTGGACATCGATAAAGTCAATCAGGCTCGGCGCGAGTTCGCCGCCGGGTTGACCCCGCTTATCCAGATAAATCATGAGCTGCAGTCGCTGCCAGGATTCGGTACTGCTCTTCCATTCTATGGAAGTCGGTTAGGCTCGGCACTGCGCCTGTTACCGATTGCCATCGGACTGGCCCAGGCAGGAGTGGCAGGTTGCTCCATACTGAGCCTGCTCATCTCGCGCTTCCACAACCCACTCGATAATCAGGGAGAGGGCCTTACTCAGGCTGACCTCAGCGAAATAGGCCGGAATCTTCACTCGGTTCAGTTAGCGGTGGACGCCGTTTCGGCGCACCTCGATCAATTGCAACCGGCCGATCTGCAAGTTGACCCGCGGATAGGAAAATTGCTGGCCAGGCTGCGCACCGCTCTGCCTGATATTCGAGCAGGCCTATCCGCGGTCGAACAATTCATGGGCGTAGCTCCAGCGGTACTTGGCATTGGCACCCCGGCCAAGTACCTCGTGGAGGTACTTGACTCAACAGAACTGCGCCCCGGAGGGGGGTTCATGGGCAATTATGGCATTGCTACTCTTTCGGGAGGGCGGTTGATCTCGGCGCATCTTACCGACGTGTATTTACTGGATATGCCTTTTATATACTCCGGCAAGCGTATTCCCTTTCCTCCTCAATATCAATGGTTCCCCTTTGCACACTGGAAGTGGGGCTTGCGTGACTCCAATCTCGATGCCGATTTCCCAACAGTGGCCCGTTATGGTGAGCAGTATTATCGTTTGGAAGGGGGGGACGGTCCTCTCCAAGGAGTAATTGCCATCACACCCGCCTCCATGCAGCAGGCTCTTGAAATTACGGGGCCGATTCGCATTCCCGAATTTGGAGAGGTAGTGACCGCGCAAAATCTGATCGATCTCATCCATTACCACCTGCTGGCGGGCAATCCATCGCTGGGGAAGTACTATCAGGGGAAGTACTACACCGAGCTCCTGACCGAGCATATTCTGGCCCGGATACACCAGCTTCCGGCGTCAGTTCTCTCCGAATTCTGGCAATTGTTACTCGATTCGCTGCACTCGAAGGACATACAAATCTACCTCAATGCGGACAAAGCTGAGCAGATTCTGGCCCAGTATCATCTCGATGACTCTATTCAGCGGCCAGCAGGTGAAGTAGGCGACAGTTTGATGGTAGTGGATGCGAATTTTGCTATTAACAAAGCCAGTAGCCTGATCGTCAATTCTTTGAACGACCAGGTGGTCATCAATGAACGTGGCGATGCGCTGCATCAAACCACGCTTACCTATACATGGACGGCAAAAGGTAATGTCTACGGGTCCAGTCTCTATCGAGATTATGTGCGTGTCTACGCACCGAGCAGCAGTGTATTGTTGAAACAAGCTGGGTGGGAACCTCAGGGTACAAGCAGCGCCTTCGGGAGTGAAGTATGGGCAGGCTGGTTCGAACTCCCCTATGGCCAGACCCGCTCCATTTCCCTTACCTGGATGGTACCGCATGCAGCGAAAAACGACGCCAACGGCTGGCATTACCACGCCCTGATCCAGCGTCAAGCGGGAGCCATGAGGATGCTGCATCTGCAGATAACGTTACCTCCTCCATGCGCGGTGCTAAGCAGTACAGGAGGAGCGCAGCTATCTCGCAGCAAACAGGGGGCAATGCTTGTCCAACCGCTCAATGAAGATCTGAACGTCGCTGTTGACTACACCTGTCGGTGATGTTGCTTCGGTAACTTTTGCCCGTATCGACAGTAAGAGCTTGTAGTTCGGTTAATTGTGATGGAAAGCTGCCCGCTTAAAAGCTGCTAATGCGGCGGTTTTTGGAGAACCGTTGAGATTATATAACCCGAAGTCACCAGCCTTCTTGTTATCCTGCCAGCTGAATATGAAAAGAGGCCCTGTCCATGCCCAGGCATGTGCTTGATTGAATGCTTGTGTTATTTGTTGCGCTAATGTCGTATCTGTGCATGCTGCAGGTCGACCGGCATCGGTACCTGTTGGACAGCCAAATTCCGTTATCCAAATCTTTTTATTACCGTCGCCATTTTGCTGCATGACAGTGTAGAGGTTTGGTAAGCCATGACAAAAAGCATTGGAAGAGGGACAATGAGTCGGAGCAGGCATGTCAGGATAACTATAGGGATGCGCGTTCACAGCATCAAAATATCCTTTCGCGCCGGCATCATACATAGCTTGAAGATATACATCCGGTTTGCTCGAAGAATCGAGACCTGACATCAATACGCTAGCTGAGGAATCTGCAGCTTTAATAGTGGGATAAACAGCTTTGAGTATTAGTACATAATCAGGTGCAGTAATTGTGGGAGTATAGGTATTAACTTCGTTAAGAATCTCGTAGGTGTTCACACCTAAAGGTTTAAAAGTGTGAACCGCCTGCGTGCCAAAGTTGGCAAATTCTGCTGGCGTTGCACCAAAATCTTCCAACAAGACATCAACGTTAATACCGGCAGATGCAGCATCTTTAATAAACTGGTAATCGAAGGAACCGTTAGGGTAATAGTCGAGACGCAACCATTCTACTCCATCACTTTTCATCTGATTGATAACTGCTTGCTGTCGACTACTGTTCATTTTTCCAAAAGGATCTTCAAAACCGGAACCAGGGCTGATACCGGCTGCCCCATGGTTACTTATACTTGAAGTTGCTGCATGCTGTTGCGTTTGTTGAAGTTCATGGAAAAAAAAGACAGTAAGCAGAAAGGCAAGTACCAGCAATCCAATCAGAATAAACCTAACAAGTGCTGAGCGAGTGACAGACATACCTAGAGCCTATTTCAAAATCATGCCCAAACAGAGCATAAGAGAGGCAATAGTAACGAATCCATGGTATATTGTATCATTTTTCTTCCAGTGAATCAATGCTACATTTCCCAACTTGTGTGCCCTTCCAGGGGTGGGCGAGAGATCAGGACGACCAGCATGGTAGGCGGCCAATGCCACCCTGAAGGTGGCGGTCTAAGTCAAGGCCACTTGAGCGACTATGACCGCACAGCGGAGGGCATTGGAGCCGAAAGAAGAGAAAGATGCGCCCAAAGAATCACTCAGTAGAGACGAGCCGCTCATTGCTAGAATGGGTTGGCAAAGGGAGCATCATGGACAATGGCTGGCGGGAGCAGATCATAGTGCTATGAGCATCGAGCATTTTGCTCACTGCTCTCATGATTCACTTTTTTCACCGCTATCTCCCCTAATGTACGTGATTGGTAGATGCCTTTTTTTAACGCATTATAACCGTTGAGTTCATCTTGTATTCTCTCTTTCATCTCTGGTCGGCGGTACAGCGTATGCATGTCCGCCCGGAATTCGGGAAGATATCGACAGAGCATCGTATCACTTGAGATATATTTGATGGTTCTACCTTCTCTCTTCACCCCCTCCCTTTCGAGAAACGCGTCAGTTCTTCTGATATGCCAGGAACTGGTTACCACACCTATGGTTTTTTTCTCTTTAAATGACTCCGTGTTCAAGAGCTGCGACAATTCACGAGCATTTTCCTCTGTCGTCCGCGATCCCTCTTCCAGGTAAATGCAGGTTTCAGGAACATCATAGGTCATCAATTCTGCTTTCATTACTGCAGCTTCTGTTGGGACATCCTGATCTTCAGGATCGGTTTTCCCGGTAGAGAGGATAATGCAATCGCAAACGCCTTGATGGTACAAGAAGGCAGCGGTAATCACTCTCCCTTGGGCTCCAAAACTTTTTTTCGTCCCTTTGGTGTAGGGAGTGGTGATAAAGCCCCCTCCGCTTTTGACGATATTTCCCCCTAAAACCACCAGGACGTCACAACTAAAAGGAGGATTCCTTTTCCCCTCTGCGGTAAGATGGTGAATATAGCCTTGCGCCTGTTGTGCAAGAAGTGCTGGATTTTCTAGTTTAAGTCTGGCCATAGCTTGAAGAAAGAAGTACTCACGATATCTTTCGAAGCACTCAGAGCAGCTTAGCGTACCGGCCTTCTCAAGTGTTTTATCGGCTGCACACAGGGTATTTCTTGTTGCTGCTTGATCTTGCTCTCTCCTCTCATTGTAACAGAGTCCTGAGAGTATCTCATGCCTCACTTTCTTCCCAGAGATGAGCCAAGACACGTTTGGGAGAACGAATGAGATCGGGACGCCCAGCCTGCTGGGCAGCCAGAGCGACGACAATGCTGGCGGTGTAGGTCAATGCGACCTGCGAGGCCATGGCTGCCCAGCCACTGAGGGGAGGACGTTGGAGCCGAAAGAAGAGGAAGACCTGTCCAAAGAAGCGCTCGATATTGCTGGGCAAACGGATCCGCTGGCCTAAAGCGTTGCGCCGCTAGTTGGCCAGCATTCGGCAGATCATCGAAACAGTCAACGACAAGGGTATGGTGCGACGGAGAAGGGTTTTCTGCGAAAGGAAAACTATTTGTTTATTGCATTTTTCGTGTTCTTCTGGTAAACTCATCTCTGAAATCAATCTCTTCATCTCCATGTATGGGTTTCCTTATCATGGTAGAAAGGGTCGGTCCTGCACAGCTACCCGCGTCCGTGGACCCTCTCTGTAGTACAGGTCATAGTGCTCTCATATGCAGTGCGGTTTGTAACTGTCCTCTTGTACGCTAAAACGTTGTTAGGAGAAACAAGTATGAAAGGATTTTTCAAGTTAAAACCTGCCCTGGCCGTAGCCGCGTTGGTCATCGTCGCCACTGCCATCGTCACGGCTCTTCCGCAGGCAGCATCCGCACAGGGAACATCTTCCGGAGACTGGCCGACGTATTTGCATGATAACGGGCGCAGCGGCTTCAACAGTGCCGAGACCATCATCAACTCGACCTCGGCATCCAACCTCAAGCTCAAATGGAGTTACCAGTCGACCGGGTGCCCCAACTCGCCCCCCGGCAGCCCGCACACCATCTCGACCCAGCCGGTAGTCGTCAACGGGCTGGGGCTGATCTTCTGGGGCTCGTGGGATGGCTGCGAGCACGCGACGGATCTGAACGGCAACCAGGTCTGGACCAACTACGTTGGGCAGACAAGTGCCTCTAGTTGCTCTCCCAGCCCAGTCGGTGTGGCCAGCACAGTCACGTATACCACGATCCATGGGAACAAAACCCCGGTGGACCTCGTGGGCGGGGGCGACGCCAATTTCTACGCGCTCAACGCTAACACGGGAGCGATCATCTGGAAGACGTCACTGGGTTCATCGCCGAGTCACTTCATCTGGAGTTCGCCAGCCGTGTACAAAGGGAGCGTGTATGTGGGTGTGGCGTCCTTTGGCGATTGTCCCCTGGTGCAGGGACAGCTCGTCCAGATGAAAGTGAACAATGGTGCCATCCAGAACATCTTCAACGTGGTGCCCAATGGATGCACCGGCGGGGGCGTGTGGGGCTCACCCACCATTGATGAGGCGGCAGGCACGCTATATTTCGCCACGGGCAATGGTGGCTCGTGTTCGCTGTCCGAACCCTACGCCCTCGCAGTGGTCGAACTGAGTGTATCCAACCTGGCGTTTATCGGCTCCTGGCAAGTGCCTCCCGCTCAGCAGGTGGGCGATGGCGATTTCGGATCCACCCCGACGCTGTTCCAGGCCACGATCAACGGCAGCTCGCAGCAGCTGCTGGGCGTGGCGAACAAGAATGGGATCTATTATGCCTGGGTCCGTGGGAATCTCGGACAAGGACCGGTGTGGCAAACGACGATAGCCAGCGGCGGGAGTTGCCCGCAGTGCGGCAATGGAAGTATCTCGCCCAGTGCCTGGGACGGCAGCACCCTCTACGCGGTTGGGGGCAATACGACCATCAACGGGACGAGCTGCCAGGGGAGCTTGCGAGCACTCAACCCGGCTACTGGCGCCTTCCTCTGGCAAGATTGCCTGACCACCGGTCACGTGTTCGGTGCCGTCACGGCAGTGCCAGGGGTGGCCGTGGTTGGCGCTGGCCCGGATCTCGTCGCGATCGCCACGGCCTCGGGAAATACCCTCTTCACCGCGACCGGCAGCAGTGGCGCAACCTTCTATGGGGGGGCATCGATCTCGAATGGAGTGTTGTACGTGGGAGACACGAACGGGAACCTCTTTGCTTTTGCCCCGTGAAGTGCCAGGAGCTGCGGTCTGACGAAAGTGGAGTGTGAACGCTACTCGAAGAGTGGATCATCCATTTTCCCAGTAGCGTTTACACTGGTTGATCGCCTTCAGAACAACTTATCAACTACTACCATTATTTATTATCTGGTAGACAATGAGGTGCTTTGTCTTATAACTCCATAAATATCGTATTTCAAATTCTGCAATCTTTCTACATTCTGACAATCGGCAGACACTATTCCATGAAAAATAATAGTTAATATGATATTTCCCCAATACTCTCTGTAGCTCTTTATCTGTAATCTGTTTTTGTGTTGCTCCATAATATTTACTATCCAAAAAATATGCATAAAATAATGTTAAGTTACAACTACTAGTCGATTCGCTATCATTATTAGATGCAAAATTGCCTTTCAAATGATAAGTGGCCTGCAATTGGTTGGCCGTTATATAAATATCCCTATCCTGATTCACATGTAAGATGAGCAGCGATACAGGATAGAGCCAAAAGGATAAGAAGACGAGGTAAAAAAGAACTCGTCGTAGTTTCGTACTCCTAACAAAATCAAAAAGATAATATGCACATAGCAATAGAAGTAGTATTGCATCAAGCCACAAAAAACGATCTTCAACGTGCAAGAGTTCAAAGCCGACGGTATATAAAAGCATTGGAAGGGAGACAATGAGTCGGAGCAGGCATGTCGGGATAACTATAGGGGTGCGCGTTCACAGCATCAAAATATCCTTTCGCGCCGGCATCATACATAGCTTGAAGATATACATCCGGTTTGCTCGAAGAATCGAGGCCTGACATCAATACGCTAGCTGAGGAATCAGCAGCTTTAATAGCGGGGTAAACAGCCTTGAGTATTTGTACATAGTCGGATGCGGTAATTGTGGGGGTATAGGTATTAACTTCGTTGAGAACCTCGTAGGTGTTCACACCTGAAGGTTTAAACGTGTGGACCGCTTGGGTGCCAAAGCTGGCAAATTCTGCCGGCGTTGCGCTAAAATCCTCCAACAAGACATCAACGTTAATACCGGCTGCCCCATGGTTACTTATACTAGGAGTTACTGAGTAGTGCTGTGTTCGTTGAAGTTCATGGAAAAAAAAGACAGTAAGCAGAAAGGCAAGTACCAGCAATCCAATCAGAATAAACCGAAGACGTGATAAGCGAGTGGCAGACATATGTAGAGCCTATTTCAAAATCATGCCTAAACAGGGCATAAGACAGGCAGCAGTAACGAATCCATGGTATATTATATCGTTTTTCTTCCGGTGAATCAATGCTGAGGACATCCTGGGAACGATCAGAGTTAGAAAAACGGCTGCTTGCAGGGACGTGGGACCTCTGTGGCTCCCATGAGCAGATCGCGGTGCATCATATTCGGGCTCTGATAGACCTCCAGCGAAAAGGGCAGAAAGACCGCCCCAGATGGATGCATATTAGGGCGGCGCGACGACGAAAAACCTTAATCGTGTGTCGCACCTGTCATGATGCGATTCACGCTGGGCGGGTGAGTGGTCACCAGGCACGGAGATGAAAACACTGGAGAGCCACGTGCTACGGAAACGGGCATGCGTGGTTCGGTGGGGGGGGCCGGGGGAAAAGGGCTTTCACAGTACCTCGCCTGCGGCCTACCCGACTTCATTATTACTGGCAACTCACAAGAACTGCTAGAAAAGGAAGTCAAACCTCTTGTGGAAGACTTCATGAGAGAACGCGGTCTGGAACTGTCGCAGGAAAAGACCGTGATTACGCACATTGAGGACGGGTTTGATTTTCTCGGACAACATGTACGCAAATACAAGGAGAAGCTTCTCATCAAGCCATCCAAGGAAAACGTACAGCAACTCATTGAAAAGGTTCGGAAGATCGTGAAAGAAAACAAGCAGGCTCCTGCTGGTCAACTCATTGTCCAACTCAATCCAATCATTCGAGGATGGGCCTTGTATCACCGGCATGTAGTCAGCAAGGCCACTTTCAATCACGTGGACAGCGCCATCTTTGAAATGTTATGGCGATGGGCTAAGAGGAGGCATCCGAACAAAGGGAAGCGATGGATCAAGGAGAAATACTTCTACACCATTGGCAACCGCAGGTGGGTCTTCTCAGGCACAATAGAAGGAAAGAAAGGGGAAACCCTCCAGGTCCATCTCTGCAAAGCGGCCACGACGCTCATTCGGCGACACCGGCTCATCAAGGGAGAAGCCAATCCATATGATCCCGCCTGGGAAGCCTACTTTGACGAACGTCTGGGATGGAACTGGAACTGGCAACAAGGCGAACTCAAACGGAGAAAACTGATCGCTTTGTGGAGAGAGCAGGAAGGGGAATGCCCGATCTGTGACCAGAAAATCACGGAAGAGACGGGATGGCATCTTCATCACATCCTCTGCCGGGTCTATGGCGGAACGGACACCCTCTCAAATCTGCTCTTGCTGCATCCCAATTGCCATAGGCAGGTACACAGCCAGAAGTTAGACCTGACGGAGCCGAGTGCTGAAAAGTGCCCTAGAGAGGCTTGAGCCGTATGAAGGGAGAACTTTCACGTACGGTTCTCAGGGGGGCTGGGGAGCAGCAATGCTCCTCCGGCTACCCGACCCTATTCTTGTAGTGTGACTACTACAATGATAGGAGCACTGCCTTGCTGTAGCAAGCCTCCAGCCCGGCTCCCTATTTATGACCAAGCCTCAACTAAACGTAACTTCTATGAAGAACCGGGAGAGAGACATGAAGGAGAAAATAAACCAGCTTCTTTTTCCATTAAGAAGTAGGAAATTTCTTGTTGCAGTTGTTGTTCTTCTCCTGCTTCTTACGCTTGCTCTCACTATTGCGGCAGTTCTGAAATCAACTCAAACCGGGCAAGAAGCTGCGGGATCTGCAATAATACAACATTTTTTGTATGTGCTCCCTGAAGGAGGCATCATGTATGTGTACGATATAGATCATAATCATGCATTAGTAAAAGAAATTACATTGCCTCCAGGAGTAAGGTTTATCAGAGGCGTGGGAGCAGATCCAGCAAGCCATGCTCTCTATATCGCATACGGATCGGTCAGCGGTGGAGGCCAACTCATGAAAATGGATTTGCTTACGGATCAAGTTATCGGCTCTTCCCTAAAAAAAGTGAGCCTGCTTGCTTATGGTCGAGAAGAGGATCAGAAGGAGAATGAAGAGGAAGGACGTGAGAAGATCAAGGAGGCAGAGAAGCGAGAACTTATGCGCGACGGAGGACGTGAAGACGCAATAAGTCAAAATTGGCGCGACCGAACATCAGCCTTTTTTGCAGTGTTAAGCAGTTTACCTGCGCTTCAACAGGGCCATTACTCCATTCGGAAGTGAAAGCGGCGCGCACAGCAGCATAATCGCGCTGGATGCCGTGGGCAAAGCTCTTCAGCTCCTTGATTCCGCTGTGTTTGGCTCGTGCAAGCCATCCATCCAGATCCATATCCCGATGCTCGGCCAGCATGGAGACAAACTCTTGGGTCAGGGCATAAGCACTGTCGAGATCGCCGTGAGCCGCACGGATCTGCTC
>Ga0137383_10002032_pt1 | contig 12187 bp, 10 predicted proteins | sample SagtaG_19_FD_104817 | JGI IMG/M metagenome (GOLD analysis project Ga0137383, IMG submission 104817) | Vadose zone soil microbial communities from Sagehorn Ranch, Mendocino, California, USA - Sage2_R_40_16 metaG | ecosystem: Environmental > Terrestrial > Soil > Vadose zone | place: USA... | reverse complement strand
CTGAACCATGCTCTCGAACTCGATCCTAAACTGGCTCAGGCTTATTTCCAACGAGGGAGCATCTACTTATGGCTGAAAGACATCGAGCAAGCAATAGATGACTTCGATTGCAGTTGGAAACTTGATCCGAAAGATGTTAATAATGGTTGGATGACTGAATGGACGAAAATGTGCGTGAAAAGGCCTGATCCTGGCTTAGTAGAACGATTGGAGGCAATTGCAGCCGTTAACCCTCAATGTTATGAAGCATATGTTTGTCGAGGAGTAGTACTATTGCTGCGTCAGCGTTTCGAGGAGGCATTAGCAGAGCTTGAGATGGCTATTCCATTAAAGCCACAAGTGCCGGATGCATACTTCTGGAAAGGGATAGTATATGCCTCTTTAGGCCAAGACGAAGAGGCGATGTCGATGCTGAAAAAAGCATTGAAGGGGAATTTGCTTCCAGTACTGGTGGCCCCATTTCACCAGTTGAAACAAGTGAGATCAGACTTTTACGAGAAGTATGTTATTTCATTACTTGCTGACTACTAACTTCTAGTGCGCTACCTGCTTTTTTTAGTAACTGCAAGTAGGGGGCATTCAGGCGAGTAAGATGATCTCACCTCTTTCCCAACTGCCTGCAAGGACATATAATAGAGTGTTTTCCCGCCTGCCGCCGGCAGGCTATTCATCCCCTTGCGTGAACGCAGGGGCCGATCTCAGCCTGGATTGGTAAATCATTGGTCGAACCCTGCGGATGACAGACGTTTGCTAACCATCTAAGGAGGGGCATATGGCGGATGTTTTTATCTCGTATTCACGCCGGGACAAAGACATTGTGCGAAGATTGTATGACGCACTCGCGGCTCAAAAGCGGGATGTCTGGGTGGACTGGGAGGATATTCCACCGACGGCGGAATGGCTGAAGGAGGTTTACGCGGGAATCGAGGCTGCGGATACCTTTATCTGCGTGCTCAGCCCCGATTCCATTGCTTCCGTAATCTGCGCCAGGGAAGTCGAACACGCTGTAACATGCAAGAAACGGCTTATACCTATCGTCGTAAGGGATGTTGATCACACGCTTGTCAATCTCGTTAAACTGGATCTTTTTTCGTGAATATGACGATTTTGCCGACTCCTTCAATAAGTTGGTTGGCGCACTAGATACCAATCTTGAATATTTCCATGCAGGTTCGCGTTTACTGGTCCGTGCTCGTGAATGGGAGAGCCGGGGTCACAATGCAAGCTTTACACTGCGTGGGAGTGATCTGAATGAAGCTGAGCGCTGGTTGGTGAAAGGTACCGAGCAGAAACAGGGGCCGACTGCTCTACAGGTGGAATATATCAATGCTAGCAGGCGTGTGGCCAATACCCGGCAGCGTATCGCTCTGGGCGCTGTATCGGTTGGCCTGGTTATCACGCTGGTTCTTTCTTTGATTAGTTTCTTTCAATTCCAAAGTGCACAAACAGAGGCGCATATTGCTCAAAGCAACGCGGCAACGGCTATTGCTGAGCGAAATGTCGCGCAGTCTCACGCGCTGGCGGCAAATGCCGATGCCTTCAGTTCGCAAAGCCAGGTTGACCTGGCGCTTTTGCTGAGCCAACAGGCCTATCACACCAACAATAACTTCGAGTCACGCGACAGCTTGCTCAGCGCATTGGAATTTCCTCACCTTGTTACCATACTACGCGGTAGTGTGGGTAGTACTCAAAGAGTAATGAGCCTGGCGTTTAGCCCTGATGGGACGACACTGGCCTCCGCCTCGAGAACTTTGGCAATCCTACTGTTGAGGATGGTGTATCATCTGATCCGGTGTTGAAAGATGGCAAACTTGTGGGGAGTATTTCGTCCGCCCCTGATCGCCCATACAGCGGGATATCATTGTGGAACATGAAGATAAGGCAACCACATGACCTGCTACTGCCCCCGATGCTGGAGCAGAATCAGGATCACACAGGCATAGTGAGCGTGGCTTTCAATCCCGATGGGAAGTCGTTTGCTTCAGCAGGTTTTGGCGGCGTCTGGCTGTGGGATGCCAGAACTGGCGCTCCACTGGCTCAATATTCGCTAGGAACTGCTTCACCCAATTTCTTAAGCAATCTTGTCTTCTCGAAAGATGGGAGGTTTTTAGTTGCTGAGGGGTGTGTTGGTGATAATACTTGCGCACCTTTACAAATTCTTGTATGGAATGTGGCAACGAGGAATCTTGTCAGTTCACCATTACCAGACGTATTTGATAATGTGTATATGCGGTTCTCCAACATTGCTTTGAGTCCAGATGGCAAACTCCTGGTGCTGGGGGGATGTGAATCTCGTCAATGTATTAGCCTTGGGCCGGATTATTTCATTTTATGGGATATCAATGCGGGAAAGTTTGTCAGTACACCAGTATTGAATTCTCCGGATAAGAGAGGAATCCAGGATGTACAGTTTAGTCCTGATGGGACGCTACTGGCGGTTGCAAATGATGCTGGCGCAATTTCACTGTGGAACGTTGCATCTAGAAACAAAATTGCCACCCTCTCCGGCCACGTAGGAGCGGTGGGCGCACTAGCATTCAATCCAGAAGGTAGTATTTTGGCATCAGGCGGTGCAGATAAAACGGTTCGATTATGGAATGTGGCCAAAAAAGCCCTTATGTATGTCCCTTTCACCGGTCAGCAAGATGCAATAAGAAGCCTGGCATGGTCTTCAAATGGGCAACTGGTTTCGGAAGGAGAGTCTGGATCAATCATTCTTTGGAACACGGGGAATGCTGTTCCTGTTGGTCAGATCGTCCAGGATCAAAACGTATCCAGTGTAGCTTATAGCGCTGATGGAAGGTATTTCGCATCAGGATATACAAACAGTACGATAGTGCTGCGTAAAAGGGAAACGATGGCAATCATTGGTACATTGATTAATCCATTGGCTGATCCTTTTTCTCAAAACTCGGTCAATGCTCTGGCTTTCAGTCCAAATGGGGATAAATTAGCTTCTGGCTTTGACGATGGCTCTCTTATTCTCTGGGACCTCCCGGCGAGGAAGATGATAGGTTTTTTGCCTTCCACTTCTGGCTCGCCTTTCAGGCATGTTGCCTTTAGTCCAGATGGCAGTGTTGTCGCTGGTAGTCAAGGCGCACCTAATCAATCCTATGACATATTTGGAATTGCAATTACCTTGTGGGATGTTGAAAAGCGCACTATCATTACACATTTGACCAGCCTGAATGATCCCCTGTCAGGAAAGACCTACACGCCATCTCAAAGCTGGGCCTTCAGCCGAGACGGACGAACGTTGGTCTTGCTGGTCTTTGACCGGTTGGACGCGAAGAATCATGACTCAGCGCTTCTTCTTTGGGATATCGAAGCGAGAAAACCTGTTGGTCCCTCTTTTGCAATTTCCGGCTCCAAAGATCCTTACGAGGATATGTCGCTCAGTTCGGATGGGCACACGATAGCGGTGATTAACAACCGGGGTATTGCTACTCTCTGGAATAGTGAATCAAAGAACCTTGTACAACAATTTACTGTCAATGATGGGTCCGATATTTACCAGCGAATTGCCTTCAGCCCAACTGGAAAGGTGCTGGCTGTAGATGGCCTTACGGCAGCCTTTCTTCAAGAAAGTATCAGTTTGTGGGATATTTCGACGAACAGTCTGCTAGCTCACCCTTTCCAGTACCTCCAACTCGGAACTGATGGGATTGCATTCGATCCCGCTGGACAAGTGCTTGTCAATGTCTCCTATCTTTTTGGTCACATTGTTTTCCTGGATATCAGCATTGTAAATTGGGAATCTCGTGTGTGCACTATTGCTCATCGCAACTTCACCTCAGGTGAGTGGCAGCGGTTTGTTGGCAATGAACCATATCGAAAGATTTGCCCAGAACTCCCCGTTCCGGAGTCTGTGATCAAAGATATGCTCGTACGAGCGCATGCTGCTGCCGGAAGAGGTGATACGAGCGCCGCGGCGGCCGCTTATAAACAGGTTACGCAATGGGCAGTTGAAACGAGCAATCCCATCGTCAATAACTATGTCTGCTGGTATGGAAGTACAGATCAGTTTGTTCGTGTGATCATGCCAGCGCGCGCGCGCGCGGTAGCTTTGGAGCCGGACAATGGCATTTATCGAGATAGCGAGGGCCTGGCGCGGGCATTGTCGGGTGATACACAGGGAGCCATTGGTGACTTCAAATTCTTTGTGACTGCTTCAACTACCTCACCTTGTCACACTTGTCGCTCTCCTGCTTCCCTTGACAAAACCTATTCTCTCTGATACATTCTGTTCAGGATATATTAGAAAGAATATCTTTGCCAGGAGAACGGCTGATGGCACCACGCAAACGATCCAACTTACTGGCGCTGGCCGTTTTATCTCTGCTCACCGAGCGCCCGATGCATCCCTATCAAATGGCGGCGCTGATGCGCCAGCGCGGTCTTGCCTCTACCGTGAAGCTCAACTTTGGAGCCCTCTATGCTGTCATCGAAACGCTGCACCGGCTCGCGCTGATCGCGCCAGTGGAAACTCGGCGAGAAGGACGCCATCCCGAACGCACCATTTACGCCACTACCGAGGCAGGACGTGCTGAATTGGTTGACTGGCTGCGTGTCCTGATCCGCACGCCAGCCACCGAATACACCCAGTTCGTGGCTGGCCTGGCTCTTATCGCTCACCTCTCCCCTCTTGAGGCCGTTGCTCTCTTGGAAGATCGCATGCACTCCCTCTCTGAGCAGATCGAGGCGCAGCGCTCCGAGCTGGAGACATGCAAACAACGGGGCGTAGACCGACTCTTCCTGATCGAGGATGAGTATCGACTAGCTCAGCAGATCAGCGAGCGTGCATGGGTAGAGAAGCTCATCGGAGAAATCAAAGACGGAACCCTGACAGAGACTCCAGACGACATCCTCAGATGGAAGGTCACTCGTCCAGATCTCGCTTTCCTGCCCTCTGAGGAGGAAGGCGAACAGGAGTGAGACTCGATAAGAAGTGCTCGGAAAGGGCTCTTTATGACCAGACCCGCAAGAAAAGCGCTGATTAGTGGCTGTGGGATCGCTGGACCGGTCGTCGCCTTGTTTCTGCAACGGGCGGGCATCGAGGCCGAGATCTATGAGGCCAGAGCCGAGTCTACCGATTATGGAGGCAATTTCTTGAACATGGCCTGCAATGGACTTGGTGTGCTGGGGACGCTCGGGCTCGACGAGCAGGTGTCACGCCAGGGATCGCCGAGCCACGCTGCTCACGGCGGCTCTCCATCGCTTCCCTTGTATGGACGACAAGGAGTTCTCTCATGCCTGAGCCAGACTTGCTGGTGACCAAGTTCACCATCCCACCTCTTCGCTCCGTGCTGCTTGCACGCTCGCACCTGCTTGAGGTCCTCGAGCAGAGCCGCTCGGTTCCCTTGACGCTGCTCTCGGCCTCGGCAGGCTTTGGCAAAACCACGCTGCTCTCGGCCTGGGCGAGGGAGAGCACCGGCCAGGTCGCCTGGCTCACGCTGGATGAGCAGGACAACGACCCGACACGCTTCTGGACCTATGTGATTGCCGCCCTCCGGCACGGTGGCACACCTCTCGGAGAGGCAGCGGAAGCGCTGCTGCATGCACCACAATCGTCTCTGCTGACCAGCGCGCTAACTTCGCTCATCAACGACCTGGCGGCGCTCGCGCAGGACACCGCCCTGATTCTCGATGACTATCAGGTGATCAGCGAACCGGCGATTCACGCCTCGCTGCAGTTTGCGCTCGATCGTCTGCCCCCCCGCCTGCATCTGTGCCTTTCCAGTCGCGTCGATCCCCAGCTGCCCCTGGCTCGTCTGCGGGCCAAAGGACAGGTGGTCGAGCTCCGCGAGCCGGAGCTGCGCTTGCGTGGCGACGAAGCCGCCGGGTTTCTGAAAGAGGTCATGGGCCTCTCTCTTTCAACGGAAGAGATCGGTCGCCTGGAGCAGCGCACGGAAGGCTGGGTCGCCGGACTGCAACTGGCGGCCCTCTCCCTGCGCAGACATCCTGATGCCTCCGCCTTTCTCCAGGCGTTTACCGGCAGTCAGCGCTTTCTCCTGGATTACGTGCAAGAAGAGATCCTTGAACCACTGCCCCAGGGGCAGCAACGTTTCCTGCTGCACACGTCGGTGCTGGACCGCATGAATGCCGAGACCTGCCAGGCGCTGACTGGAGAACAGGCCAGTCAGCAGCTGCTGGAATCCCTGGAGCGCGCCCACCTCTTTCTGATTCCCCTCGACGAGGAGCGGCGCTGGTATCGCTTTCATATGCTCTTCCGTGAGGTGCTGCTGGCCCGCTTACAGGCGAGGGAGCCCGAGCAGGTGGCCCGCCTGCACCGGGAGGCGGCGCTCTGGTATGCGGCACGCGGCTTGCTGCACGAGGCGATCCCGCATACGCTCGAGGCCGGCGACTTTGAGTCGGCTGCCGACCTGCTGGAGCGCTGGATCGTCCCGCAGTACTGGCGCAACGAGTTTCATCTGCTGCGCCGCTGGGCAGAACGCCTCCCCGATGCGGTGCTGCACGCGCGCCCGGAGCTCAGTTTCACCTATGTCACTGCGGTGGTCCTCACCTCGCCGCGCGGACCCAGGACCTTGGAGCACGTGGAAGTCTCCCTGCGCCAGACGGAAGAGGGCTTTCGCGCCAGGGGTGATCGGGTTGGGCTTGGGGCGGCGCTGGTCGTGCGGGCCGTCCTGACCAGCCACCAGGGCGCCTTTGCCCAGGCGTTCGCGCTGGGCCGGCAAGCGCTGGACGTGCTGCCCGAGGACGAGATCCACTGGCGCGGACACGCGCTGTGCCTGGTCGGAATGGAGGCCGCCTTCGCCGGGGAGCTAACGCGCGCCCAGGCCTTGCTGCGGCAAGGGCTGGCCCTCTATGAACGCGCGGAAACCCTTCCCGGCACGCAGTCCGCCCTGGCCACGCTCGGCGATGTCTGCCTGGACCAGGGCGAGCTGCACCTGGCCGCCCGCTACTTTCGCCAGGCGCTGGCCAGCTCCGAGGCGCAACGAGTCCTCGCGCACCTCCAGCTCACACTCCAGACGGGAGAGCGGGAGACGTACTATGAGCGGAGGGCCCGCTATGGGCTGGCCCAGCTTGCCTACGAGTGGAATGACCTCGACGCGGCAGCGCGGGAGCTTGGCGAGGCCCTCTTGGGTCCATCGGAATGGCGGCATATGCTGACCGGTGGGGTGCTATTACAGGTGCGCCTGCTGCTCGCCCGCGGAGCCGCCGAGCAGGCCCGCGAGGTGCTCGCTGACCTGGCGGTGCAGGCGTCGCGGCCAGAGGTGCTGCGGGAGCTTCAGATGTGCCAGGCTTACCTGGCGCTCGCGGTCGGCGATCTCGCCACCGCGCAGCGCTGGGCGGCCTCCGCTGCGCCCGAACCCGCGCCCCTGGCGCTCAGCAGGCGCGAGGAGGAAGCCCTCCTGCTCGCGCGCGTGCGCCTGGCCGAGGGCCAGGCCGAGGCGGCTCTCGACGTGCTCGCGCGCTGGCAGCAGGAGGCCAGAACCTCCGAGCGCCAGCGCAGCGCCCTGCACCTCCTGGTCCTGGGGGCGCTGGCACACCAGGCGAGTGGTGCAGGGCCGCAAGCCAGAGCAACGCTGCTCCAGGCGCTCAGGCTGGCGCGGCCAGAGGGCTATCAACGCCTCTTTCTGGATGAAGGCCAGCCCATCGCCTCCCTGCTGCAAACCCTCCTGCCAGAGCTGCGCGAGGAGGCCCTCTCAGCCTATGTGCGAACCCTCCTGCGTGCCAGCCGCTCGGCTCAGGCGAAGCCGGAGGCCCTCCCCGAAGGCGCCGCCTCGGTCCTCCTTGCGCCGCTGACGCCACGGGAACGGCGCGTCTTACAGCTGCTGGCCGAGGGGGCCTCCAACCAGGAGATCGCCAAAGCGCTAGTGGTCTCGCTCGCCACGGCCAAGAAGCACGTCGCCAGTATCTTGAGCAAGCTGGGAGCCGAGAATCGGACGCAGGCCATTGCACGTGCGCGCGCGCGCTCGTTGCTCTGAGCGCGCTCTTCGCACCTCACCCAGAGGCGCGGCATGGTCAGGATCGCACCATCCCTGCCGTCATGCATGGTAGCCTTTTGGCTACCCTCATCTGGCTGCTCCTCTCTCCTCTCAAAAGTAGCCTTTTGGTATCCTTTTGGCGACTGTGTTCCCCCTGCTCGGAGGGTATCCTTCTTCCCAGACGATGAAATGTCATCCAAACGGAGCACCAGTGTATGAGATACGTCATTCGCGTGAAGGGGCACCTGGACCCCTTCTGGCAAGAGTGGTTTGAGCACCTCTCGATCACGCACGAGCGAGATGGCACGACGCTGCTGTCCGGTCCCATCCGTGACCAGGCGGCGCTCTACGGCCTCCTCATCAAGATGCGTGACCTGGGGTTGACGCTCCTCGAGCTTTCGGCGAGCACGCCTCTCCAGCCTCCAGAAGAGTGAGCAGTGCCTTTCCGGTTGCGCTCCATCGCTGCTCTTGTGCGGACGACACGCAAGAATTCCTGATCGATGTTGAAGACCAAAGGAAGGAACAAACATGAACACCGTATCACATCATTCCAACGACCATGCAACCACACCCGCGCTGAGTGGCGAAGGGTTCACCACACCAGCGGCGCAGGCAACACCTTCGGCGACCTGGTGGCTCGCGCTCGGCGCTGTCGCCGGCCCGGTCCTGTTCGTGCTTGCCTGGCTCGTCCTCGGCGAGCTCAGCCCGGGCTACTCGCCTCTGCGCCAGCAGATCAGCGATCTCGCCTTGGGGGCCGACGGCTTATTCATGGGCGCCGCTTTCGTACTCAGCGGGCTCCTGCTCCTGGCCGGTGTGGTCGGCATCTTCCAGGCCATGCGGGCAGACGTGGGGACCGCAGCCAGCTTTATCAGCGCGATCCTGCTCGCGCTCTCGCCCCTGGGCGGTGTCGTCGTTGGTGTCTTCAACGAAACCGCGGTGGCCGGTCACGTGACGGGAGCCATGCTGGCCTTCTTAACCCCGATAGTCAGCTTTCTGGTGACCGGGCTCGTGCTCCGCCGCAGCCCGCACTGGCGTCGCATCGGGAGCTGGCTGCTCTTGGCCAGCCCGCTGACGCTGGTGCTGGTGTTTGTCTTTCTTCAGACCGGCCCGCCGGGCGCCCCGCTCGCCGCGACTGGGCTGGGAGGACTGGCAGAGCGTGCTCTGATCGTCGAGATTCACGCCTGGTTCGTGGCCCTGGGCGCTCTCGCCTTCCGCCGGGCGTCTCGGTGGGCCACACGCCGAATCAGAAGTGAGGCTTCCTGAGCAGCGTCTTTTCGGCTTCGTCTTCCTCGTTTCTCTTGTACGGACGACACAGAATGATTCCTGATTGATTGAAGACCAAATTGAGGAGCAGACATGAACACATCACTGCATCATCCCAATGACGATGCCACCACACCAGTACTGGTGAGCGAAGGTTTCGCCAAACCAGCCGCGCAGGCTTCCCCAGGAGCGACCCGGTGGCTCGCGCTCGGTGCCGTCGTCGGCCCGATCCTGTTCACCCTCGCCTGGATCATCCTCGGCGAGCTCAGCCCGGGCTACACAGCCTGGGGCATCCGGATCGCACCCTACTCACCCATCAGCCAGCCCATCAGCGGCCTGGGCCTGGGCCCTACCGCCCCATTCATGAACGCGGCCTTCGTCCTCACCGGGCTCCTGACCCTGGTCGGCGTCGTCGGCATCTTCCAAGGCATCCGGGAGATGGGAGCCCTTGCGCGTTGGAGCTGCACGGTGCTGCTCGCGCTCTCGCCACTGGGCATGGTGGTGGACGGCATCTTCACCCTGGAGTCGTTCCTGCCTCATACGGTGGGCTTCCTCCTGGCCACCGCGAGCCCGGTGCTGAGCTTCGTGGTCATCGGGCTCTTGCTTCGCCGCGTCAAGAGCTTTCGGCGGTTCGGCACCTCGCTGCTGCTGGGCAGTCCGCTGACGCTGGCGCTGGTGGTCCTGTACTTCCTGACCTTCTCGCCCACCGTGGCGGGGATTCAAACCGGAGTGGCAGGCCTGATGGAACGCCTCTTGGCCATCGAGGTCCACGCCTGGCTCGTCGCCCTGGGCGCTCTGGCTTTCCGCCGGGCGTCTCGGTCGGTCGGTTTGGGTGGCTGATGCCCCTGGTAAACAAGTGTCCCGGAACGAGATGATGAGAAAGGAATCCTGTATGAACAGAGACGCAAGAAAAGCGCTGGTTATTGGCTGCGGGATCGCCGGACCCGCCGTCGCCTTGTTCCTGCAACGGGCAGGCATCGAGGCCGAGATCTATGAGGCCAGAGCCGAGTCTACCGATTATGGAGGCCTCTTCTTGAACACGGCCTGCAATGGGCTCAGCGTGCTGGGGACGCTCGGGCTCGATGAGCAGGTGTCACGCCAGGGATCGCCTATTCCGCGCATGATGATCTGGAGTGGGAACGGCAAGCGCCTTGGCGAGGTCCGCAATGGGGCCAGGGCGGAAGTAGGCGCCCCAAGCATCAATCTCCTGCGATCTCGCCTGCACCAGGTGCTGCGTGAGGAAGCTGAGCGCCAAGGAATCAAGATCGCCTTTGGCAAGAAGCTTGCCGGCCTCTCGACCGGTGCGCAGGGAGTGGTTGCCGCCTTCGAGGACGGCTCCACAGCGGAAGGCGCTTTCCTGGTTGGCTGTGATGGTGTGCACTCTCGCACCCGCCAGCTCATCCATCCCGACGCTCCCGCCCCACACTACACGGGCCTGATGAGTGCGGGTGGCTTCGCACCGCACTCCAGCTTTGCTCCCACTCCGGACACGATGCACTTCATCTTTGGCAAGCGCGCCTTCTTCGGCTATCACATCAGCTCCTCTGGAGAGCTGTACTGGTTTGTCAATTGCTCGCAGAAAGAAGCGCCTGCCAGGGGAGAGGTAGACATGATCGTGAGCGATGCGTGGCAAGAGCGTCTGCTCGATCTCTTCCGGGGGGATCTGCCGCTCATCTTCGAGCTGATCCGGGCGACGCAGAGCACGATCATCGGTTACCCGATCTATGATATTGTCACGCAGCCCACCTGGCATCAAGGTCCGGTGGTCCTGGTGGGTGATGCGATCCACGCGGTTTCGCCGCAGGCTGGACAGGGCGCATCGCTGGCCGTAGAGGATGCGATGGTGCTGGCCAAGTGCCTGCGAGACAGCGAGGATCACGCGCTCGCCTTTGCGACCTATGAGCGCCTCCGTCGAGCACGCGTCGAGCGTATGGTCCAGTATGGACGCAGCCTGAGTCGGCAGAAGGTCATGAGCAATCCGATCCAGGTGGGATTTCGGGACAGGCTCATGCCGTTGTTCCTGAAGCTCTTTGCCAACCCTGCCGCACTCGACTGGGTCTACTCCTACCAGGTCGAGTGGGATGAGCCGGTGGGGGACACAACGAAAGCCGTGGAACAAGGCCCCCGGCTGGCGTGGTGAGCCACCTGATGAACAGAAAGGAAGCCTTGCTATGCAACGCACCATTGGTCGTTTGCTCATCTCGCCTCTCGGCTCTGGCAACGGCGGTCATTCCCATCCGCAGTGATGGGAATGCGTCACACATCTTCAGTCCGCACTGGTCTCCTCATGCGCGCTTTCATGGGATTGTGTCCATGGGGATGCCGGTCTTGCTCGCTCCCGTCTCGCGTCTTTCTCCTGTGGCGCCGCTCGGCTGACCCGGAGACCGCAGCCACCGTGGCGGCTCTCATCCCGATTGCCTGACTTCGGACCGTTTTTCGTGGCGCTCGTCATTCCCGGTGCGGGTCTGGTGGATCCTGGCCAGCGCCTCACTCGCATTGCTGGCGTGCCCTCCCCACTCCTCAGTGCAGCAGCCACGATTCTGACGGCAGGAGTAGGATGCTATCTAGCCCGTTCAGGCGATGCTGCTGCCTCGTGTGAAGCTCGTTGCGCATCGCGTGGGTGCTTCTACCCAAGGGCAGGGATGAGGACATTCCCCCTTTGGGAAAGTTCTGAGACAGAACATCCGATGGAAGGAAGAAAAGAATGAGCGTCTCTTCTGTTCGCTATCCTGTGAAGCTCTGGCCCGGGCAGCGAAACTTTCTGGAAACGGTGATCCATACCAGCAGCACCCCGGCCAAACACTACCTGGTCGCCCGCGTCCTCCTGATGAGCGATCAGAGTCAGGGTGGGCCCAGCCACACCGATGGGCAAATTGCCGAGGTGCTCTCCATCAGTCGTCGCACCGTGATTCGTATCAAGCAGCGCTTTGTGCAAGAGAACCTGGAAGTAGCTCTCACCGGAAGCTTCCCGCGCG
>Ga0137383_10002031_pt1 | contig 12187 bp, 10 predicted proteins | sample SagtaG_19_FD_104817 | JGI IMG/M metagenome (GOLD analysis project Ga0137383, IMG submission 104817) | Vadose zone soil microbial communities from Sagehorn Ranch, Mendocino, California, USA - Sage2_R_40_16 metaG | ecosystem: Environmental > Terrestrial > Soil > Vadose zone | place: USA... | reverse complement strand
TACGCCCACCAGCCTACATCCGGTGCGTTACCAGCACCGTACAATCCACTCCCACCCAGGAAGCTAAAGTAAAGCAGCAATCCGCCAAAGGCTGTCAGCCAAAAGCTGAAGGCATTTAGGCGCGGAAACGCCATGTCTCGCGCGCCGATCATCAATGGCACGAGGTAGTTGGCAAAGCCGAACATGATGGGCATGGCCACGAAGAAAATCATGGTCGTGCCATGCATGGTGAACATGCGGTTGAATACCTGCGGGGAAACAAAATCGTTGTGCGGGTGCATCAGCTGGATACGCATGATGGTTGCTTCGATACCGCCAATGACGAGAAAGAACAGGGCATAAAGGATGTACAGAACGCCCAGGCGCTTGTGATCGACCGTGGTCACCCACTCATGCAACGTTTCAACCCACGGCCGACCCGCGGCTTCTGCGGTTTGAATGGCTATGGCATCCGACGACATTGCTGATTCCACTCTCTTTCTCTACTGCAGGGTTTCGAGATATCGCATGAGCGCATCCAGTTCTGCGTCGCTCAACTTCATTGCCGGCATGAGAGATCCGGGCTTGATCGAATCCGGGTTTTGAATCCACAGCCGAAGATTTTGCGAGTTGTTCTCCGCGGCGCCTGACGCGATCGTGCGGCGGCTCATCAAGTGGGTTAGGTCCGGACCAAAACGGCCAGCGCCGTTTGTGCCGTTGATTGCATGGCAATTCAGGCACGCAGTTCTCTCGAAGACACGTCTTCCCACGGCTTCTTTTGCATCCTCATTCGCCGGTTGTTGTTGTGCACGAACCCAAGCGTTGAAGTCCTCCGGGCTATCCACGTACACGCGCAATAGCATCTTCGCGTGCTGCGTACCGCAGTACTGCGCGCATTGACCAAGAAACAAGCCGGTCTCGTGAGGATCGAGCCACGTTTCGTTCACGCGATTCGGAATCAAGTCGGTCTTTCCGGCAAGCTGTGGTATCCAGAAACTGTGATCGGTGTCGGCGGAAAGCAATTTCAAGAATGTCGGTGTGGGATGAGATGAGTCGCTCACGGGAACATGGAGTTCGTTCGCGGTGACAACGCCGAGAGCGGGATAGCGAAATTCCCACCAAAACTGGTGCCCGATTGCGGTTATTTCCACCGCCCCAGCAGGCTTGGGCGCGTCCTGGATCGCGTGAATGACTCTTGCCGTCGCGAGAAAAAGCACAACAACGATCAGGATGGGAATGATGGTCCATGCGAGCTCAATCTGAGTGCTTCCATACACTTGCGCAGGCTCACGCTCTCGATCCGCCACTCGGCTACGAAATTTCACCACGACATAGCCCAACAAACTGAAGACGACCAGGAAAATCACACCCGTGACGGCGAGGACGAAATAAGACAGATGACGGATCGACTCCGCTGGTGTGGAATGCGGTTCAAAGATGCTAGGAACGGGGTTGTCACGCGGAGACGCCGTGCACAACCCTGCAGCCAGAAGAACTCCTGCTAGTAAAACGAGAACCCCCGCAACTCGGCTGACTATGGCTCGCCAATCCGCTTGGCAATGCGTTTCGCCCATCCTCATCAAGCATCCTCTCCCAAGAACCTCAGTTGCCCAGCGGTTGGTGACAGCAGTTGCAGTTGACGACCAAAATTGCTTGCGCATCGGAACCATGCAACCCTGTATCCAACCAATCACGAGAAGCGAAAGTGCAAGCTGCCTGGATTGAACGTTTTACGGACAATGAAACGAAGGGTGAGAAATCGTTGCAGCCCTCTCGCGTCTCCTGATTGACAAAACCGTCGAGGATTTGTCGTCTCCGAATGACCAATTCTTACGTGGATGAAGTAGGGGCAGACTGACAGCCGTCCAGTAGCCTTGGAAATGAAGCCTTGAGCTAAGCGAAAGTCAAGTTGATGGATAGGGGGAAATGGTCGGACGCGTTGACCGAGCGGTGAACTTGGGGTTGACTCGAGCGAATGGGCCCGCGAGTGAAGATCCAATCGATAATTCGTCCGTGACCAAGGAAGGAGTGGGCAGGCCTTGTTGTCACGTGTTGATTCGCAAATGCGTCTTGAAACCGTGCCTCGCTGATCGCCGTGGCCGCAGGTCCCGTGGACATGTCGATGTTCAGATCGCCCGCAAGGAGAATGGGCATGTCCGAGTCATAGCGCCGGGCATCCTCGAAGGTCTCGTTCAGCTGAGAACCGCGCAACTCGTCCTCGCCGCGGCTTTCGAGGTGCAGGTTATAGGTGATGGTCACATTGCCTGCAACACTTACTTCGACGACCAGGGCCAGTCGTCCTCCGGTCCTTTCCTGAAACGGGCTGACTTCTGGAAGGAACCAGTGCGGCCGCCAGAAATTCGATTGCTTCTGAAACCGCAGGATGCGGGGGTTCGACAAGGGCCAAGGTGAGAGCGTTGCCTGGCCATGGTAAGCAGGTGATGTGCGAGAACCCTGGGTCAACTCCTGGAACTCGCGCGCGAAAACGTAATTCATCTGCAGCGATTGGGCTATTTCGCGAGCCACGTCAAGATGGTGCGTTCGGCGGGCATTCAAATCGACTTCCTGGAGGAGGATGAGATCCGCCTTGCAGGCCTTCAGAAACTCGACAACCCTGTTGAAACGCAATCCCCGTTCGATATTCCAGTTCACGATACGGAATGAGTCACGCGGCCACAGCTGAAAACGAAGCGGCGCAAATCTTCCCGAGATGATCTGATCCATCGGGGAATCAAGCGGCTGTCGCATAGTTGAGCTTTGGAAAAACATGCTCGCGCGCAAAGGCCAGATCGCCTGGGTCGTCAATTTCGGCCCAGGACAAGCCCGCAGTGCTGGTAAATCCTACGTTCATACCATTGTCGGCCAACTCTTGCACAGCCACGTTGAAAAACTCATTGACCCTGCTGTCGGCGACGAATCTGTCCAGAGAATGGAAGAATTCATCCTGCGCTTCCAGAGAAAACGTAGTGACGCCCATGTAGGTGCCGCTGAATTCGAGGCGGGAGATCTTCTTGCTCATTCTTACGACGTGGCCGTTGCGAATGATCACCTTCATCGTTTCGTCTCTCCACTCAGGATCAACGACCATCGAGATAGGCGTAGTGGTCTTGGCGGCTGGGATCAAGATATCCGGGTCGCATAGGACGTCCGCGTTGAGGCACATGAAGGCTTCGCCGCGCAGCCATTTCCTCGCGATCCATAAGGAGTAGATATTGTTGGTGGTTTCGAACCTCGGGTTAAGAAGGAAGCGGAACCGATGGAGGTATTCACGATAGCGCGTCTGGACGTGCTTCACAATTTGATTGCCCTCATATCCGACGACAATCCCGATCTCACGAATGCCCGCCGCGAACAAGCCGTTGATCTGGTGATCAAGAATGGTTTCTCCCTCAAAGGAGATCAGGCATTTGGGATGCTCACCGTGAATCGAGCGTATCCGCGTGCCACGTCCAGCAGCTAGAATCAGGGCTTTCATAGGTTCACCTTTGCGGCTTGTTGGAATTGCACTGCCTCATCGATAGGCCGAGGGCTGCGGAAAAATCTTCGGCTAAAGTAAAGGGCGAGAATCCATGTCAGATTCGCGGCGAATGCGGCAAGCCGCATCATCACCGGCAGCAACCCAAGAAGGGAAAAGAGAACGACATAGTGGACGAAAACGCCCTTCTTCAAAAGAAACTCAACGTTCCTTGCCACTCGCGATATCCAGTTCGCGCGATCTTTGTCGAGAAGCCCGTACATTTTGGCGAGGTACTCGTTCGGCCGGTCGGCATGTGTGGACCGCTTACGCAGCCAGGAAATGACTGCGACGGAAAACATTGCACCTACTAGGATTGCCCCGCCGATCCACAACTCCTGTGGCCCCCGTCGGCGATAAAGCCCGATGGCAATTCCACCGAAAAGAAGCAAATAGCTAAGATTGTCGACATAGCCTTCAAACCAGGTACCGAAGGGCGAATCGGAAAACTTGAGCCGCGCCAGCATGCCGTCGACTTCGTCACAAAGCCCGGAGAGGAAAAACAAGAGCGCTCCGAGGACTGAGGTGAGGTAAAAGCCTTTGGAGAAGCAATAGGCCGAAACAATGCCCACGAGCAGGCCAACGACGGTTACCGCATTAGGTGTGACCCGCGTGTGTGTCAGTGTCCTCACCAGCGGACGGCACAGGCGGCGGTTGAAGCTCGTATAGATGCCGTCTAGAGGTTTTCCGGAATTTGCCACAAGCCAACGCTCGGCAGCGTTTACGGAACTCTCCGACACAGCGGCAATGCCTTCGGGCTTCTGAACAGCTGCTGGGGAGTTCTCGACAGGAAGGAAAACCGAATCGCGCCTCAAGCGGGCGGGGACGTTCCATTTTCCTGGATTGTGCTCAAGGACAGGCAACTTGTGGAGACTATGTTTGTTAGTGACCCAGTTCCAGGGAAGCCAAAGAAATTCGTGTTCCAGCCGCCCGGCGATTTCCTCCCATCGCGATGGCGAGCTGGGATCAAATCCTGGGACAAGGACAAACTCCAGACGCGGAGATACGGACAACAATTTGCTTTCGCAAAGCTGCCTTGAAATTTGCGAAGGATAGTGTCCTGCGAAAATCAGCAGGACCTGGTGAGCGCCGGCTCGAGCTGCCGTCGCGATAGTCCGAACCAGCAAAGGAATGCCGCAAATCTCGCGAAACAATAGCTCGTCGGTTGCATCCTTCGATTCGTGATGATCGGGCAGAGCTATGACTGCTTGCATGCGAGTAGCACCCCCTGAGGTTGCTGTCGTCCGGTTGATCGGCGCGACCGCCAGGCAATCCAACTGAGGCCCAGGAGGCACCACAGCAAGTCGCGAAACCTCCGCGCGAGAGCCAGAACTACGCCGGCTGCGGGAGAGAGTCCAAGCGCGGCAAAAGCCACTGCCGCACCGCCTTCATCCGCCCCAATTCGCGCTGGAAGCCAGCCACCCACGATTTTCGTTACGCGAGAAGCGGCCTCAATTCCGAGCAGCGTGGCGACGTGGATTGGCAATTTCGTGTACGACAAAACCACGGCAGCTTCTCCAACTAGGAGAGCTTGGCAAATCAAATCCAGATTCATCATCGTTCGGACCGGCGCCGGATGGCGCGTGCGAAAGGAGCGGATTTCGCGCTCCAATTCCGCGCCTTTCTTGAGCCAGCCTGGAGCCCGATCACCAAAAACCCTAACGAGCTGGAGCAGGAGAGACTTCTGGCGAATCAGCAGGGCGAGCAAAAAAACAAACAGAACTGCCACGCCGAGCAGAGTTGATGCGTTCTGTGCGCCACCGAGGACAATCGCCGCGGCCACACAACCTACAAGCCCCACGAACGCGGCGGTAAACCAATACACGCCCGTATCCACTAACGTCGCTGTAGCGCAGGCATTCCAATTGTTCCGAAGCAGGTTGATCTTCATTGGTTCCGACAGCGCAGGACCAAGCACAGAGAGATAACCCATCGACTGCGATGCCAAGCGAATTCCTATCAACTCGCCGAAGGTACTCTTGACGCCTTCCTCCTGCAGAGCTGTCCGCCAGGAGAGCGTTTGCAGCAGAAGCCGCAACCAGCTGAAACCCACGAGAACGGGTATCGCGAGCCAAGCCGCCTTCACCTGATGGAAAAGCGCGGCCCAGCCAATTCGCGAAGCGACGAGCCCGAACAAGCCGAGCCCAATTGCCGCCAGTATGGTTTCGCTTCGCTTCATGGCTAGGGCATCACCTTCGCGGATACGACAGGGTTGTCAGGGGCCTGCTGCATTTTCGGCGCGTAGTCGAAATACTCGATGCTCACGTCCGTGGTTCCAAAGAGGTGGGCCTCGGTGACGCTTTCCGTGGAAAGAGGAAACCAGACAGCACCGCGCTTCTGATAAATCTGCACGAAATGGATACTTTTCGTCCAAAAGGAGGGCTTCTTGGCGGGCTTGCCTTCGGCGCGCGCCAGTGCGTAGTCCTCGGCGTCTATCCAGATGCGGCCTTGGAACAGGTACTTCTCGTTCCGTTTTGGATTAACTTCCAGGACGTAGGCTGTGCGGCCGGCAACGAGTTCCGTTCCGACGACGTTAAATTCATAATTCTCAGGGAGGAGTCTCGCTTTGGCTCGCATCTCCGGGCGCGATGTCTCCGATTCCGATTCCAGCATTTTGTGCAAAACGTGCTTGTGCGCTGCTTTCCATCCGTCTTCAGAAACGACCTCGAAATACTTTGTTCCGTCGCGGCTGCCCTGTACCTGCACGAGCATTTCGGCGCGTTTGTGGAAATGTTGGTTCTCGAGGACGTATCGCCGCATACCTGCGTATCCCTCAATGGAAGCCTGTCGTTCCACGTCATGAGCTGCCATCCGGGTCACGATCTCCTCAGCAGTTGGAGGCGTCCCGGAATTCTGTGCCGCAAGCACAGAAGATGCGGGAATCAGAAGCACAGCCCAGAGGAATAAGTGATTTCTCATTGTTAAAACTCCAAGACAAATTTTCCGCGGTATTCACGCCACGACGTGTTGAAGAACTCAGCGAACCTGGCACTCGCAACGTTGTTCTGTACGTCTCGCGGATCAAAGTGATTGAAGAGATTGAAGACCCCTACGCCTACTCGGGCGTGCAGCCGATTTTCGCCAAACGGCAACGCAATCGGACGCGTCACCTGGAGGTCAAATGAAGAAAAGCGCGGGAAACGAGCGACGTTCCGTGGTCCAACATATTCACGGAACTCGTTTTGCACCGAGTAGGGAAATCCGGTATGTACGTCGTAAACCGGGACAAGAGTCAGCTTCCATGGCGCTGCGAGCGTGCCCCAAAATAGAAAACGATTGGGTGCATCAAAGGGCAGCCGCGCGCGCGCATCCGGTTGGATCACGGGCTGCGCGAGATTCCCAAAAAACTGATTGAAATCGTTGAGGTCGCCAAAAGCCCGGGACCGGACGTACGAAGCGTTCAGCACATGGCGAGCTACTTGGTAGCGCGCCGCCACTTGGAATTCGCGGTAGGAATCACTGCCGCGGTTGGAAAGATCGAGTGTTCCGGATGTCCCCGAGGATTGCGGGGACACCACGAAGTCCCTTGTCGTGTTGCGCCGCTCATAGGCAACGCGCAACAACAGGCGTGCGAGAATCTGGCGATCGAGTTCCAGATTCCACGACGTACTTCGCGGGTTCTGGAGTTCACCGTTGATTCTATTCTGGTAGTAAACGGAACTCACCGCAGCGCCGTCCTGGCCGAAAACGGTAACAGTGCGATTTGGAAGTTCAGGGAAAACGGGGACCATGAGGGGAACGCGGTCGTAGAACCGCCCTACGCCCCCCTTAAGCAGCGTCTTGCCGTCTTTGGTGAGCGCAAGGAAAAATCCGGCCCGCGGAGCGGCATGAGTGGAGCCTGTGATCGTGTCATTGTCGAAGCGCATCCCAAAGTTCAGCGTCAAACGCGGGTTGATGGCCAACTGGTCGCCAACAAACCAGGCTGTTTCGTTTTGATCGATCTGAAACGACGAGGGGGGCGTAAAGGAGATCCGTTCCACTGGCCGATCGGAAAATCCATCGATTTCTACGGGCAGAAACGCCTGGCGCCCTCTATATGTTGAGTGCTCGTAACTCAGTCCGACAGTAAACGAGTGCGAACCGGCGAATTGTCTAGGCGCAAACTGATAGTTTTCCTGCAAGCTGGTACGGGAGGTTCGACGCGCCTGCCGGTTAAAGAAACCTCCTTCCGTGGTTTCGAGAAACAGGCGATACGGATCGTCGCTTTGTGCGGTGATGTCGGCGTCAAAACGCTTGTGGCTGAACTGCGACGTCAGTAGGCCCTTGGCGCCAATGATGTAGCGGTGCTGAACGTAAGCTTGAAAGCCGCGCTGATGAAAATCCGGCGTCGAAGGTTGTGGCGTGAAGGTGTTCAGGCCCAGGAAGTCCAGTTTCTGAGGGTACACGGCAAACGACGCCGTGGCTGTCTGCTTCGGCGTGAGGATCATGTCGAATTGCGTATAAGAATCGAAACTCTCGAGTTTTGTGTCACGCCTCAGCGGCGGAAGGCTGTTCACCGGCGCGCGCACAAAGCGGTACTCAAAGGACTGCGTAACCGCGACACGCCCTTTGACAATTGGACCGGTAAAAGTCATCCGGGGCGTGGCGGCGCCAAGGCCCGCGATGGTGCCGTCGCGATCGCGCAATCGGGGAACGATATTCTGGATCGAGAAGTGAAATTTGTCGTAGTCGCTCGTCTTTGTCGCAACCGTGGAAACCGCTCCCGTGAACTTCCCATACTGCGGATCATAGGGATTCGAAATCACTTGAACTGACGACACGACGTCGATTGGAAGATTGATAGCCGGGCCGCCGGTCACTGGGTCAGTCACGTTCGCGCTGTTCACCAGAGCGCCGCTCTGGGTGTTGCGAGTGCCCTTGAGGTTGATGTGCCCATCGGGGCCGCGAACGACTCCCGGAATGAGCGGGAGTGAACTTTCAAAGCGCTCGTTCACATTGGGAGCTTCCCGCAGCGTCTTCTCGGAAACTGTTTCGGAGGGAGCGGGGTCTTTTGTCTCAGGCGCGCCTGCGGTTACCGTAACAGAGCTCTTCACCTCGGCAGGCTTCAAATGCAACTCTGCTCGAACAATCTTGCCGGCCTCGACGGTTATCGTCTGTGTGGCCTCGAGACCCGAAAGAAAAGCCTCTATTCGATAGGTTCCGGAAGGGACTGCCGCGAACGTGTAGTTGCCGTTCTCGTCCGTTTCGGTTTCAAGAACCACACGACCGGATAGCCTGACGGTCGCGTCCGCTGCAAAGGCGTGCCCGGAAGAAACTCCGACAAAGACAGCCCCTTCTATGCGGCCCGTAGCCGTAGGAGCCTGCCCAAAAACTCCAGGCGAAGTCAGGCTGCATGCCGCAACGAAAGCGATGAAGACCCTTCTCATCGGCAACGTCCTTAACGGCTTTGTCCAATGCATCCATTCCCGCATTCGCTTCAACGATGCATGAGTCCTTCCAATGGACGGTGCACGAGTGCCTGCTGCGGATGTTGATTCTTATCAACGGTTTGAGAAGCATTCGCACCGGCAGGTGTGGACCGATCGACGGACGCTCGGAAGATCCACGGCAAGGCTTCGACGGTTCCGGCGAGTTGTTGACAACTTGCCCTGCCATTAACCGTTTCTTAGTTGTTGAAGGCACGGTGTTGCCGAACGAGCGGAACTCACGGAAAGCACTCACGGAGCGAACTGCAGGATAGTAAGCGATACACCTGGAACACGGCTGTTCTTGGAGGGCGCCTAGCGCTGGTCAGCGACGCCAATATTGCAGGCAAAACAATCGTTACCTACAATGTTCATCTGGAGAGTAGAGGGGATGAGCTTACGGGCGACTTCAATACCGATGTATCCCAGGGACTGCAGCTGGTGCAATCACCGGTGCTCAGTTTCAGGACGCATTCGCGAACCACCACGAGCCAACGAAACCTGGCTCATTTCTGGAGCACGGACGGGCGATCGATTGGAATTTTTCGCGTGGTCGTGTTCGCAGCAGCCAACCTCATGTTCATCGTTCGGTTTCGGCTTGCGACCATTATCGGCTATCCATCAATCTGTTTGTCTAGCGCCATCCAGGTCCCAAAGAGAAGGAGACGCGCCAGCGCTTACGGCGCTTGCCGCCAGGTCAGGCCCTCGACGTTACCGTCAAATCTCTGGCATAAATAACCAGTTTAGGATTCTCCCGTCTTCGCGCTGCGCTCTGCATATCTCCTTTCCGTTGAAAACAAAACGTCTAGCTGGATTGCTTGGCGAAGTCCGGCATGGACACACACTTGCATGATGGAGCATGTGAGAAACGGAGATCGCAAGTGACCTACGCATCCGCATCCGGGAGTTTCAGTGGGCGCACCCGCGCGGCATCGGTCAGCAAGCCCTTGCCTGTTTTCAGAGGTCGAAAAAGGAACCCGGTGTCGACATCCTGCAAGCCAGCAAGTCACGAGTCGCACAACCTTGTCGAGGCCGGACCGGAAGTCATGAGGATGGAAGCCTTCCAGGAGATGTTTGTGGCTTGCCGCCCGAGATTCGTAGCCATGGCCCACGCCATCCTGCGAAATAGAGAAGACGCAGAAGACGCGGTCCAAAATGCATTTCTTTCGGGGTATCGCCACCTGTGCAGCTTTGAGGGCCGATCTGCCCTTACGACCTGGTTCACCCGCATCGTGTTGAACGCTGCTTTGATGATCCGGCGGAAACGGAAATCACCCTGGATCAACCCCCTACCGGAGACCGGCGCCTCGGACGACGGCAGATGGATACAAAGGATCACAGCCTCGCAACCTGATCCGGAAATGGTTTACGCGGAGCGCGAGACTTTTGAGTTCATCAATGCGGTGCTTGGGAAAATGAAACCTGCGCTTCGTCAGGCGCTTACGATGACTTACTACGACGAACTGTCGGGCCCGGAGGCTTGCGCACTACTTGGTCTTTCAGCTGGGACATTCAAGGCGCGGCTCTTTCGTGCAAAACGACAGCTCTTGAATCAAGCGGAACGGGCTCTTGGGGCTCCCGTTCGTAGGCCGACCCCTTCTTCACTCTCTCCCGATAGAAGTGCTCTTCAGCACCTTGTTGCAAGACCCTCGGATAGATCGTCCCTGGAAACCTCGTATTTATGACCGTGCCCCTGCTATCTCCGGCAATAGACAAGCCCGAATGGCTCACCGGCATGGAGGCCGTCCTCGAAGTGCTCAATGAGGGCGTTGTTATAACCAACGAGCACCAACAGATTCTCTATGTGAACTCCCGTTTCATTGAAATGACCGGCATTTCCAGGCAGGACTTGAGCGGATCTTACGCGTCTCAATTCTATTCTCCGCAGGAGTGGGATTTTGTCGCACGGCAGATTAATGCCGGGTTTCAACACGGACACAACCGCTATGCTTTTGTTCTTCCTCGAAAGGACGGTGGCCGTCTGCCCGTCATCATCAGCTCACGGACACTCCTACACTCCGGAAGGCAGTTTGGAATCGTGACGTTCACGGATATTTCGGAGCAGATGCGGGTCACAGAGGAACTCCGCTCCTCAAATACGAGGCTTCGGAAACGTCAGATGGAAATCGAGGAAGACCTTCGACTCGCAGCGCGCGTCCAGAGAAGCCTCGCCCCAAAGTCATTGGTCTGGGACAGATTGAGCATCGACTCTTTCTACCACGCTGTGCATTCCGTCGGAGGCGATTTCGCGCTGGTGAACTCGCAGGATGGCGGGCACATTAGCTTGCTCGTCTGTGACGTTTCCGGCCACGGAATTGGTTCCGCCCTCGTGGCGAACCGAATCTTCTCCGAGACGATGGGCCACCTGCGCACTGGGATGCCCTTTATCGACATGTTTGCGGAGCTGAATCGGTTCCTCATCGAGGACATCGGTGCTGGAATGTTCATCACCGTGGCAGCGGCGAGCATCGACACCCATCTACGCAGAATGGTCTTTGCCGGTGCCGGGCATCCGCCGGCAATGTTGGTGCGCCGCGGGCAAAGCCCTTTGCTGCTTGAATCGCGGAGCGCAATCCTCGGCGCGTTGCCTGACGCCGTCGATACTACGCCTAGCCTGGAACTGCAGCTCGAACCGGATGACCGCATCGTCCTGTACACCGACGGCATCACGGAAGTTTTTGATTCTAGGGGAGAAATGCTCGGCATCGAAGGCATCCAGGAAATCGTTCGCCAAACGTCGTCCCTGCCTCCTCACGAAATGAAACAGGGCATTCTCGATGGTGTGGCTGCGTGGCGAGAAGGCCCGGCAACCGATGATGTTTCCCTCATGCTGGTACACGTTCGCTGATTACGGATTGGATTTGATGATCAAGGAGAAATGCATGACATCCAAAAGCACCACGGTACTAGTTGCAGCTGCTTGGCTTCTTATCGGGTTGGTAATTCCTGTTGGGAACGCGCAACAGGTTTCTGGCCCCGTTAAGGTAGTTCAGCTTACAGGGCTCGTAGGCGTCAAAGACAATGCAAAAGGAACCCTCAGTGTTGAGAACGGGCAGCTGCATTTTGTCCACGGTAAAACAAGCTCAGACGTAAGCGCTTCTTCCATTCAAGACGTTGTCACTGGCGCTGACTCCCAAAGAGCCGTTGGCGGAACGATCGGCTTGATGAGCATGGCGGCGCCCTACGGCGGCGGTCGAGTCCTAAGTTTGTTCCGAACAAAAATCGATACCCTCACCGTTCAGTATCGCGATGCAGACGGGGGTCTGCACGGTGCCATCTTCACGATGCC
>Ga0137383_10002026_pt1 | contig 12199 bp, 12 predicted proteins | sample SagtaG_19_FD_104817 | JGI IMG/M metagenome (GOLD analysis project Ga0137383, IMG submission 104817) | Vadose zone soil microbial communities from Sagehorn Ranch, Mendocino, California, USA - Sage2_R_40_16 metaG | ecosystem: Environmental > Terrestrial > Soil > Vadose zone | place: USA... | reverse complement strand
GGTAATCGGCCGGCAGCAAACGCTGCAATCTTCGATCAGCGATTGCTCCGATTCCGAAGTGTCGATCTCCAACGGGAAAACTTCACCGCAGTGCGGACAGGTGATGTGGGCTTCGACAATTATCTGCATGTCTTGTCATGTCGAGCGGAGTCGAGACATCTCTAGATATTTCCGAAAATATCGTCGGCTAAATTCAGCCAGCGCGGATTCATCCGCTCGATCAGATCGACTTTCTTCGCACGCGACCACCTCTTTAACTGGTTTTCGCGCGCAATCGCATCCTCAACTTCAAAATAATGTTCGTGGTACACGAGCTTGTGGCATCGATAATCTGTGGTGAATCCCGGTATATCGCCAGACCGATGCTCTGTGATTCATCGTGATAAGTCATTCGTCATCCCAATGTAGAGCATCGAATCATGCTGATTCGTCATTATGTATACCCAGAAATGATAGTCACGGGACATACACAGAAATAGTCAGAGATTCCTCGACTTCGCTCGGAATGACAAAGCACGGCGCTCGCCCGCGGGAAGCGCCTCTACAAATCAGAGCGCGGCATCCGATTTCGTTGCCGGAGTTTTCGCGTCGCTCAATTTTCGAAAATGCAGTTGCCTCACCCTTCGCGCATCCGTTTGTGAAACCGTCACCAGATAATTGTCTATCTTCACCTGCTCACCTTGCTTCGGCAGATGTCCGAGTAAGTGGGTCACATAACCGCCGATTGTGCTCACGTCCGGACTTTCCAGTTCGAGTTTGGCGAGATCGTTCAGCTCATAGAGCCCAAGCGTTCCATCGACCGTAAATTCGTTCGCGTTGATCTTTTTGAATTCTTCTTTGTCCGTATCGAACTCGTCCTGGATGTCGCCCACCAATTCCTCGAGCACATCTTCCAGCGTCACCATGCCCACCGTGCCACCGTATTCATCGACCACGATCGCCAGGTGTGCGTGTTTGCTCAGAAAAAGACTCAGCAATTTCTCGAGCTGCATCATCTCCGGGACCGGAATCAATTCGTGCTTGATCCGCATCAAATCGGGGTTCGGATCGCGCATCATCGGCACGAGTTCCTTGATGTGGATGAGGCCGACGGTGTTGTCGAGATTTTCGCGGCAAAGCGGAAACCGCGTGTGCCGCGATTCGATCGCCTTCTTCGCGTTCGTCTCGAAGTCGTCTTCCAAATCGAGATAAACAACTTCGCCACGCGGCGTCATGATATCGCGGATCACGCGCTCACGCAGATCGAGCACGTTGAGCACGAGCTTGCGGCCGAGCGGCGAAACTTCTTTCGATTTCTCGCTCTGCTCGAGGATCAGGCGCAATTCCTCTTCGCTGTGCGCTAACTCCGTGGCCGGAATCGGTTTCATTCGCAGCACACGCTGCAAAAGAAAATTCGACGACTTGTGCAGGATCCAGATGGCCGGTTTGAACAAAAAATAAAACGCGCCAAGCGGCCGAACTAGCCGCAGCGAGACCGCCAACGGGTTTGCGATCGCGGTGTATTTTGGCGCCAGCTCACCGAACACGATGTGCATGAACGTGATTCCGCTAAACGCAAGCGCGACCGAGATGGAAATGACCAAAGCGTTGGAATGAATATTCGCCAGCGCAAAAAATGGCTCGAGCAGATGCGCCAGGAACTCTTCACCTAGCCACCCCAGTGCCAGACTCGCCAATGTCACGCCGAGCTGCGTGGCAGAAAGATAGGCATCGAGATGCGAGCGAATATATTTCGCGAAACGCGCCCGCGGGTTCCCCTCCTCCGCCAATTCGTCAAGCTGACTCGCGCGCACTTTGATGATCGCGAACTCGCAGGCGACGAAAAATCCGTTCAGTCCCACCAGCGCCGCGATCACGGCCAGTTTGCCAATGATGATGGCCGGCGGATCCCATTGCGTGACCGGCGCGTCTGCGAGCGGAAGCATTAACAAAGAGTTCATTTTACGAGCGCGCGCGGCGCACCCGAAAATCGACCTCTGGAGTTCTACCAGCTGGACTTCGTCACGCCTGGGATGAGTCCCTGCGAGGCGAGCTCGCGAAACGTCAGCCGCGAGACTTTGAACCGCCGGATGAACGCGCGGCGGCGGCCGGTCACTTCGCAACGGTTCACCACCCGCGTCGGGCTGGCGTCGCGCGGAAGCTGCGTCAGACCGGCGTAATCCTTCTTCGCTTTGAGCTCGGCGCGGAGCGCGGCGTATTTCTTCACCGTCGCGCGTTTGCGTTCGTTGCGATTAATCCAGGCTGTCTTTGCCATAAGGGAACGCGGAATTTAGTGGCGAACTCTCGATTTTCAACTTGTTTTCTCCTCTTTGTCATGTCGAGCGAAGTCGAGACATCTCTCACTGTTTTCTGAATCCATGCTAAACCTTGGCCGCAAAGACTTTCCCTCGCCCAAGGACGACCTTGCCCAGGCGCTGGACGCGGCGCTGCACCGTTTCGTCCAAAAATCCGGACGGATTGTCGATCTTCGCTCGCGCGTTTTTCCACTGGTCGACGAAATCCGGATCAATCTGGACGGCGCAAAGTTCGATTCCCCTACTCCGCCGCTCGCGAAGGTCGAAGGCGAAACCAAGTCTGCTTTCGAAGCCGCGCTTGTGACGGTGAGTGGCCGGCACGTTTCCGTTTACGGCGCGGCGATCGATTTGCGAATGGAAACGCGCGACGTCGTTTTTCACAAGGGTGCCGATGCCAAGGGCGACGCTGTCTTGGTCGCGCACAAGGCACGGGAGGGACAACTCGTACTTTCCGCCGGCCAGCTCAATCTCGAAGAAGCAATCGGCCAAATCGCCGGAGAACGCGCGCGTTTGTACGGAATTCATCTCGAACGAGTCCGTCTCGTGATGCGGGCGCGGAGCCGGCGCTCGCTGGCCGCCGACATCCAGATCTGGGCCAAGAAATTTTTCACCCGCGCCAAGATCGACATCTACGCCCAGCTCGACGTCAGCAACGAATTCGTCGTGAAAATTTCGCAGCTCAAATGCAAAGGCGACGGAAAACTCGGCTCCTTCGCGTGCGCAGCGCTTCAACCGCTTTTTGCCAAAACCATGGAGAAATCTTTTCCGCTCAAATCAATCCCGCTCGGCGAGATTCAACTCCGCGACATCCACGTCGCCGTCGCCGACACTGTCGAACTCACGATCGATTTCGGGAGCGAAGTTTGATTGCCGAAATGCGCGGGAAATTTCATTTGCAAGAATCCAAGTAATTCGGCGTAAACATTATTAAGGGTATGACGTTCCGCATTGCTGCATTTATCGCGGCGATTTTTCTTATTACGCCTTGCTTCGCTCATGAGCAGATTGTTGGACATTGGATCGGCACAGCGCGAGTTGTTCACCTGTGGGCTTACGGAAAAACCTTTCAGGTAGCCCTCGACGTTCACCGCAACGGCTCTGTCACTGGAAAACTCGGAGCCGCTAAGCTGATCGATGGCCATTGGCGAACGGATCGACCTTCAGACGCCAAGCGGACTAAGAACCGCGACTGGATGGACTACATGATTACCGGCAGACTTTCCGGCATGGTCATTCCGGCCGATCACATAGCCGCGGCGAATGTCTTTATCCCTCTTGACACAGAGGGCGGAAAGCTTCAGGGCGGCGTGAACACGCACGGCACCACACACCGCACGTTTTTCGGCACCGACCAGATGGGTATAATGAGTTGCGACCTCACACTGGAAAGATTCCCGACAGCGCGCCGAGGATGATGAAAAGAACGTTCGGCACCTGCTTTTTGTCATTCCGACCGAAGTGGAGGAATCTCTAAATATTTCTGTGGGAAGTGACCCTTGGCAGTCAGAAATAGTAAGAGATATCTCGGCTTCGCTCGACATGACAGAAAGTTACTGCCGCGCTAGTCGCCGGAACAAAAGCGCGCCGAGAATGATGAAGAGGACGTTCGGCACCCAGATCAACAACTCCGGATGCACTTTCGGATTTCCGCGGAGCGTATCGGCGATGATGACGAAAAGAAAATAAGCGACGGCGACAATCAATCCCATCGCGAATCCGATTGAAGTTTCTCGGCGGTGCGCAGTCACGCCAAGCGGCACACCGATGATCGCAAACGCGACGCAGGCGAACGGAAACGAAAATCGTTTGTTGATCTCGGTCCGGCTTTCGCTGCGTGCGCGCGTGCTTTCACTTTTCAGTTGGTCGAGCAATTGCTCGATCGACATCGCCGAGCGGCTCGGCCGCTTCTTCTCTTTCTCGTAAAGTTCCTCGAGACTGATCGGCAATGTTCCTTCCGACATGCTGATGCCATCCTTGATTTTGCGCAGGTCGGCCGGGTCTTTCTCGTCGCGCTGCTGATAACGCGCGTTGTAGAGATGCATCAGAATCCGTTTGTTCTCGAGATCGGCCTCAAGCATGCCGGTGCGGGCGAATGTTACTCGCATCGGCATCGATTTCTGATCGAGCTCGAACACGGTGATGTTCTCGAGCTTGTTCCCTTCTTTTTTGCCGACGTAAATTTTTCGACCGGGAAATTGATCGATCACCTGGTCGCTGCCGAAGAGCGCCATCGGATCGCGCGTGGCCAGATCGAAGATGGTGCTGCGCAATTTTTTCTGCGCGGCTGGCGACACCTGGACCGTGAGCCAAAGACAAAGCGCGGTAGACGTCAGCGCGATAACAGCGAGTGAAACGGCGACACGCGGCACGCTTACGCCGTTTGCGCGGAGCGCGATCAATTCATTATCGGCCGAGAGCCGACCAAACACGAGCAGGATAGCGGTGAGCAATCCCCACGGAATGGTGAAGATGAGCGAGAACGGAAAAACGTAGGCGATGAACGCGAGCAAATATTCCACGGGCACATCGTGATTTACCAGCAAGGGCAGCAGTTTCCGGAAAATGTTGCCGACGACGAGCACGAGACTCAGCACCGCGATCGCAAACAGCACGTTTACGAGCAGTTCGCGAGAGACGAATTTGTCGATCAGCTTCATTTTGGAGCACAGATTAGCACAGATTTCCGAACCCTGAATTTCCGTTCCTGATCTGCGTTTCGTCTGTGTCGTTCGCTGGTCACTTACTTTGCGGCCAAGTGTTCACCGACTGCTCACCCTGCCCCTCTCCCCTTCTGAAGGGGAGAGGATGAAGGTGAGGGTTGCAATTTTAAACATTGGAGTGGATGCGGCCACGAGAGCTCGATCGACCTTTGCTTCCCATTGAAGCTGGTTAACATAATCAACAGATGAATGCAGACCTCTACGACGTCGGGATCATCGGCGGCGGGCCGGCCGGAAGCACAGCAGCTGCGTTGCTCGCGCGAGCCAATCGGCGCGTCATTGTCTTCGAGCGCGAAAAATTTCCAAGGTTTCACATCGGCGAATCGCTGTTGCCGTTCAGCATGAAAGCGTTCACCCGGCTCGGATTGCACGAAAAATTCCGGCGCGCCGGTTTCCTAAAAAAGTTCGGCGGCGAAATCTTCGGCGCCTGCTCGGAGCCGGGAACAAAGTTCTATTTCAAAGACGGATTCCGTTCCCAAACCGACCACGCTTACCAGGTCACGCGATCTGATTTCGACAAACTCTTGCTCGATCACGCGCGCGAAAGCGGCGCCGAAGTGCATGAAGAAGTGGCGGTCGATCGCGTTGAGTTCCTCAATGAACATGTCGATCTTGCCATTCGACGAAACGGCTCGGTGGAAAATGTTCGCGCTCGTTATCTCATCGACGCGAGCGGCCGCAATTCCGTTCTCGGCACGAAGTTTGGAATCAAAAAGAGCTACGATCATCTCCAGAAGTTGTCGATCTTTGCGCACTACGACGGAGTCTGGCGCGCGGAAGGGATCGACGGAACGCTCACGCTCTTGATCCGCGGGATCGATCGCTGGTTCTGGCTGATCCCGCTCACGACCGAGCGCACCAGCATTGGCGTCGTTCTCGATAGCGATACGTTTAAGAAATCGAAATTGAGCGCTGAAGATTTCCTCGAACAATCGCTGGCCGAGCAACCGATCATCGCCAAACGAATGACAGGTGCGCAGCGCGTCTCGGAAGTTTATACCGCCGCAGATTTTTCTTATCGTAGTACAAAACTCCATGGCGAGCGCTGGTTGCTCGCCGGTGACGCTGCCGGTTTCATCGATCCAATTTTCAGCAGCGGCGTTTTCCTGGCCGTTTTCAGCGGCGAACAATGCGCCGACGCTTTGGACGAAGTTCTCGACCACCCAGGACGAGCGAGAAAACTTTTTCGGCGTTACGAACGGGCGGTGAATCGCGCGATGGACATTTATCTGCGGTTCGTGAACGCGTGGTACACAAAGGAGTTCGTGGAAGTATTTCTAACCCCGCGCAATGTGCTCGGAGTTGCGCCGGCAGTGAATGCAGTGCTCGGCGGCAACGTAGGTAATTCTTTCGGGATCCGCTGGCGAATGTGGGTGTTCTATTTTCTGGTTTGGTTGCAGAAACATTTCGGCATTGTCCCGCGACGGACGCTAGTCCCGAATAAAGAAGAGCTGTCGACGCCGGCTGGCGTCGTATCGTAATGGTAGGGGCGATTCACCGAATCGCCCAGGCAATTGGGGTCAATCGTCCCTACTTACTCGCGTTCCTCGTCGCTCTTACGAGCTGCGCCACGACATCTCCGCATGAATTCGCCGAGGCGAGGGCTGATTGGCAGACGCGCAGCGGGCAACTTCTTTATCGCAATCCGAAAGCGACGGTCATCGGCGATGTATTCGTGCGGTTCTCGAGGAATGGCGACTTCGAGCTGACGTTCTCGAAAGGGCCTGGGGTAAATCTTCTATTTTTGCGACAAGATTCGACCTCCGCTGAAATCAAGGGACCCCTCGCTGGCCGTGGCTGGTCGGGTCCGATCGACGGCGCGCCGCAGCAACTGCGCGGATGGCTCGAATTGCGCGACAAGATCGTTCACGCCCTCGCCGCGGCGAGTCCGTCCGGTGGCGGACGGGATCGACATCAGGTGCGTCATGCTTCGGGATCGGAAACTTTTCTTTTCCGATTCTGATCCTTGCCGGAATTTGACTAACACTGGTCTTCAGACCGGTGTCACTCCGTAAGGTACGCTCCAGCTCATTTCAACCGGAACCACCGCCCTGAAGGAGGGTGTTAAAGTTCGCAAAGCGGCATTAAAGAGGAGGTCAAGCGTTGTAAACGCGGGACAGTTACAGAACACTGTGCCGGTTATGCGGATGAGTGATTTGATCGCACGCGTCATGGCGCAAAGACGCCTGCTCGTCTGGTTTGGCGTCGCAGCGCTCGCAGCCGCCTGCCTCGCCATTCTGGTCATGCGGATCGAGCTCGACTCCGACGTGATCAACATGCTCCCGAAAGGTTTCGAGTCGGTCCAGGGATTGAAAATTTACGATCGCGACTTCGAACAAACGCGTGAGCTGACATTCGCTCTGCGTTGCCAGCCTCAAGACGTCGATAAGCTGGAGGAATTCGGGCCGATATTTGCGGAGACTTTGCGGAAGCAACCGTGGTGCGATCGCGTGTTAGGCGGCTCTCCAATGGAAACGCCGGATGGCATTCGTGATTTGCAAGGGATTGCGATTCCATTGCTCCTGAATCTGGAGCCGGCGGCGTTCGAGCAAACGATCTCGATCTTGCAGCCGGACAAAATTCGCGAGCGATTGCATCGCTTACATCAGCAGATCGAAGCCGGCTCGCCGCGGCCGGAGTTTGAACTCGCATTCGATCCGCTCGGCATTATCGGGCCAGCGCTGAAGCCATTCGCGGAAGCGAACGCGATTGAGCAGGAACAGCCCCTCACGTCACCAGACCGCACGATGCGCGTTTTCCTGGCGGTCACCAATCAACCTTCGTTGAGCGCGTTCGAATGTCAGCGGTTGATGCGTCAGGTAAATATTTTTCGCGCGCGCGCGAGCGATGGTTGGGATGGCGGTCCCTTGGAAGTTCTGGTGACCGGCCGCTCGGCTTACGTCGCCGAGATTTCTTTGAGCATGCGTTACGACATTGTGGCGACGCTCGGCAGTTCCGTCCTCCTCGTCGGCATTATTTTCTTCATCGGTTTTCGAAGATGGTTGCCGCTGCTCGGAATGGGTTTTTCACTTTTGCTCTCTTGTCTGGTCGCACTTGCAGCCGGGTTGCTGATCTTCGGAAGGCTGAGCATGGTCGCGGTCGGTTTCTGTGCGATTCTGGTCGGACTCGGCGTCGATTTTGCGATCCTGATCTTCGGCCGCTACCAACAGGCCCGATTTGATGGCGAGGAATATCAACAAGCCATCGCCACGTCGGTGGCAAAACTTGGCCGCGCGGTTTTTTTTGGCGCGCTTACCACAGCAGTTGGCTTTCTGGCGCTGATCCTGAGCGGCTCGATGGGTTTCTCCCATCTCGGCGTCCTGATTGCGATTGGCATTTTTTTCGCCGGTCTCTTCATGTGCACGATTCTGTTTTTGTTCGTGCGACCACGGCCAGCGCCGCAGCGACCCGACTGGGTGTTCGAGATCGTGAAAAAATATGTCCGCTGGAGCGTGCAACGTCCCGCGCCCATGATCATCGCCTCCGGAGGAATTCTCTTCTTGCTGACCGTGATTGGTTTTTCACCCGTACCTCCCCTCCATTTCGAAGCGAGTGCACGCTCGCTCGAGCCAAAGAACAGCCGCGCCGGGCAGGCGTTGCATGCGATCATGGAGAAAATGCCGGCCCGCTGGGAGCCGGTGCTCGCAATCGTGCAGGCGGGCGGCGCTGAGGAATTGCATGATGATTGGCAAAAAATCTCGGCACATTGGGCGGCACTTCAGGAGGCCGGCAAAATCAAAGGTTTCTCGACGCCGGCGCCGCTGTGTCTTTCTCCAATATGGATGGAAAAAAATCGCGAACGCCTTCGCGGAGTTAATCTTCCGACGGCGCGTCAGACTCTTGAGGAAACATTGAGCGCCGAAGGCTTCAGCCCCGACTCGTTCGCGCCGGCGTTCAAGTTGCTGGACGATTTGCAGGCAGTTCTCGACCCAAGGGCAACGCTTCCCGATTGGCGAACACAATTGCCGAAATCGTCGAGCTGGTGGTTTCTCGTAGATCGATATTTCGCCAAAAATCCGCTCTTAACGACTGGATTCGCCACCACAAACGAGGGGGTCACAACCCACGCGCAAAGTGAACAACTCGATCGCGATCTGCGTGTGCCTGGTGTGCCGGTGATACTATCCGGCTGGAGCTACGCTCTGGCGGACCTGCAACCGTGGTCACACCGGCAATTGCTCATCATCAGCGCGTTGATGGCGTTGTTCGACATCGGCTTGTTGGCCATTTTGTATCGTGACTTCCGACTTTGGTTGATCCAAATCATAACGCTGGCCTTTGGCATTGGTGCTATGATCGCGACGATGAAGCTGCTTAGTCTTCACCTAAACTTACTCAACGTGCTCTCGTTCCGGCTCGTCCTCGCCATCGGCGTCGACTATGGGATTTACGTCGTCCTCGTCTGGCAAAAGACGCGTGAGCTGGAGCACGACGTCGCAGGAGTCATCAAGCCGGTTATTCTCGCAGGCCTGACGGCGGTCAGCGGATTCGGTTCGTTAGGCTGGGCGCGCAATCCTTCTCTCAGCGGACTTGGCATCGCATGTGCGATCGGAATCTTCTGGAGCTTGCTCGCGACAATTTTCTTCGCATTGCCGGCCATGGCGGCAGCCAAACCAAAAGTCTGGAGCGGACGGTGAAGGCACCGCAGCCGATATAAGATCGACATATCCTAAGAACGACAATCGTCGCATGCGCAAGCTCTCCCCTCTCCTACTCATCTTGATTTCCCTCGCTTCGATGGTTCGCGGTCAGTCGTTGTCAGAAGCGGATGTAAAGAATCTTCTTGCCCGCATCGCGGAACGACGCGCGTCGTCGCCGGACGTACGCGCCGACTTTCAGGAACAGAAGACGATGCATCTCTTGAATAAACCGATCGTCAGCTCGGGCAAGATCTGGTTTCGCGCGCCGAATAAATTCCGGCGTGAGATTGGCGGCAGTTCGCCGAGCATCACGGTCAGCAATGGGCGCGATCTATGGATTTATTATCCAAATTTCAAATCAGCCGAGCATTACACGCTCGGCAAACGCTCGCCGGTTGATGCCGCCATCGCCGCGATTAACACCGCGCTGAATTTGGAAGACGTGGAGAAGACATTTCAAATCACTGGCAGGAAGGTTGCGACTGGCTACGAATTGCAGCTGCTTCCGCGCTCGCCGTCGGTGAAGCGAATGTTTCAAAAATTCGATCTGCGTTTGAACAGCGACCTCGTTGCAGAACGCACCGACATGATGCAGCCGAACGGCGATCGAATCGTCACCATCTATTCAAATCAAACGCGCGCGACTATTCCGGGATCGACGTTCGAGTTCACACCTCCGCCGGGCACCGCGATCAGCACTCCACTCGGGCGTTAATGTCGCCTGCTAGTTGTGGTTGACGGCGGCGTTGCCTGAATTCTACCAGTTCAGATTTTTGCTCGACTTGGCTTGTCGCGGCGTGTTAACGAATCACGTCGCTCCCCCGAATGAGTACGAAATCTGTCTGGCTGTTGTTGTTCCTCTGCGCTTCGCGGCTCTTAATCGCCAACTCTCTCGAGAATAATACCGCCAGTCCGGCTCGGACCGCCATCACCTCGCGTATTCCGCGCGAATCAGTCGCGTCGAAAGGGATCGCATCGATCGGCTACAGCAAGCGGCTGCACATTCTTGAGATCGAATTTGTAAATGGAGCGGTCTATCGATACCTCGAAGTGGCGCCATCAGTTTACCGAGACTTGATGAGCGCCGATTCCAAAGCGGGGTATTACGACAGGAACATCAAAGGAAATTATCCGTCTGTCCGTGTCCGGCCGCGGGTGAAGCAGGAAACAGATTGAAAGTCCCCGAACGCTGGCAATGGGACGAGCTGAAGCACAGATTCGTTCTCACGCCGGAAGAGAAACGCGTTATCTTTTTCGTCATCGCCGCGCTTCTTTTGGGTGTTGGGACAAAGTGTTATCGCGACACGCATTTGCGGCCGCCGGTGCAGATGGAGAAGAAGCATCTGCACTCCCGCAAGCCTCAACCTTAAAGGTACTCTTCCGGAATCGCGTGCTGCCGACTTTCGTGCTGCCAATAAATCGACAAGATCCACCAGCGGCTTCCATCGTTGAAAAGCTGAATGCTATTGATTCCGCGCATGAACGGCTCGGCATCGTTCGGATCGTGACGCGATTCATAGGTGCTCCAAACATGGGCGATTTGGCCGAATTGCTCGACCCGCCGCGCGATTTCCTTTTCATAGAATCCGATAGTCGCGAAATACGGTTCCACCCGGGCAATGTAGGCATCGACATCCAAAATCTGCGGCGCAAGGTTGCTGCTATCGCTCACTTGTCCCTGGTCATTCGTCACTGTTTTTGCGGTCGGGATCAATCGCGCGCCCGAAATGAAAAGTGATCGCTCCCGTTTCCAATCGCGCTTCTTTCCGGCCGGTCCGGAGATCACGTCGTAGGCTGCGGCGATAATCGCTTCGATCGATTCAACATCAGCAGGATTCGCCGATCTTTCCGCTATCTTCGACATTTACCTTTGCTGCTAGGCTTAGCCAGCCTTCCCTCTTACCGCTTCGGCACCTTTCAGATGCCTGTCTAGAAAATCGAGAATCGTTTTATATGCGCGAATCTCGTTGGCCTTTTTCGTAAAGCCGTGACCTTCGTTATCGAACAGAACATACTCGACCACGCCGCCTCTTTTTTTGATTGCGGCTACGATCTCGTCCGACTCCGGCTTAATCACGCGCGGATCGTTCGCGCCTTGCAACACCATGAGTGGTTTCGTGATCCTGTCGGCATGAAACAAGGGCGAGATCTCGCGCAACATCGATAATTGCTTTTCCGGGTCGCCGATCTCGGCGTAGAGCGATTTGCGCTGCGATTCCCAGTAGGGCGGAATGCTTTGTAGCGTGCGCACCCAGTTTGAAATACCGAACAAATCCACCCCGGCTTGGAATTCGTCGGGCTTAAACGTCAGCGCCGCCAGTACCATGTAGCCGCCGTACGATCCGCCCAAGATGCCGATCTTCTTTTCATCCACGTAACCGAGCGACGCGAGATACTTTTTTGCTTCCACACAATCCCACAACGGCTCGCGCCCGTGCTTTTGATCGTCGGCCAGATAGAATGTTTTTCCATAGCCGCCTGAACCGCGGTTGTTCACGTCGATGACGCAATAGCCATGATTCACTAAAAACTGTGTGGATGCACT
>Ga0137383_10002022_pt1 | contig 12203 bp, 9 predicted proteins | sample SagtaG_19_FD_104817 | JGI IMG/M metagenome (GOLD analysis project Ga0137383, IMG submission 104817) | Vadose zone soil microbial communities from Sagehorn Ranch, Mendocino, California, USA - Sage2_R_40_16 metaG | ecosystem: Environmental > Terrestrial > Soil > Vadose zone | place: USA... | reverse complement strand
TGATGAATAGGCGTGCTTTCCCATATACTGCACCTCCTCTGAGACTGGCTAAGCCAGAATTTAGACGAACGTTAATCTTGCTAAAAGGATACTAGAAGAGTGAAGGTTTGTCAACTTAAAATGAGAACCAGCGTTAAAAAACACCGTTGCTCAGCGCATCTCAAAACGCGCCTCAACCTTGCCGAAGTGCAGGACGTCACCGTCTTTGAGCGGGTGGGGTTCGTAAGGGGCTAAGAGCACTCCGTTTAAGCGCGTCTTGTTGCGCGAATTGCGGTCTTCGACCGTCCACGTCCCCTGCACGTCCATGAGGCGCGCATGCTTCCGGCCCAGCGTCATCGTCGGATCATCGATTTGAATATCGGGATGTATCTCGTGTTTTGGATCTTCACGCCCAACAATCATCTTCCCTCCACCCAGCACGAACACTTGCCCGGTAGAACTAATCACAAGCCGCGCCTTCGGTACTGTTGGGACAGGACCGCGCATGCGCTGCCGTATCTGTTCAAGGGCTGCAATAAACTCACGTGGAGCCTGGAAGCGAGCGTAAGGCGATTTAGCCATAGCCTGCTGCATAAAAGTATCCACCTCAGGAGGTAAGTCCGGGCGCAGGCGACAAATTGACGGTACCTCCTCTGTTTGATGCTTGAGGATGATATCCACGGCGGTGCCTCCCGTGTAAGGCGGGTGGCTGGCGAGTGTCTCAAACAGGACGATAGCCAGCGAGTAGAGGTCGGAGCGGATATCTGCCGAGTGTCCCCTCATTACCTGTTCTGGAGCGCTATAGTACGCCGTCCCCATAAATTTATCAGACCCGGTAATCGTTGGTGTCTCTTTACTGCGCGATAGCCCGAAGTCGGCGATCTTCACGACGCCCTTGTTACTGACAAGTATGTTCTGCGGCTTGATATCGCGATGAACAACTCCCCTCCTGTAGGCAGCCTCCAGCCCCTCGGCAGCTTGTATGATGTAATTCAATGCGCGTAGTGGTTCCATCGGACCATCGGTCACTATGTGGTACTTGAGGTTCTGCCCATCAACATGGTGCATGACGATGAAGTAAATGTTGTTATCGTTGCCGTAGTCAACAATACGCACAATGTGGGGATCATTCAGACTTTGCAGGATGTATGCTTCTCGTTTGAAACGTTCCAGCAGTTCGCTATCATATGCGTGATCAAGGTGCATGATTTTTGCTGCATAGAGATAGTTGCTGTGCAGGTCGCGTGCGATATAGACTGTGCCGAAGCTGCCGTTTCCCCGCTCATCTATAAGTTTGTAGCGGTCTTTGATTGTAAGCCCGAGCAGGTTGGTACTCATAATGACTACTTTCTGATTAAAAACACCAGTTCCGTCGCAAAGCTGAAGCGTCTAATCGACCAGTGTTTATTGGCTACCAGTTCATTAAATCGGGCTTCGTAGTTTGTGACCATACCTCTCTCGCTTCCACCCAGGCTGTGAGTAGGGAACGAAACAACGAGGTGATCAGCATTGATCATCTCCAGGAGCCGCAGTCCCGCAGATTTGTCTACCTGTTCAAGGCAAGGTAGAGTCTTCAACATAAAGGCCAGGTCAACCCTTTGGGTCGGGCAATAACGTATCACATCGCGTGCCTGTGTATAACCCTGCACCCGCAAGAGAGACATACCCTCGTTCAAGAAATCCATCATATCCACGTACATATCGTAGGCATAGTACACACTGTCTTCTGCCAGGGGCATCCAGGGAATAGCAAGCGGGTGCAGACCACACGCAACGTCAATGACCGAGTTGAGGGGAGGCAAGTCGGCCAGGATTGTGCTGTAGAACTGCTCAAGCAGGGGCAGGCGCTCTCGCGTGGATGAATGATGCCCCATAATCGATCTGCACACATCACGTACGCGGCCTCTATCCCCCTGCTTGACTACTTGTTTCATTTCGTATAGCCATGCTATGTAGCGAGGCGTACTATCCTGGTATGCTCCGCCAACCTGGTGCAGCTTATTCTTGGTGGCTTTGATGGCCTCCTTCAGATTGTGCCGCCTGGCGAGTTCTTGCGTGCCAATGTAACTAACGAAATCGCTGCTGATGCTCCGGTATTTGGAACTTGCCTGGACTGCCTCAATCAATTGATCCAACTGCTGGTGTTCCCTGGTGCTCATATTGCTCTGCTCTCAAACGTTCGCTGAGTTGGGCCATGAATCTAAGATTATGCATGGTTGCGAGCCTCAAGAAGAGGCCGTCGTTGATCTTGAAGAGATGATGGAGATAGGCCACTGAATAGCGCGAGCAGCATAGACAGTCGCAGAAACGGGAGATCGGTCCATCATTCTTGATAGCCTTGTCGTCGTTGACATAAAGATACGAAAACCACTGCTCGCTCGAGCCGGCTGCGGGCAAAGAATCTGGCGTTGTAAATACATAAAGCCGCGCGTGGCGCGCATCTCGCGTTGGCATGGCGCTATCGAAGATATCATAGCCAAGCCTGGCGCATTCCACGACATTCGCAGGGTGGCCGATCCCAAGCGCGTGCATGGGCAGCTCCGGCGGCACGAGTTCCCTGGTATAAGCGATAATATCGCTGAGCAGTTGTCCCTTGTTATCCAGGGGCCAGCCTCCGAAGCCAAAGCCATCGAAACCGATCTCCAGCAGCGCACCGGCGCATTGCTTGCGCAACTCGCGATAACCTCCGCCCTGGATGACGCCAAATAGCAGCGGCCTTTGTCCTTGAGGAATACGCTTCTGCTGCATGAGCCGCTCAAACTCGCTCTTGCAACGCCTTGCCCACCCTATGGTTCTCTTGACTGACTCCTGCTGCGTCTCGAGAGAGTCATCTACGTGTGTGCAGTCGTCGAGGCAGACAGCGATATCAGCTCCGTAGCTGAGTTGCAGCTGTATACTCTTTTCGGGCGTCAGATGGAACTTGCGGTCGGAGCCCTCCGGTTGGAAAGTAATGCCCTTGTCGTTCATTTGACCAAATTTGGAGTTTTGCCGGATCAGAGAATATGCCTGGAAGCCTCCCGAGTCCGTGATGATAGGGCGCGGCCAGCCGGACATCTGGTGCAGGCCGCCCAGCGCTGTGATGGTAGAGGAGCCTGGACGCTGCATCAAGTGAAAGGTGTTCATCACAACAGCCTCTACGCCGCATTGCTCGAGGTCAACGCTATCTACCGAGCGCACAACGCCCAGTGTAGCGTCCGGCAAAAAAGTGGGCAGTTTAAGTTGCCCATGCGGTAAATGCAAAGTGGTTCTGTGCGCGTTCATGGCTTAATGTCTATCTCCCTGCGGTGCCAATCCGTCAACTGCTGGTAAGCGTGGGCGATGCGCAAAATCATAGATTCTTCAAATGGTTTGCCTGCTATTTGTAGGCCAATAGGCAGACCACCGGTTGTGAAACCACAGGGCAGCGAAACGGCGGGCAAACCTGCGAGGTTAAAGGCCCTGGTGAGGCGTAACAGGGCTGTTCCCGAGTTTTCGGCGACACCATCAATGGTGATTTCCTGCTCAATCTGCGCGGTGGGAAAAGCAGGAACAGGGATAGTGGGCAGTACCAGGGCGTTTACCGCTTGCATGCCGGCGCGTATGTTGCTGGAGAGGATACGCCGCTGCTGCTGCGCTCGCAGGTAATCAATAGCCAGAATCTGCTGCCCTTTCAGCAGGTTCGCACGAGTCTGCACTGTATAGTCGTCCGAGCGTGCAGGGAACCAGCCCTTTTCCATGTGTGCGAGGGTAGCTTCTGGCTGCTGGATGTTACGATACATCTCCATTGTAGGGAGTGGCACATCAACATCGATCAGCTCTGCCCCCTCTTCTTGTAACACCAGTAGTGCAGCTCGCCAGGCAGTGCGTACTTCGGGATCGAGCGGGGCTACAAATGATTCTGTGGGTACTCCCAACCTGATACCCTGCAGGGAAAGCGGGCCGCGTCCCTCTGCTCCGCCAATGAGTGATGCGCTGTCCTTAGCAGGCGGACCCGAAACACTGTTGGGGTCGCGCGGGTCATACCTGGCAATAGCATCAAAGAGTATGGCGCAGTCTTGCGCGCTTCGGCCCAGGGGTCCAACATGATCGAGCGACCAGCTAAGAGGGATGACGCCAAAAGCGCTCACACGCCCATAGGTTGGCTTGAGTCCCGTGACGCCGCAGCACGCAGCCGGGATGCGGATCGAGCCGCCGGTATCGCTGCCAATGGCGCCAAGGCACATTCCTGCCGCCACTGCCGCCGCCGAGCCGCCGCTGGAGCCGCCAGGGATGCGTGACAGGTCCCAGGGGTTGTGCGTCGTTGGTGTGTAGGGGCCGTACGCAAACTCGTGTGTGTTGGTCTTACCGATAATCACAGCGCCAGCCCTGCGTAACTGCTCGACCACAGTCGCGTCTTCGGGCGCGATATAATCCTCGAGAACTTTAGAGCCTGCCGTCATGTGCACATCTTTGACAGCGATAATGTCTTTCACGCCGATAGGGATGCCGTGCAGCGGGCTGCGAAAAAGCCCTGTGCGTTGCTCGTGCTCGGCCTTCTCCGCCTCTTTATAAGCCTGCTCGCGCATGACCGTAATGAAAGCCTTGATCTCGCCATCGAGCTGGTCGATGCGCTCCAGCGTTTCAGCGAGTAGCTCGGTCGGTGTTATCAAGCCGGAACGAAGCTCTTCCGAGGCTTCGTGTATTGAAGCATAAGGCATATGTATCAACTCTCTTTTTACAGTTTTTTGAAGTTAGGATAGCCTATTATAGCTCATTTGAGAAAGATAGGGAGGACGTATTCACATTCTTGCTTTTTCTCTTGGCCCCATATTTGGAGTCCTAGCGCTATTCTGTACAATGCAGTCTACTCTTGTTGATCAAGTCAACCGTAGGAGCTAAGAGGGATGCATGAAAGAAAAGATGTACGCTCATGACGAGCGTACATCTCCCCGGTTACTGCCTATTTAGGAACCTACGACTCTACTACGCCTCCTTAGTCGCCAGACGCGGCAACTGCCGCCTCCGCCGGCACATCTTCAGCGGCGGCCTTGCCTGCATACTCCCGCAGGAAGGAAGTGGAGATGAACGAGACCAGCGCCATGAAAATGATGTAGACAGCGATCAAGGTGTAGGTCGGTATGCCTGTACCTATCCAGCCTTTGGAGTTCGCTACCAGCCAGGTCGCAATAATGGGAGCTGGCCCGCCCGCGGTGATGGACGCGAGTTGATACCCGATCGATGCACCACTGTAGCGCAGCCGGGTACCGAAACGCTCTGCGATGAGCGCCGCCTGCGGTCCATACAGCCAGTCATGGAAGAGGCTGATGGAGAGCACCATCGCAATGATAACTATCACAGCGATCTTCGTCTGCAGCAGGATGAAGTACGGGAAGGCCCAGGCAGCCATCAGCACACAGCCAATCAGGTACCACCGCCTGCGCCCAACGCGGTCAGAGATGCTACTGTAGGTTGGCATCATCACAAAACTGAAGACGGCTGTAATGATGATGCCGAGGTACAGTAAGTTAGAACTCAACCCCAGCGTCTTCACACCGTAGGAAAGGATGAAGGTCGTGAAGATATAGAAAGGAGCCTGTTCACACGAACGCAATAGGGCAACCAGGATAATCTCGCGCCAGTAGTGGCGGAACACCTCCAGCACCGGGACATGAGAGACCCTTCCCTCCTGTTTCACCCGCCTGAAGGCAGGAGTCTCCAGGATGCGCAAGCGGATGTAGAGGCCGACGAGAACCAACAGGATGCTCAAGAAGAAAGGGATACGCCAGCCAATATTGTAGTAAGGGGTACCCGGGGCGCTACCTGGGAAGATCGCCTGGAAAATTAATAGAGCCCCGGCGGCAAGGGCCAGGCCAATCGGCACACCCGTCTGCGGCCAACTCGTCCAGAAGCCGCGACGCCGATCATCGCCATACTCCTGGGCCAATAGTACGGAGCCACCCCATTCACCACCTACCCCCGCGCCTTGCAGGAAGCGCAAGATGGAGATCAGGATAGGTGCAGCTATGCCGATCGAGGTATAGCCGGGCATGAAACCCATCAACGCTGTGGCGATGCCCATGAGCAGCAGGGTCGCGATCAGCGTCGATTTCCGCCCAACGCGATCACCAAACCAGCCAAAGAAAGCGCCACCGATGGGACGAGCGGCAAATCCGACAAAGTAGGTCGTGAATGATGCGATGGTACCGGCGACGGGACTAAGTTCCGGAAAGAAGACTTTCGGGAAGACTGTTGCGGCAAGGAAGCCGTACAAGAAGAAATCATACCATTCGATAGACGTGCCAACGGTGCTGGCAGCAAGAATGGGGAGCATACTCCGCACAGACACGGAGCCTCTCTCAGAAGTAGTTGCCATACATCCTCCTAAATGATTATGAGAGCCGAGTAAATACAGTACTACGAAGTACAACAGGTACCAGCGATGGCGATAGCAGGAACTGCCGGACAATAACGATGAAAAACAGAACTGCTCCCATCGCGCCGTGTTCCCTCTCATTGAGGGCCGAAGTGATCATACGTTAGTAGCGTACGGGTGTGGCTCCAATAGGCAACCGGAACAGGTTTGCACCGCTCCAAAGAGGGCATTAGCTAACCTGTGTATATAGTATGGACTAAATGGCGCTATTTTGCAAGATAACGGACATTGGGGAAGTAGTCACAGTAATGCATGCTCACGTGCATAGATCGCCACCTGTGTGCGATCTCGTAACCCTAATCAACTGAGGATATTCGAGATATGATTTTTCACGTGACGCTGCTTTGGACGTTTTCATGACGCTTCCTCCTTATGCTAAGACCAGAGAGGACAATGAGCAGCCGGAGCAATGAGACATCTCCGGCTCTTTCCTCATTTATCGCTTGCTCGCATAACAGCGAGTACAAGCCTCCCGACTTAGAAAGGATTCTGATATATGTGCGGTATCGCAGGATGGGTCGATTGGGAAGAAGATCTCACCCATCATCGTTCAACAATAGAGCGCATGGCTGATACGCTCTGTCGCCGAGGGCCTGATGCGCAGGGGTGCTGGATATCTCCTCGTTCTGCATTGGCACATCGCCGCCTGATTGTGATTGACCCAGAGGGCGGAAAGCAGCCAATGATCTACCAGGAAAACGGTTATACCTATGCTCTCACCTATAATGGGGAAATTTATAACTTCCGCGAATTGCGCCGCGAACTTGAACGTCAAGGACACGCATTTCGTACACAATCCGATACTGAAGTACTCTTGCATGCATATATTGAATGGGGGGAGGATTGCGTACACCATTTGAACGGCATCTTCGCCTTTGGTCTATGGAATGAGCAAAAGCAACAATTGTTGCTGGCACGTGACCATCTAGGTGTAAAGCCACTGTTTTACGCACAGCGCGGTAGCGCGATCCTCTTTGGTTCAGAGTTAAAAGCTCTGCTGGCTCATCCAGCCGTCAAAACGGAAATTGATGCGATAGGCCTGGCTGAAATCTTCGGCTTCAGGCGTGCGCCCGGCTCTGGCATATTCCGTGATGTACATGAACTCCGTCCTGGTCATATCGCTACGTTTACACGGGAACGAACACAGGTCACTCGTTACTGGATGCTGCGCAGCGCACCACATACCGACAACATAGAAACCACTGCTGAAAAGATCCGAGCATTGTTAGAGGACACAGTGCGCAGGCAATTGATTGCCGACATGCCTGTCGTCGCCATGTTATCCGGTGGCCTGGATTCCAGTGCACTGGCATCGCTCACAGCGAGAGAGTTCAAGCGCGAGGGCAAGATACTTGATACCTACTCGGTTGATTTTGTGGACAGCGCGCAAAATTTCCACGGCAATGCACTCCGACCAAGCCTCGATGCTCCCTATGTAAAGCAAGTCGCAGAGTATATTGGCAGCAATCATCATACAATTGTCGTGAATACACCCGAATTGAGAGAAAATATGCTGGTGCCGATGCGCGCGTACGATTTGCCCGCAAGCGGTGAGATGGACACTTCACTGTACTTGTTGTGTAAGGCAATGAAAGAGCATGCAACGGTGGCCATTTCGGGTGAGTCGGCTGACGAGGTATTCGGCGGATATCCCTGGTTCCGCAATGAAGCCGCCGTCAACGCTCCTACGTTCCCCTGGCTCTACATGATGGAGTCACTCGGTGGCAGAATGGCTGTACCCTGGTTATCGCCAGAGATGGAGCAAAGGGCCAACCCGTATGCATATATGAATCGGGTCTACCGCGAAGAGCTGGCGGAGGTACCGCGCCTGGAGGGGGAAGATCCCAAGAACGCCAGGATGCGCGAAGTATTCTACCTGAGCCTCATTCATTTCCTGCCAATGTTACTCGACCGCAAAGATCGTATGAGCATGGCTACCGGCTTTGAAGTGCGTGTCCCATTCTGTGACTACCGACTGGTGGAGTATGTTTGGAACATCCCCTGGGAGATGAAAACGGTGGACGACATCGAGAAGGGCATTTTGCGCAAGGCTATGACCGGCGCGCTGCCAGAAGATGTGCGCATGCGGCGTAAGAGCGCGTACCCCTCGGCGCAAAACCCGGCGTACGAGAGGGAGACGCGCCAGTGGGCCATGCATATCCTCGATGATGCCAACTCGCCTATCCAGCCATTTATCAATGCAAACGCGATACGATCTATTGCTGAGAGGGAAGAGCCATTGTCGCAAATGTCGATCTCCACTCTATACGAGCGCATTATCCAGATCAATGCCTGGTTCCAGGAGTATCATGTATCGGTAGTGTGACAACTCCCCTCGCGCGTAAACGCGGGGCTTCTCAGGAAACGCATAGCCTACTGGCTTACGTTCACTCCTGATGGCCGTGCCCCGGCCAGTAAAATATTCTTGGCGGCATTGACATCACGGTCTGCCACATAGCCACAGAAAGGACACAGATGGGTTCGTACCGACAAACTCTTGTGGACGATCTGCCCACATTGGTGACACTTCTGGCTGGTGAAACGCGGGTTCACTCGTATGACCTCATGCCCAGCACTTGCAGCCTTTGCACTGAGAATAGCGAGAAACGCGCCCCAACTGGCGTCCATGATGGATGTAGCGAGATGGTGATTTTTGACCATATGACAGATAGCCAGGTCTTCTACCACAATGCGTTGATAGCCTTGGGCATAGGGCCTGGCTGTCTTGAAATGGTGATCGCGCCGTTGTCGATTGATCTTGAGATGGGTCTTTGCTACGTTCTTAGCAGCCTTACGGCGTCGCTGACTGCCTTTCTTGCGCCTGGACAATTGACGCTGCTTGCGTCTCAAGGTCTTCTGCGAGGTACGATAGAAGCGCGGGTTAGGAACGGTGTTGCCCTCGCTATCCGTCAGGAACGACTTGAGCCCTACATCAATGCCAACAGCAGCATGGGTGCAGATGCTGGGAAGATGTGTGCTTTGTGGCTCTGTCTCGCAGACGATCAGCGCATACCAATGCCCATCAGCACGCAAGACAAGATGCACAGTCTTGGGCCTGCCCTCGATCTTGCGATGCACCTTGATCTTGAGGAAATGTCCCAGCTTCTTCGGCACGATGAGGTGTTTCTTATCCTCGTGCACATAGGCATCTTTGCCGTACTGTCGAAGCTGAAGAGAGTGCCATTGATTGCCTTTCTTGAAGCGTGGGAAGCCTACTTTCAGAGCAAGCTCTTTGCAGGCAAGAAAGCGTTTGAGAGACTTGGTGAGACGGTCAGCGAGCATCTGTACTGTTGTGGCAGGTACATGCTCACCACCTCGCCCGGCAAATATCCTGGTTAAATCATACTTGCTGGGGAATGTGCCTTTCTCCTCATACTGTGCTTTCGTGATCGCAAGCATCTCGTTATAAAGGAGGCGAGACTCACGCAAGCATTGCACAAGCAAGGCATGTTGTTGTTTCGTGACGAAAAGGCGATACTCAGACGTTTTCATGCTTCTAGTTATATCGGATGAGAAAGTGTATGTCAACAGTTTAGACTGCCTACGGGCGGCGGCCATTCACTCCCATGCCTGAAGGCAGGGACCCTCTGGCCGATTAAGGTAGAACCTTTCTTTGCTACCCCTGAGACTGCTGGCGCTCTGCCAGTGGCATGGCCTGCTTCACTGTTGACAGCGGAAGTCAGGAGCAGAATGGAGAGCGACTCAAGGACCCCTTGAGCCGCTCTCCATTGGAGATCGGCCTGGATCCTCGGCAGTGCCAGGGTGACGATAGAAGCATCCAGGAGAATCATAAAAGATCCAAGACAGGTAACCACCAGCGTAATCACCTGGCTTCCGCGATGGGTTGTACTCATTATTTGCTCCAATCTTTTACGTGTATGAACACGTAATTTACAAAAAAACACTACGCCCGACGAAGAACAGCATGGATGCCTGGAATATGATCCGACCTGATTCATCGTCTGTGTCAACCTGAGAGTGCCCTCCATCAACCCTGTCGGGTCACACCCGGTTGGATATACAATCATTAGACTGTGGCAAAGAGCAAAAGTGTGCGGTATAATGAAGATGTTTGGTACATCAGTTCGTGCCTTTGCTGGTTGCGCTGATGGTCAGCAAGGTTTACAGAGATCGAGGAAGCGTCGTGACATCGGAACAGAGGAAGACACAAAGCACATCCGGCAGGGCGAAGCGAGTTGATCCGGCAGCGATCACGCGCCTTGCCACCGCCGACCCGTCTGACATTAGCTCCCTCATTGAGCCCTATCGCCGGGAGTTGCACCTGCACTGTTATCGCCTCCTGGGGTCGCTGCACGATGCTGAGGACCTGGTGCAGGAGACCATGCTGCGTGCATGGCAGCACTTTGACACTTTCAAGGGTTCGGCCTCGCTGCGTACCTGGCTGTACACAATTGCTACCAACGCCTGCCTCGACGCACTCAAGAAACGACCGCAGCGCACGCTGCCTGTGGCAGCCTATCCCGCTACCGATCCACTCGGCTCCATTGCGCCAGCGACTGCCGAGGCACTCTGGCTTGAACCCTTCCCTGACAGCTGGCTGACCGAGGCGGCCGACAACCCGGAAGCGCACTATACCAGGCATGAAAGCGTCTCGCTTGCTTTCCTCACCATCCTTCAGATGCTCCCACCCCGCCAACGGGCAATCTTGCTCCTCTCGGATGTGCTGGACTGGCGCGCAAGTGAGGTCGCGCACCTGCTTGAGGTCTCGGTGTCAGCTGTGAACAGTGCCTTGCACCGTGCCCGGATCACGCTGGCGAAGCACTATCACCCTGATGAGCGAGAGATGGCGCAGGTGAGTCTTACTGATGCGGCCACGAACGCGCTGCTCTCTCGCTATGTGCAGGCGTGGGAGACAGACGATGTCGCTGGACTCGTGGCGCTGCTGAAAGAAGACGCGACGTTGAGTATGCCACCATTCCCTTCATGGTTTTGGGGGCGAGAAGCGATTCGCGCCATTCTCACCTCCAAATTATTTGGCTCTGGGGTGCAGAAGAAGTGGCGTCTCTCTCCGACAGGTGCCAATGCACAGCCAGCATTTGCCCTCTATCGAGCCGACGAATCGCAGGTCTTCTATCGGGCCTTCGGGATTCAAGTCGTCACCCTCGACGGTTCCGCACCGGCCGGGCCCGTCGCCGCTGTGACGATCTTCAATGTCCCCTCGCTCGTCATCTCCTTCGGCTTCCCGCTCCAACTGCCTGGATGAACCATCTGACACCGGCATCGGAATCTAAACAAGCAAGCTGCGCTAATAGAGAAGACGATAAACTCCCCCATTTGTTCCTTCTTTGTTTTATACTGTATGACAGGGTCATTCTTTATCGAACGTGCTAAGTGCGATCGTATCTAGGTAAGGAAAACGTATGAGCACCCTCAGTTCACCACGTTCGCTTCTCCAGGGATTGTCAGCAGACGAAGTACGCAGGCGCAGGGCCAATGGTCAGGGCAATAATGTGAAGCTCCCGACCAGTCGCTCCTACGGTCAGATCCTGCGCGAGAACCTCGTGACCGTGATCAATCTCATCCTCTTCTCTCTCAGTGCTGCCCTGATCCTGCTCGGTCGCCCTCTGGATGCGATCATCACGGTGGCCGTCGTCTCTTTCAACATCGTGGTGGGTATCGTCCAGGAGATCCGTGCGAAGCGCGCCCTCGACCGCATCGCCCTGCTGGGTCGTCCCAAGGCCACCGTGCTACGGGCTGGCAACGAGCAGACGGTTGATCCGAGCGCCCTGGTCGTTGGGGATCTGCTCGTGGTGCGACCAGGAGACCAGATTGTGGTCGACGGCCGCCTGCTCGGCCAGGGCTGGATCGATGC
>Ga0137383_10002021_pt1 | contig 12205 bp, 10 predicted proteins | sample SagtaG_19_FD_104817 | JGI IMG/M metagenome (GOLD analysis project Ga0137383, IMG submission 104817) | Vadose zone soil microbial communities from Sagehorn Ranch, Mendocino, California, USA - Sage2_R_40_16 metaG | ecosystem: Environmental > Terrestrial > Soil > Vadose zone | place: USA... | reverse complement strand
TGGCTGTCCGGCATGTCGTCCGGCCCGGCCGGGGAGGAAGATCCGCGGCGGCTGACCTGTGAGTGGCTGCTGGCCGATTACCTTGAGATCAACGGCGGGTGCGCATCGGTCGTGCGGTTCGATCTTGTCGCGATGGGCCAGGTGACACGGCTGACGGTCAATCACCGGGGGCTTGATCCCGGCGGGTCGCTGCTGACGGCCGTTACGCCCGGCTGGCCGATGATCTTGTCCAGCCTCAAGAGCCTGGTCGAGACCGGTGAGCCGCTGGAGTTTCGGCTGAGCGCCTGAAGCACGGTTCAGCGAAAGGGCCGGTTCCGACGGCTTGGGCCGTGACTAGCCAGGCCGCGGCGGGCATGGTCACGCCATCTGGCGAGGCGTACGCTACCAGGCGGTCCCGGACCTGTCCGGTCAGCTCGGCGGCTTGTGCTGGGCTGAGCCCGGCCAGGACCTCGGCGGCGGTCGGGGAGGCACGCTCGTACTCAAGCACGTCGTCTACGTCGCGGCCAATGAGCATCGGCTCGCCCGCCTTCGCGAATTCGATGCCGCCGAACCCCGCGCCGCTCAGCAACGCGCCCACCCGGCCGGTGTCGGCCAGGGAGAAAGCAGCACCCGGCCCGGGCATCTCGCGGAAGCCGAGTACCGCCGCGGCCCCGGCGAACCCGATAGTAAACAAGGGGTTCTCATCGCGGGTGCGCCAGCAAACGAACGCCAGCCTGCCGCCGCGCCGCAGCGCCTTCCTCAGGTTGGCGAACGCCGCCGCCGGATCCTCGAAGAACATCACACCGAAGTTGCTCACCACCACGTCGAAGCTCCCGCCCTGGAACGGGTGCACCTGAGCACGCTGCTCGATAAACTCCCGCCCGCTGGCTCCGTTCCAGTCCTCGGCCTGCTCCGCATTCACCGCCACGAAGGCCACGCTACATCGCCCCCAACCGCTGCCGGGGCCGCGCCCGATGCGCCGTCCAGTACGTTCTTGCTGGAGATCGCGACGGTCGCGGGGCCATGCCAGAGCGGGGAGTTCTGCGCGCAGCCGCTCCTCTGATCGACGCAGCGACAGACCACCCCGAGTCGCGCGGCGTGTGCCGATTCGGAACATTCGCTCACGGTAGGTGATCAACCATGCTGGCCTGGCTGCGGTTCGGAGTGCCCTGGCTCGCCTGGCGTTCGAACTCGCCAGGTTGCCAGGATGATCCCATGGGTTATCATTGTGATATCACTTTTCCGAGGCAGGAGAATGGGCACCGCAGAGGTGACACGAGGCAGAGAGACAGACACGGACCTACCGGGCAGCGTCGTCGGGACGGTTCGTCGCCGGGGCTCGGCGCGGATGAGCCCGCCGTCACGGGTCATCCGCGGCAAGACACCAGGGTCTTGCGGCCGTAGCAGCCCCGGCGCCCAGTCTCACAGTGATTCTCGTGCTCGCTGCGCTGCCCGGCCTGGCCACCGAGACTTGGCCGCCCCCGCAGGGCCGCGAGGCTGGACGTGCTGGCCGCTGTGGTGTCGCAGTAAGGCCCCTCAAACGGGAAGGGGACGACGAGCGGCCGGTACGACGCCGTTGTTCCCGCCTAGGACGATGATGTAGCAGTGAGCGCCGGCAGAACCCGGCGCGCTTCCAGGGAGGCAGCAAATGAGCACACCGGACGGCGCGGACACCGAACTGCCCCGCTACCCGGGACCGGCCGCGCCCAGGACAGGCGGAGCGGCGGTCGTGGTGCGCGGGCTGCGGAAGAAGTTCGGTGCGAAGGAAGCCGTGGCCGGCATCGACCTGGAGGTCGCAGCGGGTTCGCTGGCCGGCCTCGTCGGGCCGAACGGGGCGGGCAAAACCACGTCACTATCGATGATGACCGGGCTGCTGCGGCCAGACAGCGGCCAGATCCTGATCAACGGCATTAACGTGTGGGAGGACCCGCCCGCGGCCAAGGCGGCCATCGGCGTGGTGCCCGCGGAGGCGCGGCTGTTCGACCGGCTGAGCGGCGAGGAACTGCTGGAGTACGCCGGCCGGCTGCGCGGGCTGCCGGCCGGCCAGGCGCGCTCGCGGGCCGCTCAGCTGCTGGACGTGCTGGACCTGGCCGACGACGCCAGGCGGCTGGTCGCCGACTACTCGACCGGCATGCGCAAGAAGGCCGCACTCGGCTGCGCGCTGATCCACAACCCGCCGGTGTTGTTCCTGGACGAGCCACTGGAGGGTGTGGACCCGGTATCCGGGGACGTGATCCGCCGGCTGCTGACCCGGTTCGCCGGATCCGGCTCGACGGTGCTGTTCTCCAGTCATGTCATGGAACTGGTCGAGCAGGTCTGCGACCACGTATCGATCATCGACAAGGGCAAGATCGTGGTGACCGGCACCATCGACGAGGTTCGCGGTGGCAAGACACTGCAGCGGGCGTTCATCGACCTGGTGGGACCGCGTGCGACCGATGAGGAGGTGCTGTCGTGGCTCGGCTCCTCGTCCAGCTGAAGCTGCGCCTGCTGGTCAACGCGCTGCGCTCGTCCAATTCCGCGAAGATCTCTTTCATCATCAGCTCGGCGTTCGCCGTGCTGCTCGCGATCCTCACCTTCCTCGTCCTGGCCGGGTTCCGCGGTAAGAGCACGTCGGTGGAGCTCACTTCGGTGATCTTCACGGTGTTCGCGTTCGGCTGGCTGATAGCGCCGATCATGGTCTTCGGCGTGGATAGCACGCTCGACCCCGCGACGCTTGCGCTGTACCCGCTGCGCACGCGGGGGCTCGCGGTCGGCTTGCTGGCGGCGTCGTTTACCGGTTTCTGGCCGCTTGCCAACGTCATCGGCCTGCTCGGCGTGACGGTCGGCCTGGCCAGCGGCGGGCTCGGCGTGATCGTCGCGGTGGCAGCGGTGGTGCTGCAGGTTCTGTTCTGCATCGCCCTGTCCCGGTTCGTGACGACGTCCCTGGCCAGCCTGCTGCGCTCGCGCCGGGGCCGGGATCTGGCCGCGTTCCTGATCATCCCGCTGGTCGCGTTGTATGAGTTCTTCACTCAGGTGGTGCCGAAGGCGGCCAGCGAGGGCAAGATCACCGCGGCGAGCTTCACCGGCTTCGACTCGTGGATGCGCTGGCTGCCGCCAGGCCTGGCCGCGCACGCGATCCAGGATGCCTCGGACGGCCGTCCCGGCATGGCGTTCGCCCGCCTGGGGGCATTGGCTGCGGTCATCGTCGTCTTTGTCTGGTTGTGGGTCCGCTCGCTCGGGCGGGCTCTGGTCACCGCCGACACGACTACCCAGTCTTCGCGGGTCCGCGGCATGAGGCTGCCGCTGGCCGGGCTGGGCCTGCGCGGTGCGGTCGCAGCCAGGTTCTGGCTCTACCAGCGCCGCGAGCCGCTGTCGCTCGTCTACTGGGCGCTCGTCGCGGTGATAACGGCCGCGGTCTCGGCGAGTTCGGTGTTCGGCCACCAGCATCATCCCACGGTCATCCTCGCAAGCGCGGTCTTCGGCGCCGCGTTCGTGGGGATCTTCCACGCCAATGCGGCCGCGCAGACCGGACCGGCGTTCGTCCTCGAGGCGACGGCGCTGGGCCGCAGTCGCGACCTGCGTGCCTACTTCTCAGGCCAGAACCTCGTGCTGTGCGTCATCGGGGCTCCGCTAGTCGTCGCGGTCTGCTTCGCGCTGGCCGCCGTGGCCGGCGATCCCGGGATGGGAGTCGAGGCGACGCCGGTCGTCCTGGCCGGGCTCGGCGCCGCCCTGGGGCTGGGCGACCTGTTCACTGCGGCGCTGCCTTACCCGATGGTCAAGCGGGCCGGCACTCCTGTGCTCGTGGCCGCGTCGGGTTACGCTGGCTACCGGATCGGCAGCGTCCTCGGCACCCTGGCGGGCACCGCCGCGCTGGCCGCGCCGGTGATCGCGGGTGCCGTGCTGGCTGCGAACGGGCCGGACGCGATCCGGATCGGGGTGATGCTGCCATGTGCCGCCGTGTACGGTTTCGCGCTCGCGGTCGCCGGCGTGCGGCTGGCCGCGAAGGTAGCCGAGAGCAAGATGCCTGAAATCTGCCAGGCAGCGCTGCGCACGGCGGCGTGATGGCTAGACCGCCTCGCCGTCCGCGCGCGGGTGCGCTCAGCCATTCATGGTGATATGACCTCATCCGTCGACGGCTAGTACCGCCGGCGGACCCGACTCGCCCGAGCAGCTTGGCGAGTTCTACGCCGACCTGGCGCTCGGCATGGTCACCAGTGCGGAGAACAACGCCGCGAGCCGGGCAGAGCAGACCGTTCCGCATCAGCAATTTCCCTTCGGGGCCCTGGGCCTGCGTAAATAGCTCGAGCTCATCCCCGCGGGCAGCCGGGTCAGCCGGGTGGAGGCCGGCGGAGATCTCAGAAAGGCAGGTATCGCCGCTGCCGCGTCCGTCGGCTCGTCCCTGGACAGGGCCGGCGATCCCGGCTCGGTCATGCGCCATCACGGGTCCTCCTGCCTGCACAGGGGATCGCGTCTATTGACCGCGCAGGATGAGTAACACAGTTGGCCGAGCGGGCGCTGAACATGAAAACCAAAGATCCGCTGAGATCCGCAAAACGAAGAACTCATCCCGCGAACTCCGCTTGACGCGCGAAGTTACCTGATGGTAACTTACCGGCACTGCGGTTACAGGATCACCCAGAGTCACAATTCAAGCCAACGGCGCTGGCGGGCCCGTCACGAGAAGGGACGCCTGCACCTCGAGAATGTGGCAGGTAGCGTCATGTCCGTAGAAAACCCGTCGCCGGAAACACCCGCGACACCCCCCGCCCAGGTTGCGACCACCGGGAAGGTGCGGTGGCGCCGCTTCGCGATCCTGATGATCCCTGCCGCAGCGGTCGCCGCGGTGCTGGTCGGGCTGACCGCGGAGGGATCGATCGCCGCGTCGATCTCGGTGTCAGGCAGCGCCTTCGAGGTAACCTCGACTCAGTTGCGCGGCACCGGGTTCGAGCAGTTCGGCAGCATCGCCGCCCAGGCCAACCGGACCCAGCACCCGGTGGCCGTCTCGGTGATCAGGAACGCTACCTTGCAGAGCCTGTGCCAGAGCGTCGCGGTCGGCCCGTTCACGCTGGTCCTGCGCGCTGGCACCGGATCGACCCCGGTATCCGCCGACAACCTCGTGGTCGACGCCGACCAGCTCAGCGGCAACGCGACCTTCACCAACATCGCGATCGGCCAGGACGCTGGTACCCTCACCGAGGTGCCAGGCACCAGCGGCCCTTCGGGCGGTTTCGGCGAGCAGGCGGACACGATCATCATCGCCAACCTGCGGCAGCACACCTGGCTGACCACAGCGGGCACGTTCACCCTGCCCGGCCTCAGCCTCAGCTTCAGCCGCTCCGGCTGCTAACGGTGGCGGTTTCGGGTAACGCCGGGTCCGGGGCGGCCGTCGGCTCCCGCCGTGCGGCCTTCCGCCGGTGGCGGCGGACCCGCCCGTTCTGGGGCGGCTTCCTGGTGCTCCTGGCAGGGATCGAACTATTGCTCATCCCGCTGAGCGGCATCTTCATCCACGGCGCGGTCAAGCTAGTCGTCTACATCGGCATCGGCGGCGTGTTCGGCGTGCTGCTCGGCGCGCTGCTGATCGCCTGCGGACTGCTGCTCTGGCTCAATCCGGCACACCGCACGTTCTACGCGATAGCCGGCGTGCTGCTCGCAGTGCTGTCGTTCATCGCCTCGAACCTCGGCGGCTTCTTCATCGGCATGCTGCTCGGCATCATCGGCGGCTCGATGGGCTTCGGCTGGACACCGTCCGCGGACCATCCCGCCCGCCGGCCGCTGGGCCCGCCACGGCACGGCGGCCGGATGATGGCAGCCGCTGTCCTGCCGCTGCTGCTCACCGGTACCACCCTCGCCGGCCAGAACGCGGCGCACGACACGCCCCGCCAGCAGCAGGACTGCATCCTGGGGATCCTCTGCTTCCCCTCACCGGAGCCGAGCCCCACGCCCGCAGACAGCCAGCCGACCTCGGCCGACGCGGGCACCGGGGCCACCCCCGGCTCCTCGCCCAGCCCGGGCAGCACGCCGCAGCCGGGCACGTCCGCCGGGCCGGCCTCCGGCACCGGGTCCAAGTCCGAGACCGCCGCTGGCGCACCCGGCCTTGAAGCATCCACCGCTACGTCGGTCATCGTCGCGGGCTCCGCCACCCTGGACGGCATGTCGTACCAGGGCACAGCCCAGGTACCCACGGCCAGCGGCACCCTGACCATGATGAAGTTCACGATGTCCTCGCTCACGCTGACCGGGGGCGTCAGGGCCACAGTCACCCAGAACGGCCAGACCACCGAGACCAGCGACTCGTCCCTGGACTTCAGCGGCGGCGTGATTCTCTACGCCATCAAGCTGTCCGGCAGCCTGCTCGGCGTCCCGATCACCCTCACCCCGGGGAACGTGATCACCGTGCTACTCAAGGTACTGAACTCGCTCACGCCCCTGGTCCCGGTCACGATCACCAACGTGACCACGAACGACTTCCTCGTCGCCTCGGACAGCCTCCAGGCGAACGACCTCAACATCACCTCGGGATGACCGCGGGCAGCAGGGTGCCAGGGGTCGTCCCCCGTAGCAACCATCGCGGCGCTGCTCGCCGTTGCTGCCGTAGTCGCCGTTGCGCTGGGGATAACAAATCTTGGCGGCTCTTTGTCAGACGTCGCGGGCGACTATCGGCTGGGCTGCTTCAGGTGCTGGCGAGCTGGCTGGCTCTGACGTTCATGAGCAGGTCCCGGAACTGGGCAGGTTCCTCCAGGTGGGGTGTGTGGGCCGATGATTCGAACCACACCAGTTGTTTGCTCGGGGCTGTTAGTGAGTCGTGGAATCACTGGGCCGCCTCGCCGGGTGCCACCTGGTCAAGACGGCCCTGTGCCATGACGAGGCGCACATCGAGGCGCGGCATGGTGCGAACCAGATCTGTGGTGGCGAGTTGGGGCAGCAACGCCGCCTGTGACGCGCTGATCCCGCGAAGGGTCCGGATGACGTCTGCGGCGGAGTAGTCGGGCGAGCGGACCAGGCTGAGGACGAGCTCGCGGAGCCAGCTGCTGAAGTTCGCGTTGGTCGCGACGCCTCCGAAGTTGGCCGCCCAGCGGGCCCGGGTGGTGAACTGCTTCATGGTTGTGTGCGGGGGCGCCCCGATGGCTTCCAGCTGCCGGATTGCGCGCCGGTTGCCGCGCTGGCGGGCGGCGTCGAGCGCGAAGGCGTAGGCGTTGTTTTCGGCCGCGGGAATGTCGATGTCCATGCCAGCCGCTACCAATGCGGCCACAAGCTCCGGGCGCTGCACAGCGGCGTACGCCGCGAACGTCGCGCCGAAGGAGAACCCGGCGACGAATGTCTTGCCGCCGAATCGGTCGCGAAGCAGCTCCAGCAGCGTCACCGTGTCATCGACCATCCGCGTCACGCTGATTTCGAATCGGTTCGAGTTCTTGCGTAGCGATGGTGATGACAGCCCGGTGCCCCGCTGGTCCCAGTAGACAACAGTGAAAGCCTTTTCCAGCCCGAGGAGGCGCTCCAGGCGCCGCGCGTCATTGATTATCGGCAACCCGGGACCCTGCTGCATCAGCAGAAGCACCGGGTTGGACGCGTCCGCCCCGCGAACACGGATCCACTGTGTGATGCCGCCGAGCTGGACTCCCTCAAGCGTATCGATCTCCATTTGTTCCTCCTCTAACGCAGAGCCGGGCCAGTCCCGGCTCGCCTTCTCGCTGCGCGGCCAGGACTACCAGGCCGGGGTAAATCCCGCGCCGCCGCCGCATACCGTGCAGCGCTGGCGCTCATGCCGACTGTCCGTTGACGGTCACCTGGGCGCCGGTGGCGTCGGTGACCAGCGCGGCACCGAACAGCTGGCCCGGGGTCCATGCGCCGGGTTTGGCTCCGGCCAGAACGCGCCGGGCTGTTTCGGCGGCGATGGCGGCCGTTGCGCGGACGCCTTCACCGGCCACCAGTTCGGCGACGGCAATGTGCCCGTCGGGGGCGACAACCTCGGCCCAGGCGCAGGAGCCGGTTCCACTGCTGGGCGCAGCCGGATCTGCGATGTACGCCACCACGTTGGCGGCGCCGCTAGCCAGCCTGGCCGCCTCCAGGTCACCGACCGGGCCGGGCAGCATCTGCCGCGGGGCGCCGCCGAAGGTCAAGATCGTGGCGCCGCTGCCGAGAGCCTCCCGGACCACCCGGTCGTCGCGGTAGGTGATGGCGACGCCCTGGGATAGGGACTCCTGGATCGTCTGGAGCACCCCGTCGCTGTGGCGGGTCACCGCCGCAGCGGCTGCGACACGCACGAGGCCGGGCACCGCGCCGATCTGGCCGACCAGGCGCAGGACCAGTGTCTCGGTCGCGGCCGGCCCGAACCCGGCCCCGGTGACCAGCGTGACCGCGTGTGCGCGTGCTTGCTCATCGCGGTCCAGCAGTCCCCGCACCGCCGCCCATTCGTTCGCTATGTCCACATAGGACACTCCAGCGGCGAGGCACGCATCGATCACCGGGCCGGCCTGCCGGGCGAACGGCCCGATCGTTGACAGGACCACCCCGACGCCGGCGATCGCCTCTGCCAGCGACGCCACGTCGCTGACATCGACAGTACGCACGTCCGTCGTCGCGCCATCGGCGGCCAGAGCCCGGGCGAGGTCCTCCAGCGGGCCGCGGCGGCGTCCGGCCAGCCGGACGGACAGGCCGCGGGCGGCCAGCTCGGCCGCGATGAGCCGGCCGCTGTTCCCCGCCGCCCCCAGCAGCAGCACATCACTGGTCACCTGACCATCACTGACAACATCAATCTCCGATGCCGTTGTCACAGCACACCTCGCAACAATTGAACGGGTGACATGACATCAACCGTGGATAGCAGGGCCGAAGGGGAACGCCGGGCGATCGCGGCGGTGTCGCCGGAGATTGCCATCGCGATCTCACGGTGTCAGCTGTCCAGCAGCCGCTGGGCGGCTGTCGGGTCGTGGGCGGGCAGCACGACCAGGCCCGGCTGCTGCCCGGCCAGGGCCAGGACCTGGCGCGAGCTTTCCGCGAGCCGCCGCCGGTTGCCCACGCCGGGAAGCTGGCCGCGCTCGAGGATCCCCGCCCCGTAGGTGAGGTCCCCGGCCAGCAACAGCGGCGGCCGGCCGGCCCGGCGGATCAGCAGTGACACCGAGCCCGCCGTGTGACCAGGAGTGGGCAGCAGCACCAGCGACCCGTCGCCCATCACGTCCAGCGACTCGGTGAAGGGCGCCAGGGCGGGATCGCTGGTGGGCTCCAGGCTGACCTGGCGCCATCTCGCTCCCGGGAGCTCGATGTGGCTGCGCAAGAAGCCACGCAGCTCCGGGGCAGGCTTGGTCAGCTCGGCCCATTCGGCCGCTGACACCAGCAGTTCGGAGCCGGTCAGTTCCCTCAGCCCGCCGATGTGGTCCTGGTGCAGGTGGGACACGATCGCGGTGTCCACGTCGGCGGGAGCGTACCCGAGCGTGGCGAGCTGGGCGGCGAGGGTGTCGTCCTCGCCGATGTCGAAGCGAGCGAGCCGGTGATACAGGTAGCCGGTGATACCGCCGGGGAAGTAGGTGTCGTCGGTGACCGAGGCGCGGTCCTGCCCCGTGTCGAACAGGATCAGCCCTCTGGAGTGCTCGATGACGTAGACGTTGATCGGCCGTGGCGGTGTCCACCGCCGCGAGGTCAGCAGCCACCAGTACAGTGGCTTGCGGCTGCCGTAGGGGTGTTCGGGGCGGATCCGCACGGTCCCGGTGCTGATCACCGACACCGCCTTCACCGCCCCTGCCGACCCGGGCCCGGCCCAGGACATCGCGGTCAGAGCGTTCATGGCGGGAATCTTTCCTTCTGTTGCAGGCCGCCCCGGGTTCCCCGGGTCTGACCCACCCAGGCTGCCGCCGCCCCACCGCTACGTCAGTGACCTCAGTCCCGCGCCAGGTAACTAAAGTCACAAGCCAGAGGGGCCTCCGGATTCGGCGTACAGCCGAGCCGGGTCGAGGATCACCACGCTGTCCGCCGCGGTGGCCACGATCCCGGCAGCGCGCAGGTCACGCAGCGCCCGGGCCACCACCTCGCGGACCGACCCGGCCGCATCCGCCAGCTCCTGCTGCGACACCCGGGCCACCAGGCGGCCGCCCGGCCGCTGCCGGCCGGAGGCAAGGTCGAGCAGGTGAGCGGCAACGCGCTGGCGCACCGAACCGAACGCGTTGACCGCCGTCTGCTCCAGCACCTCATACAGCCGCCGGTTCAGCTCCTCGGCAATGGCCCAGGAGACCCGGGCATCGCGCCGCGCTGCCTCGGTCAGGGTCCGTGCGCTGATCCGGAACACGCTGGAGGGCTCCACCGCCTGGACGCTAGTATCAGCCGGCCCGCCCACCAGCACCGCGATCCCCAGCACATCACCGGGCCGGGCATAGCGGACGGTGACCTGCCGGCCTCCCGGCGAACTCAGATACACCCGGATCAGCCCCCGGACCACCAGCGCCGCCCGCGGGTCATCACCGGCCCGGTACACCGTCGTCCCTGCCGGGTAGTCGACACGCTCGCCCTCGGCCCGCAACCTGCCAGCCAGCTCCGCCGGCAGACCCGCAAGGAAGCTCCGCGCCACGGCGTCAGCTACATCCCGGTCGACCACATCCACGACGGTATGCCCGATTGGGACAACGCCGGGCACGAAGACCACGGCGGCGGAGGAAAGAGCCATGGCACAGAACTGCGCAGAAGGCGGAAGTCCGGAATAGGTGCCAGTCCGCCCCTCAGGAGGTGGTGTCGAAGTCGATGGACTCGCTCAGGTGCTGCGCGTGCGGCCTGACGCGAGCGAAGTGGGCGGCGATCTCATCGCTGGTGGCAAGCCATACCCCGGGATGGCCGGTGATGTAATCCAGCGCCTGGTCCAGGTACCTGGCGCGGAACGGCTGGCCGCTGACGAAGGGGTGCAGGGTACTGCCGGCCAGGATGCCGATCAGGGTGGTGGATGGTGTTCATCATGATCTCCCGCTGGTTGACTCGGGACGATAAGCGGCCGTGGTGCCCGGGGGCGCTGGCGAGGACCGACATGGATCCGGCCTGGAACGTGTCGGCTACATAGACGGTGCTGGTCTGCTGGTCTATGGCCAGGCCGATGGCTGTGATCCGACCGCTTCACCCTGAATACCGACGGCCTCCCGCAGATCGATCAGCTCTGGGTGCAGTAACGCAGGCCGTTGACACCGCTGAGCCGTCGAGCGGGAATTCAGCCCTGATCAAGCATTGGTGCCAGGGGCGTAGAGCCAGGTACGTGCGCACCCGGCTGTCGAACGCGGCGAACACCGGCCCCGGCGACGTGCCGCATGTAACTGCGCCCTACCTGCCCGCTTGAGTTCGCCCGGTAACGGCCCCGCGCACGCGCCCAGGCTGATGTGATGGCGTCGCCGGTCGGCCACGATTAGGCTCGGCGATGATGGGTGGCGAGGAGGGTCTCTATGACGCCTGGGGCGGTGCCCCCGGGCCGAATGACCCTGGCCTGGCCTGGGATGCCGCGGAGAGGTATGCCGTCAGGCTGCTCCGGGAAGCCCTTCCGGAGGCACAGGCCGTGCCGGTACCGGTCGGGGAACTCACCGCAGAGGCCGCACGTTTCAGGTCCGCGGCGCGCAAGTGGCCGTACCGGCAACTGGCCCGCGCGGCGTGGGGCCAGCGGCCGCGCAAGCGGTCACCGGCTGACGACACGGACCTGTGGCTGGATGCCGCCGGTGCCGTGGCGACGATGCGGCGCCACATCGGCGTTGACTCGCCATTGCTCGAGCCGGTGACGCTGCTCCGCCCGGCGGACTGGGTCGGCGCTGTGATCGGCCTGGTCCGGTCCGGCGTCAATACCATCGCCACGGCCGAGGATCTCGTCCGGTACGCCAGGCAATGCCCGGAGATCATCAGTGCGGAGGAACCCGGTGATGAGGCCGTGGCCTACGATCCGTTCGCTGGTGGCGTGGCTGACGACGAGTCATTGTGCCGCGGGTTCGAGGCAGCGCTGCTGTGCTGGGAGGCGATCGGTGCCGTCAGTGAGCAGCGGTGGCTGACCAGGCTCGGCTGGTGGGGGCTTCCCCGGGCGCTAGCGCGGGCCTGGAACGGTGACTTCGACAGGGCCGACTGGGCGGACTCCGCCGACGGCAGGGAAGGCAGCTGGCCGGGACGGGCGCCGAGCCCGGCCGAGCTCGGCATCCGCGAACCGCCGATCGCCACTTGAGTGATCAGCCGCCACCGCGCTGGCAACAGCGCTTGACCTGCGACCGTCTTCGCATTGCGGCAGCCGCCAGTCCTGCGC
>Ga0137383_10002019_pt1 | contig 12218 bp, 8 predicted proteins | sample SagtaG_19_FD_104817 | JGI IMG/M metagenome (GOLD analysis project Ga0137383, IMG submission 104817) | Vadose zone soil microbial communities from Sagehorn Ranch, Mendocino, California, USA - Sage2_R_40_16 metaG | ecosystem: Environmental > Terrestrial > Soil > Vadose zone | place: USA... | reverse complement strand
TTCGTCCAGCTGCAACAGCACTTTATGCCGGCGTCCCGCGCTATCCCTGGCGCCACACCAGCGTTTGAGCCGATCAATGAGCATCTCAGGCGTAATCCCAGTTTGCACAGCGCTCGTGACCGCTCGTTCAACGGCATCAGGTCCACTGAAGTGTTCTGGTAAGACAGAGGCTGCGGCCTGATAGAGGACATCATTATAGAAATCGGGATCGTTCGCGACGTCGCTCCACTCTATTCCACTCAGTTCACTCGCCACGCGATGGAACTCCGTACTCAGTCCTCGGATGTCTAACTGATATTCTACTGCCCAGGCAAGCGGCCAATTATGCGTATAGCCGTGTTCTCTGGCAAATAGTTTGAAGACGATCAGTGCCAGCGGGTCATTGCTGCTTGCTAATTGTGCATGGAGATTCCCACCGATGACCGAGGTCGAGAGTTTGCGCTGGCATATGGCGAGATAGCGCTCCAGGTCAGCGCGTTCCTCGCTGTGACCTGGCAAACGACTGAGAAAGAGCTGGTGTACTGGCTGGCCCAGCAGTTCACCGCCTTCCAGCAGCACGCCCAGTTCCTTCATCAGCAACGACTTGCCTGAGCCGAAAAAACCACTGATCCAGATCCCAATCCCCTGTTCGTCATCACGGTCAAAGGCATCACTATACGCTTCGAGCATACGATGGAGATAAGTTTCCCATTGCGGGGTGACGACCAGGTTCTGCAACTCGCCAAGCAGGATGGCAGGATTGCGGTCAGCTACTTTGACCACCGGTTCAATGCGCTCTTGAATAGTCGTGGCAAAGGTTTCACGTATCAGCATCACATTTCCTCTCCCCGGTAAAAATCGAAACGGAGCCGCTCTTGCCCTAAAAACAGGTAGCGGCGGCTGGTTTGTGGTGGACGGATGCCAGGTATCAGCAGCACAATAGGCACAATGGTATTGGTTCTGGGGTTGCGCGGTTCCTGTTCAGCCAGAAACTCCATCAGTGCCGTAGGATTGCCTACTGGGTGAAGCGCTGCCAATCCGCGCAGCACGACCACCGGACTTCCCCCCTGTGGTGCCGTTTCCTCCAACCTGGTGGTGATTTCACGACTGACTGCACGTGCCCATACCCGCATCATGGCCTCGGTCACACTGCCCTGCTTAAGAGGGTCATTTAGCAGTTGTTGGCGGCGTTCCTCCTGCCCGGCAAGGCTGTTGATCGTCAGCGGTAAGAGGTCGACATGATGAAAGAAGAGCGTCGTATCGTTGCGTAACTGTTCATCGATCATGCGCTGCACCGTTCGTTCTTGTTCTGGTGAATAGACAAAGTAGACGTAGGGCCGTCCACTGCTATGACCGATCCCATCATAAGCGGTTCGCAGACGATACATGAGCACATCAAGTCTCTGTTGGAGTTCATCACTCATACCATACGCTCCTGAAAGTGAAACGTATCGATAGCTTTTTGGGCGCGTGCTGCATCCCAGAGCCAGATCTGCCAATCTGGATGATAGGCTATTTGCTCCGGCGGAATACCTTCTGCCTGGAGCAGGCGTATCAGGTGCTGTACGACAACTGGAGGCACAATCGGCTCAACAATCTGCTTGGTTGCCGTGCCTCGAAGAAGGCCAAAATCACGCAAGGTCGTGAGCACATTGCCGGATAGCTTTTCCCTCGTTGAGTGACTCCATCCATCCACCTCGTGATGGGTCGATTGTACTTCATCAAGGAAACGCTGTATATCAGCCCGGATAAGTTCGCGTTCACCGGCAAACCAGTGGGGGACAACGACTTGCTGGATGATGTCGTAGAAGAGGGTATCCTGCCGGGCAGTGTGCAAGAGCAAAGCCGCCTGCAGTTCAGCCTGGTGGCTATCCTGTGCGAAGGTGATCAGATCATCTAGCACCCATGCTGGAGGATGCCATCGCGTGAGCCGTATCTGCACAATCTCGACGATAGTCACACGGGTTGCACGTGAGCGTTGGGGAAGGCCACCGTTCACAAGCGCCTGCCGCGTCTCCTCGATATCACGTACACGAGCGAAGTCGAGAAGAAACCGCCTGGTCTCTTCGATTAAGCTAGTTTTAGAAGCCAGCCTGAGTAAATAGGAACCAGTAGCCCTCCAACTGGTTGTTTCTTTTGACGTGGGCATTGTACATTTCCCCATCCACAACACAAATAACAAATATATTGTAGTTTATGATGAGCCCCATTATACAGAGTGTTGTAATATCATGCAACTAGAGATTTAGAGGCAGTTAGCAATCCAACTGTGGCGAATGCATCAAGGGAGAGGATAATATAGTAGATCTACAGGATCATCGTGGCTATTCATCCCCGTAGTAGCGCAAAATGGTGTGTGCATATACTCTGTCATTAAGCGTAAACTCGCAACGTCTACCCATTCATTGGCATCACGTATGCCGTTGCAGGTAACACTCTAGCATGTGATTCTCCCATTTCTGTTAAATCTCAATCCTAAAATATCTCCTTGTGTTACAATCTGATTGAAATAAGCTTAGCCTTGATAGTATCAGAAGGTATTTCAAAGAGGCTCACCATGATTGCAGAAATCTTAGCCAACGTACTGGGAGGCATTCTCAGTGAAATGCTTGGCATGGTGCTCAAGCAGCCGATTAGATCGGTGTTTGATGAGCAGAAAATGCGTCGTGCACTTATTGATGCGGTGAATCGTGCTGAAGCAACTTTCGCTCGCGAATACTATGCTATTGATCCCGAGCTAACAAACACGTTGATCGCTCAGACTCGTTTCGCCGATGTACCAAGTGTTCAGGCTGCTTTGAAGGACATGCTGACCCAACCGTTTCATGATCCCGTTCACACTGTGATAGTACTCCAGCGCTCTTTTTATGATGTCCTTCCGGAGAGGGCAGATCGCGCGCGAGTTGATCGAGCCGTGACTGCCTTCTTGCACTATTTGGGTCAAGAGGTACTCTACATTCCGCAGCTGCAGCATCTCTACGCTCTGGCATTCCAGAAAGTCAGCGCTGAAAGCAGCACCGCCATTGTTGCTAACACAGCAGCCCTGGTAGAGAGTATGCGCGATCTGCGCGGCGATATCAAGCAACTCCCAGCCACCCTGAGCCTTTCTACTCTCCCCAATCTCTCTGTGCAAACAACTGAGCATCCGCAACCTTGGCACAATTTGCCGCAGCGTCCCTACACTCACTTTGTAGGACGTGAGGCAGAATTGCACAAGCTCATGCAGCTCATGATGCCGTATCCACGAAGCCGCCACTTTTTAGTTACGCTCGATGGTATTGGAGGAGTGGGTAAGAGCGCGCTTGCTCTCGAACTGACCTACCGCTATCGTGATAGTTATAGTACATTGTCCCCCCAGGAGCGTTTTGAGGCCATCGTTTGGATATCTGCGAAACGTACCGTACTCACGGCGGGAGGCATACAGCAGCGTCAGCAAACCTTTAATACGCTCACTGGCCTCTATCGTGAAATAGCAATTGTAATGGAACTGCCCTCAATCATGCAGGTTGATCCGGATCAACGACGTGCTTCGGTGGAGCATGCATTGACAAGTAAACGCACACTGCTGATTGTAGATAATTTGGAGACAGTGGACGACGAGGAGGTACTCACCTTCCTGCATGAACTGCCAGACCCCACGAAAGCAATCGTGACGACGCGCCATCGCATTGATATTGCCTACGCCATCCGGCTTACCGGTATGCCCCATACCGATGCTCTTGCCTTGATCGAACTGGAGGCACAACACAAGAACGTAGAGTTACCGGTAGACTCAGCGGAAGACCTCTACCGACGAACCGGAGGTATCCCATTAGCAATCGTCTGGAGTATTTCCTTAATGAGTTTGGGGTATGGAGTAGAGTCGGTCTTGCGTCGCCTGGGGAGTGGCCATAGCGACATTGCACGTTTCTGTTTTGCCGAAAGTGTCGCCCATATTCAAGGACGGGACTCCTATCGCTTGCTGCTGGCTCTGGCTTTCTTCGACTCAAGTGTGAGTCGAAAAATGTTGGGTGAAGTTGCTGGGTTGGGTGACGACGAGATTGGACGAGACGACTCTCTCGCAGAGTTGCTCCAGCTTTCGCTTATCAATCAAGAAGGGGACCGCTTTACGTTGTTACCGCTGACGCGCTCATTTGTCCTGGACGAACTAACACATCAACCAGAACTCGAGCGGGTGCTACATGAACAATGCATCAATTATTTCATCGAATTCGCGCGACCTTATTCTGGTTGGCATTGGCTTCGGCACGAACTACGACGAGTCCGGCAAGAAGGTGCGCATCTCGTTACACTCGCAACCTGGTGCCAGGAGGTAGGACGTTTCGATGTGCTGCTGAAAATTATTCCTGCTTTGGGATTTTATTACGATATGATGGGTCAATGGACAGATATGCTGATTATAGCAAAAATCGCTTTAGAGTATGCCCAACTCACAGGTAACCTTGAGTGCATCGTTTTTACAGAAGCACACAATTTGAGTTGGGTATTGAGCCAACAAGGACACCATGAAGAAACAGAGCAATACCTCGCTGATGCACTCAATATCGCCAGGCAGATGGAAGATATCGCATGGCAATGCGAAATACTGGTCAATTATTCACAAGCATTGCGCCGCTATAACGCTTTTGACCAAGCGTTTGAGCGCTGTCAACAAGCGCTTGATCTTTCAGCGCAGTTAACCGGCACACAACAGATGTATGTGCGAGCCACCATTGCATATGAGTTGGGAAAATACTATCGTGACCTTGAGCACTGGCCAGAAGCTAAGTCTCATTTTATCGCTGCCCGAGACGTGTTTCGATATGATGAGGCTGACCCTGTTTTTAATACGGAACTTGCCTGGGGTGTGTTGAGCAATCTTGGTTTTATTGAACATTAGTTTGGACATTTGGACGTTGCCGAACAAATGTATCTCCAATCCTTGGAATTTTTCAGAGAGCTCGGTAGCAGAGGGAATATGGCTACATTATTAGTTCGATTGGCGACGCTTGAAGAGCAGCGTGGCAATAATGCTGCATCACTACAATACGCTCGTGAGGCCTTTGATTGGAGTCGGAGGTTAGGTCTGGTGCAGGAGCAAGCACAGGCAAAGGGTCTCCTTCTACGATTGGCAAATGTGCCAAAAATATCTGATAATGAGTGACAATTGCTAAACCCAGGTTTATCACCAATCCCCCAAGGGATGGTGATAAACTTCCTTTTGTTGGGTCTAACAAAGTCGTACCAATCAAGTTGTGAATGCATTTTAGATGTCGCCACATCTCCAGTGAAAATAGGAGAGCTAATTGATAGATCGGCAAGGCATCCGAAAGCTCACCCATTAACTCTGTCTTCCTGAGGCCAGCGGCAGGGAGCCGAATGATCTCCTTGCTGCCTTCGGATTGAAAGATCACCACCATGGCGTCATGATCAAAGCGAGTGGCCACAATGTGCTGGGTGAATGACTTTCCAAGGTTAAAGCGATAGCCGCCTAAGTCAAAGAAGCTATTGCTGCGAACGCTGCTGAACCTTCTACCCTATGCGAGATAGACGCACACCATCTCGAGAGTGAGTAACTACTCTTCCTATTCAGGCCCAAAGTGGCACGAAGTTGACATAGGTTTGACACAATGTGCATTGTCTTAAAATTGGCAAGTAAAAAGAAGGTAGAGTGATGACGCATGAGAAAAAACGTAAACAGTACTGACGGTCTCCTTTTAGAGAATCAAGTTGCGATAATTACTGGTGCAGCTAAAGGAATTGGTAGAGGGATAGCTATTGAAATGGCAAGAGAAGGTGCCTATGTAGTTATAGCAGATATTGATGAAGAGGGCTCTAAGACGACCAGGAAACTGGTGGAGGAGTTTGGAAGGGATGCCTTTATTTTGCCTACTGACGTCAGCAATGAGGAACACAATAACCGGCTGGTGGATGACACGCTTAAGCAATTTGGCAAAATCGATATTCTAGTGAATAATGCTGGCATTAACATAGGAGGAAGCTTCCTTGAAATTACGAGGGAAGCTGCAATGAGTGTCTTGAAAACCAATTTGTTAGGGCCATTTTTTCTCACACAACAAGTTGCAAGGGAGATGGTGAGGCGTAAAACAGGTGGATGTATTCTTTTTACCTCTTCAATTCATGGACAGATCCCGCATTTGCATCCTGCCTATACTGTATCAAAAGCCGCTCTTGATATGTTTGTTCGTGATACTGCTCTGGAGTTAGCGGAATACGGTATTCGAGTAAATGCAGTTGCCCCAGGAGCAATTGCGATGCGTGAAGAGATGGACAGAATATTTCCACTTGTACCACTAGGTAGTAGAGGTACTCCAACAGATATTGCGAATGCGATGGTATTTCTTGCGTCAGTGCGAGCAGGCTACATTACTGGACAAACTATTGTGGTGGATGGTGGTCTTTCGCTGGCCCATAGACACTATTGGGCTAAAAAAGGCTTGCTTCATTGAAAGAGATTGATGAGTACAATAAGGCTGTTCAACTATTCGATCCATCAATCTATGAAAGAAAACTTACGGGAATATCCGAAGTTTAAAATGACTGCCGTCTTGTATATCTCTTGCTACGCTTACATTATCTACTTACACCGAGTCTTGTAATTTTTGTAAAATCGCGTTGGCTTCTGCTAGTTTCGCGGTCATACCTAGCCGCTCAAAAAGATTACAGCTGTCCTCTGCAGCCTGAAGTGCATGTTGTAACCGACCCGTATCTGCATAAATCCGAGCGAGACTGAGTTGATTGCGGGCAATAAGATGGCGGTCATTCCAAGAAGTAGCCATATCGAGACTCTGTATCAAAGGTGCTTCTGCAATAGTGGTATTACCCAGCTCGATCAGAGTTGTCCCCCGGCGATACAAAGTCCAGGCCAGTGCCCGTGACCAGTTAAGTTCTCTGCACCATTGTTCACGTCGATCAAGCCACTCCAAGGCTTTATCGAACTGACCTCTTTTAGACTCAAATACGGAGAGTCGATAAGCAGCAAGAATCCTCAATTCCAAATCATTCAGCCGCTCCCCAATTTCAAGTACCTTAACCGCCAACTGTTCCGCTTCTTGCAAATCCCCATTTTCATAGAGAATATCAGAAAGGGTGTCGCTAAGCCGTCCCAGCTCTTTATCATCCTTGTATCGAAGAGCAATGGCTTCTGCATTCTCTAAGCATGCTTTCAACGTTTTATCGTACTGTCCCTGTACCCAGAGTAACCTTCCGAGGCGACTCAACAATCGTCCCTTACCCTGTTCACTTTGCAGCGATTTAGTAGCTTGCAGCCCGGCCCCCAACATTTCTCTTAGCTCGCCAAACAGCCCTACGAGATAGGGGTAGAACCACGTGTTCTCAACGAGTTGGAGCAGCAACTCCCATTGCTCATGCTTTTGACACCAGCGAATGGCATTCAATAGATGAGGATATTCGAGACCAATTGTCTGGGCTCTTTCAACATGCAGATCAAGATCCATAGCATAGTTCTGAGTAAATTCCACCGACCAATTCAGCCATCTTTCTGTCAAAGTCTTACCGAAGTCTGCTTTCTCAAGTTCAGTTCCTAGATATTCCTGCACCATTGGCAGTATCCAAAATCGGTCGTCCTCATCTCGATTGAGCAGAGAAAGCCGTTGCAGGAGAGTCAATCCATCGTCCCGCTCGTCCAGAGATAAGTCGGCGATGTTACCAAGAGTCTCTCTTAAAATGCCAGCTTCTTGATCAAACAGCGAACAAGTTAAAAGGATTTTCCAGGCATTGAGATTACGCTTCTGAACGATAACTATCTGTCCTTTGACACAGTATTCAGGCAAATCCCCGGTGGCTTTCCCCAACCACCGTATTACCTGTTCAAATGTTTCTCCACTATCCATTCGCGCCGCGCTGAGTTTAATAGGTAGGGGTAGTCCAGCGGTACGTATAAATAATCGCTGGAGTTGCGCAGTGTTCAGTTCTACACCACGTGCTTTTGACTCCTCGGTAATCATCTTTTCCGCCTCTTCAGGAGATAATCCCGTCAATTTCAGCACAGCCGTTGATTCTACCCACTCCCGCGAGGTGATGAGACATTTGGTGGAAACTGGCAAATGATTAAGGAAAGTTCGAACCCGGTCATCGGTCACACTCTCCAGGTTATCTAGGATCAGCAAGGTACGTTGCGCACCTAGTGCTTTTTGCACGAGTACATCTTGATTCTCTGGGAGAGCCCGTGTGATATCTTCCCGCTCCAGAGTTTGGGCAATTGCAGTATAAATGTCTTCGAGGGTATGAAAGATTAGCCCAGAAAGTGCAGATTTCCCTTTACCATCGATAGTAAGCACCTCTTCTTTAGCAGTAATCCAAATAATCGCCTCGAATCGTTCCTCAGGTGGCAATTCATTGTAGCGGGTATGGTACTCGTGGGCGATAGCCAAAGCCAATGCACTTTTACCTACTCCACCAATACCCGTGATCATCATTTGCCATACTTTGGCTTTCGACCTCAAACGTCGGCGCAACCAGTTCAGCTCTTTCCGGCGGCCAATGAAGCGTGTGTATTCAGGTTGGAAGAGGTTATGGTAGGGACGTGCACTTGGCAAGATAGGTTGAAGTTGCGGTGCAGCCAGTAAGCGCTGTTCGAGAAGCGTTGCCAACTGAAGAAGTGCGTGTCGCACTTCAGTGTTCAATTGAGTCGTCGCCTCTAATTGAGCTTCTAACAGTGCCACCTGTCGCTGCGCCACGTCAATCCCGATTTTCTGAAACTGTAGACTGTAAATCTCACGTATTTCTCTAACACCTGGCAGCGTCCAAAGTTCTTCCAAGACGCCGCCTAGGAGGAAGGTGACGGCCTTATCCACTCTTTCACGGTTAACCCGTTTGGGAAGCACGTCCGCAAAATGCTGAACAATGATTTCGCGTTCTTGCACATTCCATGAGCCAGGTTGATGCAGCATTGTCATTAGCGCCTGTCGCACATAATGAGATTGCCAAAAGGTGCCATCTGAAATAATTGCCTCGACTAAGTCTTCATCTTGAATTACATATTCGGTAGCAAAGCGCTTTACGCCACGCTGCATGGCTTGATCGAAGGCATTGTAAAATGCAGCCTGAGAAGATAGTTGTCTGATAATTTTGGCGATCTTGTCCCCTCCCTTCACATTTTCAGCCAGGCAAGCTACTGAATTCACTACACCATCTCGGAGTCTTTGCTTAAGGTCATCAGGAAGGTTTAAGATGTCCATGCTGTTGTCCCTATAGCTGTTTAGTTCAACGGTATGAGAAGTGCCAGTGCGTAAATCACTACCTCTTGTTAAATACAATTCATGAGCTTATCGTGAGTTACTGTATCCCAGTATAAAGATGCTTTCCTCTATTCAAAGTATCGTGGCAGCGAGTTGTCAGGGATATTGACCGAAATGAAGTTTCATTATGCCCTCCACTGGCCTGTTATACTGCCTCTAATCTTCGTGATAAACTCCGATCATTATGATTTGTAAAAAGCCTGCTGTGTGAATTGAAATGTATAATCGCCGCTATAGGGTTTTATTATAGAAACGTACTTCACAAAGGTCGATGAGATTATCATACAATATGGTTAGAAAGTGTTACAAGTTGACTTGGTAGTTTATTTCTCATTTGTCTTGAAGTTGATGAAAGCACTAGAATCGAGGGTAGAACGTCATCCAAGGTTGAAACTCAACTTTTAGATGCTCCACCTATCAATAGGATACCTTTGTCAAGATAAATGCTTTTCTCACTACTACATATACAAAGATATAATTACGCTTTGTGCTAGTGAAGTTTCCTACACGGCAAGACTAGCAAGATGCAATGGAGGTCTGCCAAGAGCGAGATTGACCATCATCCCCATACTATGTGCAGTCACCTTGGCAGCAATTCTGGGCATCACTCCCCATGTGCTTTTGGCGTAATGTTTGGACAAGTGCAATTGCTCTTGCACGTGCGCATTGATCGTTTCGCAGATCAGGCGGAAGCGATTGAGCTGCTTTTGCACCTGCTTAGAACGTGTGGGCTGTTGGTTCACCTTGGCAGGGGCAAGCAGTTCCAGAGAGCGATACTGCTGAAGATAGCGCTGGAGTGCAGCGTCATTGTAGGCTCCGTCTCCAAGCAGGCGCTTCAGATGGTGCGGAAACGAGTCAAGGAGTTCCACCACTGGCTGGTTGTCGTAGCTGTTGGCTGGAGTCAACACAGAACCCATGATGACTCCCGTCAGACTCACGACACTGTGCAATTTGCAGCCAAAGTACTTCATGGCTTTGCTGCTACAGACCCCATACTTGGCAGTGCCAACGAAGTCACTGGCTTGTTTTGCCCGTTTGTACCCCACAGAGGGCACAGGAGTTGAATCAATCGCAGCCGTCTCTTCAAGCTGTAGAGTATCGAGCACGATCTGCAAGCTGATCCGCACTGCCAGGATCACTGACCAGAGGTCACGCTTTCTCCGGTTGTACCGACTGCGCTCGTTCAATCCCGGGAAATAGCGACGTAACTGCTCCTGATGGAGGCGGGAAAAGTAATCTTCTAACGGTTCGCCTATGAGCTCCTGATAAAGAGCGAGGGTGACCAACCCGCTGTCAGAGAGGCTTGGTGCTGGACTTGGCCGGTCCAAGGTCTGTTAGATCATCGGTGATCCTTTCATTGCATCGTCCACTCTGGTAAAAATGGTGGTGAGAACTGTGGCTTTGTCAAGCATCTGTAGTGCGCTCCTTGTTTGTGTTGTTTACACACTGAAGCGTACTACAGTTCTCTTTCCCTGTCAGCAACGAGCACAAAGCGTACATGGTTGCCGATGGAGAGATTCGCTCTGTTCATCATACTTCTGTACCAGGAAGATACACGTTGCATCACGAATTACCTCTCTTCCAAGCGTGCCACTGCCGCAGCCAAGTCGGTCTCACTGGCTTTCGTATAGATGCGCGTCGTATCAAGACTGTGATGCCCCAAAAGATCAGCGACATCGCTTAGTGGCGTGCCCGCTGCAATGAGCGCGCGAGCAAACGAGTGACGAAGCGTATGAGGAGTGACATCATCCAACCCCGCTCTGCGCCCATACTTCACCACGACATCATAGATGGCATGAGCCGATAATGGCTCACCACGTTGACCCACCAACAACGATTGATCTTCACTTGAAGGACGACATTGAAGGTACTCTCGAATGGCCGCACGTGCCTCGGCATTGAGGGGAACCCGCCTGGACTTATTGCCCTTGCCCCGCCGCACATGCACAAGACCTGAACGTTCACCTACAGTGAGATCACTCAACACTAAGGCAGCCAATTCTCCAGCACGCAACCCCGTGTGGTAGAGGAGCAGAACAATACAGCGATCGCGAACGCCCTGATTTCCTTTCGCCTGCTCGACGCTCCGCTGGAGGCGATGCCATTGCTTACGATCCAACGATTTGGGGCCATGGTCAGTGGTTTCAACATTGCGAATCCGTTCGGTTGGCTGGCTCTCGGTCCATCCATTCTCCTTCGTCCAGGAAAAGAAACGGCGTAGTGCAGCCAAGCGCCGATTGATTGTCGCTGGAGCAATAGGAGGTATTTGCCCCTGTAGGTGCTCGCGATAGTCACGAATATCGATTGCAGTGACTGTATCGAGATTGTTCTCCTGAAAAGCCTGAGTGTACCAGGTGATAAAATGTGACACATCAGAAAGATACGCACTCGTTGTGTTCCTGCTGGTATCTTCCGCATAGAGATACTGTTTGAACGCTTTGAGCAGTGCGAATCGGTCATGCTTATTGATTTCGGACATGGCAAAAAGCCTCCCTAGTATGTATGAGGTAATGAGACAACGGTTGCTGAAGAGTGTTGTGAAAGCGAACAGAGCAGGAGGAAATGCAAGGAGCAAGATTATCTGGTGTGTTTTTTGGCCGTTAGCGGTCTCGTTTTACGCGGGTATGAGCGTGAAGGAAAGGAGAAAAGGGGGGAAACTGCGGACAGAATGCCGATTCTCTGAGGTCTTGTGATCTTCTTCATCAGTACATCCTATCAACTTTCGCTGAGCTTCCATAAACTGTCAAAAGAACTGTCTACAATCTCTTCTCATAGAGAGAGGTGTGTCCACGAGGAAGATGAGCTATGATGAGAGGCTATTTCGGCATATGATTGAGCAGAAGCCCTCCATTGATGGGCTAGAGGAGTATGTTCGGCACTTCCTATCTATCTTCGTCCATGGTCCTCTATGCCACGCTCAAAAAGCTCCTTGAACCTCTACAGAAACCTACCAACATCTGCTGTTGTCTACCGATTTTG